>Ga0326597_10001431_pt1 | contig 38735 bp, 27 predicted proteins | sample RVTome_12_FD_203789 | JGI IMG/M metagenome (GOLD analysis project Ga0326597, IMG submission 203789) | Soil microbial communities from uranium-contaminated site in the Upper Colorado River Basin, Wyoming, United States - RVT100D185 | ecosystem: Environmental > Terrestrial > Soil > Contaminated >... | reverse complement strand
GTTCCTGCCAGACCTACCACTTGCGATTCCCGGCGTGGAGCGGGTGTACCTGAGTGAGTACGTGGCCGAACCGGAGACAATGCTCGGCACCGGCAAGCTCGTGGTGTCGATTGCCTCGGACTACCGGCAGGACTACGGCCTCTATCTGGTCAATCGCGACGGGACCGAACGGCAACTGCTGTTCGACCTCCCCGGCACAACCGAAATCCGCGCCAAGCGGCTCGCGCCCCGCCCACTGCCGCCGGTGCTACCCGATGGACCGAAGTTGGTCGGCGAAGCGGCAAGCCTGCTGCCCCCACACGCCGACGGGCCGTACGACACCGATGGGACGTTCGTGTTCGACGCGCTGAACGTGTACTTCAACGCCCCGGTCGACATCAACATTGTCAGCGCGCCGCCGATTGGCTCTGCAGGGTCGATTCGCTTCTACGCAGACTTCATCAAGGATTCACCAACCACCAACGCTCGCTTCAACTGGCCAACGCTGCTCGGTGAGCGGCCGGTGGCGGCCGATGGCGCGGTCACCGAGCCGCGTGCACCTGCCAACATCCCGCTGTTCGAACAACTACGGACGACCCCGGCGCACGGCTACACAGTGCCCTTGACTGGTCCGCCGGGCCGGCACGGGGCCGCTCACGTGGCGGGTCAGAACTTCGGCCGGCCGGGCGCGGTCGTTCGCTGTGTGGGATGCCACATGGGCCACACCAGGATCGCCGTCCCGGCCACCGCGAACGAGGCGCGCTGGACGAACCTGGCGCCAGGCGCTATTGCTACCGCCTCGTCATCGGACCACAAGGACGTGAGAAACATCATCAACAGGCGAGCCAAAACCGAAGCCAGCTTCGAGAACTGGAGGAGCCAGGCCGGACAGCCGTCAAACGGGCAGTGGCTGCAATTGACGTTTCCAGTGCCCATCGACGTCGCCAGCGTCCGGCTCTACGGACCGGCCGGCGACGGCCTGGTCAGGAACGCCCTGGTGCAGCTCTTCAGCGACTCGTCGGCGACCAGTCTTGCGGCCAGTGCGCCCAGCGGCCCAATTCTGGAAGGAGGGACCGATGTGGGATTCCAGGTCGTACGTGCGATGGCGGTGCGCGTAACCTTCATTGATGTAACAGGTGCGCAGGCGACACTCGCCGAGGTCGAGGTCATCGCAGCCGGCGCGCCGGTCGATCAATGAGCGACTCAACCCAGAGCCCACGAACCGCACGCCGTCACCTCGAAGAGTTCAGCACGCGCCCATAGAGCGAAATGAAGTGCTCGGATAGTGCCTCCGGCTGATAAGGCCCACCTTCATAGGTCCGGCGAGCCGCGCGACCCAGCCTCTCGCGAAGCTCCGCGTCGTCAAGCAGGGCACTGATCCCACGCGCCAGACATTCCGGATCCCTGGGCGCACAGAGCATTCCGTTCACCCTTTCCTGAATCAGTTCCGGAATGCCGCCAACGGCGGTAGCGACGATGGGACAACCGTATGCCATCGCTTCGACCAGGCCCAGGGGCTGTCCCTCGAGGACGGAAGACATCACGAAGATGTCCGTCGTCGCCATGATGCGAGCGAGCTCGTCCCGAGTCGTAAAGGGACCGACGAAGATGGCGGCGCCATCGAGGCCAAGCCGGTCGGCGTGGTCAAGCAGTTCCTGCCTTGACTCCCCGTCGCCATACACCCTGAATCGAGTGGACGGATGGGTGGCCTTGACGTGAACAATCGCGTCGAGCAAGTACGTGAGGCCCTTGGTGACTCCGAGGCGAGCCACCGTCGTCACATCGAGCCCGTCCGCGTCGGTGGCGCGAGGATCCCGACGCCAGCCTGTCCTCAACGGGTCGGCCAGAAGCGGGTGTCTGACCACGATAGGACGTTGTACCTTGCAGACTTCGCGGAGCGCGTCGGCGCTCTTCTTCGACACGGCGACGACCAGAGACGCCTTGTTGATGCTTCGCGGAAAGTCCTGCCACCAGTTGAATTGCGGGTCCGGTGTCTGGTGCTCCTCGTACACCACGGGCAGACCCACGGTGTCCGCCCAGTCGAGCACAAAGAGGAGGTTGCTCGTGTAGCCCTGAACGTGCAGTACGTCGGGATGCCATCTCACGCGCCACCAGCGCAGAAGCCCTCTTGCCAGAGTCTGTCGCCGATCCGGCCCGACGACGCGGTTCAGGAGTTGGCCTCGCAGCCAGTTCCGAGCGCTGTCTCGTGACTGGCTCCACGCCTTCCTCCTGACGAGTACGTCAGCGACGGCCAGCGCAAACACCAGTGGGCCACAGACCCACGTGAGTGACGTCGCAAATCGCACCTTGGTCGGCCAGTGGGACGCGGGATAGGAAACCCACTTCGGCCACTGGACCACGCGGACTCCTGCGTCCCGCAAGCGACGGACGTACTGGTTGTCTGGTGGGGCCCACATGGCCACCAGTGCGCTCACCGGGTTGCCTTTCTGCTGCAGGCTGCTCGCGAGGGTAACTGCGTATTCCTCGAGGCCGCCGATCTCCTGCATGTCGTAGAACACCATGCAGATCTTCATGACGGCAACGCGGCCTCACATCGTCTCATCATCCAATACCGGTTCACGTCAAATCTGGTCGACAGGAGCACCAGCGATAACAGCGTCATACAGCCGCTCCAGCCGACGCACGTACTGTCCCCAGGAGTGTTTCTCTATGGCGTCCGCTCGAGCCTGCGCTCCAAGGCGAACCCGCAGCGCCCGATCCTCTATGATCCTCGACAAGGCGCCGGCCAGCATCATAGTGTCGCCGGGCGTCACGAGCAGGCCATTCCTGTCGTTCTCGATCACCGACCCTATCTGCCCCGTCCGGGACGCGATGACGGCCAGACCCGACGCCAAGTACTCGAACACCTTCATCGGTGACAACCAGGAGTCACGCTTCATCACGGGGACGGGTGCCAACGCCACGTCGGCAGCCGCCAAGAAGCGCGGCACCGCCCGGTGCGAGACCGATCCTATGAAACGTACGGCCTGGCCGATACCGAGTTCGGCGGCGCGTTTCATCATCGCCTCCCGTGTGGGTCCGTCTCCCACGAGGATCAGTGACGCGTCTGGGTGATGGGTCAACACACGCGCGTAGGCGTCTAGCAGCGTGGCGACGTCGTGCCAGTGGTAGAAGTTGCCGACAAAGATGGTGACCGGGCGGTCTCCGAGACCGAGCTCCGTGCGAATCTCAGCCCTGGCGTCTGGTGATGGCCGAAAGCGTGTGACGTCGACGGCGTTGGGGAACACAACGACCTTCTCGGCCGGGACGTGCCGGGTCTGGATCAAGCTGGCCCTCGCCGGCTCTGATACACAGACGACGCACCGGGCGGCGAGTAGATTCTGCCGGAGCACGTGTTCTGCGCGCCACCGCAGCAGACCAGTGAGCGGTATGCCCATGAAGTCCTGTTCCGCGATTTGGTCGGCGTCGAAGAACAGTACATACGGCAGCCGGAGACGTCTGCACACCTTGGCCACCCCGAGGTTGTAGAGACCATTGCGCTCGTGAACGACGTCGTGTCCTGGGAGGATCCGCAGGCAGGCATCGAGGCGGCGGTAGTTGGAGAAGACGTTGAGATACGGCAGACGCAGCCACCGCTGGCCACGCCACGCCACTCGGCTGGCCAGGTCGAACCAGCGTGTCGCGGACCAAGTCCGCGACATCGTCTCGGGCTCCCAAGTGCCGGCGGCGTACTCCACCTCGTCAAGTCCCCGCGGACCGACATAGGTCAGCGCGTGTCCCCTGGCTTCGAGCCCGGTGGCGATGGAGGCCTGCTGAATATGGGCAGCCTCTGCCGACGCGCCGCGCATGGCCTCGAGCACGGGCCGAAGCTCCGGCTGACAGAACGCAATGCGGAGGCGGCCACGAGAGTGCGCGTAAGGATCAGTACGTGCGAATTCGTCGGGTGCGACTATCATCCAAACTGCCCCACCGACCAGGAATCGAACTCGGGACCTGCGAATCGGGTGCGTGGCTCGCGGCAAAGAGCAAGCACGTGGACTCCATCATCGGCTTCACACTTCTTCACGATCTCCATTCCGAACCCGCGAAGGCCGCCCTCGCGGCTCAACGTCGCGTCCTCTCGCCGTTCCGCCATCTGTCGGCAAAGACGCTGGAGATTGGCGAGTCACGCCTTGAGGTCTGGGGGCACGGAAACCTGTCGGCCCGCCTCCATTGCCTCGACGACGGAACCATGCTGGCCCTGGTGGGCTCGCCTCACGGCCGCGTCGCCCGGACGGATTGGCCCGCAGGCCACGGCCTCGACCGTCTCCAGGATGCCCAGCTACCGTGGGATGGTCGTTTCGTGTTGCTCAGGATCAGCGCGGACGGAAGGCACTGGATCATGTGGAACGACTGGGCGGGTAGTATCCTGGTCTTCCACGCGCGGGTCAACGGGGCCCGTATCGCCGGCACACTTGAGCCCGTTGTTGCCGCTGCCACGTCTCCCTCGGTGTCACACCTGAATCTGCCCGGCCTTGTCAGTCTGTTGATCAATGGTCACACGCTGGCGGACTGGACCCTGAGCACCCGCGTTCGCGTCATCCCCCCGGATTCCGTACTGGAATGGGACGACCGCGGATTCCGATCGACGCCTCGTGCGACCATCGGACCGACAGAGGACCTGCGCGACGCTCCCTGGAACGAGCTGATCGAGCGTATGTATGGGTTGTCGAGGCAGGCGATCGCCGAGACCTTCAGTGGAAGCTCCTCGTGGGTGGTGCCCCTGTCGGCGGGACTGGACTCTCGACTCATCGCTGCGACGGCGGCCGACCTCGGCGTGCCGGTTCGCACGTACGCGTGGGGGTCGGGAGACACGGTCGATGTCGTCTATTCCCGCGAAATCGCCAGCACGCTTCGGCTTCCGTGGGCGCACGTGGCACTCGGTTCTGACTACCTGGCGCGCTACACGTCGCGGTGGGCAGAGTGGTTCGGCACCACATTGCACGCGCACGGGATGTACCAGATGGCCTTTCTCGACGCCGTAGGCGGCACGGCCGGGGGGCCAATCGCTACAGGCTTTCTCGGTGACATCCTGAGTGCGAGCCCGCTGTTCATCGAGGGCGATCCATTGCGAGGCCAACTTTACGGCCCGTGGCACACGCACTGGACGCTGGAGGAGCTCAAGACGCTGCTCAGGGCGCCCGTGCACGAGGCTCTCGAAGTCGTGAGAGCGGAAATCGACACGCTGGCCGGCACGATACCGGGGTCTAGTTTCAAGAAGGCGATGCTGGCGGAGATCTGGTCGCGCCAGCGCATCTATACTTCCTTTCAATCGACACTCTCCGACTACTGGCGAGGCACCGGGACGCCGTTTCTGAATCGCGCGTACGCCCGTTTCTGCTTTGCATTGCCAAGGACGGCGCTCGAGCGCAAGCGGCTCCTGGGCGACGTGTTTTGCCGCTACCATCCTCGCGTCGCAGCAATTCCTGGAACATACGGTCCAGAACCCCTCATTCGCACGGGTCGCTATCTCCTGAAGCGGCGCCTCGCCCTTGGTCTGCCTTCGTCTCTCAGGCTGGGTCCATTGAAGGGCTTTCGCGACGTCCCGCCGCGCATGGACATCGAGTGTGTGCAGGCACATGGCTGGAAGGCGTTGTGGCCGCTCGACGCGGCACGCGGCCTCCTGGACGAGTGGCTGGATACGACGCAGTTGGACGTGGCCTACAATGAGGCGATGTCCAGCACGGCGGACATGAGGCCCCTGAGGCGGCTGCAGTCCGTGCAAACCTTTGCCTGGTGGCTGCTGCAGCAGGACGGCCTCACCCCAGACCACCTCCCGTGACCGCTGCGGTCAGATTCTCCGGCGTCTCGAAGTGCTACCGCCTCGGCCTAACTCGTACGAGCGTGGCGACGGTGGCAGGTCGCTGGCTCCGAGGACTTGCGAAGGGCCCGTCGCCAGACGAGGCGCGGAACGACATCCTCTGGGCCCTGCGTGACGTCAGCTTCGAGTTGGAGCGGGGTCAATCCCTGGCACTGGTCGGTCCGAACGGGGCGGGCAAGTCGACTGTACTGAAACTGCTGGCCCGCATCACGACGCCGACGTCCGGCCGCGTCGAGGTACACGGTCAGCTTGCGGCCCTGATCGAACTCGGAGCGGGCTTTCACCCCGATCTGACCGGGCGCGAAAACGTATACCTGAACGGAACGCTCCTGGGGCTTGGGCGGGCCGATCTCGACAAGCGTTTCGATGAGATCGTCGCCTTCGCAGACCTCGAGCGCTTCATCGACACCCCGATCAAGCGGTACTCCTCGGGCATGACCGTCCGCCTGGGATTCGCCGTCGCCTCGTGCATCGAACCGGACATCCTGCTCGTCGACGAAGTACTCGCGGTCGGCGACGCGGCATTCAGGCAGAAGTGTGTCGCGCGCATCAAGACGCTGCTCGAGAACGGTACCGGTCTCATCTTCGTGTCTCATGACATGGCGCTCGTCAAGGGTGTCTGCGCGACCGCTCTCTATCTTGAACACGGAACCGTCCAGCAAATCGGTGCGACCGGCGATGTCATCGAGGCCTACAACACGGTTCAGGATCGGCGTCGAGCCTCGCAGCTCGAGAGCCGTGACGATGTCGCCAGCACGAAGAACGCGGTGCTCGACATTACGGGGGTCGAAGTCCTGAACGAAGCAGGCCAGCCCACACAGGCGCTGTTTGGCGATGAATCAGCCCAGGTACAGCTCGGCTACATTGCCTACCGCGCCATGCCACGGGCCAACGTGGTCGTTCGCATCGTACGCTCGGACGGCCTGTCGTGCGCCGCCGTCCGCACGAGCGTCGACCGGTACCCAATCGCGTTCGAACCCGGGCGGGGTGTGATTTCCGTTGCCTTCGAACCGCTCCAGCTGTTCGGCGGGAGCTACTACGTGGGAGCCTGGGTGACAGACGCCGACGATACCAACGAGTTCAGTCGCGCAAGCTCCGCCTGGTTCGAGGTCAAGAACCGCACAGCGGGTCTCGACCCGCACGACGGAGTGTTTGAGCCCGTGCGACGCTGGCGGCAGGAGCACGGATCGTGACCGGACGCAGGGTACGCCGTTGGTCTACTGACCCGTGCCATCAGACCTCATGACACGGGCACGTTCTGATGTCCGCTTGGTCGCCGTTGCACGCGCGTGGACCATGCGCACGCTGCGGGCGCGCTACCAACAGTCGGCACTCGGCTGGGCTTGGGCCGTGGTACAGCCGCTGGCCACGGTCGCAGTCTTCACGCTCGTGTTCACCCAGTTCGTTCGAATCGACACGGCAGGGATCCCCTACATTCTCTTCGCCTACACCGCGCTGGCGCCGTGGGCACTGTTGGCCAACGCACTGACCGACATGTCAGCGGCCCTCGTCAGCAATCTGAACCTGGTCACCAAGATCTACTTCCCGCGGGAAGCGCTTCCACTCTCGGCGCTGGCGGCGAGGGTCGTGGACTTCGGCATCAGTGCCGCGCTGCTGGTTGCCCTGGTCCTCGCGTTCGGCATCCCGGTATCGGGCACCTGGTTCGCCTTCCTGCCCGTGCTGCTCGCCATCCAGTGCATGTTTATCGTGGGACTCGGGCTCGGATGCGCAGCGCTGAACGTGTTCTATCGAGACGTCGATCCCGTCGTGAAGCTCGGACTTCAGATCTGGTTCTATGCGTCTCCGGTGATCTACCCGGTGAGCCTGGTACCGCAGCGATGGCACTGGCTGTATTTTGCCAACCCCATGGCCGGCGTCATCGAGGGCTACCGCGATGTGCTGCTCGAAGGCCGGGCTCCAGGCGCGTACGTCTGGGTAGCCGCAGCGATGGCCGTGTTGATGCTGCTACTCGGCTACGGATTCTTCAAGCGAGTCGAAGGTCGATTCGCCGACATTATCTGACCTGACCCATGGCAGGTGCGAAGCCCGTGCTCGTCAGCGTCGTCATACCGGCATATCGGCAAGCTGACTTCCTGGCCGAGACGCTTCGGAGCGTACTGACGCAGACCCACACTCACTTCGAGGCCATCGTCGTCGACGACGCCTCACCGGACCAGACGCGTGCAATCGTCGAACAGTGTACGGACCCACGTGTCAGGTACATTCGCCACGACACCAATGTCGGACTGCCCGCTTCCAGGAATACGGGCATCCTGGCATCACGGGGAGATCTGGTTGCGTTTCTCGATGCCGACGACCTGTTCCTGCCCGACAAGCTCGCGGCACACGTGGCGTTCTTTGTTGCCCATCCCGACGTGGGCGCCACCTATAACGCGAGGTTCGAACTCAATCACTCGGCCGAGAGCATCCGTGAGATCTGGCGCCCGCCGCCGACGGTCGGCCTGAATGATCTAGTTGGCGGCTTCCCTTTTGCTCCAAGTGACATGGTCGTCACGCGCGACTGGCTCCTGCGCGTGGGACTGTTCGATGTGCGGATGGGCAGCGCCGAGGACACCGACCTGCCGTGCCGTCTGGCTCTGGCAGGCTGTCGTTTTGCGGGCATCGATCGGGTGCTCAACTCGCGCCGCTATCACTCCGGCAGGGGACGCAAGAACCTAGCTGCCCGTCTCGACGATGTAGCTCGCGCACTCGAGACCGTGTTCGCGGATCCACGCTGTCCGGCTGAGGTTCGGGCCGCCGGCGACACCGCGCTGACCCACCACCTGATGGTGGTGGCATCGCTGGCGCTCGCGCAGCGGGAAACACCGCTGGCGCGAACGTTCCTCGAACGGATCGCTGGAACAGATCCCGCCGTCCTCGAGGGAAGCCCCTGCGAACTCGTGAGCTTTCTGATGATGGAGAGCGTGGCCGATGACAGCCTTGACCACGAACGAGTGCTGCAGGACATGTTCGCCGGACTGCCCGAGTCGATGGCCGTATTGACTTCGCAGCGGGAGTGGGCGATTGGAAGAGGGTACCTATGGAGGGGGTTGCGCGCGGCGCTGTGGGACCGGGTGCCGGAAGCTCAGATGCACATGAGGCGGGCGGTTGAGTATCGTGCGGCGATCGACCGGACCTTCGTCGACTTCCTCACGAGTCATCTCCTGAACCATGAGCACGTGTTCGGGGAACAGGCCGCAGTGGCCGCCCTCCAACGCGTTACATCGTGCCTCCGCACAGTCGGAGGCCGTCGAGTGGCAGGTCGCATTGAGGGAGCCTACCTCGTAAATCGTGCATTCGAGCGATACCACCGCGGCGAGCTGGCGGGGGTACCTGGACTGGTCGTGCGCGCGATAGCCAAAGACCCGAGGCATGCTGCCAATCGGGGCGTCACATCCATCTTGCTTCGCTCGGTTGTGCGAACAAAGCGCTAACCGGAGATCATCGGGCTGCACGAGGGGAACCTTCACCAAGGCGGTCGGTGGGCCCGAGCTGGTACAAATCGTAATCACCGAACTGGTACAACAGGCTGCAGCACCCCCTGGCGAGAGACAACCCAAAGAGGGAGGTTCGCTTGGACATCGGGCCGTTCACGAGGTAGGTGCTGTCGCGACTGAGTTGGTAGAAATCAAGCCCATTCGGCGTCTCGGCCCGGGGCTGTCTTACAGTCCGCATCACCACATCGAGGGACGGTTGTCGAAAATCGCGGGCTGACAGAAACACGATTTCAGCCTCGAATGCTTCGACCACCGCCCCTGGCGGCACGACCGAGTCGAGGTGGGCTGCGAACTGCATCGCGGTTGAATCGCGGTTGAGCATCTCCTTGCGAAAGGTCCCTTGAAGCGGAGAGGCAATCATTAGCGCAACCGCAATTGCCACAGCGATGTTCGGCGCGTTGATGCGTCTGGTTGGAGTGACGTTCTCCGAGGCGTCGCCAGGCTGCCAGATTGCGAAGCCGCCAGTGAGGACGGCAAACAGCTTCGCGGTGAACATACTCAGGAACGCCACGCCAACAACCGCATAGCGAAGCCATCCGACAGACCCCACCACGAACCATATCAGCCAGGTTACAGCGATGAGCAGCAGCAGGGACCGCTTCACACCCTGGAGGTCACGTATGCGACAGAGATACAGGCCATACAAGAGGCTCGGAAGTCCCCAGATCAGCGTGCCCGATGCGCTCAATGCCCCGGCGTTGCGAAACAAGGCCCCAGGAATCCAAAGCCCCATGAGCGCCCGTGTGACGAGACCGCCTTGCACCTCTGCGAACCACTGGGCATCTACGGCGCCGGCGGCATACCGCTCAACACCCGACCATGCCGATGCGCACGCAATGGCGACGACCACCGGTATCGCCACGTGCCGCGTGTCGAGTTGACGGTGCCACACGCGATCGGTGAACCAGAGACCGGCCATGCCGACCAGTACCAGCATTGTCTGGGATTTCGTGATCGCCGCAAGTCCGAACAGCAGGCCTGCACCGAAGAGCAGGCGGGTGCTCTTTCCGTCGAGAGCCTTGAACCAGGTGAGGATCCCCGCGGTGACAAACAGGAGTGCGGGCACCTCACCGAGGGCCGAACGACAGAGGGCCAACACACTGCTCGTCACATCGGCTGAGTAGCTCGGAAAGGCGAGTACCCAGAGCGCGGCAACCGACGCTGTGGCAGCATCGAAAACGTGGCGAGCCACGAGCATGAAGCACCACAACGCAAACAGCGCATAGACCACCATCACGATCCGCCCTTGCGTCAGTCCGACGCCAAACCACTTGAAGGAAAGCGCGATGGGGAGCGTGACCGTGGGTCCTACGCTGATCAGCGGATCGAAGGAGCGAAACTCGCCAGCGGACCAGATTCCATAGCGCCCGTCCACTGCGAGGTTCCTCGACACCTGGAGGTGCGCTCCCTCGTCGTACCAGGGCGGTGGCCAATACTGCAGATTGACCAGCAACAGGACCGCAGCCAGGCACAGCACCGCCAGTGGAGCCATCTGAGAGCGAAGAGGAGTCGCTGTGACGTCTTGGGACAACCTGTTCGTCACCGGAAGCGCTCCGCGCAACGGCGACTCATACCGCGGCCACAGGCTCGCACCATGGGGCACTGCGGGCCCTTCGCAAATAAAGCATGGTCAGAAGACTGAGTGGAATGAGACCGTACACATAGGTGGCGGCAAACAGAAGGTAGCGCTGATCCACGAGCCTGCCCTCGAAAGCACGCGCCTCCCAGCCCTTCCAGATGGCATCGTGCAGGTCGGGAAAGCCCAGGTACAGGAGCAGGAGTAACGTCAAACTCGAAAAGACGACTCGATTGCGGATACGCGTCGCCTGCAAAGACGCGAAGAGCATTCCTGTGAGTGGCATCAACAGCCACAGCAACTGGTTCTCTCCCAGGTAGGGCAGCACGAGTGTCATGGTGGTGATCGTGAAACCGAATTCGATGAAGTCAGAAGGCCGCTCACGATTGTCGCGCGCGGACATCGTCGTCACCCATGCGGCCGCCGCCAGCAGTCCCACCACTATCGGGATGAGCTGCGCCAGAAACGGCGCAACAAACAGCGGTTGAATGTAGTCGTTTTCGGTAAAGAGTCGAATAGCAGCCCCGTGGGTCGATTGGTTGACTGGATACGCCCTCATGACTGCACCGACGGTATAGGCGCGGTTGACATCCATATAGTCCCAGAATTGGTGCCAACCAGCGACGCCGAAGCTTGCGACAACGAGCCCCGCAGTCACGACCGCGGCAGCGAAGACGAATCGCCACTGCCCTTTCCACAGGAAGAACGCCGACAACAGCGCCAGCTGAGGCTTGATGGCAATAGCGGCAGCGAATGCCAATGCGGCGGCGGGGTGACGCCTGCGATAGGACCAGTAGGTGAGCGTCAGCAGGAACAAGATGAGCGCGTCGATATTGCCAGTCTGCAGCACATTCTGGGTGGGGTAGAACGTGAAGAAGATAATGATAGCGAGCGACGACCACGCCGGCCCACGAACCGAGATTCCTTCGCTGACCATCGCGAGGACCATCAACGCGCTCGCGGCGATCAGCAACATGCTCACGCTGATCCAGAGCCGGATAACGAGCCCTTCGGACACAAAGGCCAGCGGTGCGGTCAGCACCGCCAGAACGGGCGGATACACGTAGTAGGAGGTCCCTTCGTCCCATCCCAGAAAGCTCCCGATCTCTGGTCTGTTGCCGTACGTGAGAGCGCGGTCGTACAGACTCCGTCCTGCAGTCAGGTCCGCTCCAGCGCGCACGTAGGCCCGAGCGTCCTTCGGCAGGCTCGGCCCAAGCGGCGGACCGAGTAGCCTTGAATTGCTGCCCCAATACCCCACGACGGCGATCGCCATCAGCACCGCACAGAGGGCCCAGATGTGACCATTCGCGGTGGTGGGAGCCCTCATGTCTCGATCTGCTTCAAGATGACCTGCCCTGTGCAGTCGGACCACCGCACCAGCAGCGCTGGCAAGTCAGCGCCTACCCGATGCGACGACTGACGATTGCCGAGCGTTCGAACGGGCGCTCGCCGCTGATGGCTCAGGGAATGACGGCTCGGGTGGCCAGGCCGGGAATGATTCCGAGGAGTCCGTAGCCGAGCGTCTTGGCATTGCTGCCTGGGATGAAGATGATGTCGTTGGGCAGTATCTCGAAATCGGGTTCCTTGCCTCGCAGGATGGCGGAAAAATCCACGGCGAGTTCCTGGCGCACACCGGCCTCGTCGTAACGTAGCAAGATGCCTTCGCTCATCTTCGCTGTCCTGCTGGGTCCACCGGCAAATGCGATGGCCTGAGAAACGAGCAATTTCCGGCTTGGTGGTATCTCGATGGCGCCAGGCCTGCCAATCTCACCCGTTATGAAGAAGAAATTCGGCTTGTTGAACGGCACATACAGCATGTCTCCGCCCTGGAGCGGAATGCTCATATCAGGACTCGTGCCGTCAGCCAGCTCATTCAGATCGATTTCAAGGGCCTCGGCGACCACCGTCTCCCCAGCCAGCCCCTCGTCGGTGACCGTGTCCTCTCCTGCGGCGCGCTCGAGCTGAGCCCGGCGATAGAGGTACATCTTCCCCTCTGTCGGAAACCCGATGGTCAAACCCAGGAGATCCGACAGATGCATGCCCTGCCGCATGTAGTACTGCCCCGGCTGCATTACCTCGCCAAGCACATAGATGGTCTGGCCGCGGTAGTCGGCGACGCGGACCGTCACCTGAGGATCTTTTACCAGCTCCTGCTCGCGCAGACGCCTTGCAATCTCCGCCTCGAGAACGGCCGGCGTCATGCCGTTCACGCTTACGACGCCGAGATAGGGCACGTGAACCTTACCGGAGTTACTCACCACGAGGGAGATCCAGGGGGAGTCCGTCGTGCTGAACTGACGTAACCCAAGGACGCTGACAGCGAGCACGTCCGCCGGACCCAGCCGATAATCCGCCGACCCGCTCTCAGCCGGCGACGCCATCGCGAGGTCCGCCGTATCCTGCGGATACGCCGGAGACACGCCCAGGCACAACAGCATCATCCCGAGTCCGAAGGCACGGGTGCGGATCAGTTCAATAACCATGGGGCTCACCGACCACTCTGCTCAATCGTGGCTGGAACCATGCCAAGGATGCCGTAGCCGATTGTCTTGACGTTGCTTCCAGGAATAAAAATGATGTCGTTGGCCTTCACCGGGAAATCCGGCTGCCGACCCTGGAGCACCGCCATGAAATCGACCTTCCGTTCTTCCCGGCTGCCGTCTTCGCTGTAGCGCACGAGCACACCGTCGCTCATCTTTGCGGTCCGGCTCGGTCCGCCAGCTTGCGCAATCGCCTGCGATACCGAGATGGGGCGCTCGGGGGGGGGAGGAATGATCTGTGAACCGGCGGACCGGACGTCGCCAATCACGTAGAAGCGCATGTCCTTGCTCTTCGGGATCACCAGGACGTCTCCCTTGCGCAGCAAGAGGTCCGGATCCGGGACGGCTCCTTTCTTCAAGGGCCTCAGATCGATCTGAATTACCTCGCCTCCTGGTTGCGCCACCTGGGGCTCGTCAAGCGCGGCCGAGACCTGCTCCTTGGTACCGTCCGCAGTCGGACGGCGATGCAAATAGGCGAAACTGTCTGCTCCCGGATCGATGCCCCCGGCCATGAGGATCCCCTCCATGAGGGTCAGCTCCTGGGACATCACGTATTCGCCCGGGTTGTCGACTTCCCCAACGATAAAGACCGATTTCGCCCTGTAGTCAGTGACGAAGACGAGCACCTCGGGACTCTTGATGAGCTGCTTGTCATCCAGAAGCTTTGAAATGCTGGCTTCAAGTTCCGCGGCACTCATGCCTGCCGCGCGAACGCTCCCTAAATAGGGGACCGTTATGTCGCCCGAGTTGCTGATCGTGAGAAACTTGAGCGAGTCGTTCATCGGCCCGCCGCCAACAATCTCGATGTCCAGCCGGTCCCCTTCGCCGAGCCGGTAGTCCGCAGACACCTTCGACACGCGGAGAAACAGGTTCTCACTCGTACGACTGACGTCCCCGACGGGAAGGATGTTGGTGGGCGCCCCGGGCCCGGACTTGAGCGACCAGGCGCGCACCGATTTCGCATTCTCGCTCTTGCTCTGCCCCCGCACGTCTGTGCTGACCCCCAAGCTCACGACGACAATCGTCATGACTGTCACAGGCCACGTATTTCTTGCCATCTTGTCCTCCGCAGCAACGGTCTCGCGGCTGTCCCAGGGATCAGGTCGGGCGGCTGGCGAGTCCGACGCCGTCCGATCGCATGATAGCCGGATTCCCCGGGTTGCGCACGCCCCCTCGGTCGATCGCAATGCCGGCCTCGCGGCCCCCGGGTTCCAGGCGACCGGCGGCCATTTCTCTCAAGAAGTCCTCGATTCCCGTGGTCATCCGTTCGACGTCAAACTGCTCGACGGCGTCCTGCCTGGCTCGCTGCGCCAGCTGCTCGCGGAGTCTCGGGGAGTCGACGAGCCTCCCCACGGCGCCTGCAAGGTCTCGCGCATCGCCGGGCTTGACCACGAGAGCATTCCTGCCGTCGACAAGGATCTCCGCGGCACCTCCTGTCGCGCTGCCGACCACGGCCAGCTGCGACGCCATTGCCTCCACGATGACCCGCCCGAAAGGCTCTGGCCAGGTGGAAGTAAAGAGGAAGATGTCGGCTTCGCCATACAACTCCGGCATCACCTCCTTGGGCTGCGCCCCAAGGAACGTAACCAGGTCGCCGACACCGTGCTGTTGCGCCAGGGCTCTCAGATGTCGCTCGTACGAAGCCTCACCTGAGCCGACGACGGTGAGTCGCACGCGTGATATGTGGCTTTCGTGCAAGAGGATCCCCAGGGCCACGATAGCGTCGTCGACCCCCTTCTCAGACGTCAGTCGGCCGGCCCAGAGCAATCGCACGGGATCGGGATCGGAACCCCGGTCCCGCTCCGTCAATGGCACGTAGAGACTTATGTCAATCGCCCCACTTACAATCCGACTGACCGTTCCCCGAATGCCCCGGCGAGACAACTCGTCACGCATGAACGACGTCGGAAACATGAGGTGTCGGAACTCGACATCGGGGACATGCTCCCGCGCGATCAAGCGCCTGGCGACAACACGCAATGGCGCCTTGAGAATCGACGCCATCCAGCCGCGAGCGGGGCTTTCCCAGTAGGGTTCATACTGGGTCGGCAGCGTGGGCCAGTAGTCACCCACGTAGTAGGCGACACGATTCGGGCACGCGTGCTCGGCCAAGGCCGGGAGGGACCGGTGCAGGTTCCACATGCCCCAGACCAGCACGCACTCTGGCTTGAACGCGCGGATCAGCGTCCGCAGACGCTCGAGATTCTTCCGCCTGTCGGCGTGACGCGCGGTGAAGAACCGTGCGGCGTTCCACAGAGAATCGAACTCCATCTCGAGGCGAAGATCCCGGTGAACCCAGGGGGCGTCGCGTTCGACGACGCCGGCACCCGCGAAGCGGCTGGTGAGGACCTCGACCTCGTGACCGCGCGCCCGCAGGCGCTCGGTGACCTCGTGGCACCACTGCTCGTATCCGCCCCGCGAGTGTGGCGGGTAGAAATTAGACAGCGTGAGAAGTCGCACGAACGTTGTCCAGGTAGCCCTCGAGATCGCCGACCATGCGACGTAGATCGAACAAGCGCTTCGCGCTTTCCTGTCCCTTGTGCGCGAGCGTTTGCCAAAGCGTGGGGTCGCCGGCCAGCCGTTCGATATGCACGGCCAGTCGGCCCGCATCCTCTGCGGGGAACAGCAGCCCGTTCTGTCCGTCGCGGATAATCTCGCTCGTCCCGCCGGTGGTTGATCCGACGACGACGAGACCACTCGCCAGGCCCTCCTGCATGATCAGCGCGAGAGGTTCCTCCCAGACCGAGGGCAGGAGAAGAACGTGGTGGCGAGAGAGAAACCCGGGCAATTCGGTACGAGGGATGGGCGCGGCGAACGTCACGTGCCCGGATAGGTTGGCGCTGGCCACCTGGCGCCTCAGCGTGTCCTCGTACGCGGGGTGCCCAGATCCAAGGATCGTGAGCCTGACCCGTTGGAGCGTATCGGCTGGCAAGCGGGACAGCGCCTCGATCGCTGTGTGAACGCCCTTGTGCGGCACGAGGAGGCCAACATACACGAGCGACAGGACGCCGCCCTTCACGGGTAATGGGCGTGCCGCACCATGCTGGACCAACGAATCGATGTCGACCCCCTCATAGATCGTCGGGGAATCCTGCAGGATGACTCCCGCCCGGATCAACTGATCGCGCAGGGCACCGCTACAGCATGGCGCGTGGGCAAACTGAAGTTGCGGCTCACGCCATTCCGCGTGCAGCCATAGCCTGGCCACCAGGCGAGCGACCTTCTTGACCCAGTCGAGCTGTGGCCTCCGGGTGCGGAGCGCCCAGTACGCCTGGTGCTGGTTGGCTTCTATGGGCCACGGGTTCGCGAGGTAGTAGACGACGCGAGGTCCAGCCAGATGTTCGGCCTCCTCAGCCAGGGACTTGGACAGGTTCCACATGCCCCAAACGAACACGAGATCGGGCCTGACCTCGGCAAACAGCCGGCGCAGGTGGCGCAGATTGCGATGGCGCGCCAGCGGATAGAGAATCCCCTCGAGCGGACGGTAGTAGTCGAGCCGGCTTTCGAGTGCCAGGATTCGGTGGATCGAATCATCGGCCGACTCTCCTTCGCAGCCGTGAGTGCTTGTCAGTACGACGACGTCATGGCCGCGCTCCCGTAGCCCATGCATGACATCGGCGCAGAGCATCGCGTATCCGCTCACGTGATGGGGGGGATAGAAGTTCGATAGCGTCAGAATCCTCATCGCTCGTCCCGTGCCGCCCGGCGATGCCCGAAGCACGCTTTCGATGCGTCGAGCAGTCGCCGGCCGAGCAGGGACTTGGCGAGTCTCGACCATACCCGCTTGTCCATCCATAACGCTGGTGTCGTCGAGAGCGCCTTACACATGTAGCGGCGAACCAGGTCGAGCAGTTGACGCTCGTAGGCGAGCAGACCCAACGCAAGATAGGCGTGCCCGACCGCGCGTCGCCGTCGATGCTTCAGGCGTTCAGGTCGGTCGGGCGCCTCGAAGACGTGCTTCAGCGCCGACGCGAGAAACGCCGCGTTACGCTGGAGCGCTTCCTCTCCCCCTGTGGGACGCCAACCGAGCGCCTGGTCGGCGCTCCCGAGTTCATAGTAGAGATCCACCGAGTCGGAGAGGGCGATATTGGCTTCGAGCGTACGTCGCAGGTAGCACCGACTTCTTTCGAGTTCCCCCCTCAGGTAGTAACCCTGAGCCGCGTAACGATACACCGCTGCATAGGCGCGCTGACGATCGAGCGGCCAGGTATCTGGCGGGCCATCTGGTTGGCCAAAGTGCTTGCCGACGACCATCAGCTGATACCGCAGCATATAGTCAGGGTCCGCCGACATGTTGCCGCTGTGTATCCGGTACTTCACGAGTGGACGACTGATGCCGCAAAAACGATATTCCCGCGCCACTCGAAGCCACATGTCCCAGTCTTCCGAGGCACGAAGGGCTTCATCGAACAGACCGACCCGCTCGAAGCACGCGCGCCGTGCGACCACCGAACTCGGGATGAAGAACTCTCCGTCGAGCAGGCGGTCGTACATCTGGTTGTCGGCGACCGTCGTCAGGTTGCGCTGTGGAAGCGGATGCCCGTCAGCGTCAACACAGCAGAACCCCGTATGCACCGCACCCACGGCTGAAGAAGTGCCCCAGCGGGCCATCACCTCGGGGAGAAACCCGGGGAGCCAGGCGTCGTCGGCATCGAGGAACGCGAGGTACTCGCCTCGTGCGGCCCGAATCCCGGTGTTGCGTGCGCCTGGCAACCCTGTGTTCTCCTGCCAGATATAGCGCACACGGCCCCCGAAGCTCCCGGCAACCGCCGGTGAGTCGTCGGTGGAGCCATCGTCAACGACGACAATGTCAATCTCGTCACGTTCTTGATTCAAGGCGCTCTGGATGGCTTCGGCCAGGAACCTTCCGTGGTTGAAGGTGGGAATGATCACGCTGACCAGACCAGGCATTGGAGGCGACGCTGGAGGCCATGTACCCACCGACGCTGCGACCACGGTCATTCCGTGGCACCTGGGTACATCTTGAGTGCCACGTCCATCAAGACGGCGGTCACGGCGATCCGGACCTGTCCAGTCGCATCGGCCGTCAGCTGCTCGGTGGCGTCAATCCGCCCGCCCCGGACGTGCGTATTCCATCGTTCCAGCGTGTATTGGGCACCCGGCAGGAAGCCTGGCACGACGAGCTCCGACGAGATCGGTGCGATGGGCGCGCCGTTCACCACGTTCATCCACGTGTGCCTCAGGTTCTGGACCCAGAGGTGGAGCCTCCCCGTCGACACGTTCTTCTGGCCGACCACGCGCAGGTTGCGGTCGCCGACGGTCCCACCCCATTCCACAAATCCGCCCTTGTTCAAGGGTACGGTTCGCAGGAAGTTCTCGACGCCCAGGTACAGGTCGCGATGGTCGGCAGTCTCGTTCCAGATGTGTGAGTTCCACCAGTAGAGCTCGTAGAGGCTTCCTCCGTCGAGACCCGACCACAGGAAGTTGTGCAGCCAGATGGCGGCGCGGTCACGCTCCAGACCCAGGGCGGTCTCGCTCTGCTCGCCTACTGCGTCCAGTCCAGCCTCTCCGCGCACCACAGGCCTGCCGAGTTGCCAGGCAGCGACGTTGTCGCTGTGCCAGAGATGATAGCGGGCGGCGTCACGCGGCCAGGCCTCTCTTTCCGCTTCTGGAGCGTAGCTGGTGCTCACATATGCGTGGAGATCCGCGTAATCCACGTTGGGGTACTTCGCGTTGCCCCAGAACTCCTTGGCGGGGAACGAATGCCAGAGCGACGTCGTGACCATGTGCGCGTTCGGGTGATCGAGTGTGCACTTGACTCCGTCGCCCGTTCCCGGTTCAACTCCGAAGACCCTGCAGTGCATGAACTTTCCGAACTCGTCGGCAAATTCGTAGTGCCGGGTCGAGTCTGGATCACCCTCGTTGGCCAGCTCCCACGAATGTACGTTCGGTGAGTATCCCCACCGAGCCTGAAGGTAGCGCCACCATGTCTGCTGGAGCCACCGGGTTCGATTCACGCGCCGTCCCGTGCCGTAGAACCCGTCAGCGTTATCCTCCTCGGTGACCCAGTTGCCATCGTCAAGCAGCTTCTTGTAGAGCTTGTCATCCTTGTCCATCACCACGAGCTTCAAGTAAACGCCGTTCTGCTCGGCCGATTCCACAACGCGATCGAGTGAGAACGCTTTCTCCTCCGGAATGAACTGGTGATACGCCATCGACGGCCTGATCATCATCTCTGGACCAAACCTGCCGCCGTTCAGTTCCTCCCGCACGGAGACCGCGCGGACATAGGCGACGCCCTCGGTCACGTTTTCGAGTGCCAGGTGTAGCCTCGGCAGATAAGAGCGATCGCCTGAGAACCAACTCCCCTCGATCTGGCTCCAGCCGGCGGTGCTGGATCCGTAGCTGGTAACCGGCGTACCGGTCGCTGGCTGATAACAGGCGGGAAACAGCCCTCCGAGTTTCGCGACGAAACCGTACTGCGGAATCCCGGGATCTCGTGGCCCGACGATCCCTTCGCCGCGGTACTCCACCCGAATCCGATAGAACGTCCCGGGCTTGATCGATTCCGGATCGTCTCCCGCCTGCAGCCGGCAGGCATCGAACCAACCCTGATCACCCGCCGATTCGTAATCGAGCCTCATGGCCAGTGTGGTCGTGCCGGTGGCCGTGTCGCGATATGGCACAAGTCCCGTCACCGGGAGGTAGCCGACATACTGGTTCCTCCCTCCGATAAACGGCGGCCAGGCCGACCCATAGAGTCCGCTGATCCACAACCGCAGAAAATTGATGCCGTCTGTGGCCAGTGCGCCGAAGGCAGGCGTGCCACCAGTCAGGGGATCTTCGAGGGGCGGCGCGAAGTTGAAGCCCAGGCCCGTGAACAGACGACCGTCACTGAACTCGAAATAGCGAGGATCCGCTCGGCTCACCCGGATGAAGCCCTGGCTGTCGCCTGCCGTAACGAGAAAGCGTTCGGGACGAGTCTCGGCAACGCCGCTGCTGTCAGTGGCAACGATGCGATAGGTCCACGTTCCAGTTTGGTGCGGTGCAAAGCGCACTCTCCATCTGAACGTTCCGGTCGGAAGGTGCCAGTCACGCCCACCGCGCACCTCATCAACGAAGTGTTCAGCATAGAACGCAGGCTGCCTGAAGTCGTGCCCATCTGGTGAGGTGAACACGGCGTCGACGGTGATCCCAACCCCGGCAGGAACCCCTTGAGGTGGCGCAGGGTCGAACGGCCACTGCTGCATCGTCGCGCTCGAGCCAGAGATCTGAAAATCCACCTCGAACTTCCCGAACTGCGGAATGGCCCCGACCGTCTCGGTGTAAAGATCAGCGATCTCGAGGCGTGTGGCGAGACTCCTGTCTGACTGCGAGGCTGGGCCGCCGGCCGCAGCTACTGTCTGCGAGCCCGCCGTCGACCGCGATTGACTCGATCCCGCGCCCAGACCAACGAGGAGGACGCCAGCCGCGACGCAAAAAATCAGTCGTGGTGTCTGCGGCTGCATGCTATCTACCGACTTCACCCGCGATTTACCTCCGCCTGTCGCAACGCGAAAGCATTCACCTCCCGTATGACCATGTCCTGCTCCGCATCTGTCATTCCAGTGCTGAAGGGCAGCCGCAGTAGCCGTTCGCTCACGCTTTCGGTCACCGGGCAATCGCCGTCGGCACCGCCGAACCGCCGGCCCATCGCCGACAGATGCAGGGGCGGGTAGTGAACCGCCGACTGGATGCCCTTTTTCTTGAGATGAGCGGCGAGGTCGCGCCGCGCCTCGGCGGTGGGCAGGAGCAAGAAGAACAGGTGGTACGCCGGCTCGCAGTAACTCGGAACGACAGGCAGTGCGATCTCGTGTTCACTCGCCCATTCAGCCAGTCCGTCCTGATAGCGCACCCAGAGCGTCCGCCGCCGCGACTGAATCTCCACTCTGGCCTCGAGCTGCGCGTAAAGGAATGCGGCGAGCAGGTCGGAAGGGAGATGGCTCGAGCCGACGTCCATCCATGTGTACTTACCGACCTCACCGCGAAGAAACGAACTGCGGTTCGTGCCTTTCTCCCACACGATCTCGGCCCGCCCCGCGTACTCAGGATCGTTGACCAGGAGCGCACCGCCCTCGCCGCAGGTGAAGTTCTTGGTGTCGTGGAAACTGAGAGCCCCAAGCCCACCGATCGTGCCGAGGGGCGCGCCCTTGTACGTGCCGAACGGTCCGTGGGCGTTGTCTTCGACCACGGCGACGCCGTGTCGGGACGCGACCTCCAGGATGGCGTCCATCTCGCAGGCGACGCCTCCGTAGTGCACGGGAACTATCGCTTTCGTTCTGCTGGTCATGAGACGCGGCAACTGAGCTTCATCGATGTTCAGCGTGTCGCGTCGGATATCGGCGAATACGGGCGTCGCCCCGTGCAACACGAACGCGTTGGGCGTGCTCACGAAGGTGAAGGACGGAACGATGACCTCGTCGCCATCTCGAACATCGAGAAGAAGAGCCGCCATCTCGAGTGCGTCGGTGCAAGATGTCGTGAGCAGAATCCTCGACACTCCGAGAGCCTGCTCGAGCAGTGCCTGGCACCTCTTGGTGAAAGGCCCATTTCCACAGAAGCTCCCCTGATGAATCGCCTCGGTGAGGTACTGCAGTTCCTTGCCGACGAGGGTGGGCTTGTTGAACGGGATCATGGGTATGCGACCATATTCAACGCTTTCGACGATGGCGGCGGGTTAGTACGCACCACGGCCTCGAACGACGGCAGGGAGCGTCTGGACGAACAGAATCTGAAGGTCGAGCCACACGCTGTAGTTCCGCACGTAATACATATCGATCCGCACGCGCTCGGCGTAACTCAGATCTGACCGGCCGGACACTTGCCAGAGACCGGTGATCCCTGGCTTGACGGTCAGAAGGTTGAGCCGATCGCGGCCGTACTGTGCGACCTCATCCAGGGTAATCATTCGTGGACCCACCAGACTCATCTGCCCGAGCAGGACGTTGACCAACTGCGGCAACTCGTCGAGGCTGAACCGGCGCAGCCACCGGCCTGCTCTCGTGATTCGTGGGTCATCCTTCAGTTTGTGGTCATTCTGCAGCTGCTGGATGGCCCCCGGGACTGTATCCAGCAGTTCCGCGCCGTTGACGTGCATCGTGCGAAACTTGAAGGCATCAAACGGCCTGCCAGACACGCCGAGAACCCGCCGCCGGTGAAACACCGGACCATGCGAGTCGAGCTTGACCCAGAGGGCGATGGCCAGCAGAACCGGCGAGAACAACAGGAGACCGAGTCCGGCCAGCGACGAGTCGAGAAGAGTCTTGATCATCGCCTGCGCACGATTCAGCCGGACCTTGTGAACGCTCATGAGGGGGACGGTACCGAGGGTTTGCACCTCGACGTGTGTGGTCAGCAACTCGTAAAGCCCAGACGAGAGCCGCAGATGCACTGGAAGCGGCTCTGCTCTTTCTGAAAGCCGAAGCAGATCTTCGCGGCTCAAAGCGGTGATGGCCACGATCAGGTCCTCGACCTTCCGTGCCTCGACAAGCGACGGCAGGTCGTCTACGGAACCGAGGATAGGACTGGCGAGGTCGGCCGGACGGCCGTTGAAGCCGGTGGTCACGAAGCCGAGCAGCCGCACGCCGGACGGCTGCTGATCACGCAGGAACCCACCCAGGGCTACTGCCTCCTCGTTTGTGCCGACGATGATCGCTGGACTCACCAAGTAGCCTCGCCTCCGAACAGCGTAGACCACTCGTCGCAGGGCGAACCGTCCTGCGCCGACGGCGAGAAACGAGAGCAGCCACACCGACACGAGCCACATCCGTGAGATCACGAACTGAGGAAACGCAAAGGTGCAAACAATGACGGCCATCATTGCCATCGTGCAGGCACTGAATGTCTTGGCGTACTCCTGCACGCCTCCGAGTTTTGCTCTAGGGTCGTACAGGTCGTAGAGAGCGAAGATCACCAGCCAGACCACAATCAGCAGGCTCGTCAGGCTCTGGTACAGCTCTGTCGACGGGATGATCTCCGGCGCCAGCGTGATTTGGAGCTCGAAGCGTATCCAAAAGGCAATCCGAAACGCCAGCGTCAACGCCAGCACGTCGATGGCGACGAGCGCCGTCCGCAGCAGGGAGCGTTGGGTAGCGAGAGAGAGACTGCTGGCCTTCTCCGTGTGAGCAACTCGTGTCAACGACACGAGGGGATTCTTAGAGGTTTCCATAGAAGTCGTTCGGCGAGGTGACCTGCGTCAGGAAGAGAGCCCGGCTGAGGGTTCGGGACCGGTAGAAGAAGGTCGCCCGGCGGCAAACACGCTCTCCCGGCTCGAGCGAGGTCGTCGCGCGAAGCGATCGACAAGGCAGACCATCGGCACCGCCGCAAACGGGAGGAGCAGCGCGTCGATCGGTAAGCGATACCGCACGAGCGTCCAGGTCAGCACGTGCACCAGAGAGTAGACGAGGGCGACACTCAACACGAGCCGCATATAGGCCCGTCGAGTCTGCTCGCGTGGTGACCCGCCCGGTACAGACTTCCTGACGCCGAGATACAGTCCGACGAGCATGAACGGCGCGCACAACCCAAAGGAGGCGACCCGTGCGACATTGCTGAGAGTTCCCGAATCCGAGGAAGGCCAGAACTTCAAATACTCCCTGCCACGACTGATGGAGAGGCGCACGTACCGCCACGGCTCATCCGCAACCAACTGGAGGCCCCTGCCGAGCAACGCTCGGTCCATCTGGGCTTCGTTGAGCGAGCGGAGGTCATCGGGAACAAGCGTTCCGTATCGCGAGCCGTCTCCAGGCAGAATGGGGATGAATGTGTTTCCGTGAATCGGATGATTGCCCCAATAGAACGCGAAGCCCGCGTTGGTGTTCAGGAGCACGAACTCGTGGAACGCGCGGTAGTTCCTGATCGTCCAGGGAAGAATACAGAGCGCCATGATGAGCAGTGTCGCCCCTAGACCGCGAGCCAGGGAGGCGAGCGCTGCGCGCCGAACCCGAGGTGCACCGCCTCGCCATCGGGCGCTCTCCCGCCACGCCACCCAGCCAAGAATCATTGGGACGCAGACGAGGATTGCCTGTCGCAGCAGGGTGGCCACCGCCAGCGCCAGGCCAAGGTTGAGCCAGCGCCAAAGTCTCTGTGGTTTCGCGCATGATGAATCCACCGTACCCAGGCGCATGGCTGAATCGAGGCTCCAGAGCAGCGCCACGATGAAGAACGACTCGGTCATCAGCGCGCCGGCGTAGTAGACGAAGTAGGCGTAGCCGGCAACGATGAACGCCGAGGCGAGCGCGACGCGACGTCCGAACAACCGACGGGCGATGACAAACGTCAGAAGCGGTTGAAGAACACCAGCTACGATGGCCTGGATGATCCTCGCGGCCACGGCATGCGGACCGACGACCCCGTAAACCGCCGACAGAAACAAGACGTAGAGATAACTCCAGTGGGCGGTCGGCTGATCTGGAGACGTCGCGGGCCACCACCCGGTACCGAAGCTGAAACCCTGCCCCTCGAGCACCCGCAGAGCCAGGGAGTGATAGGAGAGTTGGTCCGCCGTTCCAGGCAGCAGCGCAATGTCGTTGCCGAGGTACAGCGCCGCGCCGAGCCTCAGCGCAACGGCAGCGCTGACAATGGCCCAAAGCCATCGCGCATTGGTCACCGTCCTGGACCTATGACGCCCGAGCACACGCATAGATGTCGGCCAGTCGCGCGGCGACGCTGGGCCAGCCGTGCCGACGTTCCACGTACGCCCGCCCGGCGCGGCCCAAGCCAACACACCGAGACGGGTCCCTGAGAAGCGCTACGATGCTCTTGGCCATTTGAACAGGGTTCGAGGCGACGATCACGTCTTCGGCGGGTCGAGCGCCAACCCCGTCAACGGCCTGTGGCGTGGCGACGACTGGAGTGCCGCAGGCCATCGCCTCCAACACCTTGTTCTGAATGCCAACCCCGTACTGAATCGGCGCTACGGCAAGCGAAGCGCGCCTGAGAAACGGACGAATGTCGTCCACAGTGCCAGTGATCAGTACCCGGGAGCGCTTCTCCTTCTCACCACGATGGGCGAAGGGCGACGGCCATGGTTCGCCAAGCGCGAGGACTTCCGCGGTTGGGTCCTTGCCGACGACCCACAGCCGAACGCCGGGCAGTTCTTTCCACACCGCCGGCATCGCCTCCCGCACAAATCGGCTGACGGCCGTGGCGTTGGCGTGGTAGCTCATCTTGCCGCTGATGACCAGGGTCATCGGCTCTCTGGGTTCCGGCGCCGGGGCAAAGTACTCGAGGTCGACGCCGTTGGGAACCACTTCGACGCGCGACGCAGACGCAGCCTGACGTGCAGCCGGCATCAGATCGAGCAATTGCTGGCGGTCACGCTCGGCGGTAACGATGACACGGTCGAAGCGGGTGATCATCGAGGCTTCGTATCGTTCCGTGCGAGGGAGTTCGAGCCTCGCCGCAAGCCGTACCCGCCGCGCGTCGCTCTCCCGGGAGGCACGCCGAAAAAGCGCACTGATGCAGTCGACGCTGTCCCAGATCATCGCGGGGCGACCCGCGCGCGTCGCCAACATATCACCGAGCCACAGGCCGTAGCGAACACCCCTCAGGTGTTCTACGTGGACCACGTCAAACGGAAGCTCGGTAACGGCTTTCGCAAGACGCGCCGCCAGCGTCGGACTCCAACTGAAGTGAGCCTGCAGCGGCTCAGACCTCGGCAGCGCTCGCAGGCAATTCCACAATGAGCGGGCGACCGAGAGCCGCTCAGCAAGGAGGTCCGTCGCACCGGTCGCCAGTTCCGTGAGTGCCGCCCTCTCTTCCTCGCTCGTCCAAAGCGTGGCGACCGTGACATCGTGGCCGGCCGAGCGCAGGGCACGAATGAGGTGAAACGGGCGGGTCCGGATCCTCGTGGGCGCATAGGGAACCACGAACAGGACCCTCACTGATAGACCTCATCCCAGGCCCGATAGGTTCTCCGCCAGTCGTAATGCGCCTCGACCGTGGCGCGGCCATTCTCGGCGAGTCGGCGCGCCAGCACCGGATCTTGAAGGACGTGAGTGAGGTTCTCGGCGAACGCCTCCGGGCTGTCACTGAGGAGCACGTTGTCACCGTCTCGTGTTCGGATTCCCTCGGCGCCAATCGTGGTCGAGACGACCGGGAGAGCCCGGCACCACGCGTCGAGGATCTTGACCCGCATGCCCGCCCCAGCCTGCAGCGGAACCACGAACGCCGCCGTTTCGCCAAAATAGCAATCGAGGTTTGGCACGTAGCCCGTGACATCGATTCGCGACCGATGCTCCGTGTGACGCAATTGGCCAAGCGTCCCCTTGCCGATGACGGTGAAGACGCACTCGGGGTCGGCATCGGCAACGGCCGGCCACACCCGCTCGACAAACCACCTGACGCCCTCGGCGTTGGGCGGCCAGTGCGCACCACCCACGAAGGTGATGCGAAACGGCCTCGGGCGATCCACAGGACGTTGATGTTCTGGATCGACCGCGATCGGGATGACCTGGTGCCGGGCAGCCGGCGTTCCGTCGTTCGGGGCGAAGGCCTCACGGTCATCGTCGCTCACCCAGACCACGCGGTCGAACGCCTCGAACGTCGATCGCTCGTATGACTCGAGCTTCGAGGCCTCCCTCGTCAGTAGCGCTTTCACCACGGGGTTGCGTTGGCTGATGGCCAGTCTCGCGGGCACCTTGAACACTGCGTTGTGCTGGTCCAGCACCCGCAACGGTCCCCGCGCACATCGTGCCGCGTAGGGTGCCATCCACAGCTGATCGACATGCAGCGCATCGAATGACTGTCGAGTCATGGCCCGCTGCAGGCACGTCTCCATCGCCGGGAACTGGTCTCGAAGCACGAGAAAGGGCACCGGTGACACGAGGCTTCGAAGGCCATCGCGAACGTCTCGGAAGCGGGAACGCTCCAGCGGAACCGTTTCGACTCGGTGGCACAGGCCGCCAAGCTCGTGGACATCCGACTCGCGGTCGCCCGGGCGCACGAAGCACAGAAGCGTGACCTCGTGGCCGGCGGCGACCAGGTGACGGAGCACGTAGTAGGCTCGGATCTTCGGCCCCGCATCGAGCGGCAGTGGCAGAAGCTGGGACAGGAAGATAACCCGCACGTCAGCGACCTGGAGTCGGCACGCGGGGCACCGTCTCAGCCCAGCCTCAGGCACAGTCGAAGTACGTCCGCGTTCGAGCGCAACTCGCGCGCAGCGCGTTCTCTCAGCGACGGAAGCGGCCAGGCGACCGACCAGACGCCGACCTTTGCGATGGTCAGCGTTCCAAACATGGCTCTCAATAGCGCTTCTCGCATCGCGCCATAGTTCTTCCTGTAGAACAGCATCTTTCCTCGGTACACCATCTTCCGACGCCGCCATCGATCCATGCTGCACCCGCCAAAGTGAATCGTCTTCGCATCGGGAAGGTAGTACACCTTCCAGCCACGAGCGATCAACCGGAACTGGAGATCAGCTTCGTCACCGTAGATGAAGTAGCTCTCATCCAGCAGACCCACGTCGTCGAGGGCCGATCTGCGCAACAGCAGACACGCAGAGCTGAGCCAGTCCACGCTTCGTGCCTCGTGGCTCTGACGATGCGATGGATACCCGGGCCATAGGAACTCGCCGAGCCTAGTCGCAATGAGAAACTCTTCGCCCAGTGTCGAAAAGTTGTTGTACTCGGCCTGGATCGAACCGTCTTCGTTGAGCAGCGTCCCTCCGACAGCGCCGGCATCGGGCCTGGCCTCCATGAGATCGACCAGCGCGTCGAGCGCGGAGCCATCGACGAGCGTGTCATTGTTGAGGAGCAAAACAAAGGGCGCCCTCGTAGCCTCGATACCCTGGTTGCTGGCACGTGCAAGACCAACGTTCCCATCGTTTTGCACAATGCTGACGTCAGGGAAGCGATCCCTCACCATATCCTGGCTGCCATCGGTCGACCCGTTGTCGACGACCACGGTTTCGAAGCCGTGACGCATGCCAGCACCGTAGAGCGACTCGAGGCAGGGCTCGAGATACGCCCTGTTATTCCAGCAAACCAGGACCACCGCGCAACAGGGTGCAGACTGCGTTGCCACGAGGTCTCTGTCGGTGTATGCCAACAATTGATCTAGGGGGCCCTGCGCGGCGGGTCAGAGCCGGCGGAGGAATGCGTCGAGCTGTCGGATCTCTTCATAACTCCCGAGGTCGGTGTACGAGCCGTCACGTACGGAGTGGGCGGCCATCCGCATTCCGGAGGCGACGGCCTCATTCAAGACGCTGGCGAAGTCATCCACGCCGCGCGCCCGCACGCACTCGTGCAGGTACTCTGTGAAGCGCGGCCGCCAGATGATGCATCCCCACATCTCGGTCAGCGTTGTCTGACGCGGCTTGTCCACGATCTCGAGGACGCGATTCTCAACATCGGTCTTGACCATGCCGAACTTCTCCGGGGTGGACGTCGGAAAGAGCACGAGCACGACATCATGGTCGGCACTGGCAGACTCCCAGGCGCGCGCGAAAACGTCTCGCGGCTCCATAATCGTGTCGGCCATGCCGAAACACACCGTCCGGCCTCGAACGAGATGATAGGCGGCGTCGAGCGCGTGCGCCAGGCCCGGTGACGTGGATTGACCATCGGCCGTGGCGCTCTCCTGGACCGCGTAAGCAATGTGACAGCCGAATCGACGCCCGTCGCCGAAGTAGCCGAGCAGTTGGTGCTTGGTTTCGTTGATGACGAAGACGATGTCAGTGACACCGGAGTCGACCAGACTGTCAAGAACGTACTGGGACACCGGCTTGTACCGATTGTCGCGAATGATCGGATACAGCTCCTTCGGATACGGCAGTCCGAGGCGCACACCGCGCCCGGCGGCAGGAATCAGTCCGACAGCATCTTTGATCACGGCACCTCCAGCCAGCCGGCTCATACGTTGACACCCGGCGCGACGCCTTCCGGCAGGGCCCACGGACTGAATCTATGCTCACGCCCAGGCGTCCGTGCTTCGACCCTCACGGGCGCGACATCTGTACAACGCCTGAGAGCGACGAGTCCTCCGAGAAAGAACCAGAAGAGCATGCTCGAGCGAAAGCCCGCGATCCCGATGTTGTAGACGAACGGCACGATCCAGTCCGCAAGCAGACCGGCCACCAGCGATCCCGCAATCCCGCCGAGCGCGCCCACGGCATACGCATGCTCGAAGCCGCGCGGCAAGCGCGCGCGCAATCTCAGCGCCAGCCTGACTGCCTCTACCGAAAGCCAGACAAAGAGGAGCAGGCCGATGATGCCCGTCTGGGCCACGACGTCGATGTAGTTGTTGTGGGAATTGAATCGTATGTTGTATCCGAGAATCGAAAAGAGCGGCGTGTAATAGTGGTAATTGGCAGGACCGAAGCCGAGCCACGGCTCGCGCTCGATGACTTGCCACATGACTCTCTGCGCCTCGACCCTTGTTAGCCAGCTCCATCGCTCGTAGGTCATGAGCGCTTCCCACGCCCGGCCGACCGCGAAGAAACCAGGCGCGGCCAGCAGGAGCCCGGACGCAAGCGTCGTTCGTGGAAAACGCAGCAGCAGCACGGTACCGAGCGCGACCAGGGGAGGAACCCAACCAGAGGCCCAGTCAAAGGTCGAGAAGAGACCCCGCCCAATCGTCACGGCGGCGACTGCGAGAGCCAGCACGCGGGTGGTACCGGAAATTCTGGGATTGCACAGCGCCTGGCTGACGCTCATTGCCACGAGCCACGTGAAGAACAGGCTTCCGACCGAACCATGAGCGGTAATGCCGAGACGACCCACCGCGATGTCCGATATGGGGATGAACATCCCGACGACGGCCAATCCACCTGTTCCGACGAAGAGCCATGTCAGACGTCTCAGGTGTCTGAGAGCCTTAACCTCGTGCCCGACGACAAGAAAGACGCCGACTGAAAGTAGGAACAACCCGAGGCCGCCAATCTGCGCGCGCATCGGGGCGGGCGGTACGTCGAACCAGGGAAACTGCCCGATGATGAACGAAAGAATCGAGATGCAGCCGAGCATGACGGCCGCGAGGACGAGTCTCGATGAGTCGATCGGTGCGGATCGTCTCAGCAGCATCTGTCGCAGAATCCATGTACCGCACACAACACCGGCGAGAAGGAAGCACCCACTCGTCAGCACGAGCTGCTGCTGAGTCCCGGCAATCTGCTGCTGGGTCCCGACAACACTGTTAGCGAGCACTTCGAACGGGAACAAGACGGCTGACACCAGAAGGACACCGAGTCCATGGTGGGTTGTCCGAAGCCGCCACGCGAGCAGGAGTGGGGCCACGACCGCAATCAACACGGCGACGACAAGTACGATGATGCGATCGAAGGGAAGAACGACCCCGAGGGGCACGACCACCGCGACCGAGCCGACGGTAAGCAACCATTGCCGTCCGGCCGTCATGCACGACTCTCGCGTTCAAAGAACACCTGCCGCGGCTGCTGTGGACCCGCGCGCCCGACCTGCCGAAGTACCCGCGCCGGCACTCCACCGACGACCGTGTGGGCAGGCACATCGTCGGTCACCACCGAACCGGCGGCGACAACGGCACCTTTCCCAATCGTCACGCCATCGGTCACGACGACACCGGAGCCGATCCACACGTCATCGTCGACCGTGATGCCCTGGGCCGTGATGCCCTGCTCGACGAAGGGTCGTGTGGGGTCGTCGAAGACGTGGTTGACCGCCACCAGTTGCACCATCGGCGACGTGTAGACGCGGTTGCCGATCCGCACGCCACCCTGTCCACGAATGACGTTGTACTCGCCGATGAGGGAATCTTCGCCAATCCAGATACCAGAGTGAGGCAGGTCTCTGAAGTTGTACACGTGCAGGATCGAGCCGTGCATCACCAACGAGTTGCGGCCAATGCTGATGCCCCTGGCACACGCGTGCAGATACACACCCTGATCGAGGTAGACGCCGCCGCCGAGACTTACATTGCCGGCAAATCGCAGCCGGACTCCCCGCTCAATACCGACTACTCCGGTCATGTGCATGATTAGTCGGTACGTCAGGGCCCGAACCGCCAGACCGAGCGGCGTGGGGATCCATCCGAATGCCCCCGTCACAGCCTGCTCGAGGAGATAGCGCGTCGGGGAGGACGCCTGGCGCTGAATGTAGAGGCGCAAGCGAGATAGCCAGGGACTACTCACTCCGCTTCGAGAGCCGATAGCCAGCCACACGCGATCAGCCCGAGCAAGTCTCTAGTGCGCACCAAATACCTGGTAGTAACCGTCGTACGAGTGGCCAAGATCCTGCGCCGCCACTCCGTTGAGCACCGCGCCAAGAACCGTGGAACCGGATGCCTCTAGTGTGGTGCGAGCCCGCCTAACCACTCGTCTCGAGACCTTCCCCGAACGCACGACGAGCACCACGCCGTCTGCCTTCGATCCGAGGATCCTGGCGTCTGCCATCGGCAGAACCGGAGTCGTATCCAGAATGACGAATTGAAAGGAGGCGGCCATATCACGCAGGAACACGCTCACCTTTTCTGAATTCAGGAGGGCCGCCGGATTCGGTGCAATCGGGCCCGAGCCGACGACGAACAGCTTGTCCGTGTCGGTCTGGTGAACCGTGACCTTCGGAATGTGCCCTGACAGGAAGAGGCTCAACCCGCCTTCTCCGTCGATGCCGAACGCGCGCGACAGCCCAGAGCGGCGGAGGTCACACTCGACCAGCAGGGTTCTGACGCCGTTTTCCGCCAGGGCACGCCCCAGTTCGGACACTATCGTCGTCTTGCCCTCGCCCGGCAGACACGATGTGACCACCACGACCCGAGGTGGCCGTTCGGACCTCGAGAGCAGCAACGAGGCACACAGCGTGCGCACGGCCTCCACGATCTCCGGATGCTGCCCGAAGCCGTTGCCGAGGCTGGCAGTGGCGCCAGGGGCCGCAGTGGCCAGCCAGGTCACCGGCTTCTCCTGTCGACCCGGGCCGGAGGCTGACTTCCGCAAGCGCCGTTTGGCTCGCGCGCGGGCCAGCGGAACGGCCGCCAGTACGGACAGCCCGGTCGACTCTTCGACGTCCTCGACCATCGACAGGGTGTCTCGCCAGAAGTCTCTGCCAAGGGCGATGCTGACTCCGAGCGACAGCCCCAACACCGACGATAGGAACAGATTCCACCACACTTGCGGGCTTGCCACCGTCACACTGGGCCGGGCCGGTTCCATGATGCGCACGGTACCAAGGGCGATTCCCGGGGTCACACTGATCTCTCTCAGGCGTTCGAGCAAGCCCTCGTAGAGCTTGCGATTGGTTTCCACCTGCCGCTGCAGGATGTTGTACTGGATCGAGTCGCTCTGCAATTGGCTCACGAGCCGCGCCTGTTCGGACCTGGAGGCATTCAGCAGGGCCAACCGTTGCTCCGCCGCTCGCAGGTCTACCCTGATCTGCTCGCGCGCCTGGGCGAGGGCGGCGTTCTTCTCGCGGTCGAGCTGTGCGCTGAGGAGCGCCATCTCGTCGCGCGTCCTGACCACGTCAGGCCAGTTCTCGCCAAAGCTGGCCCGAAGCTCGGTGAGCCGGTGCTCGAGATCGAGGAACTGCCCCATGCGGTCGCTAATGAGAGGCGTGACCAGAGCCGCTGGAAAGTCGGTCACCGAGGCGTTCTGCAGCGACTCAGCCCGCGCTTTAGCGACCACGAGGTCTGCCTCTGCGCTGGTCACCTGAGCCGCCAGTGTCGACAGCTTCTGATCGGCGAGGTCACCCTGGTCCGGGCGAGCCCGCTCGATGTCATGCTCCTGCGCGTATGCGACCAGTTGTGTCTCCGACTCCTGGATGCGTTGCTCGGCCAGCGCCAGCTCGCGCCCCAGAACGTCCCTGATTTCCTGCCGGGTCGCTTCTCGCTCGTCGTACTGGAGCCCGATGAACTCCTCGGCAAACAGGTTCGCGACTCTCGCAGCCGTCTCGGGCTGGGGCGCCCTGTAGCTGACCACGAACGCCTGAGTCCTCGGTGCCCTCGAGACCGACAGCCGTGAGGCCAGCTGTTCGAGGTCCACGGGTCCCGAGTCAGGCTCGGCCGCGAGACGTTCGGCGACGCGGAGCAGGAGCGTGCGACCGGACAGGACCTGCGCCTGCGTTTCCATGTACGTGTCGTACTGGCTCGACCTCGACGCTTCCACATCGAGATTCGGAAGGACCTGGACTGGGTCGGGATCGACTCTGACCAGGGCGCTCGATTGATAGAGCTTCTCGGCAAGCATCGTCGCGACCATGGCCGGGACCACGACCAGCAGCGCAATCAACAAGATCTGCCACTTGCGACGGACCAGGATAAGCACGAGCCGTCGGACGTCAAGGAACTCGTCCTCGCGCGGAGCAGGCTCCTGCCAGCGCGGTCGGTACCGATCGACACCAGCAGAGTCAGAAGTGCGAACAAGCTCATCCATGCGATTCACCCCGATTCGAGACTCGTTCCTGAGGCACTGTGGGCTTACAGACCGTCAGCTCGCTTGGCACGGGCCACGGCCGGCCCGTGCGACGGAGTTCGACCGGTCCACCCGAGATGCTGCAAACCGACGTCGATGGCCGACCGAAGGGTGCGGCGGTCCGAAAGCAACATCTTCATGTATGTCACGATCGGACCAGGCCGCAGCGCCCATTCACGGAACGCCCGCTTCTGCCAGTACTCGAGTTCCTCCGCGCGAAGATCCGGGTAATCGAGGACTGTCGACTCGTCCATGTCGACCTCCTCCCAACGCACCCCAGGACGAAACCAGCCATTCTTGACGACCTGCTGAAAGAACGGGGTGCCGGGATAGGGGGCCGCGATGTGGAACAGGGCGATGTCGAGTGGCAGATGTTTCGAGAACGCAATGGTCTCCTTGATCGTCGCAACCGTCTCGCCAGGCAGACCGATAATGAAATAGCCCCAGTTCTTGATCCCTGCCTCGCGCGCCCAGCGCAGCGCCTCCTTCGCGCGCTCGGCGTCAACCCCCTTCCGGGCACGGGCGAGAATCTCCTTGTTGCCCGACTCGAGACCCCAGGCGATGCAGAAGCAGCCTGACCTCGCCATCAACGCCAGCATTTCGCGGTCGACAAAGTCCACGCGACTGTTGCAAGTCCACGTGATCTTGAGGCCCGACGCGATAATCGCGTGACAAAGCCCGATGACCTGCTCGCGGTTCACGGTGAACAGATCGGCGTACATGTGGATGTGCCGGACACCCAGGTCGTAGAGGATCTTGATCTCCTCGACGAGCTTCGCCGGCGATCGCAAACGCATTGTCGGCCCGTAGCTCACGTGCTTGATGCAGTACGTGCATCCAGCTGGGCAGCCGCGACTGGTCACGATGAAGCAGAAGGGGCCCTTGATGAGCGGCATGCGGTAGCGCTGGAGGGGCAGCAACTGATACAAGGGCAGAGGCAGATCGTCGAGATTGGCAATGAACGGGCGGTCTGGGTTGACGACGACTTCCCCGTTCCGTCGCCAGACCAAGCCCTTCATGAAAGAGAGGTCCTCGTGACCACCTGGAGACCCCGCCAGCGCCACAGGCCGATAGTCGGCATCGTGGTTTTCAAAGAGCGTCGCGATCGGCTCTGGCCGCGTGAACTGGTTGCCCTCGCAGTGATCGATCAGGTCGCGCAGCGTCAGGTCCGGCTCGCCACGAAGGCCGTAGTCGAGTGACGGATACGGCGCGAGCGTCTCCCGGGGCATCGGCGTAATGTGGGTGCCGAAGGCCATGGTCACCGCCCCAGCGCTTTTGGCGAGGAAGGTCCCGTACAGATCGTTCTGCAGGGTCGGACCCGTGAGTTGAGTGACATAGTACCGTGGGCGCTCGGCACGAATCTTACGCTCGAACGTACTCCAGTCCATGCGTTCGGCAACCGCATCGATGACCTTCACTGAGTAGGTCGGGGCGAGCAGCGCGGCCATCTGCGCCAGCGACACCTGAGGCCAAATCATGTTCTCGCGCGAACGTCGGCCCACGCGATGCTGCGAGCGAATCCAGACTGCCCCGTCTGGCGTCGGCGGGTTCACTAGCATCACATCAACCCGGCTCCGACGGTCCCGCTCGTCCGCGTACTTCCGCGCCACCGCGTCGGTGTCCGGGTGCTTGGCCGGCAACACGATGATGCGCGTCTTCGTACCGATGTTCCGCGATTCGCCAACCACCGGAGGTGTCGTGGCACCGGACGAGCTGTTCACGGTAGTCGATCCTCACCTTCAGGTCGCCGTTCGAGCACACGGACGCTCAGCTGTCTCAGCACCGAGGCCATCAACCACCATATTACGAGCTGGATGCCAATGAGCAGCGCCATGGCGCTGCCCGTCAAGTAGAGCCAGAGCCGTTCGATGGGCCATCCGCTCAGCGACAGACGGAGGCTGACGAGCGACACGAGCACACCGAGAGATCCGGCAATGAGACCGGCCGGAAGAAAGATCTGCTCGATGGGACCTCGGAAGAGAGGCTTCTTGAAAAGCCCTTGCCTGATCGGTCGACTGTAGAACAACGATACGAGATAGTTGAAGGTAGCTCCCAGGGCGAAGGTACTCGCGCCGGCGACCCCGCATACCAACGCCCCGAAGACCGCAAACGTGCCTACCGGTCCAAGCGTGGTCGTCCCCTGCAGGCGAGCGACTGCGACACCACCGGCCAGAAGACCGGCCAACGACATACCCGCGAGGCCCAGCACCCCGAAAATGCGGACTGGGTTGTAGGCCAGAGCCGTCGATACCATCGTCGTCAGGAATCGTACTCCGTCCCGAGTAACGCTCAGTTTCGATTCACCCACCCTCTCACGGTAGCTGATGGGAACCTCGGTCACCGTGATGCCTTCATGCACCGCACGGGTACTCATCACGGGCGTGAGATTCAGACCGTCGGGAAGGGGCGACAGCAGGTCGAGCACCGGCCGGCGAAAGACCCGCATGCCACTCGCGCTGTCGGTGACCGGCGTGCGGCCGATCGCGGTGAGCAACGCCGCGAAGAACGCGTTGCCCATCCGCCGTACTCGTGGCATTTCAGTGCTGCCGCCCGACATGCGCGAACCGATGACGAGATCTGCGCCACCCTCGAGCACGGCCCTGCACAAACGGGGGAATTCTTCAGGAGGATAGGTGGCGTCGGCATCCAGAAAGCCGATGAGATCATGCTGTGCGGCTGCAAACCCGGTCTTGAGCGCGGCACCGTATCCGCGGTTCCTCTGGTGGCTAATGAGCCGCACCTGCGGAAACCTGGCGATCGCGGTCGTCGTCTCGTCTCGCGAGCCGTCGTCGACGGCGATGACCTCGAATTGACAGATTCCCGCTTTGCGCAGCTGGTCGCCGAGCGCCAGGCAGCGCTCAAGAGTCTCACCGACCGCATCCTCCTCGTTGTACACAGGGATACAGATCGAAAGTCCGGGCGTCGACGGCATGGGTGCCCCGGCACTCGCCAGCGCAGCAGCAGCTTGGGTCATCGTGGTGTGCTTCATAGGCTTACGTGTTTTGCTCGGCCACCGCCTCGCCCGTTGGACGTCGGGCTAGGGTCACCTGGCGGTTCCAGCTCGCCAGCGCCCCTCGATGTGTTCGGGCGGCACGGTTGTCGCGATCCCGAGACGAGAGAATCAGGCGAAAAGGAGAACGATTCGGTCAGTTGTTCAGGTCGATCCGCGGGTTTGCGCTACTCACCCGAACAGGCTACCGCCCTCTCACTCCCATGTCGATCACGCTCGATCGACCACAAGGAGTGCGTCGCCATCTACGCTGGCACTTGCACGGGTCGATCCAAGTTGGCGATGCGATGAAAAGTCTCTTCAGAATGCGCCCTTAAACGTGCCTGCCACGGGGCCCAGTCAAGGTTGGACACAGGGACCACATGAAAAGACAGGAATCAGGAAGGTATCAGCGGTGGCGACAAAACACCCCGAGACCAGGTATTTCGTTAGCCAGCGCGAGCTAACGAGCGTGCCATTCGAGGCGTGGTAATCTCCCGTGGCCGCAATCAATCTGTCTATCCAGTCGCAGCGCCAGCAGCAATGAGACTCCTCGTCGTGTCGTCGTGGATGCCCTACCCGCCCGACAACGGGAGCCGGCTCCGAGCCTATAACCTGCTCAGGCACCTGTCGAAGCAACACTCACTCACGCTCCTGACGTTTGGCGCACCTTGTCGCCCGGCAGACGTTGAGGCCCTGCGTCAGCTGTGCGAACGCGTCGAGGTCGTCGCTCCTCGCACACTGGACGCCGCACATCTCGGCATGAAGGGTCTCTTCACATCGGTGCCGCGCTACTACGTACAGACTCGCAATCAGCAGATGGCTGACCTAGTCAAAGAGGCGATCGGCGACTACGACGCCGTGCTCGCACTCCAACCCGCCGCGGGTCTCTACGTGGCCGAAACGGACAGGACCACGCCTTCCGTGCTCGATGAACTGGAGGTCAGCGTCTTTCGCGAGCAATGCTCGCTCGAACCACGTGTCGGCCTACGTCTTCGCCACGCCCTGACCTGGGCCAAGTTCCGGCGTTTTGCGCGGCTCCTCACAGAATCCTTCAACAGGACCACCGTCGTCTCACATCTCGAACTCGAGCAACTCCGGGCCATCGGGTGCGACATCAGTCGGATCGCGATCGTACCCAATGGAGTCGAGTCGACGGATACGCCATCTCCGGCCGTGCGAACCAGGCGAGTCGTCTACCCCGGCTCGGTCACCTACTCGGCCAATCTAGACGCGGTCCGGTTCTTCGTCGCTCAGATACTGCCACTCGTTCGTCGCGTGCGGCCTGACGTCAGACTCGCAGTAACTGGGGCAACTGGTGACGTCGACGTCGCGGAACTTGCGGCGGCCGAGGGCGTGAGCTTTACGGGCTGGGTCCCGAATGTCGATCCGCTGATTGCCGAGAGTACCGCATGCGTGGTGCCACTCCGCATTGGAGGCGGCACGCGTCTAAAGGTCCTCCAGGCCATGGCCCTCGGAACGCCGGTCGTCTCGACGACCAAGGGCATCGAAGGGCTCGATCTCGAGCCTGGCCGTCACGTCCTGGTTGCCGACTCGCCGGAGTCCTTCGCGAGTCGAGTCATTCAGCTCATCGACGACCCGGCATTCGGAGCGCGCCTCGCCATCGAGGCTCGGACGGCGGTGCGAGAACGATACGCGTGGGAGCCAATCGTCCAGACGCTCGAGTCGGTAATACAGGGCGCCGTCGACGACCACTATGCGTGGCGGTCACGGTAGAGGGCTACGGTTTCGTCAGCGTGCCCATCAGCAAGGGCGTTTGGGCTCCCGTCACAAGCGATCGAGCCGCCAGCGGATTGGCGCCAGGCGCGGCCGTCCGGATCCAAGCGACCGCGGAAGCCATCTATTGGATGCTGGGCCCTTCAGCGCTCAAGGATAGTCACGGCCGGCAGCGGCTCACCGGACGACCCGATCCGGTAATATTCGAGATCAGAGCAG
>Ga0326597_10001430_pt1 | contig 38737 bp, 38 predicted proteins | sample RVTome_12_FD_203789 | JGI IMG/M metagenome (GOLD analysis project Ga0326597, IMG submission 203789) | Soil microbial communities from uranium-contaminated site in the Upper Colorado River Basin, Wyoming, United States - RVT100D185 | ecosystem: Environmental > Terrestrial > Soil > Contaminated >... | reverse complement strand
TATTCGCGATTCGCCATTGGCGCTAGGCGCTGCGGCGTGGCGTTCCCTCCGACGCGATCCTCCATCCTCTATCTTCAATCTTCGACCCTCAACTCCGGATGAAAGCTGACGGCTGCCTGCTGAAGGCTGCTTCTAAAACTTGACGAAGATTTCTTTGGCCTCCTCGCCCGTCAACTGGCGGATGGTGGTGATCTTGTCGCTGAACTCCTTGAGGGTGCCCAGGGAACTGGGGCCCACGTCAATGAGGATGGAAAAAAGCGAGAAGCCGAGCTTCTCCTTTTCCTTGCGGAAGCGCTCCGCCCACTCCCCGCCCACCCGGCATTCGCCGTCGGTGATGAATACGATGTCGCCTTTGCGCGTCCGCGACTTTTTCAGGCACTCCAGGGCCGCGTCCAGGGGCTTCTCGAAGTCCGTGCCGCCCCCGGGAAAGTACTCGGCCAGGTCGATGACCTTTTCCATCTCGACCTCGTAGCGTTCCCGGGTGTTCATGTTCAGAATCTGAAGGGGCGACTCCGTGGAAGAAAAGCAAATGGACTGGAAGGCGCGGCGCTGGCGCCGGGCTATCTCCAGCAAGGTCAAGGTCACCGCCTTGGCCCAGATCTCCTTTTCCCCCGCCATGGAGGAGCTCCCGTCCAGGCAAACGATCATGGGCCCCTTGCCCTTTTCTTCGATGCCTCTTAGCGAGTACTGAAGCAGCTCCTTGTCCAGAAGGCGGCGAAAAAAATCCTTTTTCAAGGCGGGGTGGTGCAGTTCCATAAGCTCGTGGGGAAGCAGGTGTTCCAGGGAGTCCCCCCGCTCCACCTCCAGGATCTCCTGACTGGAGCGCTCGAATATCTTCTTGCGGAGTGCCAGGGCGTGGAACTTCATGCGTCCCACCATGCGGGCAAGTTTCTTCAGCTTCTCGTTGCCGGCAAGTCTCCTCCCCAGCTCGAGTTTCCGCCCCGCCGGCGAGCGATAACCGCTGCCCAGGGTGAGGCTCCACTGCTCCGCCTCCTCGGCCGCCTCTTCCAGTTGCCGGGCCACCTGGATGGCCTCCGCCTGAAAGCGGGCCTGAGCCTCCTTCTCGATGCGCTCCATCTCTTCCTTCAAGCGCGCGGCCTTTTGCCGGAGCGCCGCCTCGGCGCCGTCGTACTGACCTTCGATTCTCTCACGACCTTCCTTCAGGCTCTGCTTCGCTTTTTTGCCGAGCTCCTCGCCGGAAAGACGCTCGGCTTCTTCCAGTTCCTCGCGCTTTTCCTCGGTCAGTTCCTCCTGCTTTCTCATGTCCCAGAGATCGAGCATGCCGTGGCGCGACAGCACCTTTTCCGTTTTGAGCAGAGTAAGGACTTTTTCTCCGAGGAGCAGGGTGCCAAGCGCCGCCTTGGCCTCGTCGAGGCGGGTCAGATCCCGTAGCGCTTCGTAGAGCTGGCCTTCCTGGAGGGCCTTGAGAAGGACGCGGTTGAACAGGGCGCTGGGGAGAACGTCGGGTTCTTTGAAAAACAGGATATTCAGCTTGAAGAGCAGGCAGAAAACATCCTGTAATAGCGATGGAAAGTTGGGGAGGAGCGCGCCTCCGGATTCCTCCAGGCGGACCAGGGCCGGGGCCTCCCTCCGGATGGCCTCGTAGCTGTGGCGGTCGTAGGAGTCGCTTTCGATCCAGCAGGCGTTTCGCGGCAGGGAAGCCGGGACTTTCCTTGGCGGCGCGGCCTTTTTGCGCTTCGGTGGCATCAGAACTTCTCCAGCATCTGGTGTTGGATTTGTTCGATCTCTCCCTTGACCACGCCCACCTTATCGACGGGGCGGCCGAGCCTTTCGGCCTTGGCCATGATCTGATCCACCTTGGTGAGAATGTTCCTCAACTTGGTATGGACCTCGATGAGGGCGCCGGCCCGGGTCTCGTCGGTCTCCCAGGGCCTCAGGGCGTATTCGCGAAGTTCCCTGGACTCGTAAAGGAGCTCCTGGATCTCTTCCTCGTAACCCAGGAGCAGTTCCCGGATGGCATTTCGGACCTCGGGATGCTCCCCGGGGTCGCGCCACAGGGCGTGCTCCAGAAAGAAGAGGTTACGTTCCGTTACCTCCCGGGCCCCCGCCAGGTAGGCATGGGCCTGGAGCAGGGAGAGGCACTGGCGGTAGCGGCGGTCCGAGGCCACGATGTTCTTTTTGCCCAATTGCCTCCGGATGTCCGCCATGGCGCGATAGATGGAATCGGGGACGTGAACATCGGCAACCTCGCCCTGCATGGCGCGGAGTTCCTCCAGGCCGAGGGTGGTCCGCTCCTGCCGCGGCGCATTTTCCAGCATGCGAATGAAACGAAAGTCCTCCACGATGTAGTTCACCACGAAGCGAAGCAGAAAACGATCATAGAGGGCCACCAGCTCGTCGTCTTCGGGGAGCTCGTTACTGGCCCCGAACAGGGTCAGCAGGGGAACCGGCGCTACGGCCTTGCCGTTATGAAAGCTCCGCTCGTTGATGATGGTGAGAATGGCGTTCAGGATGGAGGAGTTGGCCTTGAAAATTTCATCCAGAAAGGCGATATGGCACTCGGGGAGCTTGTGGGAGGTCACCCGGCGGTAGTCGTCCTGTTCCAGGGCCTTCAAGCTCACGGCACCGAAGATCTCCTCGGGCGTGGTGAAGCGGGTCAGCAGCCACTGGAAGTAATCGGCGCCCAGGAGCCGCCGGCAAATTTCATCCGCGAGCATGGATTTGGCGGTGCCCGGAGGCCCGATGATGAGCACGTGCTGGGAGCATAGAAGGGCGCAAAGGGAACCGTCGATGAGCTCGCCCCGCTCGAGAAAGCCCTGCTGGAGCTCCTCGCGGATCTTGATAAGTTTTTCCTGCGGTGTCATGTTCGTATGCAACCTGCGGCCCTATAAAGGTATCAAATGGCCCGGGGAGAGACAACGTTTACTTCGCCCGCCGGCAACTGCCCGCCCTCGGGGGGGGCACGGGGGGAGTGACTTCGGAGCTCCACCGGGTTAGAATGTTTGCGGATGGGCCCATTGCGACGGTCTGTTAAAGGTTAATGGGGCGGAACCGGTTCTAATCCCAGTACAGGAGGTAAGAGCCATGCCAATCATTACCTTGTACCGCGGTGCCTTCAGCGGGGGCAGCGACCTGGCCGAACAGGTGGCTTCGGAGCTGGGCTACCGCCTGGTGAGCCGCGATGTCCTGCTGGCAGCCGCCAGCCGCTACGGTATCCCGGAAACGAAATTCGCCGAGATCCTGGATTCAGGGGCCCACTGGTGGGATCGATGGCGCGAGAGCATGAAACTCTACCGCGTCGCCCTCCAGGCGGCCATGTGCGAGGTGGCTCGGGAAGACAACATGATCTACCACGGCCATGTGGGCCACGAGCTCCTCCAGGGAGTGAGCCACGTCCTCAAGGTCCACCTCACCGCCACCATGGAGTACCAGATAAAACACGTGCAAGACCGCGAAGGCATGGACGAGGCGGAAGCCCGCCGTTACATAGAAAAGATGAACAAGGGCCGCTCGCGCCGCCTCCAGGATCTTTTCGGCGCCGACTGGCAGGACCCCGGCCGCTTCGACATGGTCCTCAACGCCGCCCACATGACTCCGGACACCGCCACAATGCTCATCGTCTCCGCCGCCCGGCGTCCCGAGTACCAACCCACCCCCGAATCCAGGCAGGCCTTCGAAAACCTGGCCCTGGTATCCCGCGTGGAGGCGGACCTCATGACCGTCCCGGCCATGCGGAACTTGAACATCTTCGTACGCGCCGACAACGGGGTGGTGCACGTCACCGGGGTTTTAACCCAGCCCGCCCTGGAGGAGGGGATCGTCCACCAGATCGAGCAGATTCCCGGAGTCACCAAAGTCATCGCCGACCTGGAAACCGCTCCCATGGAATACATCTTCCCCTGACCGATCCCTCATGATCGCAGCCGTTATTCTCTCCGCCGGCGAGTCCAGCCGCATGGGCTCTCCCAAGGCCCTCCTTCCTGTGGACGGGAAGTCCTTTATCGAAGGGATCATTGCCACCCTCCGGCGCTGCCGGGTAGGAAAAATCCTGGTGGTCCTCGGCCACCACGCGGCGGAGATCGGCCCGGAGATCCGCGACCTCCCCGTCACCGTGGTCATCAACAGGGACTACCGCCGGGGGCAGCTCTCTTCTCTCATTGCCGCCATCAAGTCGCTGACCGTCGAGACCGCCGGAGAGTCCGTGGAGGGCCTGCTCTTACACCTCGTGGACCATCCGTTCTTGAGCCCGGCCGTGGTGAACGCCATGATCGAGGGATTTTACCAGACCGGCAAGCTCATCGTGGTGCCGACCTACCGCGGCAAACGGGGTCACCCGGTGCTTTTTTCGCGCGACCTATTCGAGGAGCTGCTTGAGGCCCCCCTGGACCAGGGGGCAAAGTCAGTCGTCCATGCCCACCGCGACGACACCCTGGAGATCCCCACCGAGGAAGAGGGTGTGGTCGTGGACATCGACACCCCCGAGGATTACCGTTCCCGCCTGAGGTCCTGAATCCCGTCATGTACCTCGCGCTCTTCCTCGGTGCTTCCCTCTTTGCGGCCTTCTGGCAGAACTTCAACCTGTCCAAAGACTACCGCACCGCCGACCGTTCCAGCTCCGGCATCGCCCCCGACCCTTCGACTACACCCGAGGCCGTGGTCCAGCTATACGGGGCACGGGCCTTTAACTGGCGCGGCGTGTTTTCCCTGCACACCTGGGTCGCCACCAAAGAACCGGGAGCCTCTCACTTCACCGTCTACCAGGTCACCGGCTGGCGCGTGCGGCAAAGGCTGCCCGCGCTCAGCGTCTCCAACGACATCCCGGACCGTAAATGGTTCGACGCCCGACCGCGGGTGCTGGCCGAGTTGCGGGGCGAGCAGGCGGCGCAGGCGATCCACGACATTGCCAGGGCCGCAGAAGAGTATCCCTACGCCGAAGATTACACCTTGTGGCCCGGGCCCAACAGCAACACCTTTACGGCCTACGTCGCCCGCAGGGTGCCTGAGCTTGGCGCCGAAATCCCCGTGACGGCCATCGGCAAGGACTACCTCGGCTCCCCCTTCGTGGGGCGCGCGCCCAGCGGGAGCGGTTTCCAGATCTCTCTCTACGGCATCCTGGGACTGATCGTGGCCCCGCAAGAGGGTCTCGAGGTCAACCTGCTGGGACTCAGTTTTGGCATCGATCCGCTGGGCCCCGCGATCAGCCTGCCGTTCATCGGCCGCCTCGGCTTCTCTCTGGACCGGCGGCGGCAAGCCGACGGTAGCGCGCCAAGCGCCGCACCAAGGCGATAAGAACCGAGACAATTAACCGCAGATTCACGCAGATACTCACAGATAAAAGGAGTTAAAGTTTGGCCGGAACGGCCAAAAAAAATCCGCGCAAATCGGCGGGAATCTGCGGTAAAAAATCTCAACTTTCTTCTTCTCTGCGTGCTCTGCGTCTCTGCGGTGAGTAGATCTTTATTCCTATCCGGCAGAAGGGTCAAAAAAAGTTTGCAAAAGCCAGGGGAATCGGTCATCTTCTCCTTTGCGACCAGGACCGAGGCCAACGCGAAAAGGAGCCGCCAGTGAAAAACCAGATCGTCGGACATGCCACCCCGAGAGTCGAAGGCGAACTGAAGGTGACCGGAAAGGCCGTCTACACGGTGGACGTGACCCTGCCCGGGATGCTCTGGGGCAAGGCTCTGAGAAGCCCCTTCGCCTACGCGGGCATCAAGCGCATCGACGCGAGCCGGGCCCTGCAACTGCCAGGCGTCAAGACCGTGGTGACCGGCGAAGATGTTACCGGACGCAAGATCGGGCGGCGCATCTACGATATGCCGCTGCTGGCCGACGGCATCGTGCGCTTCATCGGTGAGAAGGTTGCCGCCGTCGCCGCCGAGACGGAAGAGATCGCCGAACGGGCCCTGGAGCTCATCGACGTGGAGTACGAGGAGATGCAGCCCATACTGGACCCGGTAAAAGCCATGGAGCCGTCCGCCGCGCTCCTACACCCCGACGTCCTGAACTACAAGGGCCGCCCGGGAAAGCTCGACGCCCCGAGCAACGCCTTTATCCAGCTCACCTGGGGCAAGGGAAACGTCGTGGACGGCTTCCAGGAATCCGACCTGATCGTGGAGAACACGTTCACCACGCCGAAGGTCCACCACGCCTACATCGAGCCGCACTCCTGCGTGGTCAAGGCCGACACATCCGGGGGCGCGGAGATCTGGGCCTGCTGCAAGGCACCTTACGGGCTGAGGGAACAGATGGCCAACGCCTTCGACATTCCGGCGGAGAAGTTCGTCCTGAACCCGTCTTTCATCGGCGGGGACTTTGGCGGCAAGGGGGACTTCATGGATGTTCCCGTCTGCTACGCCCTGTCCAAGAAATCCGGCCAGCCCGTCAAGATGGTGATGGACTACGACGAGGAGTTCACTGCGGGCAACCCGCGCCACGCCACCATCATCAAGGTGAAGACGGGAGTGAAGCGCGACGGGCGCATCGTAGCCCACCACATGGTGTTCATCTTCGACAGCGGGGCCTACGGCGCCTTCAAGCCCGTGGGTTTCCTGGGAGGCCCGGCGGAGTCCGCCGGGCCCTACAAGATCACCCACGTCCTCATCGAGGAGAAGATGGTCTACACCAACCAGGTCCCCTGCGGTCACATGCGTTCGCCGGGCGACCCCCAGGGATTCTTCGCCAACGAGAGCCAGATGGACCTGGTGGCCAAGGAACTGGGCATCGACCCCGTCAAATTCCGGAAGCTGAACCTGATGCACGACGGCGATCCGTCCCCCACGGGCCACGTCGTCCCCTATATCAAGGCGGAGGAGACCCTGGACCGGGCCCTTCAGGCCTCGGGCTATTACGGGACAAAGCCGAAAAACGTCGGGCGCGGCTTGGCCCTCACCCAGTGGATGACCAATGGCGGGAAGGGAACCGTGTCCCTGGAAATCGACGCGGCCGGCAAGGTCGGCCTTTCTTCCGCCATGGTGGACCAGGGGGGCGGCACCTACACGGTGCTCTGCGAGATCGTGGGCCAGGAGCTGGGCATCCCCCTGGAGGATATCAAGGTGCGAAGCCTCGACACCAGTAAAGGGATTGAAGACACGGGCATCGGGGGGAGCAGGGGCACACGGGTCTTCGGCAATGCGGCATTCGAGGCGGCGGCCCGGGCCAAAGAGGCCCTCAAGCAAGCCGCCGCGGGCCCCATGGCGACCGGCGCCGACAACCTCATCGTCGCCAGGGGCGCCGTGCAGCCCAAAAAGGGCAAAGGGCGCATGACCTTCGCGCAGATCGTCAAGGCCAAGGGCGCCCCCATCAGCGTGGTGGGCTCCTACGACGACACCGCCAAGGTCCCCGACGCTTCCATGTGCGCCCAGGTGGCCGAGGTGCAGGTGGACCCGGAGACGGGGGAGATCAGGCTGAGGCGCTTTACCTCGGCGCACAACACGGGCACCGTCTTGAACCCCCTCATGCACCAGGGCCAGATCGAGGGCGGCATCATGATGGGCATCGGCTACGCCCTCATGGAGCACCTGAGGGTGCAGGAGGGGAAGGTGTCCACGACAAACTTCGGCGACTACAAGATACCCACCATCCGGGACGTCCCGCCGTTGAAGACACCGGTCTTCGAGATCGACCGGGGCTCGGGCCCCTACAACAGCATGAGCATCGGCGAGACCTCCAACATCCCCGTGGCCGCCGCCGTGGCTAACGCCGTGGAGGACGCTGTGGGGGTGAGGATCAAGTCGCTGCCCATCGGTCCCGAGGAAGTTCTCGAAGCCATGAAGCGCAGGAGTTGAGCCGCCGGCGGCGTTAACGGCAACCGTCACGCCGAAAGCGACTGCGCCGTACCGGTCTCGGCAAAGCCTCCGTAGAACCGCTTCGCGTTCTCCCCAAAAATATTCCGCTTGTTTTGCTCGGTCAGGTCGTCCCGCTCGACCAGCTTCTTCGTGGAGTTGGGAAACTGGCCGTCCCAGTGGGGATAGTCCGAGGAATACATCAAGGTCGCGTCGGTCCCCAGGTAGCGGATCACCACGGGGAGCATCCACTCCTCCGACTCGATACCGAAGAATACGCGGCCCTCGCGAAAATACTCGGTAGGTTTCTTGGTTAACAGGGGGGCATCGTGGGGCCTTCTCTCGTACTCCTCGTCCATACGGTCCGCCATGCAGGGGATCCATCCCGACATTCCCTCGAGGAAGGCCACCCTCAAGCGCGGGAACTTTTCCAGCACGCCGCAAAAGACGATGAACAAGGTGGCGCAGATCTGCTCGTGGGTGTGCCCGATGGTGTGCTCGGCCAGAAAGGTGTCGAACCGGTCGATCTCCGAGCCCGACGCGTGGAAGGCGATGGGAACGTCGTACTGCTGGGCACAGGCATAGAGCTCATCGTAACAGGGCTCGCCCACGTGGTGGTTGAAGACCGTCGTGTGCGCCATGCCGCCCCGAAACCCCAGCTGGGTTACCGCCCTCTCCAGCTCCCGCGCCGCCTTGTCCGGTTCGATCATGGCAAGGGCCGCGACTCCCTTTAGACGCTCGGGGTTATAGCTGCAAAATTTCGCCAGCCAATCGTTGTACGCGCGGTGAAGATCCACGGACAGCTCCCTCTCCTTGATCCGCCACATGCCCAGCACCCCCGTACCGTAAAGGGTCATGACGTCGATCCCCTCGACGTCCATATCTTCGATCTGTATCCTGGGGTCCTGGTGGCGCTTGCCGTACTTTCCCCCCTGGCTGCGGTCCATGTTGCTCCGGGGCAGGAGAGGGCGGTTGCGGAATCGCGGCTCCACGTAGGGCTTGATCGCCCCTTCGTCGTCACAAACATGCCCGTCGGCGTCGATAATAAAATATCCGTTCTTCATGGGAGAGCTCTCCTTTCCCGTTTGAAAACGCCTAACCTCTTTTGGCCCGCTTTTTTGTCCTAGTCGCTTTGCCTACCTGAAGACTTAACACTGAACACTGGTTCTCTGAGATCCGACATTCGATCTCCGACTTCTAGCTCTCGGCCCTTCACCCTTAGCGCTCGGCACCGCGTTTCCACGGACCTCGCGTTTACGCAGCCCTATTTATCGCCAAGCCGCCGTGCTTGTCAAGCCGGAGATCGGAAGGCAGAGGTCGGCAAAGAACAAAGGGCAAAGAGCATAGTGCGGAACGTATGAGATCGTGATTGACCGTAGGGATAATTCCGATCGTTATGTGCCTAGCGCTTTGCCATTCCCCTCAAAAGCCACTCGCCGCATGCCACCGATCTCATCGCTGACTTCCGACTTCTGACCTCCGACCTCTTGCTCTTTGCCCTTTGCTCCTAGCGCTTTGCGTTGTCCCAACCCCGGCCCCCTGTAACAATCCCCCCGCTGGGACGTCTAACCATAATGAAAGGAGAAACAGCCATGATAAAGAAACTCGCATTGTCGGTGTTTTTGGGGTTACTGATGATACCCGCCGTGGGCCTGGCTCACGAAGCGGCGCGGGGGAAAAAGGGGGCGGTAGTCGCTCAGGTCAACGCGTTCAAGCCCGTCATTTTCGGACGCCCCATAATCCGCAGGGATCCCCGTCTTCCTTACTTTCGTCCCTGCACACTTCACCGCCATCGCAACCTCGGGCGGCATGCCCACTGGATTCATCCACGGCTCCGCAACCACCGCCGCTAGCACCGAAGGGGGGCAGACTCTCTAGAATCTGCCCCCCTTCTTCCCCGACGTCGGACATCCGACATCCGATCTCTGACATCTGGTTCGCTTCGCGCCTTGCTTTTTGCCCTTAGGGCTTTGCCGGGTTTCCGACCTCTGATTTCTGACTTCTGATCTCTGACATCCGACCTCCGCCTCCAGGCGCGTAGCGCCTTTTGGCATATTTCCTGCATCTAAACGTCCCAGGTAGGAGGAAACACTGCCTTTCACGGAGGATTCTCTCAATGGGAGATCGCAATAGCCGGCCCGTCCACAGCCAGAAACGCACAAAAACGCACACGGACACCACCACCATCGTAATCAGGCGACCCAAGCGGTTGCGCGCTCCGAAGCTCGGCGATCAGTGGCAGAGAACCAAGGACCGCCTCGCGGCATCCGCCAGCAACTCAAAAAAAGAGGGAGCAGCCACAGAGCCCGAGGGGTTCCCAGGCCTCGACAAGCTCCTCAACCACACCCCGGATAAAGATTAGGCCTGCCGGGATCTATTCACCGCAGAGACCCGTCGGACGCAAAGCGCCAAGCGCCCGGCGCAAAGCGTTAAGAACCAGGACATTTAACCGCAGATTCACGCAGATTCTCAGAGACAAATAGCGCCATAGCATACTCCTGTCGTCGGTCCCCGGTCGGCCGCTGACAGCTATCTTAACTTAACACTCAACACTTAATACTCTTCCCAAACACTCAGTCCTCACCACTCGTCACTCAGTACTGATTTGCTGCCTGCTGCTAGCTGCTCACTATCTTTTCCGCTTTGCCCTTTGCTCTTTGCCGACCGCTGATCTCTGACCTCCGACCTCGGACTCTTTGCCCCTTTACTTGCCCTCTTCGAAGATCTCGCGCCCGAGTATCAGGAGTTCGCGCGTGCGCTCCGCCGTCATGTCCTCCGGCGCCCCCATCAGAAACGGCGCCCCCTCCTCATACCGCATAAATTCCGGCATATAGTCCTGCGGAACGTCTTTTCTCACCGAAATAGCACGGTTAGCCGGCGCATAAAGCATTTGCCCTTCCTTTGTGTAGAACCAATGGATGAATAGTTTTCCCGCGTTGGGATGGGGCGCGTTCGAAATAAAATCCATGCCCTGGGTCGCCATGTGCGAACCCTCCTTCGGCTGTACGAAGCGAACAGGAGCCCCTTCAGTCACGAGTTGGAGACCGCGGGTTGTGGTCGCCGCAATTCCCAGCAGGAACCGGCCTCGCGCCACCGTATCTGGAACCTCACTAACCGATGGCACCAAAGCAACCTGTTTTGCGAGCTTGCGCATAGTTTCCAGGCCAAGATGGCGGTAGGTTGCCTTAAACCAACCGGAGCCCGATCCGCCCCTCGCAGGAGTCTGCAACACAATCTTGCCTTTCCACTTGGGGGCCAGGAGTTCCTGGTAGCTCTTGGGCTCCTCACCGGGAGGAACGAGCGTGGTGTTGATAAAGAAACTGGGCCGCAACGGCATATTGATAAAGAACCAATCCCTTTTTTCAGGCGACCCTGAGACGGGGTCGACCCTCCAGATATCTTTTTCATAGGTCGAGGGGGCAAGCATAGGCGTTAAGTAGCCCCGGTTTTGGATGAGAATAAAGCTTCCGCCCACCCCATGCATGAGTATATCCACCACGCGCCGCCGGCTGCGCTGTTCCGCAAGAACCCGTGTCCCGATGTCCTGGGGGCTCACGCTGGTCCACTGGATCTTGATGCCGTACCTTTTCTCGAAACCCTCGCTGAGGGCCCGCTGGGCATCACGGCTTGCGTGTCCGGAGGCCGCGTAAATGACCACCTGGCCTTCCTCCTTTGCAGCCCTTTCAATTTGATCCATCGGTCCCCAGGGTTCCGAGGCGGCATGGCCAATGGGATGGCCCGCAAAAACGCCCAGCACGATCGCGATCAGGACGCTTATTGCAATAGCAATTGTCTTCATAAACTGTTCCCTTTCTTTTCCGAGTCTATCGACGACGGCCCTTCCGGTAGAGTTATCGGCCAATGTTCCTATATTCCGGCGCCATGCCGCCTGTCAACATTTCCCCCCAATTGGGTTTTGCCCATCGCAGCCCTCTGCACCTGCCTCCTGTCTTTCTTGCGCGCCCGATGGCCGACGCCGCAATACTAATTGTCAGCGGTCCTTGCCAGTATCCGGCCTCTGGCTACCGACCTCCGACCTCCGACCTCTGACTTCTGACCTCCGACCCTCTACGGCCTGATGGCGACCTTTACGGGATCGAGTCCTGCAATTTCCCGGCCCATGGCGCGAACGGCGGTTTCCGCCTCTTCCAGGGCGAACTCGTGGGAGATGATCCTTTCGAGAGGGTAGGTCCCCTTCTCGGCGAGGCGGATGGCTTGCCGCGCGCTCTCGAAGGAATGGCTCCACGCCCCCTGGAACCGCACTTCCTTATTGACGATGTCGTTGGTCGGAATGTTTACCGGCGCCCCGCCCGAAACCGTCCCGGCGCAAACCAGAGTGCCCAAGCGCTTGACGATCTTGACGGAGAGGGCGATGGCCTGGGCGTTGCCCGTTGCGTCCAGGACCGTATCGGCCATTTCTCCATGGGTCGCCTCCCGCACTGTTTCCAGGGTGTCTTCCTTCTCCACGTCGATGGTCCTGTCGGCTCCAAGTTCCCTGGCCAGGGCCAGCCGGGCAGCGTCGGCGGTGAGACCGGTGACCAGGATGGGGAAGGCCCCGGACTCCTTGGCGGCGATGACCGCCGATAGTCCCTGCGAACCGGCTCCCTGGACGACCACCGCCTTGGCAATGGATGCGCCCCCCAGGGTGCGCATCCAGCGAATGCCGTTGGCCAGGCAGGAGGCGGCCACCACCGCCGCCCTGGGATCGACGTGATCGGCGATTTTGTGGACTACCGTGTTGGGCGCTACGTACATGAACTCGCTGAAGGCGCCCCAGAGATATTGCGGCGGGTCGGCGCCGATAAACCCGTAAGAGCGGGCCAGCCGGCAAAAGCTGTAGAGTCCTTGCTGGCAATAGCTGCAATCGGCGCAGGGGATAAACGATTCGACCACCACCCGGTCGCCGGGGCGGAGGTTGTGGCGCTCGGCCATCTTTTTGCCGGCCTGCTCCACCCGGCCGAGGATCTCGTGTCCCAGGATGGAAGGGAAGGCCTTGCGCAGGGAATCGCCGCGATAGAGCTTGGCGTCCGTGCCACACACCCCCGCACGTTCCACCCGGATGAGCCCGTCGTCGTCTCCGATCTCAGGAAAGGGAAACTCCTTGAGCTCAATCCGCCGGGGTTCAACGAGAACCGCCGCTTTAACCTTTTTCGACATGAGTGTATCTCCCTCCTCAAGGACGTGCCACAGGCACGTGAAGCTTCCCGGCACAGCGCCACGTTTTCAGGGGCCGTCCCTCCGCAAGGGCCGTGAGCTCGCGCTCCCAGATCTTTCGCATGAGAAGCACGCCGGTGTCCAACCGGCCCAGGGTGTCGCGCCCCCGGTCCGCAATGGCGCCCTGACCCACTTGAACCACGTAGTCCTCCAGCAGGGTCAGGTGAAGGATGTCCGTTTCTTCGCTGATCTCCTCGAAGCGCATTTTACCGCCGAGCACGGCCGCGCCGAGATGATTGGGAAACTCGGGCTCATCGGTGCGGACCCGGTGGCGCCGTTCCCCGTAACTCCGGGCCGCCTCGCCCTCCAACTCAGCGTAGTCCACGATAAAGTTTAAACACCGCTCGTCGTCCACCGGAACCCGGATGAAGAGGCGGTTGATCCAGCCGCTGCTGGGACCGCGGCTCAGGTCAGTGATCTGAAGCGGCGAGCGCACCTGGTTGATATTCGGCATATGAAAGTGAAGGGTGTTGGTTCGCCCCCCGGGCACCGAGGCGACGGTTTTGATGCCGTATTCGGTCTCTTCGGTGGCGATCTCGGGGAGTCCCAGAAGGTCCGGACGCCCCATGCGGCTGCGGGACTCCACATGGGTATAGGAAACGTGGGCCAGGTCGCAGGCGTTGTCGAGGACGTTGAAGTAGTTGCAGGGCCAGATGCCGGTCGTAAAGGCCTCCAGCACACCGTCGCCCTCGAAATCCGGATGGCGCCTGAAGGGAGGGGGCGGGCCCTCCCCCAGATAGGCGAACACAAGCCCGATGTACTCCTCGACCGGAAAGCTGCGGACCCGAACCTTGGCCGCATAGCCCGCGTCCTCGCCGGGCTGCTCGACGCACTGCCCGGAGCCGTCGTACCTCCAGCCATGATAGCGGCAGCGGATCGAGTCTCCCTCCACCCACCCGGTGGAGAGCCGTGTTCCCCGATGCGCGCACCGGGACGCGACCAGGCGAGCCGCGCCGCTCTCGCCCCGGTATAGGGTGAAATCCTCGCCCATAATCCGAAGGGGAACCGCGCGCCCCGGGGCGAGCTCGCGGGCCACGTAGATCGGCTGCCAGAACATTCGGAGGTAACGGCCCGCCAGAGTTCCCGGTCCCGTCCGGGCAAAATCGTCGTACGTCACATCACCCATCGCGCTCTCCGCTGTTTATGCTTTGCCGCCTTCGCCACGATCACGGCGGTCCGACACGGCCTCCTCCACGAATATCCGTCACGATCACGATTGTCCGACACGATCTCCTCCACGACTCCCGACACGACTTCGGCACGGCCGTCCGACACGAGCACGTCCTAAATCGCCGGCGGCCTGCGGTGCAGCGTGGCCTGCTCGTAGGAATACGCCAGTCTGATCATTGTGCCATCGTCGTACGGTCTCCCCAGAAAGCAGATGCCCGCGGGGAGATGGTCCCGGGTAAATCCCGCGGGCACCACGATGGAGGGCACAAAGACCAGGTAGGTGTTCAGGTGGGCCACTCCCTTGGTGTCCTGATAAGGCACCTGGTTGATAAGGGTCGGCTGGTGCTCCACGGCCTTGTGCGCGATGGCGTCCAGCCGGTGGTCCGCCATGACCTTCAAGATGCTCGTCATGAGCGCGTCCCGCGCCGTGAGATACTCGTAGTGGCGCATGGCGTTGGAAGGGAAGAGCCACCGGTCCCGGGAGCGTTTGTTGACCCGCTCGAACTTGGGCGAGCGCATGGCCTCCTCCAGGGTTTTGAAGGGCGGGTTCTTGCTTCTCCCGAAGTACACCTGGAAGGCCTCCTTGCCCCCGCCCGGCCTGCCCGCCCGCTTCGCGAGAGCCTCCTTTAGATTGGGGATCACGATGGGGTCCACGACCTCGGCCCCCGCTGTTTTGAGCTCGCCCACGGCCCTGTCGAAAACCTCGGTGACGTTTTTGAAGTCTTCCGAATCGGGCTCGGAGGCGATGCCGATGGGCTCGCGCAAGACGCCGATGCGCGCGCCCCTCAAGCCGTCGTTATCCAGGTAATCCGTGTAGCTCTCCGGAATATGGCCGACTCCTCTGGCGGTGAGGGGGTCCTCCGGATCGTAACCCGCCATGACGTCCAGGAGCCTCGCCAGGTCTCTGACGGTGCGGGCCATGGGACCCAGCGAGCCGTGGATGTCCGGCCAGCCGGCGTAGACGCCGCCGCGGCTCACGAGCCCGGCCGTGGGGCGCATCCCGACGATGGAGTTCCAGGTGGAGGGCCTGCGGATGGATGCCATTCCCTCCTGGCCCACTGCCACCGTCGAGAAGTTGGCCGCCACGCTCGCCGCCGACCCCCCCGACGATCCGCCCACGGTGCGCTCCAGGTCGTAGGGATTTCGCGTGGAGCCGAAGAGCGAGCCGTGCGTATCGCCGCCGCCGAGCTCCCCCAGGGTAGCCTTCCCCAGAACAACCGCCCCGGCCTTTTTCAGCCTCTCCACCACGAAGCAGTCCCGGTCGGGGTAGTAGTCCTCGAAGAGCACCGATCCCAGGGTGGTGGGCATCCCCCTGGCATCGCACTGGTCTTTCAAGACGACAGGAATCCCGTGTAACGAGCCCGTGAGACCGTTTGATTTAAAAGCCTTATCCAGGCGGTCCGCCTCTTCCAGGGCCATGGAGTTCAACGTGATGATGGCGTTCAGGGCGGGACCTTTCTTATCGTTGGCCTCGATGCGGTCCAGATACCTCCGCACGAGCTCGCGCGCCGTGAGCCGCCCGGACTCGAAGGCGCTGTGGATGTCCTCGATGGTCGCCTCCAGGAGGCGAAAGGGCGCGGTCGCTTTCGCGGGTTTCGCAGCCATGGGTTTCCTCCTTTAGATGGCATGCAGGCCGTTCCCCGCTATCCATATTGCAAAGCCGCTTGAATGTCCATCCCGTGATTGACAGTACGCCCCCGGGGTCATAGAATCCGGCTTCAACAAAGGGGGAGAGAATTCCATGAACGAACCGCGACTGCTCAGCATTCAGGTGGGCCTGCCAAAACACCTGGGAACCGAAGGAGCCTCGGACCCCATGGAAGGGCCGTGGTATACGGCGGCCTTCAAAGATCCGGTGGAAGGGCCGGTCTGGTTAGGCAAGACGAACCTGGCGGGGGACGGCCAGGCCAATCTCCAGGTCCACGGCGGCCCGGATAAGGCCGTGCTCGTCTACGCGGCCGCTCATTACCCCGCCTGGCGGAGCGAGCTCAAGCTCAGGGATTTTCCCTTCGGCTCCTTTGCCGAAAACTGCACCGTCTCGGAGCTCACCGAAGAGGGGGTGGCCGTGGGGGACATCTTCGCCGTGGGGGATGCGCGCGTGCAGGTCAGCTCTCCGCGCCAGCCCTGCTGGAAAAATTCCCGCCGCTGGCGCATCAAGGACCTGTCGCTGCGCATTCAGATGAGCGGCCGCACGGGTTGGTATCTGCGGGTCATCCAGGAGGGCAACGTGGAAAAGGGACTGCCCCTGCGGCTCCTGGAGCGGCCCTATCCCCAGTGGACCATCGCCTACGCCAACGAGATCATGCACCGCCGGACTACCGACCGCGAGCTCGCCGCGCGCCTTGCCGCCTGTCCTGCCCTGGGCGCAAGCTGGCGAGAGACACTCTCGGCGCGGGCCGGGGGCCATGAGACGGGCAACACCCGGCGTCGATTGTACGGCGCCCTCGAATCTCCGTCTTGATTGAGCGACATCCGACAACTGGTCTCGCTTAACGCTTCGCCCTTAGCGCTTTGCGGTTCGTTCTATAAGCTCAGGCCGCATGCTACGAGGCCAGTGAGACGAACACTCTAACGGGCCGTGCTACCGAAAGCTGAAAACGATCTTCTAACCCGGACCGGTCCCGGCACGCCCATGGGGGAGGTGATGCGGCGCGCCTGGCAGCCCATCGCCCTTACCGAGGAGCTTCCCGCGAACGCCGCGCCCAGGGCGCTAAAGATCCTCGGCGAGAAACTCGTCGTGTTCCGCGACGACCAGGGGCGTGCGGGTCTCCTCGGACTTCACTGCTCGCACCGCGGCGCTGACCTGAGCTATGGGCGGGTGGAGGACGGGGGGCTTCGCTGCATCTACCACGGTTGGCTCTACGATGCCGGTGGCCGGTGCCTGGACCAGCCCGGCGAAGCGGGGGGAGGGACCAACCGCGGCGCCATCCGCCATCCCGCCTACCCGTGCGTGGAAGCCGCCGGCCTTGTCTTCGCTTACCTGGGACCCGGGAAGGCGCCGCTGCTACCCGCCTATGAGTCCCTCGCGGCTCCCGAGAGCCACATCGGTATCAGGAAATACTTTCAGGAGTGCAACTACCTCCAGGGCAACGAGGGCAACATCGACCCGGTCCACCTCTCCTTCCTCCACCGGCAGTATGAACAAATAGAGGCCTATGACCGCAGGCAGGGCTGGGGCGTTCGCGGCACGGATGCAACCCCCGACGCCCTTTACGCCCGGGACATCGCGCCTGCCCTGGAGACCGAGCTGGCTGATTTCGGCGTGCGCATCTATACGACGCGGCAAACCGGGCCCGATCAAATCTTCCTTCGCGTCACCAATTTCATTCTCCCGAATCTCTGCGCCGTTCCCGGCGAGACCGGGGGAGACGGCTACAACATGAACTGGCACGTGCCCATCGACGACACTCACCACTGGAAGTACATGCTGACCTTCCGGCGGAGCAAGCCCCTCGACCGCGAGGTTTTCGAAAAGCGCAACGCCGAGCACGTCACGGAGGACTTCCGCCTCAAAAGAAACCTGGCCAATCGTTACCTCCAGGACCGAGACGAGATGAAGTCCAAGACCTTCAGCGGCATGGGGCCTTTCTTTCCCGTGCACGACGCCTACGCCACGGAGAGCCAGGGGCCCATCCAGAACCGCACAGAGGAGCACCTGGTATCGTCCGACCAGGCCATCATCGCCGCGCGTAAGCTTCTCCTCAAAGCGGCCGCCGACCTGGGTGAGGGAAGGGAGCCCGACCACGTCGTTCGTGATCCCTCAAAGAACCGCTTCCCCCACCTCCAGGTCATCTCCGAGGTGCTCCCGGCGACCACCGACGTCAAGGCCCATGTGGGTAACCTGATCGCCGCCGCGGAGGTCCGCGATCCGTGTTCGTGAACCGTGTCGGTCGCCATAATCACGATCCGTGTCGGGCAATCGTAGTCGTCTTTCGTGGCCAGATCACACCTGTCGCACGTAGCCAGTAGCTTGTCGGCGAAGGTCCAACGGGAGGTACCCGGAATCCGCAGCTCTTCCTGGTCCTTCCCACAGGCTACATGGCACAAGCTACAAGCAGTAAATCCGACCTCCGACTTTCTGATCTCCGACTTCCGACCTCTGACCTCTACCTCACCCATTGACTTCCTTCCCGCGGCTCACTAGAATTCCCTCGCCTAAAACTTAAGCTTTATGTCTATTTCAACTGCAACATATCGTTATTGCATTGGTTTACTTGTCATTATGGGGCTCGCGTCCTGCGGCCCCCAGCTTCGCCCGCCGCAGGTCTCCACCGACCAGGTCCTTCAAGAAAGACAAAACCAGCAGGAGCTCGCATTGAAGCTCAACATGGAGCGCACCGAGCGGCTGTTCCGGGTCTCCAGCGCCGTCCGGCTCCAGGGGGGCGAGCTCTGCGGCAACGGAGTCGAGCCCTTTGTGGGCGCCATGTGGCTGGACCAGGAGGCCTTCCCCGACGAGACCGTCGTCGCCGCCGCCCGCGTGTTCGTCCTCGGCCGTTTCGTCAAGGTGAGGTACGTTCTGCCGGGCTCGCCCGCCGAGGCGTCAGGGTTGCAGGCGGGGGACGAGGTCGTTTCCGTTGGCGAGCACCCGCTGGAGACGCCCCGGGGCTGGGCAAAGGCGAACTCCAGAATTCAGCGGTTGAAGAGCGCCCTGGAGGATCACGGGGATCGCCCCCTGAGCCTGGTGGTCCGCCGCGACGGCGTCGACATGGCCGTCAGCATCGAGCCGGCCAAGGCCTGCAAAACCCGCATCGCGCTCCTGAATGACGATTCCGTCAACGCGTTTACCGATGGCACCACCATCAGCGTCACCACCGGCATGATGCGCTTTGCCACCGACGACGACGAGATGGCGATGCTTCTGGGACACGAGCTCGGCCATATCATGCTCGGGCACGTCAACAAGCAGCTCGGCAACCAGATGATCGGCGGTTTCTTCGGATTTCTCCTCGATCTCGGCATCGCGGCGGCGGGGGTGAACACGGGAGGCGTTTTCACCAGGATGGGCGCGCAGTCGGGCGCCCTGGCCTACTCCCAGGCCTTCGAAACCGAGGCGGACTATCTCGGCCTTTACTTCACCGCCCGGAGCGGCTACGACATCTCCAGGGCGCCGGACTTCTTCCGCAAGATGGGCATCGAGCACCCCGCGGCGATCAAAGACGGCTTCCTGTCCACCCACCCGAGCACTCCCGAGCGGGCCGCGGCCATGGAGAATGCCGTCGGCGAGATCCAGACAAAGCTCAAACAGGGCCACCCCCTGGTCCCGGAAAGAAAAGCGGATTCGAAAACGGTCAACAGTCAATAGTCATTGGTCAATGGTTAATCGTAAGACGTCAACCGTTAATCGTTATTCGTCAATCGACGTTCGTGAATGGCGAATAGCGAACAGTCAATCGTCAATGGTTATTGGTCAACCGTGGAACCGGATCGACCCGACCGGCTGGACCAGCTAGACGGACGATGGACCAGACGAACTCGATAAACTCAAAAAACCCAACAAACCATCCGCTTTTCGGAATCGCTTTGCGCTTAGCTATCTGCCACGAACACGGAACACGAATGCCCGGCACGAGCTCCGCGCCGATCGCCATCGCCCGCCGCGAACACGATTCCCGCCACGACCGCGGCCCACGCCCTCTTTCCTCCCCCATGCCGGCATGCTAAATAACTTGCTCACGATGACCTTCACGACCACGGCGACCTACACGACGCCTTTCACGATTGCCCGGCACGATTGCCTTTCACAACGGGTACCACGAATATCCGCGACATTCACGGAGGTAAAAAGCCATGAAGCTCTATTACAAATCAGGCGCCTGTTCCCTGGCCGACCATATCGCTCTCTGCGAGTCGGGACTCACTTTCGAGCTCGAGGCTGTTGATACGGGAAGCAAGAAGACCGCGAAGGGCCGCGACTACTTTCAGATCAACCCCAAAGGCTACGTGCCGGCGCTGGAGCTCGATAACGGGCAAATCCTCACCGAGAACGCGGCCATTCTCCAGTATATCGGCGACCGCAAGCCCGAATCCGGACTTACCCCGCCCGCGGGCACCCTGGAGCGCAACCGCCTCCACGAATGGCTCCATTTCATCGGTTCGGAAGTCCACAAGGGCTTCAGCCCGCTCTTCCGCCCGACCACCCCGGACGCCTACAAGGCCGTCGTCAGGGAGACCCTGGAAAGGCGCATCGACTACACCGCGAAGCACCTCAAAGACAGAGACTACCTCGTGGGCAACAACTTCACGGTGGCCGACGCCTATCTCTTCACGATTCTCAACTGGCGCTCGCGCATCGGCCTCACCTTCGACAAATGGCCGTCCCTGGAAAAGTACACAACCCGCGTGTCCCAGCGTCCAAAGGTCCAGGCCGCCATGAAGGCCGAGGGGCTGATCTAGCCGTCTTGGGTCGCCGTAGGGCACTTCACGTGCAGCTCGGTATCTCAGCGACTTCGCTGGGATGGGGGTAGGGCGACCCATCACGTTCTTCCACGATCACGGCCGTCCGGCACGATCTCCGACACGATCTCCGACACGACCACGATTCCGCCCCCACAGGCTACTGGCCACGGGCCCCAGCGGCGTCGCGGGACAACCGTCAGATCGTTGATTGGTTGGCCGTGGGCAAGTACGCCATCGGGGTTTTCACCAATCCCAGCCGTCTCAGAGTGCCTGCCGCAAAGCAGCAAGGCTTGCCCATTGACAGCTTTGACACGAATCATTTTAAAGAAGGGGTTCTGCTAACCTCGGTCACCGGGAACATCGGGTTCCTGGACAAGGCGCCTCATCCCAATGCGGCGCGCGTGATGCTCAACTGGTTTCTCTCGCGTGAACGGCAACTGGCCTATCAAAAATACGTTATCGCGGATTCCCTGCGGACCGACATCTCGAAAGAGGACGTGCCGGCCGAAATCCGCAGATCGGAAGGAGTCAAATACGTCGTCGCCGATTCGCCGGACCGGCTCGACCAGGCACCTATTTTGAAGGTCGTGAGGGAAGCGTGGAGAAGGTGAGGCCCGTATTTGAGAGATCAGGAAAACTCGCAAGCCCGATACGGGCGTGACGAGTAAACGGCTCATCGGGGTGCCGAGGATGTGACGGCCCTATGCCCCGACTCGATTCTTTCAAAGGCGCCGATTCCCGGAAAGACCCTGACCGGAACACGATCCGGTTTAAGGAAATCGTCATATTTCGAAAGATATCCACCGCCGCCTCGGCCTAGCCAAATAGCAAAGTCTCGCCACGGCTCTCTGAAAACCAGCCTGTCCCCTTTCTTTGTTGCTTGTTGATTTTCTCAGCGTTTTGAGTAAAATTACTCATCATATTGAGTAATTTGTAACACCGATCATTTTATGTATAAGCGGCCAATATATCAGCTATTTCTGAAGAGGGTAGGGGAGCAACGGCACTTTATCCAGGTTCTTGCGGGACCCCGGCAGGTAGGAAAGACCGTCCTGGCACGGCAGGTTATGGAGGAGGTTGCGTTGCCCAGCCATTACGCCTCTGCCGACGAGCCCACTCTTCGAGATCGAAACTGGATCGAGCAGCAGTGGGACCTGGCACGGTTAAAGATCGATCCCAAGCGAGAAGACGGGGGAGCGCTTCTTGTTCTCGACGAAGTCCAAAAGGTCATGGATTGGTCGGAGACGGTCAAGCGCCTTTGGGACGGGGACACTGCTGCCCGTCGAGGCCTCAGAGTCGTATTGCTGGGTTCTTCGCCGCTTCTCATTCACAAGGGTCTGACCGAAAGCCTTGCTGGAAGATTCGAGCTCATCCCCGCAACTCATTGGTCGTACGCGGAAATGCGGGAGGCGTTCCAATGGAGCCGCGATCAATTCATTTACTTTGGGGGTTATCCGGGTGCCGCACCATTGATTGAGGACGAAGAACGGTGGCGCCGCTATATCATCGATTCCCTGATTGAAACGACGATATCACGAGACATTCTCCTTCTAACAAGGGTCGATAAACCCGCGTTACTGAGACGCCTCTTCCAGCTTGCCTGCGACTACTCGGGGCAGGTGATCTCTTACCAGAAAATGCTCGGCCAGCTTCAAGATGCCGGGAACACGACCACCCTCGCCCACTACCTTGATTTGCTGGCTGGCGCCGGGATGGTGGCGGGCCTCCCCAAGTATTCCGGGGGGCGCGCCCGTCAACGGGGCTCGAGCCCCAAACTGAATGTCATGAACACGGCATTAATGTCTGCCTCGTCTTCAATCTCCTTTTCGGAGGCCCGGAAGGACCACGACGTGCGGGGACGCCTTGTCGAATCCGCCGTGGGGGCGCATCTCATCAACAGCACGCGTGGGACTCAAATCGAGGTGTATTACTGGAGGGAGCGGAACCGCGAGGTAGATTTTGTCGTCAAATCGGGGCGCCTAACAGTGGCCATTGAAGTTAAAAGCGGGACCACAAAGCAAAACCTACCGGGAATGGAAGCTTTGAGTAAGACGTTCAGGATCAACAGAAAATTGCTGGTCGGCGGAGACGGGATCCCCATTGAGGAGTTCCTATCGAAGCCGGTCACGGATTGGCTCAGCTAGTTTTTACGACATGTTTCCGGCGAAAATCTGCGTATACCTGCGGTTAAAAGCTCTTCACGCTTTGCCATTAGCTCTTTGCTGTTTTAGTGGCTCAGTACTAAGCACTCGTTCCTCAGTACTGATTTCGCTCTGCGCTTGGCGCTTAGCTGTCTTCCCGACTTCTGACCTCCGGCCTCCCACGCCCTCCCGTTGCAACGGTACTCACGAGTATGATATCTGTATGACAAGAGTATGCACTGGAGGGGCAGATGAGAACTACCGTGGTGCTAAAGGATGAGCTGGTAAAAAAGGCCCAAAAACTCGCGGGGGAAAAGACCCTGAGCGGGCTGCTGAACACCTGCCTGGCCGACTGGATTGCGCAACACGGCCAGAAGGAACTCAAGAGACGCTTGATCGAGGAGTACCGTGCAGGGAGCAAGGAATCACGGCGCGCAAGCCGTGACTTTGCATCCGCGGACGCCGACGGTTGGCCGTCATGGTAAGAGGTTCCGTAGTTTGGGTAAGACTGGACCCGGCTCAGGGCGCGAAGGTTCCCAAAACCCGTCCCTCCGTCGTCGTTTCCCGCACGGAAGCGAACGACATCTCGTGGACCGTGAGCGTCGTACCTCTTTCGTCAGTCACGGGAAGGCGCCTGGAACGTTTGATTCAACCGATTGTTTCCACGAAGGAATCTCGGCTTCCCAGAGACTCCCGGGCGCTGTGCGATCAGGTCAGGACCATCGACAAGGGACGCATCCAACGAACCGTCGGAGTTATGACGAGCGGCGCCTTGGCAAAAATCGACCGCGGGCTGATTCTCCATCTCCAACTTGAGGATTACGTAACTATCTAGACGATTCACCGTCACGAAGGCCTTCTTCCCGCCCGCGACTTTCGTCACGACCACGAACCAGGTTATTTGCGGATTTGCGCAATTGAGCAAACGTGAAGGGGAGAGGGACGGCGTGCCGGCCTGCTGCCTATTGACGATAGACTATTCGCTATTTGCTATTCGCCATTCGCGCTTTGCCGACCTCCGACCTCTGGCCCACCGATCTGTTGTCTACTGCTCACGGCCCCGCTGCCCGCCAGGGCTTTTCTTCTGAGCAGAGTAATTGTATGATGGTACGGTCTAGTACAAAGAGGATAAGCCAAGGAAAATTCAAGCGAAATTTGTAAAAGACGGAAAATGGCGGGCAGCTTGCACAGAGGACGTACCGGGCGCTTTGACACAGGGTAAAACCGTTGATGAAGCTAGAGAAAACCTTATCGATGCCATCCGTATGATTGAGTAGGGGAGCTGAAGACATGAGCAGCAAGACCAAAAAAAGGCCCCCGAGATTATTTTACGCGACGGCAAGCCTCTAGCAGTTATTTTAGATATTGACGAATATAGGGAGATGCTGGAGCGATTGGAGGATGTAGAGGACCTCAGAATGCTCAAGCGAATGAGAAACAAAAAGCTCAAATTCCGAAAGCCGGAAGATTTCCTGACCGTGTATCATTCAGCCGCATGACCACAAGAAACAACTGATCATGGGCAATTAATGTGGCGGAAACGCGCTATACTTTGCCCGTCTCGGCAGATACGCGAATTCGGCACTACCACGTAACCGAGCGGGGTCGGGTCGTCCGGTTTGTTATTCAATTGGAAGTGCAGATCAAGGCATCATGGAAGTCCGTTATCCGTTATGACAACGCGCACGGTTTTGTTCACATCGATCGATTCAATATAAAAAGACAACGTAAAAAAGAAACGTTGATTCTTAACTTCCCGGAGGCACTGACCAGAGCCGAAAGAGATATCAAACAGAACTGGTCAACATATCGTGACCGATTTTTAAGAGGAGACTTCCCGTGACCAAGGCGCAAAGACAGATGGTCGAGAAAAATCTGGATCTGATATTCGAATTTGAGAAATACGTTCTTGAGCATCCAAAGTTAGCCAAGCAGATACCTCGTAACGCCGTCATCGCAATGCGTGTCGATGGAGACGAGGCATTTAATCGCTGGAGCCAGCAGCTCGCGGCAAAGCAACGTGGGACACGGCAGCCGGTGTTTCAGATAACAATCAAGAAGATGAGGCCTGCCAAATCTCGGATCGAATCGCTTGAGGTAGAACAAGCCGCTTGAGGGGCAACCCTCAGCACGAGCCGCCAATTTCTGGCAATTATCAAGCGGTCTCTTTCCCGGCGGAAAAAAGAGGGAACGGACAGCTCCGCCGAAATCCGCCGTCGCCTCGGTCTCGCCAAATAGCCACTCCCACGATCATCCGCCACGATCACGAACCACGCCTCCGCCCTGTGCGTCTTGGCGCGAGATATCTTCTTAGCGTTTAGAATCCCGCCGGTGATATTTGCGGATTTGCGCAATTGAGCAAACGTGAGGGGGACACGCAGGGGAGGGGCAGCCTGCTGCTTGCTGCGTACTGTCAGCTGCCTGCTGGTTTCTACTTGCTTTTCCACCGGTGTAGTAATAAACTACAGCCCAGACTGGCGGCAGTAATTCTCCAACAACTACGTACATTTATGGATATTGATTTAACGTTGCCCGAAGCGTGCCACCGCAGATAAATTGCGCGGCGCGATGGGGCTGATCTCCGGTCATTCAATCTCCGACCTGCGGCAAAAAAGTTCGATACCGGTTATTTTGCTCGCCATGGTTACCGATAAGTTGGAACCAATCGAAAGCTTTATCGTCACCGTCCGCAATCAACGCATCATACTTGCCGCCGATCTAGCAAAAATCTATGGCGTGCAAACACGAGTTCTTAATCAGGCGGTAAAGCGAAATATTAAGAAATTTCCCGCGGACTTTTTGTTTCAGCTGTCCCGAAAAGAGGCTGAAGTGCTAGGTCGTTCAAGATCACAATCTGTGATCTTGAAGCGAGGACAGAATATCAAATACCTGCCCTACGCTTTTACCGAACACGGTGCCCTTATGGCAGCCAATGTGCTGAACAGCCAACGTGCCGTACAAATGAGCGTATTTGTCGTACGAGCCTTTGTCCAATTGAGGCAAATAATCGTGACGCATAAAGACCTCGAGGCGAAACTGAACGAGCTTGAACGGAAGTTCGCGAGCCACGACGAACATATCCGGACTCTCTTTCGAGCAATCCGCCAATTGATGGCTCCCCAGGATAAAAAGCAGAGGCGAATCGGCTTCATTATCAGCGAAAAAGCTGCCAGGTATTTACGAAGTTCAAAATGACTACCCTAAAGGGAGGCAGGGTAGGTCGCCGATGGGAAGAAAAGTAGCCTGTCCCCTTTTCCGTGGGGCGGGGCGGCCCGCTGGGGCGCTCTGCGCCGTGCTCTTTGCATTTTTGCTGCCTACTGCCCTCTGCCTGCTGTCTTTCTCCTTCCCTTGCTGCTCGCTGTCTTACCGACCTCTGACTTCTGACCTCTGGTTTCTGCTTGCTTTTCCCCCGGCGTTGCAATACACTACAGCCCAGACTGGCGGCGGCGATTCCCCAACAACTACCTATACTTCCGGATATTGATTTAACGTTGCCAGAAGCGCCGGTTCTGTGGCGAATTTCAGGTAACTAAGTCTTCCCTAAGACTATTTGCCTGTGAGGTCGACTATGTCCGTACCTGCTATTGGCCCTTTAACCCGAAAATAGTATCCTCAAAATTGGTTCAGATCACGGCGCGTCGGAAAGACATGAAGCATGGAATGAAACTCCCAGAAGAGCATGTAGGATACTCAAAACCGAGACACCATCAATGGCAGGTCGGCAACTAAGGGGAGTCAAGGGAGAGGAGGCTGTAAGAGCCTTCGTTAGAGGGGGAGGCATTCAAAGATCGGGGAAGGGAAGTCACGTTAATATCAAAATGCCAAATGGCCAACTGATCACTATCCCGATCAGCGGGAATGTAAAAATTGGGCTACTAAAAGCGGCAATTCGAAAGGCTGGGTTAACAGAGGACGAATTTCTGAACCTTTTATAGCTATTCTCATCGAGGAATCATATGGAATATACTGTTATTGCGCACACCGCTGAAGAAGGTGGATTTTGGGTGGAGGTCCCATCCTTACCTGGATGCTTTAGTCAGGGAGAGACAGTTGAGGAAGCGCTAGAAAACGTCAAGGAAGCAATCGAGCTTCATATCCAGGGGCTAAAGGAAGACGGGCAGAGGGTTCCCGCAGATGAGGGATTCGTTATCAGACGGGTTGAGATCAAAGCCGCCTAGACTTTCTTTCCGCACGCAACTTTCACCAACGTGGTGGCAAGTGTGTCGTTGTAGTCGTCGTTACGGAAGGGGGGACGGGTGGCCGGAATTGGATCGTAACGGCATACGTCGCCGCTAAGCGCGGGAGGGATCGTCGAATGGAAGCGAAGCTAAGCTTCAAATACGACCGTGAAGGAGACATTCTCTATATCAACAAGAGACCGCCTTACGCGGAACAGGAATCTGAAGAATTGTCCGACGGCGTGATTGCCCGGCTTAATCCGACCAGCCGTGAGATTGAGAATTTAGAGTTCCTGTTTTTTTCTACGCGACTGTTACGAAGTGACTTGATTGATCTGCCTGTAGAAGCCGACTTGCGCGTGGCTGGAAAGTCCTCCTAGAAAATAATATCCGCTCATGAGCCCCCGGTACGTTGCTACGGCACCTCGTAAGGAAAATTGCGCGCCCCGGTCTATATACCCTGAAAAGGTGAATGCCCCCTTTTCGTGGGGCGGGGCGGGCTCCGGGACGCTTTGCGCCGTGCCCTATGCTTTCTGCCGTTCTAGCCTTTGCGTCTTGGCGCGAGGAATCTTTTCCCTCCGGTTATTGTCCGCAATGGCGACCCTTTTGTTTGTCGCCGTCTCCCGACAAACAAAAAACCCTATACTCTGTCCCGAGCCCCGTCGAGGGAAGTCTCTACGGTGAAAAAATCTGCGGTAATCTGCGTGAATCTGCGGCTAACTCCGTCTTATCCGAACTTGGCGCTCTTAGCGTCTTTGCGCGAGGCCTCTTTTTTTCGTGATTCGCCGAACTTGGCGTGCTTGGCGTCTTGGCGCGAGGTATCTTCTCTGCGCTTTACCCTTGACTTCTGACCTCTGATCTCCGACCTCTGGCTTCCGATCTCCGGCCTCGATCCTCCATCCTCTATCTTCCATCCTCGATCTTCCCCGACCTCCGGTTCCCCGACCTCCGACTTCTGACCTCTGGCTCCCTGACCTCTGGTTTTTGCTTGCTTTTCCCCCGGCAGGGTAATAATATAACGCCCAGACTGGCGGCAGCGAATCCCCAACAACGACGTACACTTACGGATATTGATTTAACGTTGCCGGAAGCGTACGGCCTCCGGCGATTTGCCCTAACCAAGGCGGATCCAAGCGACCCGGGCGCAACCGCTGCGTTGGCCAATCTTTCTCGCCGATTGAGAATTCTTAATTCGGCAGTATGATGCCCTATGAAATTTAGCGAGCTCGTACGACTGTTGGAAGAGAACGGATTCAGAGTAATAAAGGAAAAGGGTTCGATCCGGTACTACACAAAGCCAGGTGTGGACAGGCTGATTCGAGTCGATTATCATGGTTCAAAGGAAGTGCCAACGGGAACGTGCAATGCCATCCTGAAGGCCGCCGGGCTCAGAGGCAGGGACAAATAAAATGATTGATCTTAAGTATTCGCTGGTTATCGAGGCAACCGATGATCCTACCTTCTTTGGATTTTATTCCCCCGATCTAGAGGGGTTTACAGGGGTAGGCCATTCTATCGAAGACTGCCTCTACAAGGCCAAGTGGGGCATTGAGGAACACATCGCTCTGCTGAAGGAAAAAGGTCTTCCCGTTCCCAAGCTGAATCCCAGTCCCAAGGTGACCATTCAAAACGAGGAGCAATTTTCCAAATCCGCATAGCTCGATACCCGCAACGTCCACCCTCCGGTTTGCCGACCTCTGACTTCTGATCTCCGAATCTTTGCCCTTTGCGCCTTTCCCTCGATGGTACTCGGGACCCTGAGCCCTGAGCTTGTCGATGGGTCGAAGGGTGCGCGAGAAGTCTTTTCCCTCCGGTTATTGTCCGCAATCGAGACCTTTTTGTTTGTCGCCGTCTCCCGACAAATAAAAAACGAATTCTCTGCGTGCTTTGCGCCCGGCCTTCGCAGCTGCTTCGGCGGAGTAGGCCCTTTGCGGTGAAATAAAATCTGTCAACATCTGCGTGCACCTGCGGTTAAATGAAGCCGGATTTTGATTTTATATTTGCGGGTTTGCGCAATTGAGCAAACGTGCAGGGGAGGGGCAGGGGGTCCGTCTCACGACCTCCGTCACGATCTCCGCCACGACCACGCCCTCCTCCACGATTGCCCGTCCCGGCCGTCCGCCACGACTCTTCCACGAACATCCGTCACGACGCCTTCCACGTCCTCCGCCACGACGCCTGCCTCTTGCTCCCGCCAGCACGGCTCGTGTAGGATCGCGTTCGCGCTGCGGATAGCAACCGAAAGGGGCATCGAAATGAACTCGGTGGAAAATCTTGACGTATTCAAGCTCGCCCACGACTTGACGATCGATGTCTACCGTTTAACTGATAGTTTTCCGAAAGAAGAAATCTTTAGCCTGATAAGTCAAATGAGACGCGCCTCTTCTTCCATAGGAATGAACCTGATGGAAGGGGCCATGCGTCTCGGGACCAAAGAGTACCGTCAATTCGTCGGGGTTGCACGAGGGTCTGCCGGGGAGGTCTGTTACCAGCTCCTACTAGCCAGGGACCTTGGTTATATCTCCCAAGAGCGGCATGACGAACTTAGGTCAAAGGCTGACCGCATCCTGCAAATGCTTTCCCGACTCGCTTCCACCTTGCAACGGAGCTCACGAACACGATGAATCTCCACGACATCCGACACGATTGCCCGTCACGTCCTCCGTCACGATGTCTTCCCCGAATATCCCCCACGTCCTCCGTCACGACCACCCGACACGACTCTTCCACGAACATCCGACACGACTTCCGCCACGACGCCCGACACGATGCCCCCCCGCCCCTTGCTTTTCCCCCGGCGTTGCAATACACTACAGCCCAGACTGGCGGCAGCGATTCCCCAACAACTACGTAGCCTTACGGATATTGATTTAACGTTGCCGGAGGCGTACGATCACCGGCAACCTTAGGGGGGATGCGGAGGTTCTGACCTCTGGCAATTCGATCTTCGATCGCTGGCTTCCAAACTACCCCAGCGCGAAGGCTACGTGCTCCAATCTCACCGACGAGCATGCATCAGGAGCACGTCCTTTGCATTACGTAATTATGACTAGGCATCGATTTTCGCACCGTTTCCTATTTCTGCGGATATATGCGGATATATTCAGATTGGCCAATTCCCTGCCAGCGTTGTATCCTGGGGGATTGAAGCAAAGGAACTCCCGGATGCCACGATAGTGACAGCGCCTCGATGATGGCCCAAGGACAATCTAAACCGATCCGGCTTTCGGGCCACGCTGTTCAGCAACTAAAATTCCGTGGCGCAACCGAGCAAGAAGTCCTTGAGGCCATTCGAACGCAACCATGGCAACCCGCCGAACTGGGCAGGCTGGATTGCAAGAAAGATTTCGCCTTCAATGCAGTGTGGAATAGCCGGTACTATAAAACCCGACAGGTTCGTCCCGTCTTCGTGGATGAGCCCAACGAAATTGTAGTAGTCACGGTTTTTGTCTACTATTTTTGACGAGGATCGGAGGCTCCAGTGAAAATCACATACGACCAAGACGTAGATGCTCTCTACATCCGATTTAAGGAAACGACCGTAACAACCAAGCATCTCGGGGAAGGCATTGCCGCGGACTATGACGCGAGTGGGCATTTAGCCGGCATAGAGATTCTTGATGCCGTTAAGCGTCTGGGTGATCCAGCGGTTTTCAAGCAAGTGATTCTAGAAGAAATAGCCTTACGAAGGCCGTAGCCCCATCACGTGAACGGAGTCGTTTCCTGCAGGTGATGTTTCGCAGTCACAGTTATTGGCGTAAATCTGCGGTTACGGGCTTTGATCCGGGTATCGGCCGCGTTGGCGAAATGTTTTTTTATGGTGTCTACCAACTCGGGAATAAATTTCATGGTATCTCCCCATTTCTTCCGCTCTCGTGGATCGAGAGCAATAATATCCTCAAGTCTTTCCTTAAACGATTGACCGCCATCGCTCGGACGCGCCGCTTGGTGGAAGCCGATCTTACTACTCGCTATTGCCGGCAGCAAGAGACGACCCGGTTGGCGGTCATACCGGCCCGGTAGCGATCCGGTACGGCGGGTTGACACAACATCCCCTTATTGGATATTCTGCCCCCCATAAACAGAGGTTTGAGGCCGGTCGCTCTTTTCGCTGTAGACGCTGAAAGGGGGAATCATGCTGGACACGACTGAGCATGCGAGTTTTGACCCGAACATGAAAGATTTCGAGGCCCACGTGACGGCCCTCGAGGCGGACGTGGAGTACTGGAGGGCGAAACGCTGCGAGCCGCATGTGCTGCACTTCGTGCGGCGCAACTACTTACCGCTCCACGCGCTGTTCGCCACGGCCGCGAGAATGGAGACGAACGGCGCCGCCACGCCCATCTTCCCTCCGTCCGGCGGGACAAGCGGCGACGAGAAGCATGACCACGAAGACGGCCACGAGCACGAGGAGCTGGAAGAGCGCATCCGCAGCCTGGAGGACCGGCTGGACGACTACGTGCGGGCCATCGCGCTCTCGGCCACGGACCCGGGCAAGGTCGACTTCGTCATCGACGACTCGCGCACGGAGAGCGGCGCCTACGACCCGTTCTTCAAGCTCACCAAACGCAAGCACGTGGGCTCGCTGGAGGAGCGGATTCAGCAGCTCGACCGGGAGCTCAACCTGAACATGCAGGTGCTGGAGACCTTCACCCGCTCCCTGATGGAGAACGGGCTGCTCACCGAGGAGACGATAGCGAAGCGGCGCGCCCGGCAGGCGAACATGGGGGCCAAGAACGGCGCGAGGATCGTGGCGCGCGCGTGGGTCGATCCGGACTTCAAAGAGAGGCTCAAAACCAACGGCCGGGAGGCGGTGCGCGAGCTGGACATCCCGCCGGGCCTGCTGGCGAAGCTGGGGGTGGCGGAAAACACCGACTCGGTGCACAACGTGGTGGTGTGCACGCTCTGCTCCTGCTACCCGCGCGAGCTGTTCGGCGATCCGCCCTGGTGGTACCGCCACGACAACTACAAGCAGCAGATCGTGCAGGACCCGAGAGGGGCGCTGGGGGAGATGTTCGGGCTGAAGGTTCCGGAGGAGGTGACGATCCAGGTGCACGACAGCACGGCGGACCTGCGCTGGATGGTCCTGCCGGAGCGTCCGTCCGGGACGGAGGGGTGGAACGAGGAGGAGCTGGCGGAGCTGGTGACCATCGAGAGTCTGGTCGGGGTAAGCAAGGCGGTCAAACACCGTGAGTAAGCCAATGAGCAGCGAGCCGAAGAATACGGCCTGGTCGGGGCCGGGCGCGAGGACAGAGGGTGTGGAACACCGGTTCAAGGCGGGCGAGCGAGTGCGAGTGCGGATGAACCGCACGGGGGCCAACCCGCGCACGCCCAAATACTTACTTGGCAAGACGGGCGTGATAGCGGAGCTCCACGGGGCCACGTACGCGCCGCACGACCACCGAGGGGTCTACCCCTACCTGTACACGGTGGCGTTCGACGTGAGCGAGATCAGCGGCAAGGCGTCGAAGGACAAGATCCTGGTGGACCTGACCGAGGAGTGGCTGGAGCCGCTGTAAGCCTCACTGGCTACCGCTTGTTCCCCGCGGGATGGAGGATGCGGGCGCCGGTCCGGCGCGCTGTAGCACGCGATGCTGCGCGGCAACGGCGGCGCCGAGTCCTGCAACGGAAAATCCCGCCTTCTAAACACCTTAAGGTTTCTGGTTTTGACCGGATAATACCAGGGGACGCACCTTCGTCGCAAAGGTCTCGATGATGGCTTCCACCGGCATGTGCTTGGTGGAAAGGCGAGGCGAGATCACTATCTCACCGATCGCCGTTGTCGCGAGCGCGTCGCGAATGCGCTTGGCTACCTCCTCCGGCGTGCCAATCAGCGAGGACTTGATTAACTCGTTCCAAACTTCGTCGGGCTGCTCCAGGACGATCCGGGCCGCTCGAGAGTTGCTGGTTGCATGCTCGACCGGATCGTACGCTTCGGCGACCCGCCGTGCCAGCTCCATTTCCACACCCAGCTCTTCCTCCCGAATCGCGCCTTTGCAGAAACAACGGTAGCGACTCGCAATGCCCATGCTGACCGACGCCGCCATGTGTTCCTTGATCGCCCGTGAATCGGCGGAAGTGGAGACAGAACGCCACCAGCAGACCTCGAACTTGCCATCCGTTCTCCCCGCCTTGACCGCTCCGGCTTTTACCCGCTCCAGGGCAAAGGGAAGCTCCGGCGCATCCAGCGGGAGCTCGACCGGAAATCCCATCTCCCCGGCCTGAAACTGTCCCTTCGGGCCCGCGGCATGGACATAGAGGCGGATCTGCCGGGTGTGCTCGGGGTCGGACCATACCAGCTTCATGTCACGTCCGTTGTGCGATACCCCGTCCCCCTGGAGCAGCCGGGCAACCACTTCGAATTTAACGCGGAAGTCGGCCAGCCTGTCCTGTCGCATCCCCACCGAGCCGTGGGAGCTGCCCCCGACTCCCATCACCGCCGTCACTCGGCCGGGGGCCAGATCCGAAAGGGCGGCCAGACCGCTCGCGACGACGGTCGGATGGCGCGTGCCAACGTTGCTGACCCCCATGCCAAGCGTGATGCGCTTGGTCTTGAGGGCGCAAGCGCCGAGAAGAGCGTAGGGCTCCGGCATAATCAGCTGCGAGTCGCCTACCCACGCAGAGTCATAGCCCAGCTCTTCCGCGAGCTGGACCTGCTCGATAGCCTTCTGGACGGAGCCTTCGTTGTGGACGTGGACGCCGAACTTCAGGTCCATTGGCTCCCCCATCACCGCTGTGACGCTTTGCGCGCGAGCTCCACCGGGTCCACTCCAAAGGCCTTTTTGACATCTTCGCGCGCCCCCGCCCCGGCCCGCTCGAATACCCGCTCGTGAACCGTGTAATTCGTCCGGACCGGCAGTAAGGTTTCAGAATAGACGCGTCTGGTCATCCGCGCCCCCTGGGTTTTGGCTCTGTCCGCATCGAGAAGCCCTTTGAGAGCCGTCTCGAGCTGCTCCGCAATGAGCCAGGTGGCCTTGTAAACCAGGGTTCCTTCCTTATCGATAATATAGACCGGGCTCGCTGCTGTGCCGTAGGTCCTGTGAGAGCGCCCATCGACCGAGTCGACCCAGATTGGAATTTCTACAGTCTCGAACCGCTTGAGGTCGCGGGCGTGCGTCAATTTTTGTTCCATGGAAGCATGTGCGGAATAATTGGCGCCAGGATGCGCCTCGCGCGCGTAAATTATGAGGAATTGTACGGCTTCGCCCTTGAACCGGTTATAGAGCCGGTCAAGAGCCGTCAGGTCGTTGACAAAGACGGGCGCCGTGATGCAGCCGAACTCCACGACCACGTGCTTCTTGCCGCGAAATTCCTCCAGGGTAACGGTTTGGCCGTCGAGGTCAAGCAACGGAAACGTCGGGGCTTCCATACCGACGTGGAGGGCCGGTTGGAAGTCGGGGTTTGAAGAACCGCGGCCATGACCGCCCTCGAGGGTGAAAGAGGTGCGATTATACTCGCTTGCAGGAAGTGTATGCTCCATAGCGATTCTCCTTTATGATTGCTGCAACGATGCAACCTGGGGGAGAATCCTAGCAGCAGTTTTCGCGTGCCGTCAAGGCGCCCGAGCTACGATCTCTACCCCCATGCGCCTAATTGTGCTAGACAGGAATCCGGATAAAAGTCCACTGGTCCATAGATGGAAACGACGGCGAAGATTGTTAGATTCTGTTGTGCATGAGTATTCGATTGAATTGGGAAGGAGGTACTGATCCGTATGGAAAAAGTGAAAACCGTCTTGGTCGATCGTAAAGACGGTGTCGCGACTATTACTCTGAATCGGCCACAGGCGAAAAACGCGATGAATCCCCAGTTGCATCTGGAAATGCTGGAAGCCCTTACCGAACTAGAAGACGATGATGACGTGAGGGTTCTGGTCGTCACCGGAGCCGGGGACAGCTTTTGCGCCGGGCAAGATTTAAAAGAGTACTTTTATAATATCGATGACAAGCCCAGGGCGCGAAAAAAGGCGCGAGAGGCAGCGCTGCAATGGCGCAGTTACAAACTGCGACTTTTTCCAAAACCTACGATTGCGGCCGTCAACGGCTGGTGCTTCGGCGGAGCCTTCTCCATCGTCGCCAGCTGCGATATCGCCATTGCCGCCGAGGAGGCGACCTTCGGTCTGAGTGAAGTCAATTTTGGCAAGATTCCCGGAGGCATGGTCACGAAGGATATTACCGACATCCTGCACCCTCGCGATGCGCTTTTCTACATTTTAACGGGCCGGCAGTTCGACGGTAAACAGGCGGCAGCAATCAAATTCGTCAACTACGCCGTTCCACGAGCGAAGCTGATGGAAGAGGTTTACACCCTGGCAGCCGAGTTGAAGGCGAAACATCCGGAGGTCCTTAGAATCGCAAAGGAAACCTATAAGTATGGGAAGCGGTTTGGCTTCGAAGAAGCCTACGCGTGGGCGACCGCCAAATCCGAGCAACTCGATTATAAAACCGGAAAGACCTGGAAGAAGGGGGTCGATCAATTCAAACAAAAGCAGATCCGGCCGGGACTGAAAACCTATAAGTGGGAAAAAGAATGATCACCGTGAGGCGGCGCGCGGCGATTTCGCCGACTCCTCCGGGGCCTCGCCTGTAATCGACGCGGCCCGGCACACCCGAAACCGGGCCGCGTCACCGATGCCATTAACGTCCGAAGACCTCTTGCAGCAAGGGTTGGATCTCCGTGTCAAACAGCTTTCCCGCTCTAAAGCCGTAGGTCTTGACGGCGCCGGGCTTGGGAACCCTCCAGGCGTCGGTATGGTCCGTTCTGACGTCGAGACGGTTGCTGACATAGCCGCTGACCCGGGTAAACTCGGTTTGCCCCTCTTTAGAGAGAAGCCAATTGATATAGACCCTGGCCGCGTTGGGATGAGGCGCGTTTTTGAGCAAAACCATCGTGCCCACCGCCGGACTGATATCGGAGCCTTCTTTGAATTGCCGCACATCGACGATTTCCAGGGGAATCCCCTGGAGAATACGCTGTTGTGCCACGTGATCGGCTAGCCCGACGCCGATGGGGTACTTGCCGCTCCCCACGTGGTCCACCTCCTGGGCATAGTTTTTCAACAGCAGGGGCTTTTGCCGGGCTAACGCGCGGATATAATCGCCCCCGAGATCGGGATGCAGGTAAAAGAACGTGAATGTTGCCTGCCCCGGGCCCGGCCCTCGAGGATCGTCGATCACGATTTTTCCTTTCCACCTCGGCTCGAGGAGGTCCCTGTAGGACTTGAACGCTTTCGCGTCCACCTCCGCCCGATTGATAAATACGGTGCCGCGTTGAGTCGGCGTCATGACGAGGATGGTTCGTTCGGGATCGAGGAACTCAAAGTCGCCGCCCCGCCATTTGGTCTTGTCCCTTACCTCCGGCAGGATAAAGGCCGGCTCCAACGGCTCCAGCACCTTCATAGGATAGAGCACGCGGTCCAATGCGCCGGCGACCACGAGATCCCAGGAGAAATGGCCGGCTCTCCGCTCGGCGCCCAGCTTCGGCGGGATGCTCGAGGCCCGGCCGCCCACAAAGTCTACGGCGATGCCGTACTTTTTCTGGAACGGCCCGGTAAGGACGTCGCGCCGTTCGGTTCCGGTGGGCCCGAACACTGCCACTCTGCCTTCCTGTTTGGCCGCCTTGACGGTGCGCTCCCACTCTTCCTCCCACCCCGCCCGGGCGCTCCCCAAGGTGAGGAAAACGGCCAGCTGTACAAGAAAAGCCATCGTACATCCGATTTTCATGGTTCTTCCTCCTGTAACGCCCTATGCAGACCTTAGGCGAGGCTACTTATCGAACCCTCCGCGTTATGTCAAGGCCCTGTGAAGAAGGCGTATCTGCGAGACAGCGGCGCTCCGTTGAAGGAAGAAGCCGCCGCGATTTCAGCCGCGCCGATAAAGCTCGCGTGAGGCCCGCGATATGTTGGACGGCCGGCGACGCTAGCTACGCCCGGCTTGCCGCGTGATAGCGCCACTAATCACGGGCGGGAGAAAAGCGCTGCCCACTTTTCCCGAACTCGTTTCCTTAACTCCGGGCTCGCCACGTTGGTTTTTGGAAATTCCTTGATCCATTCGTATGGCTTGCAGGCCAAGATGATGGCCCGAGAGCTTGTGTAATCCCTGCGCTCTTTTCGGTCCGGAGCAATGCGTGGATCCAGGGCACTAGACGTACAACCCTTGAGTACGGTCAGAGTCGTCTCGGGATCGCAGCGTGTCCCAATGGCCCAGAGTACATCTTCCGGGTCGCGGGGGTTGATGTCCTCATCCACCACTACAACGAATCGCCCCATGTAGTCCCCCGAAGCTGCCAGCGCCGCCTTCATAGCGTGGCCGGGATAGCGCTGGCGGATTTGGATCACAGTGAATCCGGGGATCGCGAGGTGCCATACGTCGAGAATGTCTTCGATACCTGTCCTTCGCAGATCATCCTTAACGTTCTTGGCCTTCGTCGGGAGACCGAAATTCAACGAGTTCCTCCTGTAACGTTTCGGCGGCATGCCGAGGATAATGGGGTCGTTGCGATGGTAGAGGGCCTTCACTCGGATTACGGGTTCCGGCCTGCTTCCTAGAGTAAAATAACCCGTCCATTCACCAAAGGGTCCTTCCTGCCGCGACTCGACGTCGGGGGGGAGCACCTCTCCGGCAATAACGATCTCCGCGGCGGCTGGAATTGGCAAACCCGTCATTTCTTCATAGAGAATTTCGACGGGCGCGCCGCGCACATGTCCTACAAGTTCGTATTTGTTAACTCCCCTATTTTCGCCAAAATAGTAGGCCGCCCCGAGAAACAGAGCCGGATCCTGTCCCATGGAGACCGCTACGGGACAGCTCTGGCCCCGCTCCCAGTATTTTTTTTCAATGATGGCGCCCTTGTGAGACGGTGAAATGTAGAGGCAGGCAGTGTTCTTATCACTGACCATGACCCGGTAGCAGCCGAAGCTGACCACCCCGGTGTCCGGATCCCTCATGATCACCATACAGCCCGTGCCGAGATAACGCCCTCCGTCTCCTTCGTGCCACCTGGGGGTTGGGAATTTCCAGAGATCAATCGCGTCACCTCGTAAAGTGTTCTCAAGCACGGGCCCCGTCCCCACATCCACCGGCGGCTCAGGTTTATAAGAGGAATAGACCTTTTCATCAAAGCGCTGTACGGCCGTATTCACGTCCAGGTCCATGGGGAAATCAATGGCCAGCAGCGCGCGTCGTATGGGATCCATGGCGTTGGTCAGGACGCGATACCCTTCGGGGTAATCCTTAATGCGGTCAAAGAGAAGCGCCGGGCCCAGCTTTTCATAGTTGAGTTCGTCGATGGTTCCGATCTCCAGGTTCCAGTCCGCGCCCTCCACCGTTCTAAGCTCGTTGTTTCTTTCCAGGGCCGCAATGAAATCTCTCAAATCTCGGTAAGGCATAGCATCCCTCCCTCCTGATACTTGCAAAACCTATTTTCTTTTAGCAAGGGCGTAAAACCCATGTCAACGTTGTCACTGGGAGTGGTTGTATTCACCTAACGAAGAAAAAACATTGGGAGCACGTCTACAGCACCGTTCGCCCCCACCAGGCCTCAATTACCTTACACCCTTTGCAATATCTCCGAAGCCGCGGAATGATCCCTCCCTGGGACCCCTTCCTGTGTCCTATGTATTGAACCACTACAGACTATTGACAACCGCCAAAGCTATTAAATATAATCCCCGTCTGAATTTTCTCAAGATCATTACCTCCGGCGTTTCTCAATTTCGATAATCGGAAGAGGAGGTGTACCGTGCGACCCTTTGAGTTTGTGGTTCCGAGCGATCTGGCCGAGGCTAGTTCTCTCCTTTCTGAATACGGGGAAGACGCTAAGGTGCTGGCGGGAGGACAGAGTCTAATACTCCTCCTCAGGCACCGACTCATTTCCCCTAGGTACCTAATTGATATAA
>Ga0326597_10001429_pt1 | contig 38770 bp, 40 predicted proteins | sample RVTome_12_FD_203789 | JGI IMG/M metagenome (GOLD analysis project Ga0326597, IMG submission 203789) | Soil microbial communities from uranium-contaminated site in the Upper Colorado River Basin, Wyoming, United States - RVT100D185 | ecosystem: Environmental > Terrestrial > Soil > Contaminated >... | reverse complement strand
CGCCAACACGCTGATCCTCGACAATCGCGGCACCATTACCGGACAAGGCGGTTCGGGCGCGACCCTGGTGATCGACGCCGTGAACGGCGCGCTGTCAAGCAACACCGGCGTATTGAGGTCAGCGGTGAACAGCACGCTCGAACTGCGCTCGACCCAGCTTCTCAACCAGAGCGGGGACGGCAGCGTCAAAGGCGTAATTCGCGCCGGAGGCAGCGGCACGGTGCGGCTGAACGATTTCACCGTCATCCATGGCGGCAACCTGGAAACCTTATCAGGTGGCACCCTGCTGCTCGACAAGGGCACGTCCATCCAGAGCGGCGCCGCCATCGACAACTTCGGCACCACACGGGTGAAATTCGGCGGCGCCTCCCTCGATGCGGAGATCAAGAACAGCAGCCTGGACAACACGGGCGAGGCGATCGTCGACGCCAAGGCAACCCTGGCCCTCGACACCGCAAACATAACCAACAACAGCGGCACCATTCGCCTGAACGGAGCGATGACCAGTTCCAACGCGGGTAGCAACCTGAGCATCGGCGGGTCGGCGGTAACCCTGTCCGGCGGCGGCGATGTAGCGCTTTCGCAAGCCGACGATAACGCCATCAGAGCCGCCTCAGGCGGCTCCCTGATCAACCAGGACAATACCATCCACGGCGCCGGTACCGTGTCCGCCCTCACCATCAACCGCGGCACCGTCGACGCCGATCAGGCATTGGCGGCGAACGTGATTCCGCAGCCGGGCGGGTCAATCGATGTCGTTGCCGGCGGCACGCTCGCGGTCGGGAGTAGCGGCACGACGCTGGTTAACAGAGGCACCATGCAGGCGACCGCGGGCCGGCTGCGGATCGACGGCGATGTGCAGAACTTTGAAGGGTTCGTGAGCGGTAACACCATCGCCAACAACGCCAGCGTACGGATTTCCAGCGGCAGCACCGTCACCGGCGGCAAGGTCAATGTCCTGGGCGCCGGACGCATCGACATCGTGGGCGGATCGGTTGTCGATGGGGTGGTGATCAACAGCGCGAGCGGCGAAATTCACGCTGGCGGATCGTCTGCGGTGCTGGGCGGAACGGTTTTCAACCCGACCGGCGGCAAGATCGTCGTCGACAACCTGGGCACCCTTCGCCTGCTGGGCGGAGCCGGCAATTCCTATCAGAATTCCGGCAATATCGAGCTCAACTCCACCGCGTTCCTCACCACACAGCTCACAAAGTTGCTTATCGACGGCGACGTGACGCTGGCGGGCGGCGGCAACCTGATCCTCAAGAACGACAAACTGTCGAACCAGGTTCTCGGAACCGGCGCCACAGCCGATCGGCTGGTAAATTCGAACCACACCATCAGCGGATCCGGCAAGCTCGGCATGAACAACCTCGAGCTCCGGAACCTGGGCACCATTCATGCCGACGGGGCCTTCAATGCGCTGACCATCGACGTTGCCGGAACCAGCTTCACCAATGAAGGCACGCTGCGCGCCAGCGGCGCCGCCGGGCTGGCACTCGACGACGCCCTGGCCGTAAACACCGGCGCCGTGCAGGTGACGGCGGGCAGCAACCTGACCGCCGCGGGCACCTACCGGCAGACGGCAGGCAGCACCACCCTTGCCGGCGGCACGCTGAACGCCAGCGGCATCGAGGTCCTCGGCGGCAGCTTCCTCGGAAACGGCACCGTGAACGGGCCCATCAGCTTCGGCGCAGGCTCGCAGCTTGGCCCCGGCGCGTCGCCCGGCATCCTCAACTTCGGCGGCGACGCCTCCTTTGCCGGAACCATCGCCGTCGAAATCGCCGGGGTACAGGTGGATAGCGGCGTTCCCAACGCCGCCATCGTCAACACTGCGACCGACCCGGCGACCACCCAGTTCGACCAGATCAACACGTTCGGGCAGGCGACGCTGGCGGCCGGACTCAATATCGACGTTTCATTGCTGGGCGGGTTCGATCCACTGGTCGACAGCTTCTTCGATGTGATGACCGCCGATTCATTCCTCGGCGACCTGTCGCTGATCAACCTGATCCTGCCCACCCTGACCGGCGACCGCGTATTCGAAACCGCGCTGGTCACGCTGTTCGATCCGTCCCAGGGCAAGGACCGTCAGGCGCTGCGCCTCAGCGTCGCCAGCACCCTACCGCCGCCCACCACCGGCGTACCCGAGCCAGACACGCTGCCCTTGCTGGGCGCCGCCCTGTTCGCGCTCGCCGCCTTGAGGCGTCGGCGGGAACGACGGGGCTGATCAGGCGACCGCTACTTGCGGACCCAGCGGCCGTCTTCGCCGAGGAAGTAGGTGCCGGCGGGCGCGTTGGCGAAGATCTGCCGCGCATAGACCCGCCCCACCTGCACCGCGGGGACGCCCTGCTGTTTCGCCCGTTCCGCATAGATGCGCCGGCGCTCGGCGTTGACCTGCGCCACCGTGGTCTGCGCCGACGGCTGGCGCGCCACGGCGAACCCGTCATAGCGCTCGCCCGCCGCGCCGCTGCGGCGCAGATCGTCCAGCGAAGCGGCGCGCGCCGGCGCGGTCCGCAACAGGGCGGGAAGGACGGCAACTGAGGCCAGCGCGGCGAGGAGACGGCGCCGTGCCGGGGACACGGGCCCGGCGTCGGGGGTCTGCGGCATCGGAGGCATGGTCTGTCTCATGACAATCTCTCGCGTATCGCACACGGAAAACTCAGAAGACGCCGGGGTTGGTCTGGATGTCCTTCTTCGCCTGCTCTTCCAGGCGCACCCGAATATCGGCATCCAGCTTGACGTTGAGGTTTATGGTAATGGGTTCCCTGGGCGCCTCGACGCGCACCGTCGGTTCGCATGCCGCAAGGCCGACGACCGCGGCAAGGCCAGTGGCGAGAAGAACGGCGCGCCGATTCATCATGCCTACTCCTGCGCTGGGACGCCTCCGCTCATGCGGCAAGCTCCGGCCGGCATCACCGGCTGTCCCGCACGATAGTGCCGACGAGGCGCCCGGGCAAGCTCAGCGCCTCGATGAGCGCGGCGGCGATACGGTCCACGTCGGCCTCCAGGTTGAGATTGATGGCGAACGGGCGGCCCTGCAGCACCGCCGGATTGTTTCCCAGAGTTTCGAGCCGCAATTGCGCGATGCCATCGGCCGGTTTTTCGATGGCGAGGGACAGGCGGTCATAGCGGAAATCCTCCAGCGCCTGCAGCATCCACGCTACCTCCTGCCCGGCCGCGGCGAGCGCCTGGCGCACCGCCGCCGAGCGCAGCCGCAGGCGACCTGTCCCGCGCGCCGTCAGCCGACCGCCGGCGACCGAGAGCCGACCGCCCGCCACCGCGAGCGGGATCGTTCCGTCCACGGTTCCGGTGCCGTCCAGTCCTTCAACGCCGACGAGATCGAAAACCGTCGCCAGATCCACACCGGAAAGGCGGAGCGGAAGTGCTGCGTCGCCGGCCGAGCCGACCCTTCCGTCGGCCACCGCCAGCATGCCCCCGGCAATCCGGGCGCGCAGCGATTCCACCGCCAGCGCCGGCGTCGCATCCGCATCCGTAACGATGCGGAAGCGCAGTGCAACGTCGTCGAGGCGAACGCCGGCATCGAGCCGCGCCACGCGCAGCTCCTGTCCGGGCGGCGTCGTGGGCGGCGCCAGCCCGTCGAAGGCGAGAACGCCGGAAAGCCCGGCGACCGCCGCCCCGCTGTCCGCCTCGGCAACGTCGACCCCGTCGAGGCTCACCCTCGCCGTTCCCCCGTGGCCGGACGCATCCCATCGCAGGTCGACTCTCCCGCCCAGCGTGCCCGCAGAGGCCGAAAGCCGCGCCAGCGCCGGCGCAATCTGACGCGGCTGTACCCCGCCGGGACCGAGTCGCAGCGGTTCCACCACGACGCGCGCCGTACCGCGCTGCCGTCGGAGATCATGGTGCGCATCCACCGCGACGGCCAGCGCGCCGCCGAGCCCGGTCACCTGGCCGAGAAAGCGCGCCGCGCCGTCGGAAAGCCGCGCCGTCCCGGCCATGGCCAGCGGCGGCGTCACCGTGACCGGATCGCCGTCGACGCGAATCGCCACCGGCAGGGTCTCCACCGCCAGCGCCGCGCTGACCGCGCGCAGCGGATCGCCGCCCGGACCGATCCGCACTGCCGTCGGTGCCGCGCCGGTCACGGTGAGCGCGAGCGGGCCGAGGACCGCGGAACCCGCCGTCACCCGCTCCGCCGTCACCGCCAGCGGCGCCGGCAACGCCACGCTCACCGCGCCGTCGGAGAGGTGAAGGAAGAGGACGCCATCGATATGAAGGTCCGCCACCGAGCCGCTGCCGACGGTGGCACGGCGGGCACCCAGCCGCACCCGCCCGCGGGCCATGGGCGCCCCTTTCGCATCCAGGGACAGGACGACATCGGCGCGGCCGTCCACCTCCTCGACCTGCGCCCCCCAGCGGACCCCGTCGAGGAAAAGCCTGGCGTCCAGCGACGGCGTGCCGACCGCCGCGAGGACGTCGGACAGCGCGCGCAGGGGCGCCGCCGACAGCGACAGCGGCGTGGCGCCGGAAAGCTCGACGCGCGCCTGGCCCGACAGCGGCATCCCGCCCCCGATACCCCGGGCGACGAGGTCCAGCCCCGTCGACACCGTCGCCGACAGCGACAGTGCGGGCTGCCCGCCCAACCCCGAAAGAGAGAGCGCGGCGTCCATCGACGCCGCGTTATCGGCCATGCGGGCACCGAAGCGCAGATCGCACCCGTCGCCATGCGGGCGGAACGATCCTTCGATGGCGAGGTCCGCCGCATTGGGCAGCCGTACGGCCACGCGCTCGGCATCGACCGCGGGCAAGCGCGGCACCAGGCGAGCCAGCGCCGCGGACGCGCGCGGCCTGCCCTCGCGCCCCGTCAGACGCGCCCAGAACACGGCGTTGGCGCCGGTGAAATCCAGCCGTACCCCGGAAACCGTCACCGCCGCCAGCGGGCGACGAAACGGATCGTCATGGTTCCAGACCACGCGCAGCGACTCGACCCGAAGCGCCGATCCGGCGCGCAGGCCGGCGATGGTCGCGCCGTTGCCGTCCAGCCGCGAGACGCCCAGCGCCACCCCGTCGATGCCGGCGTAGCCGAGGGCCCCGCGCAGTACCGCCCCGGCCAGCGGCAGACGCCAGTATACCGCTGCCGCCAGAACGATGACCGTCAGCAGCGCAAAACCGGCAGCCAGCCGCCGGAAACGGCGACGTCGTGCGGACGGCGACGCAGTACGCATGGCCGCACTCTATCATCGGATGTGGCCCGATGCCCGCCCCGCTTCCTTGCGACAACGGGCCGCGTTCTCCTAGTTCACTGTCGGGTTTATTGAGTGGAATAAGCGACTGGTCGGCGATCGGGCGAAGGAGATGTTTGCGCCCGATTCGCCCGCATTGTCATATGGTTAATAGATGGTTAGTATTCCTCGCGTAATTCCGCCCGACATGGCGACCAGCCGCAAAATCATGGGGGAAAGTCGTGCCCGACACAGGTAAGTGGACGTGGGGCGGCGCGCTCGCCCTTACCGCGGTGCTGGGGCTGTTTCTCGCCTCACGCGCCGAAGACACGGGAATCCTTCTTCACGGGCTGCTGCTGTTCGCCTTCGGCGCGGCAGCGGCCTTCTGGCTGATCGCGCGGACCCGCAGCGAAGCCGGTATCGACGACGACGGCGCCTATAACGAGGCGGTCGTCCGTGCCGGGGTCGTCGCTTCCACCTTCTGGGGCGTTATCGGTTTCCTCGCCGGTCTGTGGATCGCCCTGCAGCTCGCCTGGCCGGCGCTCAACTTCGACCTGCCGTGGACCAATTTCGGCCGGCTGCGCCCGGTGCACACCTCGGCGGTGGTCTTCGCCTTCGGCGGCAATGTCCTGCTGTGCACGTCGTTCTTCGTGGTCCAGCGCACCTGCCGGGCCAAGCTGTTCGGTGGCTGGGCGGCGTGGTTCGTGTTCTGGGGCTATCAGCTTTTCATCGTCATGGCCGCCACCGGCTACGTACTCGGCATCACCCAGAGCAAGGAGTACGCCGAGCCCGAATGGTACGTGGATCTGTGGCTGACCGTCGTCTGGGTGGTCTACCTCATCGTCTTCCTCGGCACGGTGATCCGGCGCAAGGAACCGCACATCTACGTCGCCAACTGGTTCTATCTGGCGTTCATCGTCACCATCGCGATGCTGCACATCGTCAATAACCTGGCGCTGCCCATCGCGTGGACGTCGTCGAAGAGCTATTCGGCGTTCGCCGGCGTGCAGGACGCCATGACCCAATGGTGGTACGGCCACAACGCGGTGGGCTTCTTCCTGACCGCCGGGTTCCTCGCCATCATGTACTACTTCGTGCCCAAGCGGGCAGAGCGGCCGGTCTATTCCTACCGCCTTTCCATCGTCCACTTCTGGTCGCTGATCTTTCTTTATATCTGGGCCGGGCCGCACCATCTGCACTACACCGCCCTGCCGGACTGGGCCCAGACGCTGGGCATGACGTTTTCGATCATGCTGTGGATGCCTTCATGGGGCGGCATGATCAACGGGCTGATGACGCTCTCGGGAGCGTGGGACAAGTTGCGCACCGATCCGGTGCTGCGCATGCTGGTGGTCTCGGTCGCGTTTTACGGCATGTCCACCTTTGAAGGGCCGCTGATGTCCATCAAGGCGGTCAACGCCCTGAGCCATTACACCGACTGGACCATCGGCCATGTGCATTCCGGAGCGCTCGGCTGGGTGGCGTTCGTCAGCTTCGGCGCGCTCTACCACCTCGCCCCGGTTTTGTGGAAACGCCAGCGGCTGTATTCGCTGCAACTCGTCAGCCTGCACTTCTGGATCGCGACCATCGGGATCGTGCTCTACATCACCGCCATGTGGGTATCGGGTATCCTGCAGGGGCTGATGTGGCGGGCCTATGACCGGCTCGGCTTCCTCGAATACTCGTTCGGCGAAACGGTGGACGCCATGTTCTCGTTCTACGTGATCCGGGCACTGGGCGGGCTGCTGTTCGTGCTTGGCGCACTGATCATGGCCTACAACCTGTGGCGTACCATACGCGGCGACGTGCGCGACGAGGCGCACATCGGCGCGGCCGCCCCGGCTGCGGCGTGAGGAGGGGGCGATGCTGAGCCACAAGACCATCGAGCGGAACTCCATCCTCCTGCTCGTCCTCATCCTGATCGTGGTGTCCATCGGCGGCATCATCGAGATCGCGCCGCTGTTCTGGCTGGAAAGCACCATCGAGAAGGTACAGGGAATGCGGCCCTACTCGCCGCTCGAACTGGCCGGGCGCAACATTTACGTCCGCGAAGGCTGCTACGTCTGCCACAGCCAGATGATCCGCTCGCTGCGCGACGAGCAGGAACGCTACGGCCATTACAGCCTGGCCGCCGAATCCATGTACGACCGCCCGTTCCAGTGGGGATCCAAACGCACCGGTCCCGACCTCGCCCGCGTCGGCGGCCGTTATTCCGACGACTGGCACGTGGCGCACATGGCGAACCCGCGCAGCGTGGTGCCCCAGTCGGTAATGCCGGGCTATCCGTTCCTCGCCAGGACACCGGTGCGCGTCGACGACATCGCCGGGCACCTGGCGGCAAACCGCGCGCTCGGCGTACCCTACTCGGACGAGATGATCGCCGGCGCCCGGGCCGACATGCGGGCCCAGGTCCTGCCCGACGACAAGGCGGCGGAGGATCTGCTCAAGCGCTATCCCAAGGCGCAGGTACGCGATTTCGACGGCAACCTGGCGATGCTGTCGGAATTGGACGCGTTGATCGCCTATCTGCAGATGCTGGGAACGCTGGTCGACTTCAAGACTTACGACCCGCAGGCGCCTGACAACCTGCGCTGAGGAGGGACGGCCCGATGGATTACCACGACGTCGCGCATTTCGCCCGCAGCTGGGGCCTTCTCTACCTCTTCGCCCTGTTTATCGGCGTCGTCGTATACGCGATGTGGCCGCGCAATCGCGAGAAATTCGATCGGGCGGCACGCATCCCTCTCGCGGAGGACTGACCGTGGCACGTACACCCGCCGAATCCGGCGAGAACTCCACCACCGGCCATGACTGGGACGGGATCGAGGAATACGACCGGCCGTTGCCGCGCTGGTGGCTGTGGACGTTCTACGCGACCATCGTCTGGGCCATCGGCTACTGGGTGCTGATGCCCGCCTGGCCGCTGGTATCGAGCTACACGACGGGCCTGCTCGGCTATTCGCAACGGCAGGTGCTGGGCGACGAGATGGCGGCGGCACGCAAGGCGCAGGCGAAATACGTCGTCCGCATCGCCGAGCAGCCGCTGGACAGGATCCGTACCGACTCGGAACTGCTCGAATTCGCGCTGGCCGGCGGACGGTCCGCCTTCGCGGTGAACTGCTCGCAATGCCATGGCCAGGGGGCCGAAGGCTCGAAGGGCTATCCCAACCTGAACGACGATTCATGGCTGTGGGGCGGCACGCTGGACGCCATATACCGCACCATCCGCGTCGGCATCCGGTCGACCCATTCCGACACCCGGGTGTCGGCCATGCCGGCCTTCCTCAGGGACAACATGCTGACCAAGGCGCAGATCGGCGACACGGCCGAGTTCGTGCTCTCGCTCGGCAAGCGCGCCACCGACCAGGCCGCGGCGGCGCGCGGCAAGGCAGTCTTCGCCGAGCAGTGCGTCGCCTGCCACGGACCCGCGGGCAAGGGCAATCCGGAACTGGGCGCGCCCGACCTGACCGACGCCATCTGGCTCTATGGCGGCGACAGGGGCACCATCGTGCAGACCATCTCATACGCCCGGCACGGCGTGATGCCGGCGTGGGAAGGCCGACTCGATGCGGTGACAATCAAACAACTGGCCATCTACGTCCACTCGCTGGGCGGCGGCAGGTAGCGTAAGCTTGCCGGATGGGCGGTCCTGCGGGATCGCGAGGGATCGTTATTATGGACGACACGATCCGGGTTCCGGCCCCGGGCGAGGCGGTGGAAACCGTCGATGTCCGACCGGTCGACAGGCGGGAGCAGCGCTCGCTCTACGCCGCGCAGGCGCATATCCACCCCAAGCTGGCGCGCGGGCGCTACCGCAGGCTCAAATGGGCCGTCATGGCGGTGACGCTGGCAATCTACTATCTGACGCCATGGCTTCGCTGGGACCGCGGGCCGAACGCCCCCGACCAGGCCGTTCTGGTGGATTTTCCCGGCCGGCGCTTCTATTTCTTCTTCATCGAGATCTGGCCGCAGGAGGTCTACTACCTCACCGGTCTGCTGATCCTGGCGGCTGTTGCCCTGTTCCTGATCACCAGCCTCGCCGGGCGGGTGTGGTGCGGCTATACATGCCCGCAGACGGTGTGGACCGACCTGTTCATCGCCATCGAACGGCTGGTGGAAGGCGACCGCAATGCGCGCATCCGCCTCGACCGCGCGCCGTGGGGCGCAACGAAGATCGCCCGCAAGCTGGTCAAGCACGCCGCCTGGCTGGTCATCGCGGTGGCCACCGGCGGCGCCTGGGTGTTCTATTTCGCCGACGCGCCGACCCTGGCCGGCCGGCTCGTCCATCTCGACGCGCCGAGCGTCGCCTACGTCTTCATCGCCATCCTGGCGTCCACCACCTACCTGCTGGGCGGGCTGGCCCGCGAACAGGTGTGCATCTACATGTGTCCGTGGCCGCGCATCCAGGGCGCCATGCTCGACGAAGAATCCCTGGTCGTCACCTACCACCCGGAGCGCGGCGAGCCGCGCGGACCGCACCGGCAGGGAGAAAGCTGGGACGGACGCGGCCATTGCATCGACTGCAACCAGTGTGTCGCCGTCTGTCCCATGGGAATCGATATCCGCAACGGCCAGCAGCTCGAATGCATCACCTGCGCGCTGTGCATCGATGCGTGCGACGAGGTGATGGACAAGGTCGGGCTGCCGCGCGGGCTGATCGCCTACGACACCCTCGCCAACATGGAGCGGCGCAGCCAGGGCGGGAAAGCGGAGCTTCGTCTGGTACGGCCGCGCACCGTCTTCTATATCGCCATTATTGCCGTGGTCGGGCTCGCCATGCTGACAGCCCTGGTCACCCGCCCGACGCTGGGGCTCAACGTGCTGCATGACCGCAACCCCCTCTACGTGCGTCTGGCGGACGGCAGCATCCGCGACGGTTATACGGTGAAGGTGCTCAACAAGCGGCATGACGAGCGGCGCTACCGTCTCTCGGTCAACGGGCCGCCCGGCATTCGCATTGCGGTGGTGGGACAGGACGAACCGGGCGGCGCGCTGGTGGTGCCGCCGGACACCCTGCGCAGCTTCCGCGTCTTCGTCACCGCTCCGCGCGGCGTGCTGAAGGAACGCACGGTGCCGCTTTCCTTCACGATCACCGACCTCGCCGATGGCTCGACGGCCGGCGAGGACACCAGCCTGCATGGACCGGCACGATGACCGGCGCGCGGAAAAGGCCGATCACCGGACGGCACGTGCTGGCGATACTGGTTGGCTTCTTCGCCGTGGTCATTGCCGCCAACGGCGTGATGGCCTGGCTCGCCATCGACAGCTTCCCCGGTCTGGTCAGCGCCGATCCCTATCGCGAGGGGCTGGCCTGGAACCGCACGCTGGCGGAGCGCAAGGTACAGGCAGCGCTCGGCTGGCAGGTGACGGTGGACGTCTCCGGCTCCGGCGCAACACAGGCCGTGACCGCGCGCTTCCGCGACCGCAGCGGCGTACCGCTTTCCGGCCTCGCGGTGAACGCGCGGCTTGTGCGCACCGTAGCCCAGGGCGAGGACCGCAGCGCCCGGCTGGAGGAAACCTCGCCCGGCCTTTACCGCGCCGGAGTGAACCTGCCGCTGGCGGGGAAATGGCGGCTCGAACTCGACGCACGGCAGCGCGACGGAACCCGCTGGCGCATGGAGCGCGAGCTGTGGCGCAAGTGATCGCCGCCACCGTCCTGCCGGATGAGGCCGCGCCACCGGCCGACACGGCGGACGACACGCTCGGTCCCTATGTATGCCGTGAATCCGACGGCACTGCCGCTATTCACCTGATGGTGGAGAACATGCACTGCGGCGGCTGTGTGCAGCGCATCGAGTCCTCCCTGCAGGCGATGCCCGGCATGATCGAAGCCCGTGCGAACCTCTCCGCCCGGCGGCTGCGCCTGCGCTGGCGCGAGGACGCGCTACAGCCCGCCGGCCTCGTCGCCCGGCTGAACGAGATCGGCTATCGCGCCATTCCGTTCGACCCCGATGCGCTCCGCGACCTGCGCGCGGAGGAAGAGCGCATGCTCCTCAGATGCCTGGCAGTGGCCGGGTTCGCCGCCGGCAATGTGATGCTGCTGTCGGTCTCGGTCTGGGCCGGGGCGTTCGCGGATATGGGACCGGCGACACGCGACTTCCTGCACTGGATTTCGGCGCTGATCGCGCTGCCCGCCATCGCCTGGGCAGGCCGGCCGTTCTATGGCTCGGCGGCGGCGGCGCTGAAGGCGCGAACGCTCAACATGGACGTACCCATCGCGCTTGCCGTCGTGCTGACCGCCGCCATGAGCCTGTGGGAGACGGCGCGCGGAGGGCCGCATGCCTATTTCGACGCCGGGATCACCCTGCTGTTCTTCCTGCTGATCGGCCGTTACCTCGACAGCCGCGCGCGCAGCCGCGCGCGTTCCGCCGCCGAGCGCCTGTCGGTGCTGAACGCCGCCGCTGCGCGCGTCATCGGCGCGAACGGCGAGCGCATGGTTCCGGCGCGCCTGCTGCGCCCCGGCATGGTCGTAGCGGTGGCGCCGGGCGAGCGCATCCCCGCCGACGGTCGCATCGAAACCGGCACCAGCGAGATCGACACCAGCCTGATCACCGGCGAGACCATGCCACATCCGGCGCATCCCGGCGCCGACGTCTACGCCGGTACGATCAATCTTTCGGGCGCGCTGACCGTTACGGTAAGCGCCGCCGACGAGGACACGGTGCTGGCCGAAATCGTGCGGTTGATGGAAGCTGCCGAGGCGCGCCGCAGCCGCTACGTGCGACTGGCCGACCGTGCCGCCGGGCTCTATGCGCCCGTCGTGCACCTTGCCGCCCTGGTCACCTTCCTCGGCTGGGCCGCGGTGGGCGGCATGGCGTGGCAGCCGGCGCTGATGATCGCCGTTTCCGTGCTCATCATCACCTGTCCGTGCGCGCTCGGCCTCGCCGTGCCGGCCGTGCAGGTGGTGGCGAGCGGCCGGCTGCTGCGCGGGGGCATTCTGGTCAAGCGCGCCGACGCGCTGGAGCGGCTGGCCACCGTCGACACGGTGGCGTTCGACAAGACCGGCACGCTGACCCTCGGCCGGCCACGGCTCGCCAACACCGGGGCGGTCGACGACGCTGCGCTTTCCCTTGCCGCTCGGCTGGCCGCCGCCAGCCGGCATCCGCTGTGCCGCGCGCTGGTCGAGGCCGCCGGCGGGGCCGCGGCGATGGCCGGTGTACATGAGACGCCGGGCTGCGGTCTGATGGCCCGTATCGACGGCGACGGCGAGACGCGGCTTGGCAGCCGGGCCTGGTGCGGAATCGAGGAGGACGACGGTACCGGAACCGGGCCGGAGCTGTGGCTGGCCCGGCCGGGCGTCCCGCCGGTGCGTTTCGCCTTCGCCGACACGCTGCGCGCCGATGCGGCCGAAACGGTCGCCGCACTGCGCCGGCAGGGCCTTGCCGTGATCCTGCTGTCGGGCGATCGGGAAGCGGCAGTGCGCGCCGTCGCGGAGGAACTCGGCATCGACGACTGGCACGCCGCGTGCCGGCCACAGGACAAGGTGGCGCGGCTGGAAGCGCTCGCCGCCGCCGGGCGCAAGGTGCTGATGGCGGGCGACGGGCTCAACGACGCGCCCGCGCTGGCCGCCGCCTGTGTCTCCATCTCCCCGGCTGACGCCGCGGACGTCAGCCGCACCGCCGCGGACCTGGTGTTCCAGGGAGAGAAGCTGGGAGCAGTGGTCGAGGCGCTGTCTTGCGCCTGCGCCGGCCGCCGGCTCATCCTGCAGAACTTTGCCCTGGCGGTGGGCTACAACCTGGTCGCCGTGCCGCTCGCCGCTGCGGGACTGGTGACGCCGCTGATTGCCGCCGCCGCCATGTCGGGTTCGTCCATCGCGGTGACGCTGAACGCGCTGCGCCTGCGCCTCGCCCGGGGAGCGATCGCACCATGACGGTGCTGGTCTGGCTCATCCCGGCGGCGCTGTTCCTCGGATCGATCGGGCTCGCGGCGTTCCTGTGGGCGCTCAGATCGGGTCAGTTCGAGGATCTCGACGGTGCCGCAGAGCGCATCCTCTACGACGACGATCCGCCGGGCAAGGAGGACAAGGCGCGCTGACGGTTTCCCACCATCGCCATCAGCCGCAGCGCATCGTAAGGGGCATGACCGTCGGCGTCGTTGTCGAAATACCAGCCGCGGTCGACCTCGAACACACCGAGCGCCGTATAGGTGGCGCCCCTGGGCGCCACTGCCGGCTGGTGGCGATCCACCGATACCCGCTCGCCCCAGCCAGTGGCCGTCAGCCGGCCGTCCGTCACCGCTCGTTCGGATCGATCAGGTCGGCGCGCAGGATGTCGTAGAGCCGGTGCACTACGTCGACGCGCACGCCGGGTATTTCCGTCGAGGGCATCTCCTGCTGCAGGGCGAGCATCTTGGCCTCGACCAGTTCGCGCTCGCTCGCCCCGGTATCGATGATCTCCACGATCCGCTCGGCACCGAGCTTGCCGACGATCTCGATGATGCGTTCACGCGACAGGGTCTCGCTCATGGTACCTCCGTCTCTTTCCCCCGCCGGGCCTCACGAGCCGCCCCCGTCGCCATCGCGCACCGGCAGGAACGATTTCATCAGCTCCATGGGGAACGGGAAGACGATGGTGTTGGTGCGGTCCGTGGCGATGGTCTGCAACGTGGTCAGATAGCGAATCTGCAGCGCTTGCGGGCTAGAGGCGAGGATGCGCGCCGCCGCGAGGAACTTCTCCGCCGCCTGCTCTTCACCCTCGGCATCGATCACCTTGGCGCGGCGGTTGCGCTCGGCTTCGGCCTGGCGCGCGATGGCGCGGATCATGGTCTCGCCGATGTCGACCTGCTTGATCTCGACGTTGATGACCTTGATGCCCCACGCCTCGGTCTGCTGGTCGAGAATGCGCTGGATATCGGCATTGAGCTTGTCGCGCTCGGCCAGCATCTCGTCCAGCTCGTGCTGGCCCAGCACCGAGCGCAGCGTCGTCTGGGCGAGCTGGCTGGTCGCGACCATGAAATTCTCCACCTGAATCACCGCCTTCTGCGAATCGATGACGCGGAAATAGACCACCGCGTTGACCTTCGCCGATACGTTGTCGCGCGAGATGATGTCCTGACTCGGTACGTCGAGAACCCGCATGCGCAGATCCACCCGCACCATGGCCTGGATCACAGGCACAACGATGATCAGTCCCGGCCCCTTCACCTTCCAGAACCGCCCGAGCAGGAACACCACGCCGCGCTCGTATTCGCGCAGGATCTTCAGCGAGTAGGCCAGAATCGCCAGCGGAATGACGAGAACCACCAGCCACAGTTCGCCCGTTATCCAGTCCATGATCGCCTACCTTCCCTGGGATGCGCCCGTCGCCGATGCGGGCTCCACCTCGAGCGTCAGCCCGTCGAGCCGGCGCACGCGCACGGCGCCGCCGGGTGCCAGCGTTCCCTGCGCGCGCGCCGTCCATAGCTCGCCGTGGACGCGCACGTGGCCCTCTCCGCCGCTCCAGTCCACCACCCGGCCGGTGCTGCCGATCATTTCTTCCGGCCCGCTGACCACCGCCCGCTTGCGCGCGCGCGCCAGGAACGTCAGCACCAGCAGGCAGAAACCGGCGCTCACCGCCGCCAGCGCGCCGATGGTCAGCCACGAGATGCCGAAGCCCGGCGCATCGGTATCGATCAGCATGATGGAACCGATGATGAATGCGGCAATGCCGCCGATTCCCATGATCCCGAAGCTCGGTACGAACGCCTCCGCCACCATCAGCGCCAGCCCCAGCAGGGTGAGCGCCAGCCCGGCGTAGTTGAGCGGCAGCAGGTGGAGGGAATAGAGTCCCAGCAGCAGCGAAATGGCGCCGATGATGCCGGGTCCGGCCAGCCCCGGCGTATAGAACTCGAAGATCAGCCCGTAGATGCCGATCACCAGCAGAAGATAGGCCACGTTGGGGTTGGTGATGACACCGAGCGCCCGCGAGCGCCAGTCGGGCTCCAGGACGACGATCCGCAGCCCCGCCGCGCTGAGCGTCCGCTCGACGCCGAGCACGTTGACCGTACGGCCGTCGACCCTTTCCACCAGGCCCTTCACATCCGGCGCCACCAAGTCGATGACTCCTTCCCTGAGCGCATCCCCGGCGGACAGGCTGGCCGCCTCGCGTACCGCCTTCTCGGCCCAGGCGACATTGCGGCCTCGCATTTGCGCCAGCGAGCGGATATAGGCGACGGCGTCGTTCAGCACCTTGTCTTCCATGGACGGATGGGCCGGAGCCGGCGCCGCTCGCTTTTTTCCGTCCGTCTTGCCCTTCTCCGGCGGTTTGTCCTTGCCGCCGTCATCTTCGGCGGCGTCGGGTTTCTGCATCTTCTTCATCAGGTCCTTGAGCCGCGACCTGTCGCCGTCGTCGTCCCCGCGTCCGGGCAGCGGCACCGGCGACCCGCCGCCGATCTGTACCGGAGTAGCCGCCCCCAGGTTGGCGCCCGGCGCCATGGCGGCGATGTGGCTGGCATAGGAGATGTAGGTGCCCGCCGACGCGGCGCGCCCGCCGCTCGGCACGAAGCTCACCACCGGCACGGGCGAGGCGACGATGGCCTGGATGATCTCGCGCATGGAGGTGTCGAGCCCGCCCGGCGTGTCCATGCGCAGCACCACCAGCGCGGCGCCCATGGTCTGCGCCCGGGCGAGACCGCGCACCACGTAATCGCTGGTCGCCGGGCCGATGGGTCCCTTGATGTCGAGCACGGCGGCGATCCGACGGTCGGCGGGCGGCGCGCCGGCCGCCTTTTCCGCCGTGTCCGGTGCCGCACCGCCGAGCATCAGCGCCAGCCCGGCAGCCAGCGCGCCGGCCGCGACGACGCGGCGGACGAGATGCGCTCGGTGAGCTTTTCCTGCCATCAAACTGCTCCGTCGGCGGTCGCGCCGCAGCGCTGCACGGTCAGTCCGGCGAATCGTCCACCAGATCGCGATAGGCGTGCCATGTGGCATGGCCGACCAGAGGGAAGGTGACGATCAGACCCACATAGAGCGTGCCGATACCCACCGCGATGAACAACGCGATCAGGAACGCCCACAGCACCATGGGCCAGAAATTGCGCCGCACCGTATCCACCGACAACAGCGCCGCACCGATCGCTTCCCCGCCCCGCGCCATCAGCCGCGGCAGCGAAACCGCCGATATGGCGAACACCGCAAAGGCCAGCGCAGCGCCTACCGCCGTGCCCAGCATCAGGAACGACAGCCCCTGCCATGTCCAGAAAAGGTCGTGGAAAAACTGCTCGGGCGGCGGAAAACCGAGGCCGAAAAACAGGGCGAACAGCAGCGTGGCGAGGCGGATCCAGGCGAGCATGAACAGCACCAGGATGAGGCCGAGAAAGCCGATCTGCGACGGTGCGCGGGTACGGACCAGCAGCACGTCGCCGACGGAAACGGGTTCGTTCGCCTCGAGGCGCCGGCTGATCTCGTACAGCCCCATGGCGAGCAGCGGACCAAGCTGCAGGAACCCCGCCGCCAACGGCAACACCAGGTAATAGGAGTCAAAGACCCACAGGCACGCGGTCAGCGCCCAACTCGCCGCGAACATGGCGACGCCGTATCCGAGGCTGAGGTCCGGACGCCGCCACATGTCGCGCCAGCCGGCGGCCAGCCAGATCCAGGGCCGATCCAGCGCGACGCTGCGGATGGCGGGTATCGCCTGGGCGGCACGTGCAGCGCCGGTCATGGCCTCCTCTCCGCTTTTCGGTTCGCCTTTTCCCACAGATTAGGGCAGCGCCGGGCACGACGCCACCGCCAATGCGGCCTTATTCCCCTCCCGGCCGCGGCGCTCCAAAGCTGCTCTTGCAGCGCATCGTTATTTCCATTATTCTGGAAACATGGAAAAGAAAGATGCCCTTTCCGCTCTCGCCGCTCTGGCGCAGGAGACCCGCCTCGACATCTTCCGCCTTCTGGTGGAGGCGGGACCGGACGGCCGCGCCGCCGGGCAGATCGGTGCGTCGCTCGACCTCGCCCCGGCCACCCTGTCGTTCCATCTCAAGGAACTCAAGGGCGCCGGGCTGGTTGAATGCCGGCGCGATGGCCGGTCGCTCATCTATGCAGCCGACTTCGCGCGCATGAACGGGCTGATCGGCTTTCTCGGCGACAATTGCTGCCAGGGCGAGCCAGCGCTGTGCCTGCCGGCCCTGCAGCCGCGGGGGCGCTTGCGGACGGCGCGGCAGCGACTGCGCGGTACGGCGTAGGAATTTGCGGAACGGACCGGTCATGCCTGACGAAAAGATCTTCAACGTTCTTTTCCTGTGTACCGGCAACTCGGCGCGCAGCGTGATGGCGGAATGCGCGCTGAACCGGCTGGGCAACGGGCGTTTCCGCGCCTTCAGCGCCGGCAGCCATCCCGCCGGCACGGTCCATCCCTATGCGGTCGATCTCTTGCGGCGACTCGACCATCCGACCGGTTCGCTGCGCTCAAAAAGCTGGGACGAGTTCGCCGCACCCCGTGCGCCGAAGATGGATTTCATCTTTACCGTCTGCGACAATGCCGCCGGTGAGGTCTGCCCCGTCTGGCCCGGGCAGCCGATCGCCGCCCACTGGCCGTTCCCCGATCCGGCGGCGTTCAAGGGCACGGAAGCGGAGACGCGCGCCTTCTTCGCTCGGATCTACGGCATGATCGAGCGGCGACTCAGCCTTTTCGTCAGCCTGCCCGTGGCGTCCCTCGACCGGCTGTCGCTGGATCGCAGCCTGGCCAAGATGGAAAAGGCCACCCCTCAATCGGCAACGTCGGAACCCACCGCGTGAGCAGCAACAGCGTGGCAACCGCCGATCCGGCGCCCGGCGGGATCGGATTTTTCGAGAAATGGCTGTCCCTTTGGGTGGCGCTGTGCATCGTTGCCGGCATCGGACTGGGCAACGTGGCCCCCGGATTGTTCGCCGCGCTGGCCAGGCTGGAGTTCGCCCGGGTCAACCTGGTCGTCGCGGTGCTGATCTGGGCCATGGTCTATCCGATGATGGTCAACGTCGACCTCGCCAGCCTGCGCCATATCGGCGACCGGCCGAAGGGGCTGTTGGTGACCATCGCCGTCAACTGGCTGATCAAGCCGTTCACCATGGCGGCGCTCGGCGTGCTGTTCTTCCGGATTCTCTTCGCCGACATGATGAGCCCGGCCAGCGCGCAACAATACATCGCCGGGCTGATCCTGCTCGGCGCGGCGCCGTGCACCGCCATGGTCTTCGTCTGGTCGCAGCTCACCCGCGGCGACGCCACCTACACGCTGGTGCAGGTGTCGGTCAACGACGTCATCATGGTCTTCGCCTTCGCGCCCATCGTCGCCTTCCTGCTCGGCATCGCCGACCTTACCGTGCCGTGGGAGACCCTGCTGCTGTCGGTGGGGCTCTACGTGGTCATCCCGCTGGCGGCGGGCGCGCTGACCCGCCGGCGGCTGGTCGCCCATGCGGCGCGCTTCGCTTCCGCCGCCGACGCCGTAGCCCGGTTTACCGGCGCGGTAAAGCCGGTCTCGGTGCTCGGGCTGCTCGCCACCGTGGTGCTGCTGTTCGGCTTTCAGGGCGGCATTATCGTCGACAAGCCGGTGCTCATCGCGCTGATTGCGGCGCCCCTTCTGGTGCAGTCGTACGGAATCTTCGCCGTCGCCTATGGCGCGGCGTGGGCATGGCGTATTCCCTTCAACGTGGCCGCGCCGTGCGCGCTTATCGGCACCTCCAACTTCTTCGAGCTGGCAGTGGCGGTGGCCATCAGCCTGTTCGGGCTCCACTCGGGCGCGGCGCTGGCCACCGTGGTCGGCGTGCTGGTGGAAGTGCCGGTGATGCTGTCGCTGGTCGCGTTCGCCAACCGCACCCGGACGCTGTTTCCGGAATAACTACGGGCCGGCGCCGTTTTATCCGGCGCGACTCTAGGCGAAGAATCGCGGCACCGCGACCCAGAGCAGCCGGATCGCCAGCAGCGTCAGCAGCACGTTGAAGCAGATGCGGAAGGTCTTTTCCGGCATGCGGTCGAGGACCTCGCGTCCCACCACGGTGCCGACGAACCCGGCAGCCAGCATGGCGACCAGGAACGGAACATAGGGCCAGAAGGCGAAGCCGAGCAGCCCGAAGGCAATGATCTTGAACCCGTGCTGGAGGGTCATCAGCGCGGCGTGGGTAGCAACCACCTGGAGCCGGTCGCTGCAGGCCGAGCGGACGAAGGGCGCGATCAGCGGACCCGTCGCGCCGACGAACATGGTGGCGAACGCGGCCAGCCCGCCAACGATGAAGAACTTCGGCTGCGACGGCTTGCCCGCCTTGAGCCTGAATTTCTCACCCCACGCGGCGTAGAGGATGAACAGCCCGACGATGGTCTGCAGCAGGTGGACCGGCAGCGACACCACCGACTTCGCCCCCACCAGCGCGCCGATCACGGTGCCGGCCAGGAACACCGGCACGATGCGCACCAGCACCTGGCGCGCCATCAACACCGCGCGTCCCAGATTGGACCCGAGCTGCACCACCCCATGCAGGGGAATCAGAACCGCAGGCGGAAAGAACAGCGCCATCACGGCCAGCACCAGCGCACCGCCGCCGAGACCCAGCGCCCCCGCCAGAGCGCTGCCGATGAACGATACGCCGATAAGCAGAACCTGTACGGACAACGAAACGCCCGGCGCGTCGGTCAGGAAGGCGATAATGCTGTCCAAGAGGTCCCCCGCAGGCAGGATGGTCCGCAGATGCGGGTTACGTCTTTCTAGCGCGGGCGTACAGCATGTAAACAGAAATTTGATGGTAAGCTGCCCGTCGCGCAGGACATGAGGAAAGGAAACCGCGACCGTGGACCGGATCGATTCAGACCAGCTCAAATTCGTCGAAATCCTGGCCAAGCTGATGGCGGAGCACGAGTTGTTCCGCGACAGCTACAGCGACGAGGACTTTGCCGATCTGGTCACGTGGCTGCGCAAGCTGCGTACCCAGATCGATATTACCCTCGAACTGCTGGAGCAGCAGCACGGCAGGGGCTGATCCCCGGCGCGCGGCGCCATTCACCCGTCGTCAACACAGTGCGCGTATCATCGCCCGCCGCACGTGTCAGCCGGTGAGGAAAACCGCATGGTGCGATCCCTGCCCGCCCCGTTTCTCCGGATCCTGGTGCCGGGCAGCCTCGCCCTGACCGTCCTCGCCGGAACGGCTGCGGCGGAGCGACTGACCGTACGCTTTCCGAGCCTCGACGCGGCGCGAACCGGGATTGCCGGAGAACTCTACCGCCCGGACAAGGCCGGCCGCCATGCGGCGGTGGTGATGATGCACGGCTGTTCCGGCCCTTATACGAAGTCGGGCCGGACGCAGAAGAACTGGGCCGCGTGGTTCGAGCGCCTGTCCGGCTGGGGCTACGTTGTCCTCGCCGTCGACGCGTTCAATCCGCGCGGCTTCCGTTCCATGTGCGCGCGCAGCCAGCGGCCGCTGGACGAGCTGGACGACCGTCCGTTCGACGCCTACGGCGCGCTGGCATGGCTGGCCCGCCAGCCCTATGTGCGCCCCGACCGCATTGCGCTGGTGGGCTGGTCCAACGGCGCCATGGCGACGCTGTCGGCCATGGACGGGCGCGCGCCGGCGCGCTTCGCGGCGGCGGCACACCGCTTCCGTGCCGCCGCCGCGTTCTATCCCGGCTGCACCCGGATCGCCGGACGCGGCTGGCGGCCCCATGCGCCGGTGCTGGTGCTGGTCGGGCTGGCCGACGACTGGACCTGGCCGAAGCCGTGCATCGCGCTGGTCGAGTCGGCGCGCGCCGCCGGCGCAGCGGCGGAGATCGAGGCCTACGCCGGTGCCTATCACGCCTTCGATCATCCGGACCTGAAGCTGCGCACCCGTACGGCGCGTAATGCCGCCTGGCGGTCCCGGCCTGAGCGCACCGTGCACATCGGGGCGAATCCGGCGGCGCGCGCGGCGGCTATCCGACGGCTGGCCGCCTTTCTCGCCCTTACCCTCGCCGACTGACCGCAACGATGGCGGCGCGACCGGGCCTCCGGAAACGGCGGGCACGATTCACCGGCGGCTTGCCATGAAATAATTCGGTACTAAAATACCCATTCAGTACTAGAATAGCCGGATCGGGCCGGCGACAGGGCACGCAGCGCGCCGGCCCCGGGGACGGCGGAGGTCATGGCGAAAGCGAAACGACGCAACGGCCCGGCGACCAGGGACGATCGGATCCACGTACGCAACGGCACTGCCTCGGACATTCCGGCGGTGATCGCGCTGGACGCCCAGGTCACGGGCCTCGCCAAGCCGGAATTCTGGCAGTCGCTGTTCGACGAACGCGGCATGCGGCGATCCGACCAGCGTTATTTCCTGATTGCCGAGCCTCCCGAAGGCGGGCGGCTGCTGGGCTTCATCATCGGCGAGGTACGCGCATGGGAATTCGGCTCGCCGCCGTGCGGCTGGGTGTTCGCCCTGTCTGTGGACCCGAGGTCACGGCTCGGCGGCATCGGCAGCCGTCTGCTCGACGCCATCGAGGCCCGCTTCCGCCAGATCGGGGTCCAGCGCATGCGCACCATGCTGGCGCGCGACAACCATCTGATCATGTCGTTTTTCCGCAGCCAAGGCATGATGGCCGGGCCCTATATCCAGCTGGAAAAGGAACTGGACTGATGGGTCGCCGCCGTGCCGCCGCGGGCATGCGGCCATGAAGCTGCAGCGCGCCAGCCGCATCGCGCTCTACGCCGTGCTCGAGCTTGCCACCGAACCTGAGCGGCAAATTACCGCAGCCGCCATCGCCGATCGCTATGGCGTATCCATCAATCACCTGGCCAAGGTGATGCGCGATCTCGGTCGCGCCGGGCTGGTGGAATCGGTGCGCGGCGCCGGCGGCGGGTTCCGCTTCTGCGGCAATGCCCGACGTACCACGCTGATGGATGTAATCCAGCTTTTTGAAGCGGTTGGCAGCGAAGGACGCGGCGCCTCGCGCGAGCCGGGGGAGCGCACCGAGGTCGGCGCCGCCTTGCACCAGGTGCTCGACGAGATCGACGCCATCGCCCAGGCGACGCTGCGCTCGATCACCATCGACACGATGCTGAAGCTGATCGACCGTCACCGTCCGCACGATGCCGGCGCGGCGAATTCCCGGCCCGGCTGATCCAGCGGACCCGGCGGCCGTTGACAGGCCCGCACGGGGAGGCCGAAGATGCTCGCAAGCAGGCCCGGTAACGTCTTCCCGGGCGGAGGCAATAACCTGTCAGGGAGAAACATCATGTCCGTTCGATCAATTTCCGTTTCGCTCGTCGCGCTTGCCACCGGCGCGCTGACGGCGGTGCCGGCAGGCGCCGACGAGATCGTGCTGAAATCGGGCACCGCGCTGATCCGCACCCAGTCGCTGACCCACACCTTCCTGCAGATCAGCGAGGAAATCTCGAAAGAGGCCAAGGGCAGGCTGCGTATCAACTATCTGGGCGGTCCGGAGGTGACCCCACCGGGCAAGGCGGGCGACGCGCTGAAGCGCGGCGTTCTCGACCTGCTGCACGGACCGGCCAGCTATTATAATGGCGTCATCCCGGAGACCGACGCCCTGCTGGTGGCGGAACGCAGCGCCGAGGAATTGCGCGCCAACGGCGGATGGGCCCTGATCGAGAAGCTCTGGGCAGAGAAGCTCAACGCCCGCATCCTCGGCTGGTACGAGATCGGCTTCCAGGCGGCCAAGGACGCGCCTCAGCTCGATCTCTACAATCTCTATGTCACCAGGAAGCCGGCGATGGATCCCGCTACGGGAATCAGCCTCAAGGGCTTCAAGATGCGCACGACGGCGACCTATCGCGCGCTGCTGAACGCCCTCGGCGCCACGCCGGTTGCCATGAAGGCGTCGGAGATCTACACCGGGTTGCAGCGCGGGGTGGTACAGGGCTTCGGCTTTCCCGGCGTTTCGATTTCGGCGCTGGGTCTGACCGGCGTCGTCAAGTACCGGATCGATCCCGGATTCTACAAGGGCAACAACCTGGTGCTGGCGAACCTCGACAAGTGGAAGGCGCTGCCCAAGGACCTGCGCGACCTGATAGAAAAACGCTTCCACGAAGGGGAACTGCGCTCGCGCATCTACGTCGCCGCCGACGCCAGAAAGGAAGAGGCGGCGCTTGTGAAGGGCGGGATGCAGATCGTCACGCTCGAAGGCAAGGGCGCCGAGGCCTACCGCAAGCTGGCCTACGACCTGATCTGGCGGCGGCTCGAGAAGCGCGCCCCGGCCAACGCCAAGGCTCTTGCCGCCAAGTTCCGCAAGTAGACGTCAACCCGCCGCCACGCGGCGACGACGCGCGAACGGCGGCCCTTGGGCCGCCGTTCGCCTTTTTGCCACATGGTGCGCCGCGCGCTATTGCGCCAGCGCCTCGGCCTTTTCGATGATCACGTCATTGACCGGTACATCGCCAAAGGAGCCGACAGTGCGCGTGCGCACGGCCTCGATCCGCTTCACCACGTCCATGCCCTCGACCACCTTGCCGAACACCGCATAACCCCAGCCGCGCTGCGACGTATCGCGGTGATTGAGAAAATCGTTGTCCATCGTGTTGATGAAAAACTGGGCGGTAGCCGAGTGCGGTTCGCCGGTACGCGCCATGGCGATGGTGCCGGTCAGGTTCTTCAGTCCGTTATCGGCCTCGTTCTTGACGGGATCGCCGGTCGGTTTCTGGCTCATGCCCGGCAGGAAACCGCCGCCTTGGATCATGAAGCCGGGAATGACGCGGTGAAACACCGTGCCGTTGTACTGCCCGGCCGCGACGTATTTGAGGAAATTGGCCACCGTCGCCGGCGCCTTGTCGGGATAGAGCTCCACCACCACGGCACCATGGCTGGTGGTGAGCCTGACTCGCGGATTGTTGTTGTCTGCAGCCATAGCCCCTGTTCCGAGCGAAAGAACGACAATTGCGAGAAAAGCGGTGAATACGCGTCCGATTACGCTTGACCTGACCATCGCCAACTCCTGAACCTGTGCGCCCCGGTGCGCAAAACCGAACTCCATTCTAATGCAATGCGGCGCCCCGTACAGCGCTCATGCGCCCGATTCCTTTTCGCTTGCCGCGTCAGAAGGGATGACGGACGGCATCGTAGAGCCGACGCACCTTGCGCACGTAACCCTGCGTTTCGGAAAAAGGCGGCACTCCGCCATAGCGATCGACCGCACCCTCGCCGGCGTTGTAGGCGGCCACCGCCAGGGTGACGTTGTTCCTGAACCGGGTCAGCAGCCAGCGCAGGTACGCCATGCCGCCGCGCAAATTGTCGGCCGGATCGAACGGATCGCTCACCCCGAAGCGAGCCGCGGTTGCGGGGATGAGCTGCATCAGCCCGCGCGCGTTCTTCGACGACACCGCATCCGGCTGGAAGGCGGATTCCACGGCGATCACCGCCAGCACCAGCCTGGGATCCAGCTTGAAGCGGGGCGCCATTTCTTCGACCAGCGCCTTCACGTCGGCCGGCGCGCGGAGCCGGGCGGCGGCTGCACCACGGCCCCAGCCATTGGGACAATACGGCGCCCGGAGCGGTCCGCGCTGACGAAAGACGGTCATCAGCTTGCGGGCCTCTTCATGGCCCAGCGCGGCGGCGCGGTGGAACCAGGCCGTTGCCCGGGCATCGCTGCGCTTGACCCCGTCGCCGGCGGCGTACATCAGCCCGATGGCGAAGGCCGCCGCGCCATACCCGTCCGAGTCGGCCCGGCAATAGAGCAGCAGTGCCCGCATGTAGTCGCGCTTTCCGCCGTCGATGGGATGGTGGTAGCGCAGCGCCATGCCGTAGGCCGCCCTGGCGTCGAGATAAGCGTGGGCCGGGCCGCCGGCCGACGCCGCCAGCCCCAGACAGATCGCGAATGCGGCAAGCCGCCGGCCCTGCATGAATCGCTCCCGGGTCATCATCGGTCCGACCCATGCCCGATCGGTGCGGTATCCGCAAGGAAAAACCGGGAAAATTGCGCAGTTGCGCCCGGGTCTCCCCGGCGATTAGGGTTGGGCCCGAAAATCGAGGGAAGGATCGCGCCGTGACCGCCGAGACCGCTGATACCCTGCCGCCGCTCGCCCGTCTCCCGCGTGTGCAAGCGGCACTGAACTTCGTCGTCGATACCGGCGAGAAACCGGTGAACATTCCTTCCCAACCCGGCGGGGATGCGGGCATCAACCTGGGCAGCTACGCCACCCACCTGGTCGCCATCCATGATGCCCGGCCGCTGGCGGGCGGGCTCAGCCTCGATCGCGAGGGGTTCGCGCTGGCGCATGCGGAAACGGCGATGACCGATTTCTTCGATCCGGACAAGGTGCGCGAGGTCTACAACCCGAAGATCGAGCGCCTGGTATGCGCCGCGACCGGGGCCAGGCGCGCGGTGGTGTTCGACCATACGCTGCGCGCCGATTCCGAGTCCACGCGCCGGGAGAAGAAGGTGCGCGAGCCGGTGCAGCGCGTGCACAACGACTACACCGTGCGGTCGGGCCCGCAGCGGGTGCGCGACCTGTTCCCGCCGGCCGAGGCCGAGGCGCTGCTGCTGCACCGCTTCGCCATTGTCAACGTGTGGCGGTCCATCCGCGGCGCGGTGGAAACCATGCCGCTGGCGCTGTGCGACGCGCGCACCGTGGCGCCCGGCGACCTGGTCGCCTCGGAGCGGCGCGCCAGGGACCGCGTCGGCGAGACCTACCGCGTCCAGTTCAATCCGGCGCAGCGCTGGTTCTACTTTCCGCACCTGCGGATGGACGAGGCGGTGCTGATCAAGTCCTACGATGCGGCCACCGACGGGCGGGCGCGCTTCGCGCCCCACACCGCGTTCGAGGACCCGAACACCCCGGCGAGCGCGGCGCCGCGCCAGAGCATGGAATCGCGGCTGTTCGCCTTCTTCTGATCGCGGTCGGCTGTGGCGCCGGGTCACACCGGCGCGACCTTCCGCTGGTTCAGCAGGCGCGAGGACACCTGGCTCAGTACCGATTCAAGGCTGCCCGGGCACAGGTCGCCGTACTCCTGCGCCAGACGGCGGACAAGGGCGCGGATGTGCTGATCGCACCAGACACAGTCGCCGTCGGCCAGCGTGTCGCGCACCATCGCGTGGGCGATACGGAAGGCGCGGAACAGCGGCTCGGGTACCGACGCCATGCGCAGGATTTCGCGCTGACCGCCGTCGTTCTCGTCGGCGAGCAGCGCCCGCACGTCATCCTGGCTTAGCTCGGTCAGCGCCACGAGAGCCGCCTCGAAGAACCGCAGATCGCCTTCACACAGCGAGCGCAGCAGCAGGGTCGGGGTAATCTGGCCGAAACGGTTGAGCCGTTCGGCCAGCGTCGTCATCTCCGCCGCGTCGGGCTCGTGACGTACCGCCTGGACCACTGCGCCCTCGCGCCCCTGGGCGGCAAGCGTGTCGGCAAGAGGCGCCGGAATCCCGTAGGCTTCCACCATCCGGTCACGCAGAGCCTCGGACACGATACGGACCAGGCGCTCCACCACCGTCATGGGAAGACGCGGACGCGCCGCCATGGCGCGCTGGATCGGCTCGGCGGCGGCAAACCGGTCGAGCATGACGCCGTAACTGTCGGCGGCGATGTCGGCGCCGGCATTGGCCAGCAGCACACTCACGGCCTTTTCGCTGCCCCGGCGGGCGAGAGCGTCGGCGACGCGGGCGGAAACCGTGTCGCGTTCGGCGACGGCGCATTGACGCGCCTCGGCTCCGCCGTGCACCAGCGCCACCAGGTCGCCGTCGCAGAGCGCGGGCGAATAGCGGATGAACGGCACCGCTACCGACTCCACGTCGGCGGCCAGCGTCCGGGCCAGCCCGTCGGGAAGAACGGCGCAATGGCGCAGGTGCTCCGACAGCGCGCCGCGTACCGAGCGTTCCACGTCGCGCGCCAGCACCACCAGGATGTCCTCGGCAATGGACCGTTCGGCATCCATGAGCCTGCCGTCGGCAAAGGCCGCCGCCACCAGCCCCGCGGTGCGCGCGCGGCTTCCCGAGCCGGGGCTGGTAAGCAGGTTGATCAGTTGGTGACAGGTAGCTTCGCGCCACCGCTCCATCGCATACATTCCGACAACCTTTTATGATCGCCTTGATCCCTTGACCGATAACAATCTTTTAAAGAAAGAAGAGAGCCATTTCAATCAAAATCATTTCGGATACCTTTCAAGTTTTAATGAAATACATTTTTTATTTTTATTTATTATGACTAAACTGCCGGAATAATTTTAGCGAAATTGCGCGCAGCCCGGCGGCGGGCCGCCCGGCCGCGACCGCCATTGCGCCGTGCCGCACGATGGGCAAGATGCGGGCGAGTCCGGAAGCAGAGGAGCGGCATTTTCCATGAGCCCGTCGACCCCCGCCCCCGCGATCGATCTGAGGGAAAGGTCCGTCTTCGCCACCTGGACCATCGACACCATCCGCTACCGCGACCTCGACCCCAACGGCCACGTCAACAACGGCGCCATAAACATGTTCTTCGAGGACGGGCGGGTGCATTTTCGCGACGTGCGCATGACGGCGCTGGGCGACGCCATCCTGACCGGCTTCGCGGTGGCGCGGTTCACAGCCACCTATCTCGCCCCGCTGCGCTATCCGGGCACGGTGGATATCGGCACCGTGGTCACCCGCATCGGGCGGTCCTCGTTCGCGCTGGGCCAGGGAATCTTCTCGGGAGAGCGCTGCATCGCCACTGCCGAGGTGGTTTCGGTCTATTTCGATCCGGCGACGGGAGCTTCCGTGCCCCTGCCCGACGCCCTGCGCACGGTGCTGGAAGCGGCGCAGCCGCGCGGCGAATGACGCGGAGCGCGGGTCAGCGGCGGTCGCCGGACAGGGCGGGAAGCCGGTAGAAATAGACGTTGCCCACCGCCTCGTTGACAACCATGAAAGCGTCCTTCGACGCCACGTAGCGGAACCGCCCGAACGTGCCGTTCCTGTCCTGGGCCGGCGGAACGAAGCGGTTCGACGCCGCCGGAGATATCTTCGTCCACACCCAGCCGTTCGGATCGAGCACGTAGACGTCGGCGCCGCCCGCCCATGCCACGAACCTGTCGGCCTTCGACGAATAGGCGAAGCCGGGCACGCGGCGGAACAGGATTTCCGTCGCGCCGGTGGTGCGCAGCACCTCCATGAAACCGACACCCTTGTAGGTGTTGTAGACAAACAGCCGGCCGTTGCCGATGGCGAGGAACAGCCGGCGTTTGGGATCGAAGGTGCCGTTGAAGTCGTACGGGTAGGCGCCGAGATAGTTCCACTTGATGTTGCCGACGTATTTCCACGTGCTCGTGGCAACGTCGAATTCGTCGAACGAACCGTGGTTTCCGCCGCTGTAGACCTTGTTGCGGATCGGATCGTATGCCGCCATGACCGGCATCGATCCTCCCGAGGCGGTGACCGCCTTCGTCAGCGGCGGCCCCCACTGGCGCGTCCGGAGATCGAAATAGCGGGCCCAGGTCGTGCTGCCGTTGGCGAAGCGGTAGAGGGGAAAGCTCATGGACTTGTCGAGGGTTCCGTAGGGTATGAGCGGCGAGACCCCGGTCACGAGAAGCCTGTCGACGCTCGGCACGTATTCGATGCCGTCATAGGTATGGGCGGAGACGGGCTCGTTGCCGGGAAACCAGGCCGTGCGGTTCGGCTCGTCGACGATAAGGACGCTCGGCTCGGTCAGACGGAGCCATTTCAGGCTCCTTACGTCGAAGGCGAACATCTCGTTTCCGCCGTATCCCTTGTGGCCGCCGCCCCACAGGAGAAACCGGTCGCGTGCCGTGTCGAAGGCGCCGCCGTTCCAGGCCGGGATCAGCCCGGTGCCGCAGGTGGTGAACACGCTGTACGGGGGCCGCGGCGGACAGACCTGCGTGAAGCTGGAATGGGGAACGGCGTACCAGGTCGCCGGCGCCAGGGAATCGACCGGATGGGGCACGAGGGGCGCCGGCGTCACGGTAATGCGCATGCTGCGCGTGACGCTGTATCCGGCGTTGACGCAGGTCAGGAAAAAGGACGTGTCATGCGCCAGCGTGCCGGTCACGAAGCGCCCCGACAGCGCCTTCGGTCCGGTCCATCCGCCCGAGGCGGTACAGCGATCGGCATGCGACGTGTTCCACGACAGCGTCGCCGTTCCGCCCGGTGGTACCTCCACAGGACTTGCCAGCAGCGTGAGCGCCGCCTGGCCGGGCGCATGGGGTCGCGGGGCAGCGGGAATCGACGGCGGCGCGGCCGCGCGCGGAGCGGCCGTGCCGGTTGCGGCCGCGCGCCCGCGGCGTTCCTCGCCGAACGCCCCCGTCGGCGGCAGGGCGAGCGTCGCCAGCGCCAGGAGCGACAGAACAGCGGACACCCGTATTTTCATCGCGCGCCTCGCGCCGTGGAACGGGATCCCCCCGATCCGTACAGGGTACCGCACGGACCCGTCATCGGGAGGGCATTTTTCCGGTCGCGGCATATGGCATATGGAGAAAAACGGCGCGGCGGAACCTGCGGGCGGGCCGCGTCACCGACGATACGGCGTCCGCGCCCCGGACCAGCGACGCTCCCGCCGCCAGAACATTCGCGAAAATGGTGCCCCCGGGGAGACTCGAACTCCCACATCCTTGCGGACAACAGATTTTGAGTTTGGCGCAGTCTTGTTTATCTATTTGATTTTACTTTATTATTTCGTCATTTTCCTGTGTATGTGTATAGAGACGGTGTATATTTCGGCCCCATTCCAGTACCAATCCCTCTGCTGGTCCGGTACCTATTGGCCCTCGGCCCCATGCCGTTGAAGCCCTGAGGCGCACACGCCACAAAAAGACGCCATTGGCGTATACGAAACGAAATGGCTGGGAAGCTGATCGCCGTGGCGGAAACGCCGCTTTTCGTGCGTCAGGCCGAGGCGGTTTGGGACGAGGATGAACGGCTTGAATTCGTGAGCTTCATCGCGGCCAATCCTGAGGCCGGAGACGTGATCCCGGAAACGGGGTGGAGTCAGTGTGGTCTATTTCTACCACGATGCCAAACGACCCTTGTACTTGCTGATGGTCTACGCCAAGGCGCGCAAGGAGGAATTGAGCCCGGCCGAGAAGCGCAGCGTGCGCGAGCTGACGGCGCTTCTCAAGGGCAAACGAAAGTGAGGATGATATGGGCAAGTTTGGGGAGGAACTGATCGAAAGCCTGAAGCAGGCGGCAGAGCATGCGAAGGGCGGTAAGGTGCGCGGGATGCGTGTCACGACGGTGGAGATGCCGGACGTGAAGGCAATCCGGCGCTCGCTGGACATGTCGCAGGACGAGTTCGCCGCCGCGTTCCGGATTCCGCTGGCGACGCTGAAGAACTGGGAGCAGGGCAGGCGCCAGCCCGACGCCCCAGCGACTGCATACCTCCGTGCCATCCAGCGCCGCCCCAAAGAAGTCATGGAAGCGGTGAGGCAGTAGGCTTTCGACCACCGAGAAACGCGAACATGAGCAAACAATTCAAAGGGAAGCCCTGTGTCTATTGCGCGGGCGTGAACTTGTCGGAGACGGGTGACCATGTGTTCGCCCGCGAATTCTTCTTGCTGGCTCAACGAGATAACCTGCCAAAGGTGCCCGTATGCAATCGATGCAACAGGGACAAGTCCCAGCTTGAGCACTACCTGACAGCTCTCCTGCCGTTTGGCGGACGCCAAACTCGAGCGTCAACCAATCTGACGACGATGGTGCCGGAACGCTTGGCACGCAATCGAAAGCTTCACAGGGAGCTGGCCCGAGGCACTGAAAATATATGGACGAAGGAGGCGACCGGGATTTACGTCCGAACCTCGGCAGTACCTTTCGACGGCGAGCGCCTCGAAGATCTGCTCACCTTCATCGTTAGAGGGCTGATGTGGCACCACTGGCAGGTTCTTATTGGCGCTAACTCATTCGTAGATGTCCTGAGTCTAACGGCGCGTGGGGAGAGAATCTTCGCTCGGTATGCCGGAATGAACGCTACGCAGCGCGTCGAGAACAACCTCGGCGATGGGACCTTCGTCTACAATGGGATGCAAGGCGTGGACAATCCGCAGGTGTCGGTTTGGGAATTCTCATTCTTCGGAGGACTGAAGCTCGCTGGGGACGGTATCACCGATGAGTGCGTCAAGTTCGGCGCATTGACCGGGCCCATGTACGTCAAGGAAAGCGCCGACCGTAAAATCAAGACTGGCAGATTTCTGGTAAGAGCCTGATGCTAATCAGCTCGTAATGAATTACTCACGCAACTCGACTGGCCACGCGGCATGAGAAATTGGCCGCCATAAGCCGAAAAATCGGGGTGGTGCGGGCGGTGAGACTCGAACTCACACTCCCAGAGGGAACGGGTTTTTGAGACCCGCGCGTCTACCGGTTCCGCCACGCCCGCAATCTCATACGCTCTAGCCTTTTGAGTCTGCCGCGTCTACCGATTCCGCCACACGGGCCCCCTGCCGGCGCTGACGGGCCGGGGCGTGGTCCGCCCGGATGATAGCGGGGGGGCCGGCACGTCAACGGCCGAGACGGGCCAGAGCGGCCAGGACGCCAATGTTGCCGCGGCGCGGGGCGGCTGGTAACAAGGCCCGCTGCAGCGGCGGGGCCGCCCTGCGCAAACGCGGAGCCGGCCGTGCTGCAACGAACCTATGACTGGATGATGGCGATTTCCGCCCGCCCCAACGCCATCTGGGCGCTGGCGGTCATTTCCTTCATCGAAAGCTCGGTATTCCCCATCCCGCCCGACGTGCTGCTGGTGCCCATGATCCTGGCGGCGCGCAGCCGCTGGCTGGTGATCGCCCTGGTCTGCACCGTGGCCTCGGTGCTGGGCGGGCTGGCGGGCTATGCCATCGGCTATTTCCTCTATGAATCCGTCGGCAGGCCGCTGCTGGACTTCTACGGCTACGCAGGCAAATTCGCTTCCCTCAAGGCCCATTTCGACGAATGGGGCGCGTGGTGGGTGGCCATGGCGGGGCTGACGCCTTTCCCTTACAAGGTCATCACCATCGCCAGCGGCGTGTTCGCCCTCGATCCCGCCACGTTCTCCATCGCCTCGGCCCTGTCGCGCGGTGCGCGGTTCTTCCTCGAGGCCGGGCTGCTCTACTGGGTCGGCCCGCCCATCCGCAGCTTCGTCGAGAAGCGGCTGGGGCTGGTGACCACCGTGTTCTTCGTCATCCTGATCGGCGGATTCGTCGTGGTGCGCTATCTGATGTAGACTCCGGCCATCCCGGTTCGGGCCGCCTCCGGCCGGAAAGAGACGACCAGGCACCGCCGCACAATCGCCATGACCCTTCCCACCCTCACCGATCTGCGCAACCCGCGCCTCGCCGCCGCGCTGGTGCTGGCGGCGTCGGTCGTCATCCTCGGCTCCGTGTTCGCATCCCAGTACCTGGGCGGGCTGGCGCCGTGCAAGCTGTGCATCTGGCAGCGCTGGCCCTACGGGGCGGCGATCCTGCTCGCCGCCGCCGCCCTTCCCGCAGCCGTGCCGGCGGGCGCACGGCGGCTCCTGCTGGCCCTGGCGGGGGTGGCGTTCATGGTCACTGCCGGCATCGGCTTCTATCATGCCGGGGTGGAATACAAGGTCTTCACCGGGCCGTCGGCGTGCAGCGGGTCCGCCTCGGCCACCACGCTGGAGGCGCTGCGCGCCCAGCTCATGGCGGCGCCCATCGTGCGCTGCGACGAGGTGCCGTGGTCGCTGTTCGGCATTTCCATGGCGGGATACAACTTCCTCGTCGCCTCGGCGCTGGCCGCCTATGCGCTGGGGGTGGCGGCGGGCGTGCGGCTGCGGGGGAGCCGGCCATGACGGAACGCAGGTGCGGAACGCACCGACCGCGCCGGACCGGCGAGGGCCGCATGCCGGGCGATCCGACCCGCGACGCGCTGGTGGAAGCGATGATCCGCGTCGACCATGCCGGCGAATACGGCGCGGTACGCATCTACGAGGGCCAGCTCGCCGTGCTCGGCAACACGCCGGCGGGCGAGGCCATCCGCGAGATGGCCGAGCAGGAAAAACAGCACCTGGAAAGCTTCGATGCGCTGGTGGCAGAGCGGCACGTGCGCCCCACCGCGCTGCAGCCCCTGTGGCATGTGGCCGGATTCGCGATGGGCGCGGCGACGGCGCTGCTGGGGCCGAGGGCGGCCATGGCCTGCACCCAGGCGGTGGAAGAAGTGATCGACGAGCACTATGCCGGCCAGGCCGCCGCGCTCGGCGACGACGAGGCCCCCCTGCGCGCCATGATCGAGGAGTACCGTGCCGACGAGATCGCCCATCGCGACCGGGCGATTGCGGCAGGGGCGGAACAGGCGCCCGCCCATCCCCTGCTCACCGGCGCCATCAGGGCCGGATCGCGCCTCGCCATCTGGCTGTCGACGCGGATCTGACGCAGCCTCCGTCGAGCCCACAGCATCCGCGCCGAACGACCGCCGAACACGGCCCGGCGGCCCGGCACGGTTTCACTCGCGCGCCGGAAGCCGCGGCCACTGGCCCGGTTCAGCCCTTGCGCCGGCGCAGTGCGGCGAGCCCGATCAGCCCCAGCGCGATGGCGGCGAGCGGCGCCGGCTCGGGTATGTCGCCGATATCCTCGATCGGGTTAAAGGTGCTGTTGAACTGCCACGACAGGATGTCGTGGTCGGCGCCGGCGGCGCCGGTGCCCGAGGTGAAGCCGACGAACGCATTGGTCGAGCCCAGCACGGTGACAAGATCGACGGTATGGCTGAGGATCGCCGCCGCCGGCCGGACGCCGTCGGTCGACACCCGCACTTCCAGCAGGTCGGTCGCGCCGTTGTAGTCGACCCACGCCGTGAACACGGCGCCGCCGTCGAGGAACAGCGGAGAGAGGTTCGCCGACGTGACCGACGCGACGCTGCCGTTCAGATCGATGCCGACATGGTTGCCGTTGATGTCGCCGGGCAAGCCGTTGTCCCAGTTGTCGAACTCGATGCCGACGCTGTTTGAGACGCCCTGGTAGCCGATGCCGCCGCCGCCGCCGCCGACGTTGTTGGCCACCGTCTGCACCACGAACACGATGCCGTCGGCGCCGGTGTTCTGCTGGTCGGTGATCTGGAAGCGGAAGGCCGTGCTGAACGAGGCGTTCGCGTCGAGCGACACGGTGGTGGTCGAGAAGGCGCTGCCGCTCTGCGAGAGGTTGTTGGTCAGCCGCAGCACGTTCCCGCCGCTGGGCCCGGTGACGGTGCCGCAGGTCGAGCCGACGCCCGACGCGGCGCAGCCGTGGATCGTCCTGGTGGCGCCGTTGACCTGCAGCGGCGAGAGATCGGAGAAGTTGTTGAACAGGATCGTCGCCGCACCCGCCGGCGCCGCGGCCATCGCGGCGAGAATGCCTGCCACCGCCGCGAGTCCCGCGGACCGGACTGCCTGGCCGAAATGTCTCATGCTCGCCTCCGGATGCCGCCGAAAACCCTTGCTCCTTGGGAGGACATGCAAGATTCATGCCAAGTTGCTTAACGCCCCTTTTTCAAGGGGTTGGAGAACACGGAAAAATCGAACTGTAAAATTTTCCGACACTCGCGAGGCGCCGACGGGCCCACCGATGCTGCCCGACGAGTCTTCGTCGTCCCCCCTTTTCACCCCTTCGCGCGCTTCTCCCGTTCCGTCTCGCGCAGGGCGCGGCGGTCGATTTTCATCAGCGTCGTGCGCGGCAGGGCGTCGAGATACTCGATCTCTTCGGGCACCTTGTAGCCGCCGATCCGGCGCACCCCGGCCCTGAGCTCCTCGGTAAGCGCCTCGGACGGCGCGTTGCCCGGCTTGAGCACGACGAACGCCTTCGGCTTGGTCAGCCCGTCGCTGTCGTCGTAGCTCACCACCGCAGCTTCCAGCACCACCGGGTTCTCGGTGATGGCGGCCTCCACCTCGATGGGCGACAGCCACAGTCCCTTCACCTTGAACACGTCGTCGCTGCGCCCGGAGAACCAGAAGAATCCGTCCTCGTCGAAATACATGGTGTCGCCGGTCCGCGCCCACTCGCCGACGAAGGTGTCGCGCGTCTTCTCGTACTTGCGCCAGTAGAAGAAACAGGTGGTAACCGACTTGATGCACGCCTGGCCGTCGGTGTTGGGGGTGGCGATCTCGTTGCCGTCGGCGTCGATCAGCCTGACCTCGAAGCCGAATACCGGCTTGCCCAGGCTGCCGCGGCGGAATTCCTTCGGCCGGTTGGCGATCCACTCGTAGGTGATTTCCGACGAGCCGATGGAATCGAGGATCTCCAGCCCGAACAGCTCGTGAAACCGCTCGAAGATCTCCGGCGGCATCTTCTCCGACGCCGACGTCACCACCCCGAGGGACGACAAGTCAGGCACCCGCTCGGTCTCTGCGAACAGCAATACGTTCTTGATGATGGTGGGCACCGTGATCAGCTTGGTCGGCTTCGTGCGCTCGATGACGCCGACCACGTTCTCCGCCGTCGGCTGCAGGCGCGAGATCACGGCCGTGGCGCCGTAGAAGAACGGAATCAGCAGGCCGGGCCACAGCCCGTGGGTGAAATACTTTTTCGAAGTGGCGTGCACGACGTCGTCGGCGGTGTATTCGAGGAACGGCCCGTGCCGCGGCGCGCACAGGTGGAAATCGTGCGCCAGATGAGTGATGCCCTTGGCGGTACCCGTGGTGCCGCCCGAATAGAACATGTAGGTGATGTCGTTGCGGTGCAGCAGCACCGGCGGGAACGAGTCGGGCTGACCTTCCACCATCTCGATATGGTTGAGCGTATGGCGATCGCCCGATTCCGGCGCCTTCGCCGTATCGCCGCGCACGATGACGGTCTTAAGGGACCACGGCAGGTCGGCGGCGATCCCGTTCAGCTTGTCGAGCTGCTCTTCGTCGATGAACAGGGTCTTCGCCGCGGTGTCGCGGATGAAATACAGCAGGTTCGCCGCCTTGTAGGCATCCGAAATGACCACCGGCACGATGCCGGCGCGGATGGCGCCGAGCCAGGTGGCGACGTACTCCAGGCTGTCGGTGCCGAACATCAGCATCCGCGAGCCGATCTCGATATTGAGCGCCGTCAGCCCCGCCGCAGCGCGGCACACGTGGCGCAGCAGCGTTTCGTAGGAGTAACCGTCGGTATCGACGATCAGCCCCGTCTTCGCGGCGGCCGGCGTGTCCATATGCTTGTCCAGGAGCACCGCGGTGGGGCTGACATATTCCGGCACCGCCGGATCCTTGTACGCCTTCCAGTCGGCGCTGTAGATCCTGTCGCGGTAATCGCCGAAGCTTCCGTCATGCATCGCTGGTTCCTCCTGTGGGGAGGATATTCCAACACGTTCCCCGTACGGGCAAGGGCGGGAAGAGATAAAGGGGACGACCGTTGCCACCGGCCGTCCCCTTTCGGGCGGAGCAGAGAGGACGGATCCGCCGCGAAAACTCAGCCGGGGCGACGGTGGCGCAGCCAACCCAGCCCGGCGAGGCCGAAGCCAAACAGGGTAAGCGCCCCCGGTACCGGTACGTCGTGGCTCGGCACGATGTCGAACACCATGCCGAGGTCGTTGCCGCAGGACGGCCCCCAGTGCAGCTCGAAGGTGAACAGCGTCCCGCCGGCCAGGGCGTCGAGATCCGACAGGGCGATGGAGAATTCGATGATCGAGTGCTGGTCGCCGATGGCGTCGCGGCTGAAGTAGTATTCCGTCTCCAGTTCCTCGGTGCCGCCGACGATCTGCATGTCGGGACCGCTCTGGATACCCTGCCGCCACGTCACGCCGGAATAGACGGACCCCGCCCCGAGCTGGTCGGTGGACGACATGGTGATGCCGCTGGTGTTGAGCGTGTAGAGCGTGCCCGACGCGGCGTTGTCGATGGCGCCGAGATCGTTGGCGTCGTCGCTGCTGGTGCCGCTGCCGTGGCCCGCGCCGCCGCCCACCTCGATGCCGTACTCGAAGCCGGCGTTGAGAACCATGCGGAAGTCGCCGGGCCCGTAGAAGCCGGGACCGCCGCTGTTCTTGTCGGCGCCGTTGTCGGGGCGCTGGCCCGAGGAGACGGCGATGTACATGCGGCCGTTCTGGATCGCCGCCGCCATGAACTCAACGTCGTAGTTCTGGCCGCCATAGTAGGGATCGACCTTGTAACTGTTGGAAATGTCGTTGGTATCCTCGACGAAATGGGTGCGATAGCCGGCGATGGAGGTCACACCGCCGAAGCTGCTCTGGTGACAGTTGCCGGGAACGTTGCCGCAGCTCGCGTTCACCGAGTCCACCAGCGACACACCCCAGTCGGACAGCGTCCCGTCACCCACTGTGATGGCGCCCGCCGGCGCCGCGCCAGCCAGGCCGCCCAGCACCAGGGCTGCTACCGCCGCCGTAGGAAAATTCCACCTGACCATTACCCAACCCTTCTGACCGGACCCCGATCGGGATCCCGGTGCGGCTGCTGCGGCCATCCTCCCGGGATCCTTAACGTGCACGTGCCGCAGCGCATTCCTGCCGGTACACGCAAGAACCGTGCCAACCGGGTTAAACTGAGCAACGTCATGGGGTTATCCTGCCGGCACCGACGCCGGAAACAGAAACTGTAAATATTTCCGACGGTTAACGGCCGTTTAGGTTAACGTCGGGCGGCCGGATTCCCGTTGCAACGGCCTAAAGGCCGATCGGCGCCGGGCGCCGGACAAAAGAAAACGGCCGGCAGGGCCGGCCGTTCCTGCGCACGATGGAGATCGTGGGCGGATCAGGCGGAGCGACGGCGGCGCACGAAACCAAGGCCGGCCAGGCCGACGCCGAACAGGGTGAGCGCCCCCGGAACCGGCACGTCGTGGCTCGGCACGATGTCGAACACCACGCCGAGGTCGTTGCCGCAGGACGGCCCCCAGTGGAGTTCGAAGGTGAACAGCGTGCCGCCGGCCAGGGCATCGAGGTCAGACAGCGCGACGGAGAATTCGATGATGGAGTGCTGGGTGGTCACCGCATCGCGGCTGTAATAGTACTCGGTCTCCAGCACTTCGGTGCCGCTGACGATCTGCATGTCGGGACCGCTCTGGATACCCTGCCGCCAGGTTACGCCGCTGTAGACAGACCCGGCTTCGAGCTGGTTGACAGACGATTTCGTGAAGCCGCTGGTATTGAGGCTGTACAGGGTACCGGACGCGGTGTTGTCGATGGCCGCCGACGGCGAACCGCCGGTATGGCCGGCGCCGCCGCCCACCTCGATGCCGTACTGGAAGCCGCCGTTCAGAACCATGCGAAAGTCGCCGGGCGCGAAGGTTCCCGACCCGCCGCTGTTCAGGTCCTTGCCGTTGTCGGGGCGCTGGCCAGAGGAGACGGCGATGTACATGCGGCCGTTCTGGATCGCCGCGGCCATAAATTCCACGTCGTAGTTCTGGCCGCCCCCGTATGGACCGACCGTGTAGTTGTTGCTCTTGTCGTTGGTATCCTCGATGAAGGCGTCGCGATAACCGGCGACCGTCGTCACGCCACCGAAAATACTGCTGTGACAGCTACCGGCGTTGCTGGTGCCGCAGGACGTGGTCCAGTCCTGCAGCGACACGTTCCAGTCGGCCAGCGTGCCATCGCCCACGGTAATGGCGCCGGCCGGAGCGGGCATGACGGATGCCAGCCCAAGACCGATCCCGGCCGCCAAAACCAGATTACGCACTGCTACCATCGGTTCCTCCCCCCTTCAACGGACCGTCCCCTCGCCATCCCCGCCTGGAAAACGCGATGAGGCGATCCTGTTTCTCAAGCCCCTGTCCCCTGCCGGTTCTGAACCGCGCCGGGTTTGCCGGAGGCTCCGACTCTTGAGAGGATGGAGCCATGGACAAGCAGCAGAGCGGACGGAAGTTTTCACCTGAAGTG
>Ga0326597_10001427_pt1 | contig 38776 bp, 39 predicted proteins | sample RVTome_12_FD_203789 | JGI IMG/M metagenome (GOLD analysis project Ga0326597, IMG submission 203789) | Soil microbial communities from uranium-contaminated site in the Upper Colorado River Basin, Wyoming, United States - RVT100D185 | ecosystem: Environmental > Terrestrial > Soil > Contaminated >... | reverse complement strand
CGGCGGAACCGCCGTGTCGCTCATCAACGTCGACAACGCCGTCCCCGAGACCGTCCTCGCGCAGCTTCGGAAGCTTCCGAACATCATGGACGCCCAATACCTGATTTTCTGACGAAGGAAGGCGAACTCTTTGAAAAGCGTCATCGTGCTCGGCGCCCAGTGGGGCGATGAGGGCAAGGGAAAGATCGTCGACATCTACTCGGAGTTCGCCGACACGATCGTGCGTCCCGCCGGCGGGAACAACGCCGGGCACACCCTCGTGGTCAAGGGGGAGAAGTTCGTCTTCCACCTCATCCCGTCCGGCATCCTCCACCCGGGGAAGAAATGCGTCATCGCCAACGGGGTGGTGATCGACCCGAAGGTGCTCCTCATGGAGATCGACCGCCTGAAGGAGCGCGGCTACCTGAAGGACGACGCCCAGCTGAAGATCGGCCTGCTTGCGAACATCATCCTCCCGTACCACGTCCTGCTCGACAAGGCGCGGGAAGAGAAGCTCGGGAGCAGGAAGATCGGGACCACGGCGAGGGGAATCGGGCCGTGCTACGAGGACAAGATCGCGCGCGTCGGCATCCGGGCGTGCGACCTCCTCCGGCCGGAATCGTTTGCGGAGAAGCTTCGCGCGAACCTCGAGGCGAAGAACTTCCTGTTGAAGAACTATTTCGGCGGCGAGGAGGTTCCCTTCCAGGCGACGCTGGACGAATACCTCGCGTACGGGGAGCGCCTGAAGACGTACCTCCTCGACACCTCGCTCTTCATCAACGAGGAGATCGCCCAGGGGGCCAAGGTGCTGTTCGAAGGGGCCCAGGGGGCGATGCTCGACATCGACCATGGGACCTACCCGTTCGTCACCTCCTCGAACACGACGGCGGGCGGCGCCTGCACGGGATCCGGCGTCGCCCCGACGAAGATCGGCGGCGTCATCGGGGTTTCCAAGGCGTACGCGACGCGCGTCGGGGGCGGGCCGTTCCCCACGGAACTGTTCGACGAGGAGGGTCAGAAGATCCGGGATCGCGGAAACGAGTACGGATCGACCACGGGGCGGCCGCGGCGGTGCGGCTGGTTCGACGCGCCGGTCGTACGGTACGCGAATCGCCTCAACGGGCTGGCCGGCATCGCGTTGACCAAGCTGGACGTCCTCTCGGGCCTGCCGATCGTGAAGATGTGCGTCGCGTACGAGATCGAAGGAGTCCGCCGGGAGCAGGTCCCCCTGTCCCTGACCGAATTCGAGGCGGCGAAGCCGGTTTACGAGCAACTGGAGGGCTGGAAGGAAGACATCTCGTCGGCCCGGGAGTTCGGCGACCTGCCGAAAGCCGCCAGGAAGTTCGTCCAGATGATCGAGGAAGTCACCGCCGTCGAGGTTTCCCTCGTCTCCGTGGGGCCCGACCGGAACCAGACGATCATCCGGAGGAATCCCTTCCGCGCTTGACACTTCCGGCTCCCGGAACGTAGAATACCCTGCTTCGGGGGAGCCCATAGCTCAGTTGGCAGAGCATCTGACTTTTAATCAGAGGGTCGTTGGTTCGATCCCAACTGGGCTCACCACCGTGCGCGTCCCCATCGTCTAGTTCGGCCAAGGACACCGCCCTTTCACGGCGGCGACGGGGGTTCAAATCCCCCTGGGGACGCCATATTCTTCCGTTGCGGCGTCGTTGCGGGGGATTTGAACGGGCGAGGAGCGCCGACGAGTAGGAGGAAAAGCACGACGTACAGGAGTGCGACAGCTCCGAGCCCCGCCGCGCAGGCCGCAGCCCTGGCTGGGCGGAGGCTCATCGGTCAGATCCCCCTGGGGACGCAGCCGTGAGGAACCTCGGAGCGGTCTTACATTGCCTTTCCACCCGTGCAAGCAATGAATAGCTCGCTTACGGATTCCCTCCGCCCGGAAAACCTCCTCCGATCCGGCTACAAGGATTGCGTTCTCTGCGAGGTCTCGCGCCCGGGCGAGGAGAAGCGGTGCCGGGACTGCTCCGGCCGGCTCGACCAGCGCGACCGTCTTCTGTGGGAGATCCGGAGGGAGCGGATCCGCAAAACGGCGGGGATCCTTTCGCTCGTCTACCCGGGGCTCGGGCACCTATACTCGGGCCGGATCGCCTTCGGGGTCTTCTGGGCGGCCCTCCTTCTCCTGAGCCTCGGTCTCGTCCTCAACGTCTGGTCCGGGATCACCATCGGCCACGGGTTTCTATTGATCGAGGCGTGCGCGATCTGGTGGATGGCGTACGTCGACGCGCGGCGAGGCCCCCGCGAAGCGTTGGCTCCGTGCGAGGGCGCGTGCCCGGCCCACATCCGTGTTCCGGACTACATCGCCCTCGTGCGGGAGGCGCGGCCGCTCGAGGCGCTGGCGCTGGTGCACGACATGCTCCCTTTCGCGGCGTTCTGCGGACGCGCCTGTCCGCATCCGTGCGAGCAGAAGTGCGTGCGCAACGAGTTCGGGGCGCCGATTTCCATCATGGCGATCAAGCGGTACGCGGCGGACCTCGGGTACGCGGCGGGGATCCCCCCGTCTTCCGGGGATTGCGGAGGAGTCCTCAACCCCCGAGTGGCGGTCGTCGGCGCGGGCGCGTCCGGATTGTCCGCCGCCGACACGCTCGCCAAGCTCGGGGCCCTCGTCACGGTGTTCGATCGGTACACCGAACCCGGCGGGATGTTGCGGTACGGCGCGGCGGAGTTCCGGTTTCCCGCAGACGCTCTTCATTCGGACGTGGACCGGATCCTCGCCCGGGGAGTGCGCTTCCGGGGCGGGATCACCTTCGGCAGGGACGTGACGTTCTCTTCCCTCGCGGGGGAGGGATTCGACGCCGTCCTGATCGCCGTGGGAGCCCGTGAAGCGTTGCGGCTGCCTTCCGCGGGCGGGGAGGACCAGGGATTCCACGACGCGCTTTCGTTCCTCGTGCGCGTTCGGGAACGCCGGTTTCCGGGGGTCCCGGGACGGGTGGTCGTGATCGGCGGCGGGAACGCCGCGATCGACGCCGCCCGGTGCGCCCTCCGGATGGAGGCGTCGGACGTGACGGTCGCCTGCGTCGAGCCCAGGGAGGCGATGCCGGCGTTCGCGTGGGAGATCGAGGCGGCCGTTTCGGAGGGGGTGAAGTTCCTTCCGGGCGCGGCGGTGAAGCGTTTCCTCCTGAAGGACGGAAGGGTGACCGCGTTCGAGGCGCTGACGGTCGAGCGGGTGGACCTCGACCCGGACGGGAGAGTCGTACCGCGGACCGTCCCCGGCAGCGAATTCGAGGTTCCCGCCGACACCGTCGTGATGGCGATCGGAAGCCGGGCGGACCTCTCCTTCCTGGCTGACGGAGTCCTCCGGAAGCCCACGGATCCGGGACGCCACGTTTTCCGCTTGCAATTTCCCGGGGGGAAACCTAAACTCGCCGGCTATATGTGCGGTGATTGCGTTCTCGGTCCCGGCTCCGTGGTCGAGGCGTCCACCTCCGGGCGGGAAGCCGCGTTGAATATCTACGCGGATCTCGCCGTCGAAGAGGTCAGAGGGGCGCGGTACAAGGACAACTACCGCCGGCGCCCCGAACCCCAGGTGACGGACCGCCCCGGGTGGCGCGTTCGACGCAAGGCGGAGAGGCTCTCTCCCGAAGTGGCACGCAGGACGTTCGATGAAACGGAAAAGAGGCTTACGGACCGGTGCGCGAGCGAGGAAGCGGAGCGGTGCGCACGGTGCAATATTCCGCTGTAGACCACAAACGGGAAGGGGGTGAGCAGGGATGAGGAAATTCGCGATGCTGATGGCAATCGTGATGGTGACGGTGTTTTCGGCCGGCGTGATCGTCGCCGGGAACGCTCCCGAGACGGTGACCATCAAGGAGGTCCAGAAGTCGAAGACGCCGGTCGTCTTCCCCCACAAGGCGCACGCGGACCGGATCAAGAATTGCGCGGAGTGCCACCACAAGGACGCGGCCGGCAAGGAGCAGTCGTGCTTTGCCTGCCACAAGGCCGAGAAGAAGGGCGACGCGGTCTCTTTCAAGGACGCCATGCACACGAAGTGCAAGGGGTGCCACTCGAAGGACGCGACGAAGAAGGCTCCGACGAAGTGTGACGGCTGCCACAAGAAGTAGGCGTCCCGCGATCCCGCGAGCGCCGAGAGAGGGCGGGGAGCTTCCCCGCCCTCTTTTGTTCGGGGAGGATTTCTTTTCCGTTTGACGGCAGACCGCCGGCTTGGTATACAGTATACATTCCGAATAACCGAGGGCGACCCGCATGGCCGACGAGAAGCGCACTCCATCCCCGATCGACCGGGCGTGGGACTTCTTCATCTCCGTCAAGCTGGCCATCGTCACCCTGATCGTTCTCGCCGCCACGTCGATCCTCGGCACGATCATCGAGCAGAACCAGCCCCCCGAGAAGTACCACCAGATCTACGAGGATTGGGCGTTCGCCCTCATGGACCGCCTCAACCTGTTCGACATGTACCACTCCAAGTGGTTCCTCTTCCTGCTCGTCCTGTTCACCGTGAACCTGTCCTGCTGCACCATCGACCGCTTCCCGAGGATGCTGAAGGTGGTGCGAAACCCGCGGACGAAGCTCGACGGAGGCCTCGAAAAATCGCTGTCGCTCGCGGACCGATGGAAACGGAAGGGGACCCTTTCGGAATGGGCCGGAAAATACGCGGCGGCGCTCTCCGCCTCCTTCGCGAAGCCGAAGGTCACCGAGGACGGGGGCGAGGTGCACCTGTACGCCGAAACCGGCATGGCCTCCCGGTTCGGCGTCTATGTGACACACCTCTCCATCATCATCATCTTCATCGGGGCGATCGTCGGGAACGTCTTCGGTTTCAAGGGGAACGTGAACGTCCCCGAAGGGGAGGCGGTCACGCAGGTCCCCGTGCGCGGGGGAACACGGATACAGGACCTCGGATTCACGGTACGCTGCAACGCGTTCAGCCTCGAGACGTACCCGAGCGGCCAGCCCAAGGCGTACAAGTCCGACCTCAGCGTCATCGACGGGGGGCGGGAAGTGCTCCGGAAGACGATCGTGGTGAACGACCCGCTGCAGTACAAGGGGATCTGGTTCTACCAGGCGAGCTACGGGCAGGCGGGGGGCGCGACGGCCCAGGTGGCGGTGGCCCGCAAGGACGGGACCCCGGTGAGGATGCTCGCCCTCGCGGCCAACGAACCGGTTCCGATCGACGGCTACGGGGTCGTGCGCGGGGTGAACTACGAGCAGGACTTCCAGGGTAGCGGCCCGGCCCTCCAGGTGGTCGTGGAGAAGCCCGGCCAGCCGTCCGCCTCGTTCTGGATCGTCCAGGGACGCCCCGACCTCGACAGGCAGCGCGCCGATTCCCTGGTCTTCACCTTCCGTGGCTTAAGCTCGAGGATGTTCACCGGGCTCCAGGTCGCGAAGGACCCCGGGGTGAACATCGTCTGGCTGGGGTGCGCCCTCATGGTGATCGGGCTCATCATGGCGTTCTTCCTCTCGCACCAGCGCGTCTGGGTCCGGCTCGCGCGGGGGACGGACGGCCGTGTCGAGGTCGTCCTCGCCGGCTCGGCCAGCCGCAACCGGATCGCCTTCGAAAAGAGATTCGAGAAACTACAGACCGGCGTAAAGGCGGCGGGGCAATGACCGCCAGGCCGCGAACTGACGCAGGAGCCCCCTCGAAATGAGCAACGTCATCCTGTTCAACCTGACCACGTTCCTGTTCGGCGTGGCATCCGCCCTGTACCTGGGCGCCCTCTACGCGAAGAACGAAAATATCTCGGTGGCCGGCACCTGGGTCTGCGTCCTCGCGGCCGTCGTTTCCACCGCGGCGCTCGGGATGCGCTGGTACGAGTCGTACCAGATGGGGATCGGCCGCATCCCCGTGACGAACCTCTACGAGTCGCTCGTCTTCTTCGCCTGGTCGGTGAACCTCTTCTACCTGGTCGTGGAGAGGAAGTACCGCAACCGCACCTTCGGGGCCTTCGTGATGCCGATCGCCTTCTTCACGATGGTCTTCGCCGTCTATAACGACAGCAGCATCCAGCCGCTGGTGCCCGCGCTGCAGTCATACTGGCTCCACGCCCACGTCATCACCTGCTTCGTCGGGTACGCGGCGTTCGCCGTCTCCGCCGGCGTCGCCCTCATGTACCTTCTGAAGGCCCGGCAGGAAGAGGCCAAGATCTCCAAAGGGGTGGTCGGGCTGCTGCCTCCGACCAAGACGCTCGACGACCTGGTGTACCGGACGATCATCTGGGGATTCCCGTTCCTGACCGTCGGGATCATCACCGGGGCGGCGTGGGCGAACTACGCCTGGGGAACCTACTGGTCGTGGGACCCGAAGGAGACCTGGTCCCTGATCGTCTGGCTGGTCTATGCGCTCTTCCTGCACGCCCGGGTTACGCGCGGATGGCACGGAAAGCGCGCCGCCATCATCTCCATCGTCGGGTTCCTGGCGACGATCATGTGCTACCTCGGCGTCAATCTCGTTCTCTCGGGGCTGCACTCCTACGGCGGAGGATGATCCCGGAATCGGGGGGCCATGAAGAAACGCCCGATCGCCTTTCTGGTCACGGCCGCGCTGGCCGTCTCGGCCCTGTTGTTCGGCATCTTCCGGAAGGAGATCGTAGAGGTGCTGGTCAACGGCGCACTGCTTTGACTGTCGTGCATCGGGATCGGGTGATCCCTTGAACTTTCTGAAACGGCGAATCTTCCAGGGGTTGGGGGCCGTCCTTCCCAACGCCTGGCTTCCCGGCTTCCTGTCGTCGTCGCTCTACCAGGGGCCCATGAAGAGCGTCTGCACCCCGTTGCTGAACTGCTACGCCTGCCCCTCCGCCCTGCTCTCCTGCCCGATCGGCACGCTGCAGCATTTCGCGGCGGGCGGGAAGGTCTCTTGGTACGCGGTCGGGACCCTGTCGGTCGTCGGCGCGTCCGTCGGGCGGATGACGTGCGGCACCCTGTGCCCCTTCGGCGCCCTCCAGGACATCCTCTACAAGTTCCGGGGGTGGAAGGCGTCCCTGCCGCACTGGACGCGGTATCTCCGCTATGCCGTCCTGGCCGGGCTCGTGTTCGTCATCCCTTACCTCACCCGCGAGAACTGGTTCTCGAAGCTGTGCCCCGTGGGGACGCTGATGGGCGGCCTGCCGTGGGTCGCGATGAGCGCGGACATCCGCTCGCTGGCCCGGTCGCTGTTCTGGGTCAAGATCGCGATCCTGCTCTTCTTCGTCACGACGTCGACGATGGTCAAGCGCCCCTTCTGCCGGGCGATCTGCCCGCTCGGGGCGATCTTCTCCCTGTTCAACAAGTCGAGCTTCCTGCAGCTCGCCTGGGATCCCGACACCTGCACGCGGTGCGGGAAGTGCCAGATGATCTGCCCGGTCGACATCCGTCCCGACCGGAACCCGACCGACCCGGACTGCCTGCGCTGCCTCGACTGCACCCGGTGCCCGAGCCTCAAGCTCACCACGGTGTTCCACCGGCAGCCGTTCGGCGATCCCGCCTTCCCGGTCCCGGTCGCCGGCAACGCGCCGGGTGCGCCCGCCAACTGACGTCGACCATATGATATCTTTATCTTCGCGAGCCGCCTTCGGGAAGCGAACCGCCCGGATGGATTCCCCCCGGAAGAAGAACCCATCGAGGTATACGGAGATGATCGCGCGTTTCGGAGGGACGAGGTAGATGGCGGAACCGTTGCCCGCCGCCGGAGGCGCGCCGCGCCGCTGGAAACTTCCCCCCGCTTGGCAGAATCTCGCGCCGCTCTTCCTTCTTTTCCTCATCACGATCCCGATGCTCACGAAGATCTTCACGAGCGACTTCGGGACGCACCTCGCCATCGGGCGGCACATCTTGGAACACCGGGAGATCAGCGCTCCGGAGTTCCTCAACTACACTGCATTGGGAATGACGAACTACTTCCATGAGTGGGGATTCCAGTTGATCCTGTACGCGGTGTATTCCGTGGGGGGGGCGATCGGGGTTTCGCTTTTCTGCTGGCTCGCCGTCTGTTGCATATTCATTCTGATTTACCGCGCATGCGTCCTGAGGGGCGCGCATCCACTCCTGGCAGTTCTTGCGATCTTCTGCTTTTCCGGTTTCCTCAGGATCCGAATCCAGCCTCGCCCGGAGATCCTGACCTACCTGTTCATCTCGATCTGTCTGTACATTTTTTCGGAGTATTACTACGGGATGAGGAAGAGGTTGGCGTACATCTTTCCCGTGCTGATGCTTCTGTGGGGAAACATTCACGGGAGCTACCTGATCGGACTGATCCTTTGGGGAGTGTTTTTCACGGATGCCTTGACCCGTGCCGCCTGGAAGAAGGAACTCGGATGGAAAAAACTGAAGGTCTGGGTGGGGCCGCAACTGGTCATCGGCGGGCTGGGTTTGGTCTTCTGCGGGTTCAGTCCCGACGGGTACAGCATGTTGCTCATGCCACTCCGTGTTCTTTCCAGGGACAAGACCGGAGGGAGCCTCCAAAGCACGTTAATGTCGATTTCCGAGTTGACCCCGGTAGTGGGGACCGGGATGTACGTCTATTACAAGGCGGCGGCGGCGATCGCCTCGATTACCCTGGTTCTTGGCGCGTTTGGGCGAAGGGTGTTTCTGCTGGATATCCTGTTGGCGGTGATGGCGTTCAAGGGGGCTTGGGATTCCGCCCGTGCCGTTTCGATGCTCGGCCTGTTCCTATCTCCCGGAATTTCCATCCAGGTCACTGGGTTCCTTGATTGGATGAACAGGCAGTTGGAGAGGGTCGGCACAATAACAAAGGGGAATGCGAAATCGCGATCCCAGCCCAGGCGGAAACCTGCGGGAACAGGGAAAATCGCCAAAGCGCAGGCCGAATCCATATTGAATGCGGGCCGCCGGGAATCGAACTGGGCTTATCACCTCGCATTCGGCGTGGTTGCCGCCGCCCTGCTTGGATTCGGAATGATCGGTCATTCCTTTTCATTCAGCCAACTCGAGTTCGGGATCGGAATCACCGAGCACAAGTTTTCCTTCCGGGCGGCCGAGTTTCTCCGGAAAAATCCGATCCGGGGGAACATGTTCAACTTCTTCGATATCGGAGGGTTTCTCGACTGGCAGCTCTATGGGCAGGCGATGACATTCATCGATGGAAGGGCGATCCGACAGGACATTTTTCAGGACCACCAGGTCGTGACGGGGGCGATGCCGGGGTGGGAAGAAAAATTACGGACGTACGGAGTTACCTACGTCGTTCTGAAATCGATGGACTCCTCCGGGACCATTCTACCGATCGTCCCGGCACTCTCGAACGACCCTCAATGGTACCTGGTCTTTTCCGACGGATTGTTTCTGATATTCGTCAAGAACGTTCCAGATAACCAGGATGTGATACGGAAGTTCAGCATCCCCAAAAACTATCTCCTCCGTCACGTGATTAAAGAAGCTTATCATTATTTATTTCTCGGGGTTTCGCCGATCGTCGTCTACCAGACGATGGCGAGGATGTACGAGCTGATGGGAGATATCCCGTCTTCGAAGTGGGCCTGGGAGAGGGCGATCGAATATGTGGATGACCCTGCAATGAAAGCGCGGATGCGGGGCGTGATGCCCCGTTCGCGAGGTAGAATAAACTAAGAACGGATGCGGTTCCCGTTCGCCGATCTCCACCTTTCCATTTCCGGTTGCCTTCGGATGATGAACATGTCGATTGGAGAATACGTGGATGACAGGGACGTGACAACGATTGTATGGACGATCGAGGAGGACTTCCGGATCGACCGCTGACGTGTCTATCCTTGGAAGATCTCCTTCCCGAAGGCGAAATGACGAAGAAATTCAAATCCCTGTTCATCACACACGATGTTGGTAACTATGGTGCCTCGAAAAGCCTTCAGTCGTTGCTTCGCCACTACGAGGAAGCCCGCGTCGGGCTCATCGTTCAAAAGGCTCTGACGCGCAAACACGACCTGGATTCCCTGAAAACGGATTTTGGTCGAAATATCGAGAGCGTCCGGGATTTCCACCTTCCGTTCGATTTCTGTTTTAAGCACCGGCCGAAAAGGAGTTTTCACCGATTCCTTCAAAAATGTGCCGTCGATACCTTGTGGCGTTGCAGCAGAGGCAACCTGTATGAATTTATCGAATCCGGCGGCTACGATTTCATTCACCTGAATTCGCTTGTCCTTCATCAGATCATGGACGACCGTTATGCATTTTTCATCCACATCCGAGAAATATTCGACGGCATCAATCTGGGTGTCTATGATTCCCTTCGCCGCGCCAAAGGGATCATCTTCATCGACGAGGACACCTTCCAGCCTTTTGCCGGAAGGAAACTCCCGCATCACATCATTTTGAATAATCCTTTCGACATGACTCCCCTGAGCGGATATTCACCGGAAAAACTCGGGCCGAGATATGCAGGCTTGGCGGAATGCACCGTTTTCAGTCTGTTAGGAAGGATCGAGGAGGGAAAGGGGGTCGATTTCATCATCCGATGCTTCAAGGAAACCGGTGGTGCCAATATGAGACTGCTGATCGTCGGGGATGGAGAAAGGCAATACGTGAAAAGATGTCGGAATATTGCCGGGAGCGACAAACGGATCCTATTCTGGGGCGAAGAACCGGATATCTTCGGGATTTATCGGGTGAGCGATTATATCCTGAGAGGCGAAGCGTTCCGATGCATCGGCAGAACGATTTATGAGGGGCTGTATTCGGGCTGCAGCGTCATCGTTCCCTCCGAGCAGGAGGACGGGAAGCACATGTTCGAATACGCGAAATTCAGGGATTCGATATATTTTTACCCGCCCAGAGACCATGCGAAACTTATCACCCTTCTAAACGATCTCTCGAAGTCCAAGGTCATTGACAGGGTATACCGTACCAACGTTCCGGAATACGTGGCTGCTTTTGGCGACTTCGTTTCCGGAGTATTAGGTCGGAAATAATGGATCCGACGGTATCCATCGTAACCCCATCCTACAACCAGGAGCGATATATCGCGGAGGCCATCGGGAGTGTCCTGCGGCAAGAGGGAGAATTCGAGCTCGAACACGTCGTCATCGACGGCGCCTCTACCGACGGAACGGTCGAGATTCTAAAGCGGTACGAGGAACGGGTGCGCGGCGGAGAGTGGGCCGGCCGGTGCCGCGGGATTCGATTCCGGTGGGTCAGCGAAGTGGACCGGGGGCAGTCGGCCGCGATTGGGAAAGGGTTCGGGATGACCGGGGGGCAGTTCTGCTCCTGGCTCAATTCGGACGACACGCTGCTCCCGGGAGCGATCGACGGGGTTCTGGATACGTTCCGGAGGAATCCCGAAGCGGGGCTTGTCTATGGGCAGGTGCATTTCTCCGATGTATCGGGTAGGACCGTCGCTGAAGTCGAGACGGGGCCGACGGATTATGAAGGACTGGCCACTCTAAACCTGATATGCCAGCCAGGTGCATTCTTCCGGCGGGAAGCGTGGGATGCGGTCGGTGGATTGGACGAAAACCTTCAGTACACTATGGACCACGACCTCTGGATCCGGATAGCCGCCCGTTTCCCCCTCGTATTCCTCCCGAAACCGCTCGCGACATACCGGCTGCACGGGGAATCCAAGACCGGGGCCGACCGTCACGCCGTCGCGTTCCAGGAGGAAACGCTCCGGGTGATCCAGTCCCACTACGGGAGGGCTCCGCTGAACCGGGTGTACGGGTACAGCGTGAGAAAGATCCAGGAGCTGTTCCCGTCCGGCTGGTCGGAGGCAAATCTCCTCGTGGTAGCCCCATCGTTCCTCCTTACACTCTGGGAGTACCTACGTCGAAACCGGGGAGTCCGGCGCGAGGACCTCCAGATGATTCGCGTTGGAAACCTCCGCAAGATGTTTCGGGAGAGAGTCTCTTTCCGGAGAGATTCGCAGTCGTGAAGATCGCGGAAGTCATCGCGACGTTTCCGCCGCGCCACGGGGGGATGGGAAACGTGTGCTACCACAACTCCCTGGAACTGGCCCGTCGGGGCCACGAGGTGACGGTCTTCACGCTGGACCACGAGGCGTCGGGGAGGGATCCGCGGGAATTCCGTATCGTCCGGATCCGCACGCCTCTTCTTTCCGGAGACGCCGGGATTGTGCCTCACTTGGTACGTCATTTGAGGGGATTCGACGCGGTGCATCTCCACTACCCTTTTTACGGGGGAGGGGAGTATGTAGCGCTGGCGTCCTTGATATGTGGGACAGGTTACTTCGTCACATATCATATGGATGTCCACGGGAACACCCTTTTCCGGCGGGCCGTCATCGGGGCATACGAGCCGACTGTCGGCAGATGGATCCTACGGAGGGCGTCGCGGATCGGGGCGGTAAGTCTTCCGCACCTGAGAAGCACGAGGGTGGCGAAGTTCCTGGACTGGAACCGGGTGGTGGAGGTGCCAAATGGCGTGGATACGGAGCGGTTCCGTCCCGGCGGGAAAGACCCCGCCTTGGTCGCGCGGTACGGCCTCGAAGGGAAGATGGTCGTCCTGTTCGTCGGGAACCTGCAACCCTTCAAACGTCTCGACCTGCTGATCGAGGCCGTCGCCGGGATCGGGAATCCCTCGATCGTTCTGCTCGTCGTGGGGGGCGGGTACGGTGAACCGGAGTATCGGGCGCAGACGAGGAGACTCGGAGTCGAAGATCGGGTGATCTTCGCGGGACCGAAGTCGCCGTACGCCGATCTACCCGATCACTACCGACTGGGAGACATGCTGGCTCTTCCCTCCACGCATTCGGAGTCGTTCGGGCTGGTGGTGCTGGAGGCGATGGCTTCCGGCATCCCGCCGGTCGTATCGTCGCTACCGGGCCCATCCAGCCTGGTCGAGGATGGCGAGGACGGGTTGGTGGCGAGCGCCGGGGATGTGGAGGACCTGAAAAGGAAGATGTTGTTACTGGTCGGGGACGCGGGGAACAGGAAGAGGATGGGCGGCAGGGCCAGGGAGAAAGCCATCGGACGGTATGGATGGGACCGCTCCGGCGACATCCTGGAAAAAGAACTTACGGATATTGCCTCTGGGCGAAATCGTGGTTGAGACGACCTATCGAGAGGAAGAGTCCGCGGTAAACCCGCTTTTTTCCGTCCTGGTCATCAACTGGAACGGAAAACACCACTTGGAAGTGTGCTTCGAATCAGTCCTTGGGCAAACGTTCCGTGATTTCGAGGTTTTCCTGGTCGACAACGCATCGACGGACGGTTCGGTGGAGTTCATCCGGGAGCGTTACGGGGAGAAGGTCCGCTGCCTCGTCCTTCCCGGGAATCTCGGTTTTGCCGGCGCCTACAACGTGGCGATCCCGAAATCCCGGGGGGCCTACGTGATCCTGCTCAACAACGACACCCGTGTGGACCGGGACTGGCTGCGGGCACTGACGGAGGCGGTCGCGCGGCACCCCGAGGCAGGGATGTTTACTCCGAAGGTCCTGGAGTACGCGGATCCGGAGAGGATCGACAACACCGGGCACGTTATTTACCGGGACGGCCTCAGCAGGGGAAGGCACCGGCTGGAGAGGGACGACGGCCGATTCGACCGCGAGGAAGAGGTGATCTTCCCCAGCGGTTGCGCCGGGGTGTACAAGCGGGAGATGCTGGACAGGATCGGGCTGCTTGACGAGATGTTCTTTTCCTTCGGAGAGGACACCGAGCTGGGCTTGAAGGGGAGGTGGGCCGGCTACCGGTGTTACTTCGTGCCGGGGGCCCGGGTCTACCACAAATATTCGGCCACGTGGGGAATGTACTCGCCCGAGAAGGCGTTTCTCGTGGAACGGAACCGGATGTGGATCCTCTGGAAGCATTTTCCGGTCTGGAACCTCCTCGTGTCCCCCTGGTATACCTTTTGGAGGTACCTGCATCACCTCCAGGGGTTGCTGCAGAAGAAAGGAGCGACGTACCGATTCGCGGCGCAGTATCCCGCCCGAAAGCTCGCGCTGGCCCTTCTGCGGGCGCACGGGTCAGCCTTCGTCGGCCTGCCGCGCGTGATGGCTCAGCGGAGGAAATTTTCGTCCTGCAGGAAGATCTCTTCCGCGGAATTTCGGAGAGTACTTAAACGGTTCGGGATGAGCGCGGTGGAAGTCGCGATGAAGGATTGAATATGCGTTACGTTGTCGTGCCGTCGATCTGTTCGTCCTTCCTGTGAAGCGCATCCTCCTTCATCAGCGCGATCTCCTGCGCCATCTTCTTGTTCATCTGGTGGAGCTTGGAGATTGCGATCGAGAAGTGGATCAGGATCAGCAGGATGAAGAGGATGCCGACCAGGAAGAGGAACGAGGGGGGGTAGACGATTCCCACGGCGTGGGAGATCCCGACAAGCCAGTCCTGTTTGAGCGACAGGACCAGGATGACCACGCTGCCGGCCAGCCACAGGATCGAATACTCCTCGCGCAGTTTCCGGCGCCGCACCATCTCAAGGATATAAAGGAGCAGGGCGGCGGATGCGACGATCGAGAGGATGGTTACCCGGGTCACCCGAATCTCCGCAGGCAGTTGATGAGGTAGGAGAGTGTCACCTTCACCATATAGTACACCGCCCGGTAGGTGGTGATCGATGATTTCCCTTCCGCCCGTTCGTACATCCGTACCGGAACTTCGACCGCCCGGCTTTTCATGCGGTGCATCAGGATGTAGGCGTCCACCTCCGGGTAGTCCGAGGGGTAATGGTCGGAGTAGAACGAGATCAGCCGACGGTTGATCGCGAAGAAGCCCGAGGTCGGGTCGGTAACGCGGTACCCGGTGGTCACGTTGACGAGGAGGCGGAAGAACCGGATGCCGAAGATCCGCGGGATGCTCCCCCGGTACCCCGCCTCCCCGAGGAAGCGCGATCCGATGACCGCGTCCGCCCGTCCCGCCAGGATCGGCTCCAGCACCTTGGGAACGTCCTCGACCTCGTGCTGCCCGTCCCCGTCGATCCGCACGACGACATCGTACCCGCGGTCCCTGGCATATTGGAACCCGGTCTGCACCGCGCCGCCGATCCCGAGGTTGCACGGCAGGTCCAGGACGACCGCCCCCGCTTCCCTCGCGGCCTCGGAGGTCCCGTCCGTCGAGCCGTCGTTCACGACGAGCACGTCGTAGGGGTATCGCTCCCGGAGCGAGTGGACCAGAACCCTGATCGACCGCTCCTCCCGGTACGCCGGGAGGACGACCAGTATTCGCGGGGGAGTTCCTTCCATCCCGGGATTCATACCATGAATGTATCAGGACCGCATGGGGCAAGTCGAACACACGGAGGACGCCAGCCGGTTCGGCGGGAAGGGATTTGGACCCCGCGTCGGCACAGTTGTTACAATGAAAAAATGGCATTCGGAAACGTGGCGCCGCCGGGGGTCCCCGGATGAAGACGACGCGGACGCTTCGGCGCGTCTCGCAGTGGGCGGTGTTCCTCCTCTTCGCCTTCCTCTTCCTGAACACGGAGTACAAGGGCAACGACGTCCTTCCGTACGCGGTCAACCTCTTCCTCCGGCTCGATCCCCTGATGGCGGGGGCCGCCACCCTCGCGGGGCGGGCGCTCATCGGGCTGGTCTGGCCCGCGCTGGTCGTCGCGCTCCTCACGGTCGAGCTGGGCCGCTTCTTCTGCGGGTGGTTCTGCCCGCTCGGCGCCGTGATCGACGCCGCGGATGCGACGGTGTTCCGGAAGGTTCGGCGGAAGGGCGCGGTGCCCGTATCCTGGCGACGGTACAAGTATCTCATCCTCTTCTTCCTTGCCGCTTCCTCGCTGTTCACGCTGCAATGGGTCTTCCTCTTCGACCCGATCAGCATCCTCATCCGGACGTTCACCGTCTCCGTTTTCCCGGCGATCAATCTGGTCCTTCACCAGATCTTCGACGGCTTCTACCGGATGCCCGGGCCGGTTCCCCGCGTCTCGGAACCGGTCTACGGGTTCCTCAAGTCCCACTTCCTCGCCTTCGAGCAGCCGGTCTTCCGGACCTCCGCGGTCGTGGGGCTCCTCTTCCTCGGCATCCTTGCCATGGAAAAGTACCAGCGCCGGTTCTGGTGCCGGAACCTGTGCCCCCTCGGGGGGCTGCTGGCGCTCATGGGACGGTTCGGGCTCTTCCGCCGGCGGATCACGGAGGCGGGGTGCACCCGGTGCGGCTTGTGCGAATCGGACTGCCGGATGGGGGCGATCGGCGGCGACGTCGCCGTGACCGACCACGGCGAGTGCATCGAGTGCATGGATTGCCAGGCGGTCTGCCCCGAGGAGGTGATCCACTTCTCCGGGAAGGAGGGGCGCAAGCCGGCGGCCGTCGACCTCACCCGCCGGGGCGTTCTCGCCGCGGCCGCGCTCGGGGCGGTCACCGTTCCCTTCTTCCGGGTGGAGGCGCACGGGAAGGCGCCGGATCCCTTGCGGATCCGCCCCCCCGGGGCGTTGCCGGAGGGGGAGTTCCTCGCCCGCTGCACCCGGTGCGGGGAGTGCATGCGGGTCTGCATCGCGAACGGCCTGCAGCCGACCTGGTTCGAGGCGGGGATCGAAGGGATGTGGAGCCCGATCCTCGTGTCGAGGATCGGGTATTGCGAGTACAACTGCACGCTTTGCGGACAGGTCTGTCCGACCGGCGCCATCCGGCGCCTGTCCCTTCCGGAGAAGAGGAAGACGAGGCTGGGGCTCGCCTACGTCGATCGGAGCCGTTGCCTCCCGTGGGCGGGGCAGTCCGACTGCATCGTCTGCGAGGAGCATTGCCCGACATGGAGCAAGGCGATCGTTTTCAGGGAGGAGAGGACGCGGACGGCAAGGGGCGAGTGGAAAGTGTTCAAGAAGCCGTACATCGACGAGGAGCTCTGCGTCGGGTGCGGGATCTGCGAGACGAAGTGCCCGCTGGCCGATCGTGCCGCCGTGCTCGTCACCTCCCGGGGAGAAACCCGTTCGACGGGGGTGCTCGCGAGATGAAATCGCCTCCCGGGGTGTGCCTCACGGGGTGTGGAAATCGCCTTCGCCGGCGCGTATGATGCCCCGATGATCACAGGCGGATGTCCCTTCAGCCGGAGGCGGTTCCTCCAGGCCGCGGGAGGCGCGGCGGGAGCGTTGGCCGCGTCGGCCCTCTTCCCGCCGCTCCTGTGCGCGGCGGGCGGAAAAACGGTCGACGTGGGCGTGGCCTCCGCGGCGAGCCCGGCGGAGCGGGCGCGCAAGGCGGTCTCGCTGGTGGGGGGGATGCAGGCGTTCGTCGCCCGCGGCGACGTGGTCGTCCTCAAGCCCAACATCGGGTGGGACCGAACGCCGGAACAGGCGGCGAACACCGATCCGGAGTTCGTCGTGGCGATCGCCGGAATGTGCCTCGCGGCGGGAGCCCGTTCGGTACGCGTCTTCGACCGGACCTGCAACGACGCGCGGCGCTGTTATGCCAATAGCGGGATCAAGGACGCCGTCGAGCGGTTCGCGCGGGAGAATCGCGTCGAGGATGCGCTGCGGATCTACCACGTCGAGGACCGGAAGTTCGTCCGCGCCTCCATCCCGAACGCGCTGTCGATCAGGGAGTGGGATCTTTACCGGGACGCGCTCGAGGCGGACAAGATCGTCAACGTGCCGATCGCCAAGCACCACTCGCTGGCCGGCATCACGCTCGGGCTCAAGAACATGATGGGGATCATGGGCGGAAACCGCGGCCAGATACACTACCGGTTGTCGGAGTGCCTCGTGGATCTCCACCGTCGGGTCCCGGTCGCCCTGACCGTGATCGACGCGGGGAGGGTCCTCCTGCGGAACGGCCCCTCCGGGGGAAATCTCTCGGACGTGAAGTCGTTCGGAAAGGCGTTCGCCTCCCGGGACGGGATCGCCGCCGACGTGATCGCGGCCGAACAGATCTTCCGCCTGGCGCCCCGGGACGTCGGGCACATCGGGATAGCGATGGAGGCGGGCCTGGGGGTTGCTTCCAGGGCGCAGATCCGCCTTGTCGAAGGGTGAGGGAGGCAGGGATGATCGTGCCGAAACGGAACCCCGAGGTGGTCTGGCGGCTCGAAAAGGGACTGCACGAGATCGCGTGGGAGAAGGCGCGCAAGGAGGAGGAGTACGAGGACCTCGGGGTGCTCACCCTGATGTTCAAGGGGGAGATCCACCAGCTGAACCTCGTGGGCGCGGAGATCTGGACCCGCCTGAACGGGATCAGGGCGCTCGGGACAATCTCCGCGGAGGTCGCGGCGCTCTTCTCGTGGGAAGCGGAAGAGGCGGAAGAGGCGGTGCTCGAGTTTCTCCGGGGGATCGAGGAGAAGGGGTGGGTGAGGCTCGTGGAGAAGATGGTATGATTTAACGTTTTTAACCATCGAAGGGAGAACCGAACGTGAATCGACGGCAGGGAACGGTTTTGATCCTTCTCCTCGCGACGGGAATCGCCGGGGGGATGCTCGTCGGGGGGTGCTCGAGCAAGGATGTGCGGCAGGAAGTGGTCGCCACGGTGAACGGCGATCCGATCAGGGTCAGCGAGCTGCGCGAGTCCCTCGGGGTTCCGGCCGGCGCGTTTCCCGCGGTGGACGTCCCGGTGGAGAAGAAAAAGGAAGCCCTCGACCGGCTGGTGGCGGTGCGGCTTCTGGCCGGGGAGGGCCGTTCGCTGGGGATCGACAACACGCCGCAGTACAAGGAGATCCTCCAACGGAACGACCAGCAGAACGACCAATTGGTCCGGATCAAGGCGCTGGTGCGCGAGGAGATCGGGGCAAAGCTCAAGGTGACGAACGAGGAGATCAAGGCGGAGATCGCCAAGGTCAAGAAGGCGAACCAGGGGATCTCCGACGCGGACGCCGCGATTCGCGCGGTGAGGTCGGTCTCCGGGAGCCGGGTCCAGAAGATCCAGGCGGACCTGATCGCCGTCGCGAAGAAGGAGACGGCGGCCTCGGTCGATCCGAAGGCGATGGCCCGGATCGGGAAGGAAGAGAACGTGCCGGACAACGTCGCGCTCGCCTCGGTCGGGAACGAACAGATCCTCTACGGCGACGTCAAGAAGATCCTCGGCGGCCTGGCGCAGGCCGGCGCGTCGCACGGAGAGGCCGACCTTTCGAGGAATCCGGCGATGGTCGGAAACATCCTCGAACGGGAACTGACGATGCGGGCTCTGACGGCGTACGCGAAGAAGCAGGGGGGCGACGCTTCCGAGGGATACAAGGCCGTGCGGCGGGAGATGGAGCGGTACGTCCTCCTGAGCATGGTGATCGACAATGTCGCCGGGAAAAGCGTCCAGGTCACGGACAAGGAGATCGAGACGGCCTACGCGCAGCGTGCCGCGACGATCGCGCGGGACGGGAAGAAGATCAACGCGGCCATGGCGGCCGATCTCAAGGAGCGGATCCGGGCGTCCCTGGTGAACGACAAGGGGAAAGAGATGATCGACGCGCACGTCGCCGAATTGAGGAAGAAGGCGAAGATCACGGTCAACGACGCCGTCCTTCCGAAGGTTTGACCCGCCGATCCGCCGTTCGGGAGGGAAGGAGCGTCGTGTCCGCACTGGTGAAATCGCGCCTTCCGGTGTTCGCGGCGATCCTTTCCCTCCTTGCGCTCTCCGGCGGCGCCGTGGCCGTGGAAGGGGTGAAGCCCCCTCCTTCCCCGGCGGTCGACGGGGGGGGAGGACCCCGGGTCGCGGAGCCCGGGATGATCGCCCCCGATTTCACGATCATCGATATCGAGGGGCGTCCGTTCCACCTCTCGGAGGAAGTTTCGAGGAAACCGGTTCTTCTCCTCTTCTGGTCGATTTTCTGCGATCCGTGCCGCGACGAAATGGCGATCCTCCGGAGAGCGGAGGACAGGTACACGGGCAGGGACCTCGTCGTCGTCGCCGTCGCCGTGGACGGGGGGGTGCTTCGGAGCACCATCGGGGGATTCGCGCGGCAGGAGGGGTACACCTTCACGGTCCTGGTGGATGAACTGGGCCCGACGGGTAGGTGGAAGGTCGCCGACGCGTACGGCGTGGCGGCGACGCCGACCCTTCTGCTGCTGGAGAAAGGCGGGAAGGTCCTGCTGCGGAAGGAGGGAAGGCTCGGGGAGGCCGAGATCGAAAAGGCGGTTTCCTCCCTTCCGAAAAAATGAGGGGAAGGGGACCGAACTCCCGATGACCACCTCCGCCAGGTTCCTCCTGTTCGACCCCGTCGGGAACGCGTGGCCGTCCGTCCGTCATCCGCAGGTGGCGTTCGCAGGCCGCTCCAACGTCGGGAAGTCGTCCCTCCTGAACGCCCTGGTCGGCCAATCCCGACTTGCCCGCGTCAGCAACACCCCCGGTCGCACGCGCGGCATCGCCCTCTTCGAGGTGGAGGGGAGGTTCGCCTTCGCGGACCTTCCCGGGTACGGGTTCGCGAAAGTCTCCCGTTCCGAGCGGGAAGCGTGGAAAGGGCTGGTGGAGGGATATCTCGAGGAGTGCGAATTCCTGCGGCGCGTCTACGTGCTGGTGGACGCCCGGCGCGGCCCCGAAGAGGAGGAACGGCAATTGGCGGGCTTCCTTGCGGCCCGGGCGGTGCCGTACCGCTGGGTGGGGACGAAGGGGGACAAGCTCTCCGCCCGCGAGAGGGTGGCGGCGGTCGCCCGGTTCGACGGCGAGACCTGGCTCGCCATGGGGGGTCCGGTGCTGCTGACGTCCGCGCGGACGAAGGCGGGGATCGACCTCCTCTGGCGGGACGTCCGGGCGGCTTTTTCCGCTTGATTCCCGACGGGTGAAGCGGTAGACTCCCCCCGGTTCAGCGTCGGTATCCACCCGCCAGTTTCGCTTGGCATCCCATCGGTCCGCCCCGTTTCACGGCGGGCGTGGAGGAGACTCCGTGTTCCCCATCCTCGAGGCGAAAGAGATCGCGAAAAACGTCTACCTGCAGCGGATCCAGGCTCCCCGGGTGGCGAAAAAGCGGAAGGCCGGCCAGTTCCTCGTGCTGCGCCGCACCGAGGAGGGCGAGCGCATCCCGCTGACGATCGTCTCCTCCGACGCCGGGGAAGGGTCCGTGTCGATCATCTTCCAGGCGGTCGGGAAATCCACCACCGAGTTCGCGCGGATGAAGCCTGGCGACGCCTACCTGGACGTCGTCGGTCCCCTCGGGCTGCCCACCCATATCGAGAAGTTCGGCACCGTCGTCGGGATCGGCGGCGGCATCGGGGCGGCGCCCCTGCTCCCCATCGCGACGGCCGTCAAGGCGTCGGGGAACCGGCTGCTCTCGATCGTCGGGGCGCGGACGAAGGACCTCCTGATCCTCGAGGACGAGATGCGGGCGGTCTCCGACGAGATCGTCGTCACCACCGACGACGGGTCGTACGCGAAGAAGGGGTTCGTGACGACCGCGCTGCAGGAGTTCATCGACCGGGGCGAGAAGATCGACCTGTGCATCGCCATCGGCCCCGTACCGATGATGCGCGCCGTGGCCGAGGTGACCCGCCCCCACGGGATCCGGACGATGGTGAGCCTCAATCCGATCATGGTGGACGCCACCGGGATGTGCGGCGCCTGCCGGGTGACGGTGGGCGGGACGACGAAGTTCGTCTGCGTCGACGGCCCCGAGTTCGACGGCCACCAGGTCGATTTCAAGGAACTGGTGATGCGCAACCGCGCGTACCTCCTGGAGGAGAAGACGGCGATGGAGCGGATCGAGCACAAGGACGGGAAGTGCATGGGCGGCGCCGCCGTCCCCGCGGGAGGTGGAAACTGATGGCCGACGCGACCCCGAAACCGCGCCCGAAGCCGTTCAGCATCCCCCGGCAGCCGATGCCGGAGCAGCCCCCGCAGGTCCGCATCGGGAACTTCCGGGAAGTCCCGTTCGGGCTGACCCCGGACCTCGCCATCCTCGAGGCGACCCGCTGCATCCAGTGCAAGAACCCGCAATGCGTGAAGGGGTGCCCCGTCAGCGTCCAGATCCCCGAGTTCATCGACCTCGTGGCGAAGGGGAAGTTCGTCGAGGCGGCGAGGAAGATCAAGGAGACGAACGCCCTCCCCGCGGTGTGCGGACGCGTCTGCCCCCAGGAGGAGCAGTGCGAGATGCCGTGCGTCCTCGGGAAAAAGGGGGAGCCGGTGGCCATCGGGCGCCTCGAGCGGTTCGTCGCGGACTTCGAGCGCGTCACCGGGAACGTCGTGATCCCGGGGGTCGGGGCGCCGACGGGGAAGCGCGTCGCGGTGGTCGGGGCGGGCCCCGCGGGGCTCACCGTCGCGGGCGATCTCGTCCAGATCGGGCACGACGTGACGATCTTCGAGGCGCTGCACAAGCCGGGCGGGGTGCTCATGTACGGCATCCCCGAGTTCCGCCTCCCCAAGGAGATCGTGCAGGCCGAGGTGGAGTACATCCGGAAACTGGGCGCGAAGCTGGAATGCAACGCGGTCATCGGGAAGTCGATCACCATCGACGAACTGCTCGACGAGGAGGGGTTCGACGCCGTCTTCATCGGCACGGGCGCCGGGTTGCCGTACTTCATGAACATCCCGGGGGAGAACCTCATCGGGGTCTACTCGGCGAACGAGTACCTCACCCGGGCGAACCTGATGAAGGCGTACCGGTTTCCCGAGTCCGACACCCCGCTGAACAAGGCGACGAACGTCGCGGTCGTCGGCGGCGGGAACGTGGCGATGGACGCGGCGCGCACGGCGAAGCGGATGGGCGCGAAAAACGTGTACCTCGTCTACCGCCGCTCGAAGAAGGAGATGCCCGCCCGGATCGAGGAGGTCCACCACGCGGAAGAGGAGGGGATCGAGTTCCATCTCCTCACGAACCCGGTCGCCTATCACGGCGACGACGAATCGCGGGTGAACGCGGTGGAGTGCCAGAAGATGGAACTGGGGGAGCCCGACGCCTCGGGACGGCGCCGCCCGGTCCCGATGAAGGGTTCGGAGTACAAACTCCCGGTGGACACGGTCATCGTCTCCATCGGGAACGGCGCCAATCCGCTGGTCCCCTCCACGACGCCGGGGCTCGACACGAACAAGTGGGGGAACATCCTCGCGGACCAGGAGACGGGGAAGACGAGCAAGAAGGGGGTGTTCGCCGGGGGGGACATCGTGATCGGCGCGGCCACCGTCATCCTCGCGATGGGAGCCGGCCGCAAGGCCGCCGCCGGCATGCACGAGTATCTGAAAACGGGAGCCTGGTAAGACGGGGCGCTTAGTGCTGCGATTCATAATTACGGCGACGTATTTGTTTTCGACACGGCATCGAGAGTGTCGATGCGCCGGTCCGGCAAGGCGCGCGACTGAGGCGTACTGTTAAGTACGGCGCAAGGAGCGCAACGCAGCCGGGGCGGATGCAGCGGCGATCGAATGCAGGCGTAATTATGAAACGCAGCACTTAGCCCCCCTGCAGCATTTCGACGAACGCCTGGACCCGGATCCTCGTCCGGCCGTCCACCGGGCCGGGGGCGTCGCCCTCCAGCGTGAGGACCGGCACCCCGACCTCTTCCCGCAACAGGATGTCCTCGATCTGCCGGAAGCAGAACGACTGGACGTAATGGACGATCCCCCGGACCTCCCGCCGCGCCGCCTCCGCCTTGATGTCCGTAAGCCGCTCGAAGAAGGAGTAGGGATAGGTGTAGGCCAGGTACTGCTCGACGAGCGAGCCCGTGTTCCCCGGCATGGCGAACTGCCGCTGCACCTCGTTCAGCACGGCACGGGCGCCCGCCTCCTCGAAGCATCGGTGCAGGCCGGAGACGATCGGGGGCACGCCGACGAAGGCGATCGGGACGAGGTCGCTCCGCGCGGGCCGCGCCGACGCCTCGGCGAGGAACTCGGTGGCCCGCCGGGCGTAATCGTCCGGGTCGCCGTCGAAGTCGGAGCAGGCGACCAGCCACCGGTGGTTCTCCTCCCCCGTGACCTTTCCCTCTTCCCACGTCAGGCGATCGATCTCGTGGGCGAGGCGGCGGACGCCGTCGAGGCGCTTCTTCCACCGCTCCCCCTCGGCGACCGTCGTTCCGAATCTCGCGGCCATCTTCGTGAGCTCCCGCGAGAGGAAGTCGGGGTCGCGGTCGAACGGAAAGGCGAACGGGACCACGGACACACCCCGGTACCGCAGCACCTCCATCAGCGCCTGGGTGAAGCTGCAATCTCCCTGCGTGACCGCGACGATCTCGCGGAAATCGTTCCGGCGGGCCACGCCGTAGATCCCCTTGATCCAGCCGCAGCTGTTTCGCGGGAACCCGGCGGCCTCGGCGGCCCGGAGCAACTCCGCGGGAGAGTCCGACGCGATGAACACGTTGTTCAGGTCGACGGGAAGGCGCCCCGCCGCGAAGAGGATCTCGACCGGAATGGAGGTGGTGAAGCCGACGGAAGCCCTCATTTCTCACCAGGGTTCGTCGCCGCAGCAGAAGGCTGGTGAGAAATGAGGGCTAAGTGGTCCATTTCATAAATACGGCGTCGCACCGAGAGCGTCGATGCGCCGCGCCGGCAAGGCGCGCGACTGAGGCGTACTGAGCAAGTACGGCGCAAGGAGCGCAACGCAGCCGGAGCGGATGCAGCGGCGCTCGAATGCAGCCGTATTTTTGAAATGGGCCACTAAGCGTGGGATCAGTCCCGGATGAAGAGGAAGTAGATGAGGATGATGGCGATCACGATCGTTCCGCCGACGAACAGCATCATGCTCCGGTCGACGACGATATCGGACGAGCCCTCTCCGCCCGTGAACCGAAGTACGATCATCGTCGCGCCGATCGCGAACAGGAAGAGGAGCACGTACTTCCAGCGGAGCAGGATCGCCAGGACGAAGACGGCCGCGACGACGAAAAGGACACGGGGATCGGCGGCCATCTGCGCGATGCTCTTGCTGGTGAAAAATTCGATGATCTGATCCACGGCCCCCCCTTTCCGCCGGCGCTCGGTTGACTTTGATACGATAGCGTTTTACCGTAAAAAAATCAAAGGCTTCAGGAGCAGGTTTGGATAACCCGGTAGGCGTGTTCGATTCCGGCGTGGGAGGGTTGACCGTCCTGCGGGAGCTGGTGTCCGCGCTTCCGTCGGAAAGGTTCGTCTACCTCGGCGACACCGCTCGCGTTCCCTACGGGGGGAAGTCCGCGGAAACCGTCACGCGATACGCGATCGAGATCGCGAACCACCTGATCCGGACCCGCGACATCAAGCTCCTCGTGGTGGCGTGCAACACCGCCTCGTCCCTCGCCCTTCCGGTCCTCCGGAAGATCTACAAGATCCCGGTGGTGGGGATGGTCGACCCGTGCGTTCGCCGCGCCGCCGCGCTGCCTGAAAAGAGGACGATCGGCGTCATCGGGACCCTCGGGACGGTTCGTTCGGGGGCGTACGAGGAGGCGCTGCGGCTCTCCGTTCCCTCGGCCCGGGTCCGGTCGATCCCGTGCCCGCTGCTCGTATCGCTCGCCGAGGAGGGGTGGACCGACAACGGAATCACGCGCGCCGTCATCGCGGAATACCTCGCGCCGTTCCTCGAGGATCCCCCCGACGCGCTGATCCTCGGGTGCACGCATTACCCCGTGCTGAAGGGACCGATCCGGGGATATCTCGGGGGAGGGACCGTCCTCATCGACTCCGCCGAGGAGGCCGCGCGGGTCGTCGACATCCTGCTTTCCGAGACGCAGGTTCGGCGGGACGCGGCACCCGGGTCGGTCGAGTTTCTCGTGACGGACGACCCGGAGCGGTTCGCGAGGGTGGGGACGGGATTCTTCGGTCGGGAGCTGCGCGACGTGGGCCGCGTTGCCCTGTAGCGTAGTTCAGGCACGACACGGACCGGAAGGGGAGAGGCGAAGGGACGATGGGCGGATCGCAGATGAGGATGCTCTCGGGATTCAACCACAACATCCGGTTTCGGGGGAAGGTCTACCACATCCAGACGGAGGACGGGGGAAAGGACAACCCGCAGGTCATCACCCACGCGTTCCAGGACGGGGCGATCCTCGACAGCGTCCGCACGTCCTACGCGGACCTGCTCGAGCGGCCGGGCTGGCTGGCCGACCTCAAGGACCGGATGAAGGCGCAGCACCTCGAGGAGATCCGGCGGCTGATGGCCGGGGAGATCGCGCCTCCCGAAGGGGACCCCGGGGACCGATGATCGAGGGGTTCCGTCTCGGGGTCTTCTCCCGGGGGTCGACCCTCTGGGACGGACTCGATTTCGCGTTCGGGGACGCCGCCGCGTGGCTCGTCGCCGGACCGCCGTCGTCGGGGAAGACGTTGCTCCTCTCCATCCTCCGGGGGGAGCGAAGGCCGGACGCCGGGGACGTCCTCGTCTCCGGGGAGTCCTTGTACCGCGGGAACGCCGCCCTTGCCCGCGCCTGGCGCGCTTCCTGCGGCCACGTCCCGGAACAAACGATCGTCGACGCGCGTCTCAGGGTCGAGGACCTCTTTCGCCGCTCCGCCCTCGCCGGAGGCGACGTCCGCGAGCGCGAGCGGAAGCACCGCGCGGATCGGCTCCTCGGGATGGTCGGCCTGCCGGGCGCGCTGGGCTGGAGGGTTGCGGAGCTCTCGGTCTCCGAACGGGCGCGGGCGTACCTGGCCGCCGAGCTTCTGCGCGGGCCGAAGATCCTGTTCTGCGACGGGGTGGTCGCCGGCGCGGGGGTTCCTTGCCGCGAGATGCTCTGGGGGCTGTTCCGCGCCCTGGCCCGGGAAGGGAACACGGTCGTTCTCGCGGAGCGCACGATCCCCGAGCGATGGGCATCGGCCGCCGGCGATGCCGAGCACGTCGGCCCTTTCCGGGTGTACCGCCTTCCGGTCCCGGGAGCGAAAGGAGAACCCGGTTGAGCGAACGGCCTTCCCTATGGTGGATCGACTGGCGCCTTTCCCGGGGCCCCCTCGTTTGGGAGACGATCGGGCGCTTCCTCTTTTTCTGCCTTCTCGGCGCCGCGCTCCTTTCTCTTCTTTTATCGGGGGGAGTGAGCCGCTTCCTCGCCGACCGGTACGCCATCACAGCGGTGCTGCGCGCGGAGGTCCCTTCCGCCGAGGCGGAGGGTCTGGCGCGAAAGGTCGCTTCCCTTCCCGCGGTGCGTTCCGCGGCGTACCGGGACGCGGAGGCGGCGTGGAAGGAGTTCCTGCGGGCGTACCCGGGCCTTGATCCGCTGCGCGGCCCCGTCGGGAACCCGATGCCGGGGTACATCGAGGTGCGGATCCGTCCCGACCGGTTCACCGGAGCGGACATCGACCCCGTCGTCTCCGCCCTCCGGTCCGTCCCCATCGTCGAGCGGGTTCTGGCGGGGGAGGAGTGGCTCCCCCGGCTGCTGCGCGCGGGCCGTATCGCCTCCTGGGCGTGCTGGGGGATCTTCGGCGCCTTCGTCGTCGGTTTCTTCCTCGTCGGCCGTCTCCAGGAGCGTGTCCGCGCGTTCGCCTCCGCGGGTGATTTCGCCTTTCTCGCGGAGCGGGGTGTTTCCGCGGGCCGGCTGGCCTTCTTCCGCGCCGCGGGGGCGGCGGTGTCGGGGTTCCTTCTCGCCGCGGCCGGAACGGCGGCGGGCGGCGGGGCGCTCTACCTCTCCCTGCGGAAGTTCCCGTTCCTCGAACGGGTGATCGGTCCCCCGTCCGGCCTCCTCCTTCCCCCGACGATCGAGGGGGCCCTCCTCTTCGCCTGCGGCGCGGCCCTGCTCTCCGCCGCCGCGTCCCTCCTCGGGTGGAGGGCGGCCCGCTCCGGCCGGAAATGACTCAAGCCCGAACCCGCCGGATCCTCTCCGCGTTCCTCGCCGCGGTGGTGTCGCTCGCGGTCCTCCATCCTTCGGGGGCTCCGGCGGCGCGGGACATCGCGGCCGAACTTCGCAAGGAGAGAGGACGGCTCCTCGAGATGAAGGATCGGGAGGAGAAAACGGTCCGGGAACTGACCGAGGCGCTCCGGAAAGAGAAACGTTCGAAGGGGCGCGTCGGCGCACTGCGGGATCGGCTGAAGCGCCAGAAAAGCCTGCTCTCCCGCATCGACCGGAAGATCTCGGTCTTGAACGAGCGGCTGTACCAGACGGAGGAGGCGGTGCGGGAACTCGAGGCGGCGCAAGGGCAGGCCCGGTCCGCCCTGCAGCGGGCGGAGGTGGCCGCGTTCGTCGGGCTACGGGCCGGAACGGGGGATCCCTGGCGCCCGTCCGCCCGCGAACGGGAGCGGGACTTCGTGCGCGTCTACCTCGTGGCCGACGCGGAGGGCATCGACCGGATCACCCGGGCACGCGAGAGGAAGGCGGAGGAGCTCACCGGACTCGAGCGGCAAGTCGCCGTCACCGAGAAGACGAGGACCAGGGAGAAGAAGGTGGGGGATACACTCCTCTCCCGGCAGGAGGAGGAGCGGCGGCGGCTCGCGGACATCGAGCGGGCGAAGGAGCGCAAGCAGAAGGAGCTGAAATCGCTCCGCGCGAAGATCGCCCGCATGGAGTCCGTCGTTTCCCGGGTCGAGCGGCAGGTGAAGGAGCGGGAGCGACGCGCGCGGGGGCGGGCGGCGGGGGGAGCGGCCGGGGCGCCCGACGGTGCCCCGCGGCGGTTCGCGTCCCTTTCGGGGGGCCTTTCGGCGCCGCTGGCGGGGACGGTGGTGACGCGCTTCGGACGCCAGCGCGACACGACCTTCGACGTGACGATCGAGAACCGCGGAGTGGAGATCGAGGCCCCTTCGGGGGCGTCCGTGAAGTCGGTCGGGCAGGGGGAGGTCGCGTTCGCCGGCGCCGTCTCCGGGTTCGGGAACGTGCTGATCGTGCAGCACGGCGGCGGGCTCTTTTCCGTGTACGGCCGCCTGGATACGTTCCTCGTGAAGCACGGGGAGGCCGTGAAAAAAGGGACCGTCGTGGGTCGGCTTCCGGGATCGCCGTCCGGGAAATCGGTGCTATACTTGGAACTGCGGGCGGGGGGCACCGCCATCGATCCGACCTCCGTTATTCCACTCGGGAGATAAGGAGCCGACAAGCGCATGGAGCCGACAGAAGCCGCACCCCGCAAGGCGGTGCGCAGGAAGTGGCTGGGGACCATCCTGATCGTCGCTGTGTTCGTCGGAGGGTTCGTGGTGGGAGACCTCACGACCTCCCGTCACTCCGCGCTGGCGAACGTCGCCTACAGCCAGCTGAAGCTCTTCGGCGATGTCCTCTCGATCATCCAGAGCAGCTACGTCGAGGAGGTGAACGTCGACAACCTCGTCCGGGGGGCCGTGAACGGGATGGTCCAGACTCTCGATCCGCACAGCTCCTACCTCACGCCGGAGATGTTGAAGCAGGTCGAGGTCGAGACGAAGGGAACGTTCGGGGGGCTGGGGATCGAGATCGGGATGAAGGACGGCATCCTCACGGTGATCGCGCCCATCGAGGACACCCCCGCGGCCCGGGCGGGCCTGCTCGCCGGGGACAAGATCGTGAAGATCGAGAACGAGTCGACCAAGAACATGAACGTGATGGACGCGGTGAAGCGGCTCCGCGGCGAGCCGGGGAGCAAGGTGACGATCACGGTGGCGCGGGAATCGCTGCCGGAGCCGAAGGCCTACACCATCACGCGCGATATCATCAAGATCAAGAGCGTCAAGTCCAGGCCGATGGGAGACGGGATCGGATACATCCGGCTGACGCAGTTCCAGCAGGACTCCCACCAGGAGGTCAACCGCGCCCTGCAGGAGTTCCTGAAGGAGAAGGGGGGGCTGAAGGGGCTCATCCTCGACCTGCGGAACAACCCGGGCGGGCTGCTCGACCAGGCGGTCCGGATCGCGGACGAGTTCATCGAGTCGGGGCTCGTCGTCTACACCGACGGGCGGGTCGAGGCCCAGAAGACGAAATATGCCGCCCACAAGGAGGGGACGTACACCGGGTTCCCGATCGTCGTCCTGGTGAACGCCGGGTCCGCCTCCGCCTCCGAGATCGTCGCCGGCGCGCTGCAGGATCACGGCCGGGCGATCATCATCGGCCAGCGCACCTTCGGCAAGGCGTCGGTCCAGACGATCCTTCCGCTGGAGGACGGCTCCGCGCTCCGGCTGACGACGGCGCGGTACTACACCCCCAACGGGCGGTCGATCCAGGCGAAGGGGATCGACCCCGACATCGTCGTCACGGACGGCAGGGAGCCGCCCGACGGGCACGCGAAGATCCTCCGCGAGAAGGACATCGAGCGGCATCTGAGGGGGGACGGCGAGGAGGCCCCTGCGGTCGCTCCCGCCCCGCAGGAAGAGAAGAAGGACGATCGGAACGGCGTGAAGAAGGAATCCCCGCTGGAGCCGGAGGTCCGCAAAGAGGACGCGAAGGATCCGCAACTGGACCGCGCCGTCGAGCTGCTGAAGGGATGGGAGATCTTCAAGTCCCGCTTCATCGACCGGAAAAAGGCGTCCTGACCGGGCGGGAAGATGCCGGGAAGATCCGCCGGGGGAAAGGGTATCGGAAGGAAACGGTGGGGATGGGCGACCCTGATGGCCGGGGCGTTCCTCGCCGGCCTGCTGCTGGTGGGCCTCGTTCTGATCCGGGCGCCCGAGGCGGAGCGGCCGAAGGCGGATAACCTCGCCGAAGCCCCCGCCCCGATCCCCGAATCCTCCGCTCCGTCGGACAACGGTGCGGCGGGACCGGCTCCGGTCCCGCGGCTGGCGATCGTAGTCGACGGCCTCGGGTACGACCCGGTGCGGGACGCCGAGTGGCTCGACTTCCCCGAACCGATCTCCGTCTCCGTTTTACCGCACGGCCCCTCCTCGGAATCGTTCGCCGGTTCCGCCCGATCCCACGGCTTCGGCGTGTTCCTCCACGTCCCGATGGAGCCGAAAGGCGGCGTCGCCGACCGGACGGAGCCGTACCTCCTTCGCCGGGGGATGCCGCCGGAGGAGATCGCGAGCCGGTTTGACCGGATGGCCGCCGACGTCCCCCAGGCGAACGGGGCGAGCAACCACATGGGGTCGGCGTTCACCTCCGACCTCGCTGCGATGACCGCCTTCGCGCAGGCGCTCAAGGGGAAGGGGTTCTTCTTCGTCGACAGCGCGACCTCGGCGGGCAGCGTCGCCTTGGCGGCCATGGAGCGGGCGGGCGTCCCGGCGATCCGGCGCGACGTCACCCTCGACGACGACGGCCGGCCCGAGAAGATAGGGCGTCAATGGGCCGCCGTCCTCGCCATCGCGAAGGAGCGGGGCCAGGCGGTTCTCCTGTGCCACGCCCGCCGGGAGACGCGCATTGCCCTCCTCGAACTGCTCCCGCAGCTGCGCCGGGAAGGGATTCGTCCCGTGACCGTCGAAGATCTCCTGTCGCCCCCCGCCGGGACTTCGCGGGGGCGTTGAGTGGAACCGGACCTTTTCGCGGCATCGACCTCCGGGGACGTACTTTCCGTCACCGAGCTGACGGGGAGGATCAAGCGGCTCCTCGAGTCGTCCTTCCGGACCGTGCGGGTCGAGGGGGAGGTGTCGAACTACAAGCGGTACGAGGCGTCCGGCCATCGGTATTTCTCCCTGAAGGACGAGGGGGCGCAGGTCCGCGTCGTCCTGTTCCGCGGGAACGAGCGGAACATCTACGGGGAGATCCGCGACGGGCAGACGGTGATCGTCACCGGCTCCCTCGGCGTGTTCGAAAAGAAGGGGGAGTACCAGATCTACGCACGCTCCGCCGAGGTGCGGGGCGCCGGGAACCTTCTCCTGGAACTTGAGCGGCGGAAGCGCCGCCTCGCCGGGGAGGGGCTGTTCGACGCCGCGCGCAAGCGTCCGCTTCCCCCGTTCCCGCGGCGGCTCGGGATCGTGACGTCACTGCACGGCGCCGTCCTGCGCGACATGGTTCGGGTGGCGCGCTCCCGATTTCCGGGGGTGGCGATCGTCCTCGCCCCGTCGCCGGTCCAGGGGGAAGGCGCGGCGGCGGAGATCGGGGCGGCGCTGGACGCCATGTACTCCTTCGGAGGTGCCGACGTCATCCTCGTCGGGCGTGGAGGCGGCTCCATCGAGGACCTGTGGGCGTTCAACGAGGAGGTGGTCGTGCGGGCCATCGTCCGTTCCCCCGTTCCGGTCGTCAGCGCGGTCGGGCACGAGACCGACTTCACGCTGGCCGATCTTGCCGCGGACCACCGCGCTCCAACCCCGACCGCCGCCGCGCAGATGGCCGTCCCCGACCGGGTCGAGCTCCTCGACCGGGTCGCCGCCCTCTTCCTGCGGGCCCGCCGGGCCGATGCCCGTTCGCGGGAAACGGCGCGTCAGGAGTGGCGGATCGCCGCGGGGAAACTGTCGGACCCGCGTCCCCTCCTTCAGGGGAAGCGATACGCCGTCGACGCCCTGTCGTCCTCGCTCTCGGAACGTGTTCGCTCCGTGTCCCGGGACGGACGGGAAACCGTCGAACGCCTCTCCGCCGCCGTGCGGATCCACTCCCCCGCGGCGTGGGTTTCCGGGAGGCGCGGGGAGCTCGCGGTCCTTCTCGGCCGGGCCCGCACCGAAGCGGACGCCCGGAACCGCCGCCTCCGATCCGACCTCGATGTCCTCCGCGGCAAGCTGGCGTCCCTCAATCCGACCGCCGTGCTCACACGGGGGTACGCGATCGCGCTGGACCGGGCAACGGGGAAGGCGGTCCGCTCCGTATCGGAGGCACGTTCCGGCCGGGCGCTGGATATCCGGGTTTCCGACGGCGCGTTCGGGGCGATCGTCACGGAGCCGAAACAGTGAACGGTGCGCGCGGCGTGAGGATTGTCGCCTTGTTCTGCGCGCTTGGAGTGATCGCCGGCGCGCCTGCGCTCGCCGGGCAAGACGGGGCGATATCGATCGCCGTTTCGACCCGCACCCCGGCGTTGGGCGATCCCGTGGTCGTCGAGGTTGCGGCGGGCGGGCCCATCGACAACCTGGTCCTCCGGTGGAAGGGGGCGGCCTGGCCGATGCGGGAGGTCGCGCCGGGACGGTACGAGGGGTTGATCGGGGTGGATCTCGACGACCCGGAGGGACCGGCGGCGGTGGCCGCGGACGGGTTCCTCGGCGGCGCGCGGGTCCGCGCGGAGGCGAAGGTGACGATCTCCCCGCGGAAGTTCGCCGTGCAGGAGCTGACCCTTCCGAGGGGGATGGCGGAATTCGACAACGCCACACTGGTCCGGATCAGGGCGGAGGCGGCGGCCCTTTCCCGGAGGCTCTCCCGGGTGACCCCCCCGCGCTGGCGGACCCCGTTCCTTCCGCCGGTGGAGGCGTACCGTCCCGCGAATTTCGGCGTGCGCAGGGTGATCAACGGGCATCCCCGGATGCCGCACTCCGGCGTGGACCTCCACCTGCCCGCGGGGACGCCGGTCCGGGCGATCGCCGACGGCCGGATCGCCTTCGCGGGCGAGCAGTTCTTCGGCGGGCGATCGGTGGTGATCGACCACGGCGGCGGGGTCTTCAGCGTCTACTATCACCTGGAGGAATTCTCCGTCGCGGAGGGGCAGGAAGCCTCCCGGGGAGACCGGATCGGGTCGGTCGGGGCCACAGGACGGGCGACCGGGCCGCACCTTCATTTCGGCGTGCGGGTTCCGGGCGGGCGCGTCGACCCCACGCGCCTGTTGGCCCTTCCGGGCCGATGAGCGATGATCTATAATAAAAAGTTCCCAGGAGGCGGCGCGCGATGGCGGGGAAAGGGAAGGAGCCTTCCTTCGAGGAGGCGTTGAAGGGGCTCGAAGCCGTCGTGGAACGGCTCGAGTCGGGAGAGCCTCCCCTCGAGGAGTCGATCCGCCTGTTCGAGGAGGGGATGCGCCTCTCCGAGACGTGCCGGAAGCGCCTCGACGAGGCCGACCGGAAGATCGAGCTCCTCTTGCGGAAGCCGGGGGGCGTCTCCCGGGAGTCCGCCGACGAGGATGATATCTTAGGGAAGGAAGAGTGACGGCGGCCCGAACGATCGTCCGCCTTCGCCGGTTGGTCGAGGAGGGCCTGGCAGGTACCTTCTCTTCCGAAGCCTCCCGGATCCCGTCTCCTCTCCGGGAGGCGATGGAGTACTCCCTGATGGCGGGGGGAAAGCGGGTGCGGCCGGTTCTGCTCCTGTCCGCCGGCCTGGCGGTGGGAGCGGAGGAAGGCGACCTGCTCCCGTTCGCCTGCGCGGTCGAGTACATCCACACGTACTCGCTGATCCACGACGACCTGCCGGCGATGGACGACGACGACTTCCGCCGGGGGAAGCCGACCTCCCACAAGGTGTTCGGCGAGGGAACCGCGATCCTGGCGGGCGACGCGCTGCTGACGGACGCGTTCCGGGTGATGGCGCAGTCCCCCTTGGCGCAGTCAGACCCGGGCAGGGCGGTGCGGGCGATCGCCGATCTCGCGCGGGCGGCCGGCGGCGGCGGGATGGTGGGCGGCCAGCAGATGGACCTGTCCGCCGCGCCCGGGAGCTCCAAGGCGGCCGAGGTCGACGAGATCGAGCTGCGGAAGACCGCCGCGCTCCTCGCCTCCTGCGCGCGAACGGGGGCGTTCCTCGGCGGAGGTACGACGGCCCAGGTCGACGCGCTGGGGGAGTACGGTACGCGGTTGGGTCTTCTCTTCCAGGTCACCGACGACATCCTCGACGAGACGGGGAGCTTCGAGGAGATGGGGAAGGGGATCGCCAAGGACCGGGCGCGCGGGAAGTGGACCTACCCGGTGGCCCACGGGATGCCGGCCGCGATCGAGCGTGCCTCGGAGCTCGAACAGGCGGCGCTCGCCGCGGTTTCCGCGTTCGGGGCGGAAGCCGACCCGCTCCGGGAACTCGTCGGCATGGTGCGGAACAGGAGGAAGTGACGCTGGCGGACGCTCCACGCCCGGCGGCGATCCGGTCGCCGGCGGAACTGAAGAAGGTGCCTCGCGACAAGCTTCCGGGCGTCGCCGCGGAACTGCGGGAGACGATCGTCCGCAACGTCGCGCGCACCGGGGGGCACCTCGCCTCGAGCCTCGGCGTGGTGGAGCTCACGATCGCCCTCCACTACGTGTTCGACTGCCCGCGGGACCGGATCGTCTGGGACGTCGGGCACCAGGCCTACGCCCACAAGATCCTCACGGGGAGGCGGGACGTTTTCCCGACGCTGCGGACCTTCGGGGGGATCTCCGGATTTCCGCGCATCTCCGAGAGCCCCTGCGACGCCTTCGGCACGGGGCACTCCGGCACGTCGATCTCCGCCGCCCTCGGGATGGCGGTCGCCCGGGACCTTCGGAAGGAGAAGAACCGCGTCGTCGCCGTCATCGGGGACGGCTCCCTCTCTTCCGGGCTCGCCCTCGAGGGGCTGAACCAGGCGGGCCACCAGAAACGCGATCTCGTCGTCATCCTCAACGACAACGAGTGGTCGATCTCCCAGAACGTCGGCGCCCTTTCCGGGTACCTCAACCGGATGATGACCGGGAAGCTGTACACCTCGTTCCGGAAGCGGGTCGAGACGCTCCTGAAATCGATGCCCCACGGCGCGTTCCTGGCGCGGATCGCGAAGAAGTCCGAGGAGCTGACGAAGGGGTTCATCGTCCCCGGCCTCCTGTTCGAGGAGCTCGGCTACACCTACATCGGCCCGATCCCGGGGCACGACCTCGAGGCGCTCATCGGGACGCTGCAGAACCTCGAGAACATCGAGGGGCCCGTGCTCGTCCACGTGGTGACGTCCAAGGGAAAGGGGTATGCGCCGGCGGAGGCGAACCCGGAATTTTTCCACGGGGTGGGCACCTTCGACCCGGAGACCGGGACGGGGATCGGAAAGGGGTCGGCGCCGTCCTACACGGACGTCTTTTCCGACGCGATCGTCGAGCTCGCGAGGGAAAACCCGAAGGTGGTCGCCATCACCGCGGCGATGTGCGGCGGGACGGGCCTTGCGAAATTCCGCGAGGCGTTTCCCGACCGGTTCTTCGACGTGGGGATCGCGGAATCCCACGCGGTGACCTTCGCCGCGGGCCTTGCCCGCGAGGGGAAGGTCCCGATCGTGGCGATCTACTCGACCTTCCTGCAGCGCGCCTTCGACCAGATCATCCACGACGTCTGCCTTCAGAAGCTTCCCGTGGTGTTCGCCGTCGACCGTGGCGGTCTCGTCGGGGCCGACGGGGCCACGCACCAGGGGCTGTTCGACCTGTCGTTCCTGCGGCAGATCCCCGATATGTCCCTGATGGCCCCTCGCAACGAGGCGGAGCTGGTCCGGATGCTGCGGGCGGCGGTGGGCGCCGGCCGTCCCGTGGCGATCCGCTATCCGCGGGGTTCCGGGACGGGGGCGGCGATCCCCTCCGGGGACGAGGCGATTCTCTGGGGGAGGGGCGAACTCCTGGAGGACGGGAAGGACGTCCTCCTCGTGGGGATCGGATCCACCGTCGTCTTGTGCCTGCACGCGGCGCAGGAGCTGCGGAAACATGGTGTTTCCGCGGCGGTGGTCGACGCCCGGTTCGTAAAACCGCTCGACGCCGACCTCCTCCTGCCGCTGGTCCGCAGGATCGGGCGGGTCGTCACCGTGGAGGAGAACCTCCTCGCCGGCGGGTTCGGCAGCGCGGTGATGGAACTTCTCGAGGAGCACGACGAGCATCCCCAGCGATTTAGCCGGATCGGCGTTCGCGACCGGTTCGTCGAGCACGGCTCCCCCGCGCAGCTGCGCGAAGCGTGCGGCTTGACGTCCGCGCACATCGTTTCCGAGGCGTTGCGGATCTGCCACGAAGGGAAGTCCCTGATCCCCTCGATCCTCGACGGCATCCGGTCCCGCCTCGAGAAGATTGTCTGATCCGCCGCGCCCTCCCGCCGGCGTGCGCCGGCGGCTCGACGCCGAGCTCGTCTCGCGGGGGATCGCGGAGACCCGCGCGAAGGCCCGGGGCTTGATCCTCGCCGGGAGGGTCCGCGTCAACGGGATCGTCTGCACGAAATGCGGTACGCCCGTGAAGGAGGGCGCGGAGGTCGGGCTCCTGCCGGCCCCGCGCCCGTTCGCCTCGCGGGGGGGCGGGAAGCTCTCCGGCGCGCTCGACGATTTCGGGATCGACCCGACGGGGAGCGTGGCCCTCGACGTGGGCGCGTCGACCGGCGGTTTCACCGACTGCCTGCTCCGGCGCGGCGCCTCCCGCGTCTACGCGGTCGACGTCGGGGAGCGCCTGCTCGACGACCGGCTGCTGCGCGACCCGCGCGTCGTCTCCCTCGAAAAGGTGAACTTCCGCCACGCCGCCGGGGACCTGCTGCCGGAAAAGGCGACGCTCGCGGTCGTCGACGTCTCCTTCATCTCCCTGCGGCACATCCTCCCGGTGCTCCCGCGCTTCCTCGCCCCCGGCGCCGAGGCGCTCCCCCTCGTGAAGCCGCAGTTCGAGGTGGGGAAGGGCCGCGTCGGCAAGGGGGGCGTCGTCCGGGACGACGCGCTGCGCCGGGAGGCGGTGGACGGGATCGCGGCGTTCGCCCGCGAAACGGGGTACGAAGTCCTCGGCGAGGCGGAGAGCCGCCTCCCCGGCCCGAAGGGGAACCGCGAGGTGTTCCTGCACCTTCGGTGGCCACCGCGCGATTCACCCTGCAAGGGGAGGGTCTTTCCTACCGGTCGATCGTAAGGTACACTTATGGGAGCCAAAACGTATACCACGGAGGGGCCATGAAATACATCAGCATCCGCGATCTGCGAGGAAACACGTCGGCCGTCCGGAAGTCCCTCGCCAGGGACGGGGAGATCATCGTCACGGCGAACGGCAAGCCGATCGCCGTGCTTGCGCCCGTTTCCCCGCAGAGCGTCGAGGGGACGGTCACCGCGATCCGGCGGGCCCGTTTCACCAGGGCGCTGGAAGATGCCCATTCTTCGGCAAAAGAGGCCGGTTTGTCCGGCCTCTCCGCGGAAAACGTCGAGGCCGTGGTCCGGGAGGCGCGGAAGGCGGCGAGGCGGCGAGCCGCCCGGTGAGGGTCGTCCTCGACACGAACGTCCTCGTCTCCGGCGTTCTCACCCCCGGGGGCGTTTGCCACCGGATCCTCGAATTGGTCCGGGACGATATCCTGGTTCCATGCGTGGACGGCCGGATCCTCGAGGAGTACGAGGCGGTGTTCCTGTACCCGAAACTGTCCCCCGTGCTGGGGCCGTCGCGGGAGATCCTGTCGTTCCTCCGGAGCGTGGCGGTGCGGGTGGGGGCGGTTCCCCTTGCCGCGAAGCTGCCCGACGCAACCGACCTGCCGTTCCTCGAGGTGGCGTCCGCCGCTTCGGCCGTTCTCGTCACGGGGAATGTGCGCCACTTTCCGAAGGAGGTTCGAGGTCGCGTTGTGGTGCAGACACCTGCCGGACTCATCGAGATGCTCCGGCGCATCGGATGATCGTCCTCCCTATTGATGAATGGTCGCTTGACTTCGGGGGGAGCGGCGGGTAATTTTCCTGAAGATGCGCGGACGTGTCACCGATAAGAGTGGAACATAACGCCTTTCCGGCGGGGAAACGGGGTGTGGACGATGAAACGTGCGTCGGTGAACTTGGGGACGTTCGCGGTGGTGGCCATGCTGATCCTCCCCCCGCTCGGCGCGTTCGCGCAGCAGGCGCCGGCCGAACCGGTGAAATCGCCCGAGGGGATCGTCCACACGGTGGCCGAGGGGGACACCCTCTGGGATCTCTCGGCGAAATACCTCGGATCCCCTTGGAAATGGACGGAAATCTGGGAGCGAAACCGCTTCCTCACCAATCCGCACTACATCTATCCCGGCATCCAGGTCGTGATCGTCCCGCCGGGTCCGATGGAGATCGCGCTCGCCCAGGAGCCGGAGTCCGACTCCGGACCCGGCGAAACGGTCGCCGCGGTCGCACCTCCACCCGCCGAGGAGGTCAAGCCCACGGTCCCGGCGGTTGCCCCTCCCCGCGTGCCGTACCTCGACATCAAGCCGGAGGATTTCGTCCGCGCCGGGGAGTTCCTGAAGGAGGCGCCGAAGGGGATCGGCCACATCGACGGGGGAAAGGAACCGAAGGTCGGATTCGTCGAAGGCGACACGGTATACCTCTCGCTCCGGAAGGAGATCCCGGTGGGCCAGCTGCTGGGCGTCTACCGGGTCCGGGGACCGATCGACAGTTCCGGGAAACGTTCGGTTTCCGGATATGTGAAATACCTGATCGGGGTGATCCAGGCGGTGCCGAAGGTCGACGGCCAGGCGACCGCGAGGGTCCGGCATTCGTTCGAGGACCTGACGCGCGCCGACCTGCTCTCGGAGGAGATCCCGGCGTACGCGCCGGTGCGGATCGACC
>Ga0326597_10001426_pt1 | contig 38777 bp, 33 predicted proteins | sample RVTome_12_FD_203789 | JGI IMG/M metagenome (GOLD analysis project Ga0326597, IMG submission 203789) | Soil microbial communities from uranium-contaminated site in the Upper Colorado River Basin, Wyoming, United States - RVT100D185 | ecosystem: Environmental > Terrestrial > Soil > Contaminated >... | reverse complement strand
CGCCGGTCTCGGTGCCAGGGCGCGCGCCAGTGCGACTCGCTGCTGCTGCCCGCCCGACAGTTGGTGTGGCCGGCGGGAGGCCAGGCCGGCCAGGCCGACGGCTTTCAGCAACTCGTGCGTTCGCTGCTCCCGCTCCGTTCGTGGCCAACGCCGCTCCACCAGTCCGAAGGCGACGTTCGCCTCGACGTTCAGGTGTGGGAACAGCGCGAAGTCCTGAAACACCATGCCGACACCGCGGCGCTGCGGCGGCACACCCAGCAGGTCGCGTCCGTCCAGCGCGATCGTGCCGGCGTCCAACGGTTCGAGCCCGGCCACCAGCCGTAGCAGCGTCGACTTGCCGCAACCTGACGGACCCAGCAGCGCCGTGGTGCGGCCCTGCGCTACGGAGAGGTCCACGCCATCGACGGCGCGAACCGCGCCGTAGTGCCGCGCGACGCGGGACAACACGAGAGCCACGGCGCCCATCATAGCCGCGCCGTCCGCGCCGTCCGGAGCGGCACCTGCTCAGATCTCGCCGGGCGTCCCCAACCGGTCCAGTGCCGCCATCACCAGTGCGGTGAGCCCCATCAACAGCATCGCCAGCACCAGCGCGGCGGCGTAGTTCTCGCTACCGGGTCGGCTCAAGCGCTGGTAGATCGCTACCGGCAGGGTGGCCAACTCAGGGCGGGTCAGCACCAGCGCCGCGCCGAACTCGCCCAGCGACACCGCCATCGCGAAGCCCGCCCCCCCGATCAGCGCCGGCGTTAACGCCGGCAGGTCGACACGCAGCAAGCGCCGCCACGGGCCTGCCCCCGCGACCGCCGCCGCTGCGCTGCGCGAGGCTGGAATGCCGCGCAGCGACGGCAGCACCGCCCGCGCCACGAACGGTGTACCGATCAGCGCATGCGCCAACGCCAGGCCGGCGAAGGTACCGCTCAGCGCCGGCCAGGCGAGCAGAAGGCCCAAACCCAACGTCACTGCGCTGGTCGCCAGAGGCAGCAGGCTGGCCCGGTCCAACACCTTCCAGCCGCCCCTCACCACAGCGAAGGCGAAGGCGCTGCCGGTCACCGTGGCTATCAGGCCGGACGCCGCTGCGAAGCGAAGCGAGTTCCAGGCAGCCTCCCAGGCGGTCACCACGCCGAACAGGCCGGTCGGCGCGAAGGCCGCCTTCCAGCCGATCCACGACACCCCCTCCGCGCCGGGTGGCAGCACCGTACGCAGCGCCAACGCCGCCAAAGGCGCCGCCGTCAACAACGTCGGGGGTGCCAGCGTCGCCAGCAGGATCCAACGCCCGCGCCGGCCCGGCCGGGGGAGGGGGCCGGCGCTGCCGAGCGGCACGGCCACGCGGGCCTGCAGCGTGGTGTAGATCCCCGCTGCCGTCATCACGATCACCAACTGCAACAGCGCCAGCGCCGCCGCCACGTCCAAGCGCAGCAGACGCGCCACCGCCCGGTAGATCTCGACCTCGAGGGTGTCCCACCCTCCCCCCGGCGCCAGGATCAGGATCACGCCGAACGAGGTGAAGCAGAACACGAACACCAGCGCCGCCGCAGCCAGGATCGCCGGTGCCGCCAGCGGAATCGTCACCCGCAAGGTGGTCCGCAGCGGACCCGCCCCCAAAGTCGCGGCGGCGTCGCGCAGGTGCGGTGCGGCCGACTCGAGGAACCCGCCCACCAACCTCACCACCACCGCATGGTTGTAGAACACGTGCGCCGCTACGATCAACGCCAGCGTATTCGTCAGGTCCACCCCAAGCGCGCCGCCCGGCCCGGCCAACGCCAGAAAGCCCGCCCCCGCCACGACCGACGGCATTACGAACGGGACCGTGAACAGCGCTCGCATCACCCGCTTGCCGGGGAACGACCAGCGCGCGAACGCCAGCGCTCCCGGCAGCCCGAGCGCGACGGTCAACACCGTCGACAAACTCGCCTGAACGAAGGTGCGGAGCAGTCGCTCACGCAGGTACGGGTCCATCGCCAACTCGGCCGCCGTCCGCCACGGCTCGAGGCCAATACCACGAGCGACGACGGCGCCCAGCGGCACCAGCAACGCCAACGCCAGGAACGCGCTGGCGAGCCAAGCGGAGGCGCGACCGGGGGACGGCATCACGACCTCATCACGCCCGCGAGTCTAGCGCGGGCATCCAGAGCGCCGCTGACGCGCCTGCCGGGGCTTGACAGGTGCGCGGCGGCGGGCTAACTTCGCTTTCGTGAACTGCGGACTCTTCATCCTCATGCCCGCGCTGCGCGCCACCGGTTTCCCGGTCCGCGTCGCCAGGGAGGGGTCTGCCGTCCGCTAGTTTCGAAGCGAATTCTCGAACCACAGCGACCGTGGCCCCAACGCCACGGTCGCTTCTTTGTGGGTTCTTCAGCAACGCCGGAAAGGCAAGCATGTCCAGCACCAGCTCGGTCCACCCCTCGGCAGCCTCCAGCCTGCGCTACCTCGCGCTGCTGGCCCGCTACCTTCGTCCCCAGCTAGGCCGCGCAGCCTGGATGGCCGGGCTGCTATTGGCAGCGACCGGCCTGCAGCTGGCCGTGCCGCAACTGTTGCAGCGCATCATCGACGGCGCCCTATCCGGCGACCCTGTCGCCACGCTGCGGCAGGGTGCGCTCGCCTTCCTAGCCGTGGCGGTCGGGCAGCAGCTCGCCAGCGCCGGCGCGACGGTTCTTGGTGCCGACGTCGCCTGGAGCGCCACCAACGCCCTACGGCGCGACCTTTTCGCCCATGTGTTGCGCCTCGACCTTGACTGGCACGCTGCGCGTAGCGGCGGCGAGCTGATCGAACGGGTCGACGGCGACGCGACCGCCCTGTCGAACTTCTTCAGCCAGTTCAGCGTGCGCCTGGTCGGCGGCCTGCTGTTGATGGTCGGCATCCTGATCGCGCTCTGGTTCGTGTCGCCCACCCTCGGAGCTGCTCTGACGGCGTTCGCGGCTCTTGAGCTGGTGGTGATGCAACGAACCCGCAAAGTCGCCGTGCCCGCCAGCGAGCTCGAAAGGCAGGTCTCGGCCGAGACCTTCGGCTTCCTCGAGGAACGCATCGCCGGCATCGAAGACCTCCGCGCCAACGGCGGCGGCCGGTACGCCCTGCACCGCTTCGAAGCGGTGATGCGCCGCTTCCTGCACGGCACCCGGCGTGCCTGGATGCTTCGCTCGGTGGTGTGGCTGTCCAGCTACGGCGGCTTTGTCGTCGGCGTGACGCTGACCCTCGGCGTCGCCATCGGCCGCGTCCGCGCCGGCACCATGACGGTCGGCGAGGCGTACATGGTGTTCCAGTACATGCTGTTGCTGCAGGTCCCGATCGAACAGATCTCGCAACAGCTGCAAGAGTTCCAAAAGGCCGCCGCCGGTGCCGAACGGATCGGCGCGCTGCTTTCCTCCCGTTCTCGGCTGGCCACCCGCGCCGAGGAGCGTTTACCGGCCGGTCCGCTGGAGGTGCGTTTCGAGCGGGTCGACTTCGCCTACGGCGAGGTGCCGGTGCTGAGCGACCTGAGCTTCACCGTGCCGGCTGGCACCACCCTCGGGCTACTGGGTCGCACCGGCAGCGGCAAGAGCACCGTGGTGCGACTGCTGTTGCGGCTCTACGACGTGCGCAGCGGTGCGGTTCGCCTAGGCGGCAGCGACCTGCGTGATCTGAGCGAGGCGGCGTTGCGGGATGCGGTCGCGCTGGTCAGCCAGGAGGTTCAGCTTTTCCAAGCCAGCGTGCGCGACAACCTCACCTTCTTCGCAAGCAAGCCAGGCGATGCGCGGCTGCGCGACGTCCTGCACGAGGTCGGTCTGGGCGGCTGGCTGGCCGGCCTGGTGGACGGTCTCGACACGGTAATCGCGCCTGGCGGGCGCGACCTGTCGGCCGGCGAGGCTCAGCTGCTGGCCCTGGCTCGCGCGTTCCTGAAGAACCCCGGCCTGGTGGTGCTGGACGAGCCCACCTCGCGCCTCGACCCGGCCACCCAGGCGCGACTGGAGGTCGCCCTCGACCGGTTGCTGCACGGTCGCACCGTCGTGGTAATCGCCCACCGGCTGGAGACCGTCCGGCGCGCCGACAAGATCGTGCTGCTGAGCGAAGGCCGGCTGGTCGAGGAGGGCGCCCGCGAGGCGCTCGCCGCAGACCCGAACAGCCGCTATGCCCGGCTGCTGCAGGCGGCGGACGCGGCACCACGAATCGAGGAGCTCGCATGACGGTACGACCTGCTTCCGCATCGCCGCTACGGCTGACCTGGGCGCTGGCCCGTCAGCACCGTGCGGCGCTGGCCATCAACCTGCTGGTGTGGGCGTTCATCCACGCCAGTCCGGTCGCCGTCGGCGTGCTGATGAAGGGCGTATTCGACGGTCTCGCCCCCGGCCAATCCGCCGTCGCCAGTCCCTGGACGCTACTGGCGCTGGTGGCGGGTCTCGACCTGGTCCGCATCGCGGCGCTGGTGGGCGGGGTGTGGGCCTGGTCGGGCCTGTGGTCGACGGCGGTAATGCAGGTGCGTCGCAACCTGCTTCGTCACCTGCTGACCGCCCCCGGTACCCGCGAGCTGCCCGACTCCTCGTCGGAATCGGTGACCCGCCTTCGCGACGACGTCGACGACGTGGGCCAATACCTCGAAATGGCAGTCGACGGCGGTGGCCTGTTCCTGTACGTCGTGGGCGCGCTGGCGGCGATGGTGGTCGTCGCCCCGTGGCTCACCGTCGCGGCGCTGCTGCCGTTGCTGCTGACGCTGTTCGCGACCGCCTGGATGCGTCCCTGGATCCGTACTGTGAGGACGCGCCTGCGTGACGCCACCGGACGCATCACCGACTTCATCGGCGAGACGACCGGCGCGGCGCAGGCGGTCAAGCTTTCCGGACGGAGCTCTGCGGTGGTGGACCGATTCGACGCTCTCGGCGCCGAGCGGCGTCACGCCGCGTTGCGCGACACCTGGCTGGCCGAAACCGTCCGCAGCCTCAACGACAACATGGTCCACGTCGCCATGGGCCTGGTGCTGCTGCTGGCGGCCTCCGGCCTGCGCGACGGCAGCTTCGGCGTCGGCGATTTCGCCCTGTTCGTCACCTACCTCCCACGTCTCACCGGCGCTATGACCTTCTTCGGTGCGATGGCGGTGCACCAGCGCCGCACCGGCCTGGCGTACGAGCGCCTTGCGACCCTGCTGAGCGACGCCCCGGTCGAGAGCATCGTCGCCGGTCCGCCCGCCAGCCTGGTCGGTCCGGCACCCGACTGGACGCCGGCACGTCCGTTCCGCGAACGCTTCGAACGGCTCGAGCTGCGCGGCCTGAGCGCGCGGCACCCCAGCGGACGCGGAATCGAAGGCGTCGACCTAGAGGTGCGGCGCGGCGAGATCGTGGTGGTGACCGGCCGGGTAGGATCGGGTAAGACGACTCTGCTGAGAGCCCTGCTGGGTTTGGCCCAACGCAGCTCGGGCGAGATCCGCTGGAACGGCCAGGCCGTCGACGATCCAGCCTCGTTCCTGACGCCGCCCCGCAGCGCCTACGTGGCGCAGACACCACGGCTGTTCAGCGACGCGTTGCGTCACAACGTGACGCTCGGCCGTGACGAGGCCGGCCTGCGCCGCGCCATCGACCTGGCGGTGCTCAACCGCGACGTCGAACGGTTCGAGCACGGTCTCGACACCGAGATCGGCACGCGCGGCGTACGCCTCTCCGGCGGTCAGATCCAACGCAGCGCGGCCGCACGCAGCTTCATGCAACAGGCAGAACTGCTGGTCGTCGACGACCTCTCTAGCGCGTTGGACGTAGAGACCGAGCGGCAGCTGTGGGACGGGCTCGCCGCTGAAGGCGCCAGTTGCCTGGTGGTGTCGCACCGGCGGGCGGCCTTGCGGCGTGCCGATCGGATCGTGGTGCTGGCCGCTGGCGTGGTCCACGACGTCGGTACGCTGCCAGAGCTGCTGCAGCGGTCCGCCGAGTTTCAGGCGCTGTGGGAGAGCGACGCGACGTTGCAACCCGCGGCCGGAGCGTCACTGCTCGCCTGACCTGCAAGCCGGTTCTCAACGCACCTCGGACGGGTCGCGGCCCTGACGCACCAGCTGCGTCCACTGCTCGAGCCAGCGCCGCTGGCTCGCCTCGATCCGCTCGGCATCCAGCGTCGCGGTCTGCTCGTCGGTCGGTCGTGGCGCGAACAGCTCGAACTCCTCGGGCAGCGTCACGTCGGCCCTGGCGGGGTACACGAACATCGAGGTCGGCACCGCCGCCTGCGTGTCAGCTGCGACCAGCAGGTCGACCAGGGCACGTGCGGCCTGCGGAGCGCGATTGCCGCGCAGCACGCCGACCGCCTCGATCTGCCGCCAGGCGCAGCGGTCGCACAGCAGGTTGCGGGTGGGCGCCTCGCTGAGTTGCTCCTCGGCGAACATCACCTCGGCGGCGGGACTCGTCGCGTACGACAGCACGATCGGCCGGTCGCCGCCGTAACGGCTGAAGGCCGAGTAGTACGCGTCCGACCAGCCGGCCACGACCAGCACGCCACCGTCGCGCAGCTCGGCCCAGTAGTCCAGCCAGTCGTAGTCGCCCCCCTCGCCGAAGCGCGCGATCGTGGTCAGCATGAACGCCAGACCGGGACTGCTGGTGGCGGGGTCGGTCACCACCGTGGCGGAGGCGTAGCGCGGCTCGGTCAGGTCGGTGAGTTCGGTCGGTTCGGGAAGGTCGCGTTGCGCCAGGCCGGCCAGGTCGTAGTTGAACGTCACGTACCCGACGGTGACCGGGGTGAGCAGCTCGCCGGCGAACCGCAACCGTTCCGGGATCGCCTCCAGCCCGGTAGCCGTGTACGGCTCGAACAGCTCGCGCGCGCCCGCACGCGCGATCAGCGCGTCGTCGATGCCGAACAGCACGTCGGCGATCGGCCTGCCGGCGGTCAGCAGGGCACGATTGACCACCTCGCCGGCATCACCGCCGGAGAGGACCCGCAGGTCGACACGCTGCTCGCGCTCGAACCGTTCGACCAGCTCGTCCGGCAAAGCGAACGAGTCGTGGGTGATCAGCGTCACCCGTTGCGCCGTGGCGAGCCCTAGCAGGGTCGCCGCGGCAACGAGCGCGATGATTATGCGAATCTTCGAGAGGTTCATGGGTTCCCTTCCGTCACCAGGGAAGGGGGACTTGGTCACGCTGCCTACGCCCGTACGAACGGGATCAGGTTCGAGGGTGTGCTCTCAGCCCGGCACGAACCGGGCACCCCTGGCGACCACGCGAGCGTAGCGCACTACGGCGGGACGCACCAGCGTACGCGCGTCAGTCGCCGGCGCCGGCGCCGTGGACGGCCTCTCCCAACCGGGTTTCGCGCGCGGTCGGACGGCCCGGCCCCAATCCGGAAGCGATGACGATGGTGACGCAGAACAGCGCCGAGGCGCTCAGGAACACCGCGCGGTACCCCAGCTCGCCACCGCCGAGCAGGCTGACCAGGCCTACGCCCACTAGCGGGGCCACGGCGCGGCTGGCGGCCACCACGGCGTTGTCGAGCCCGAACGCCGAGCCGACCTCGCTCTGGGCCGTTCCGACGTTCAACAGCGCCGAGAGTGCCGGCATCACACCGCCGATGGCGATCCCCGCCAGGCCGTTGAGGAGCAGCAGCTGCACTCCGTTCTGAACGAACGCCATCGGAAGGTAACAGGCGGCCGCCATTGCGGACGAGACCAGCAGTACGGTGCGGTGGCCAACGCGGTCGCCCAGGCTGCCCAAATAGATCGCGGAGATGGTGCTGGTGGCGGCCGCGATGCCGATCACCATGCCGGTGAAGGTGGCGGTCCGACCCGCCGACGCCAGTAGGATCGGAATGAACAGCGGCAGGATCGGGACCATCACGCCCCGCCCGAGCCAGGCGGCGAAGCGCGCTGCGAAGGTGCGGACCACGTGCGGTGTACGCAGCACGTGCGCCCAGTCACGCGTCATCCCTGACAGGCGACGTGCGTTCTTGGGCGGCGTGAACGACTCGCGCACCCCGAACTGCACCAGGATTCCGCCCGCCAGCAATAGCCCCGCCGTAATGACGAAAGCTGCCCGGTACCCGACCGTGTCGGCCAGAATCCCGCCAAGGATCGGCCCGGCCGCCACGCCGCTGGTCATCGCGGTTTGCAGCGCACCCAGTGCGAATCCGCTGCGTTCGCGTGGCGCGACCGACGCCACCAACGCGCTGTTGGCAGAGACGATGCCGGAAACGACCCCCTGCAGAGCCCGCAACGCCACCAGCTGCTCGGCGTTGCGTACGAACGCCATCGCCAGGATGACCGCCGCCCCGCCGAACAGCGCCCGCTGAACCATCGGCTTGCGGCCGACCCTGTCCGCTACCGCGCCCCACACCGGCGAGGCGAGCATCATGGTGATCGCTTGCGCACTGAACACGGCGCCCGCCAGGAACACCAGGTCCAGACCCCATGCGCTACCCAACGACCCGACGTAGTTGGGCAGGAACGGGAAGATCATCGAGAAGCCGATCGCCGAGAGCAGCTGGGCGATGAACAGGATGGTCAGGATTCGTTTCCAGTCGTTCACGCGGCTCCGGCTTCGCAGGTCGTGTTGAAGTTCGTGCCCGAGGCTCGGCGGTCACGTTCGACGGCGAGGCTCACCTCTGTCGTGGCACACCGCCAAGTACGGTACGCCCAACGGCCGATCCGTGAGGTCGCCGGACGCACGCCGTGACGACCGCGGCGGGCAGGTCGCCGCGCGAGCGCTGGGACATCGGGCCCGCCGCCGATTCGTTACGCTCGGGCTATGGCTGGCCCCCACGTGTTCTTCGTCGCACCGGTCGGACCCGGTTCCGGGCTGACGACCATCTCGCTGGGTCTGGTACGCGCACTGGATCGAAAGGGGTTGCGCGTCGCCTTCTTCAAGCCGATCCGCCAACCCGGCCGTGAAGACGGTCGCGAACCGTCGACGCACTTCGTGGCCGAAACCAGCGACATCGAACCGATCGAACCGTTCGCCTGGTCGTACGCCGAGGAGCTGGTCTCCAGCGGCCGCGCAGGCCAGTTGTACGAGGAGATAGTCGGCCGAGCCCAGGAGCGCTTCGATCGTAGCGACATCGACGTGCTGATAGTCGAGGGGCTGATCGCGACCGGCGATCACCCCGAACTGGATAGTCTGAACGAGGAGGTGGCGACCGCCTTCGATGCCGAGGTGGTACTGGTCGGATCGATCGGAAGTGGCACGCCCGAAGCGTTGTCGGAGCGGATCGAAATGGTGTCCCAGCACTTCGGCGGCGCCAAGGCCGGTCACCTGCTCGGAGCGATCGTCAACAAGCTCAACGCGCCGGTTCAAGAGGTCACCGCTGCGGCACGCACCTTGGAGCACGAGCCCGCGGAACCACTCGACGCGGTCGCCCTGAAGGCGCGTATGCGGGCCTTCTCCGGAGACTTTCGGCTGTTGGGCGCAGTCCCGTGGGACCGGTCGCTGGTGTCGCCCCGCACCCTCGACCTCGCCCGCCACTTGGGTGCACGTGCGCTGAGCGAAGGGGAAATGCGCGAGCGACGGGTGGTGGACGTCTCGGTGGTAGCGCGCACCGTGGCCAACATGACGCACCGGCTACGTCCGGGCGCGCTGATCATCACGCCCGGCGATCGCGACGACGTGATTCTCGCCACGGCGATGGCGTCGCTCAACGGCGTGCCGCTGGCCGGCATGGTGCTGACCGGCGGGATCGAACCGGACGAGCGGATCATGAAGCTGTGCGAACGCGCCGTGGCCAACGGCCTGCCCGTACTGCTGGTCGACGACGACAGCTACGTCAGCGCCGCCAAGGCGGCGGCGCTGAACCTGGAGGTTCCACCCGACGACCTCGAGCGGATCGAGCGGGTGATGGACGCAGTGGCGGGCCACCTCGACGTCGAGTGGTTGGCGGCGCGCTGCGCCACCGACCGTGAGCCGCGCCTGTCCCCTCCCGCCTTCATGCACCGTCTGGTGACGCGGGCGCGGCAGGCGGACAAGCGCATAGTCCTGCCGGAAGGGACCGAGCCTCGCACGGTTCGTGCGGCGGTCACCTGCCACGAACGCGGGATCGCCCGTTGCGTCCTGATAGGCGAGCCGGACGAGGCGCGCCGGGTCGCCGAGTCGCAGGGGTTGACCCTCCCGGACGACCTCGAGGTGTTCGAGCCCAGCCTGGACATGCGCGAGCGCTACGTCGCCCCGATGGTCGAACTGCGCAAGCACAAGGGCATGACCGAGCCGATCGCGCGTCAGCAGCTCGAGGACACGGTGGTGCTGGGCACGATGATGTTGGCCCAGGGCGAGGTGGACGGCCTAGTTTCCGGCGCGGTGCACACCACGGCGAACACGGTGCGGCCCGCGATGCAGCTGATCAAAACCCGGCCCGACGCCAAGCTGGTCAGCTCGATATTCTTCATGGCGCTGCCCGATCAGGTGCTCATCTACGGCGATTGCGCCATCAACCCCGACCCGAACGCCGAGGAGCTGGCCGACATCGCGATCCAGTCGGCCGAGTCGGCGATCTACTTCGGGATCGAGCCGCGCGTCGCAATGTTGAGCTACTCGACCGGAGTGTCGGGCGAAGGCAGCGACGTCGACAAGGTGCGCGAGGCGACCCGGATCGCGCAGGCGGCCCGGCCCGACCTGCTGATCGACGGACCGCTCCAGTACGACGCCGCCTCGGTCGCATCGGTGGCACGGTCGAAAGCGCCGGACAGTCCGGTGGCGGGACGGGCGACGGTGCTGATCTTCCCCGATCTGAACACCGGCAACACCACCTACAAGGCGGTGCAACGCAGCGCCAACGTCGTCTCGATCGGTCCGATGCTGCAAGGTTTGCGGCGGCCGGTCAACGACCTGTCGCGCGGTGCACTGGTCGACGACATCGTGTACACCATCGCGCTGACCGCCATCCAGGCCAAGCAGGTCGAGGATCGCGAAGCGGAGGCGGCTGCTGCAAGCTGACGAAGGGCGCCGCCCTTTACCCGGGCGGTATGCTGACCGTTCGTGAACGTCGCCGACGCGCTGCTCGAAAAGCTCGCTTACGACCGGATTCGCCACGCCCTCTCCGAGCGTGCGGCTACCCGGCTTGGGGTAGAGCGTGCCGAGGAGCTCACGCCGCTGGACGGTCCCGAACAGGCTGCTGAGTTGCTGGACCGGACCGACGAGATCCTGGCCGGAGACGAGTTGCCGCTGGGCGGCATAGAGGACGTGCGACCGCTGTTGCGCCGTGCACGCGACGGCGCGATGTTGGAAGGTGCCGAGATCCTTTCGCTCGCCTACACGCTCGACGGCACCGAGCGACTTCGCCGCGCCGTGGCCGAGAGCGAACGGCCGGCCCTTACCGAGCTGGCGCTGAGGATGGGAAGCTTCGAGGGCTGGCTGCGGCTGGTGCGTGAACGGCTCGACGGAGAAGGCGAGGTGCGTGACGACGCGACGCCCAAGCTGCACGACATCCGCCGCCGCCTGAGGCCGCTCCGGGGCCGCATCCGCGAGAAGATGCAACAACTGCTCGAACGCTACGCCGACGCGGTGCAGGACCCGCTGGTCACGCTGCGTCGCGACCGTTACGTGATCCCGATCCGTGCCTCGGCGCAATCGAAAGTGCCGGGCATCGCGATCGACACGAGCGACTCGGGCCGAACGGTGTTCATCGAGCCACAGCCGGTCGTGGCGATGAACAACGAGCTGGCGCTGCTCGAGTTCGAGGAGCGCGACGAGGTGCGCCGCATCCTGCTCGAGTTGGGCCGACGCATCGCCGACCATCCCGAGGTCGACGACACGCTGAGGACGGTGGCCGAGCTGGACCTCGCCAACGCCGCCGCACGCCTGGCGCACGACTGGTCGCTGAAGAGAGCCGAGGTGGCCGGCGACGGTGCGACCTTCCTGCCGCGTGCTCGCCACCCGTTGATCACGGGGTGCATCCCGAACGAGTTGAGACTCGACCAGGCGCGGCGTCTGTTGATCGTCACGGGACCTAACGCGGGTGGCAAGACGGTGCTGCTCAAGACGTTGGGGGTGGCGGTCCTGATGGCCCAGAGCGGCCTGTTCGTCGCGGCGGGCGACGAGGCGAACCCTCCGCGCCTGCCGTGGTTCGAGGCGATCCTGGCCGACATCGGCGACGAGCAGTCGATCGAAGCGTCGCTGTCCACCTACGCAGGTCACCTGACGAACCTCGCAACGATCGTTCGCGACGCCGGACCCGCCACGCTGGTGTTGATCGACGAGCTCGGCTCCGGTACCGACCCGGACGAGGGTGCGGCGCTCTCACAGGCGATCTTGGAGGAGGTCCTTCGCAGCGGGGCGCGCGGGCTGGTCACGACGCACCTTGCGCCACTGAAGGTTTTCGCATCCGATGCGGAAGGGGTTCGCAACGCCGCGATGCGCTTCGACGTCGACCGGCTGCAACCCACCTTCGAGCTGCACGTAGGCCAGCCGGGTCGCAGCTACGCGCTGGCGATCGCGGAGCGGCTGGGTCTGGGTGACGAGGTGTTGGCACGCGCAGCGGAGGTGCTGGGTCCGGAGGGCGAGCGTCTCGAGCGGCTACTGTCCACCCTCGAGCTGCAACGCGAGGAGCTCGCCGCGGCGCAGGCCGAGGCTGAACGCCGCAGCGAAGAGGCTCGTGACGAGGCGGAGCTGCTGCGCGACCAGATCGAACGACTGCGCAGCCGCGAGGAGCTACTTATGGCGGAGGCGGCCGCCCGGGCGGAGAGCGAGCTACAGGCCACACTGCAGCGCGCAGCCAAATTGGGCCGGTCGGCGCGCACCGAGGAGGGCGAGGGGCGATCGCAGGCGCTGGAGGAGATCCGCCGGCTGCGCCAGGAGGCGCGCGAACAGGCGCGACCGGAGCCGGCCCCCAGCGCCGGCGCGGCCGCTGAGCAGGCCGGACCGTCGGTCGGCTCGCGGGTACGCGTCCCGTCGTACGACGCCGAGGGTCGACTACTCGAACTGCGCGGAGAGCGCGCGCTGGTGCAGCTGGGCCTGATCAAGTTGGAGGTGGGGCTGCACGAGATCGAGCCCCTGGCCGACGAGGCGGACGTCACCGCGGCCAGCGGGCAGGCGCGTCCCGGAGCGCGTGCCACCACCTTCGCGAGCGGCGTTCCCGACGAGCTGAACATTCGTGGCGAGCGCGTCGAGCAGGCGCTCGAGAAGGTCCGCGACTTCGTGCTGGAGGCCCACGCCATGAAGGCCGGCAAGGTACGCATCCTGCACGGCAAAGGCACCGGCGCGCTACGCGACGCGGTGCGCTCGTACCTCAAGAACGAGAAGAAGGTCGAGCGCTTCGAGGACGCCGTGCCTTACGAAGGCGGCCACGGGGTGACGGTCGCCTACCTGCGCGGCTGACGCAGCGGGCACGGTAATCTCGGCCGCATGTCCGCTCCAGCCGCGGTGGTGTTCGACCTGGATGGAACCCTGATCGACAGCCTTCCCGACATCGTGTTCTCCTTCCGGGCAGCCTTCGAAGACCTGGGCCTTCCAGCGCCGGCCGAGGCGGAGGTGCGCGCCCTGATCGGACGTCCGCTCGAAGAGATGGCCGCCGCGTTCACGGGCGACGGCGATGCTGACGGCGCCGGCAGCGGCACCGTGGCTGCCGTTTGCGCCGCGTACCGGCGCATCTACCCGCGCCACTTCACCGAGCGGACCCGGCCGTTTCCCGGCGTGACCACGGTGTTGGCGACCTTGCGGCGAAGGGGGGTCGCGACGGCGGTCGCGACGACGAAGCGAACAGAGATGGCTGTCCACCTGGTGCAGGCGCTGGGGCTGGACGGTTACCTCGACCATGTGCAGGGCACCGACGCGATTCCACACAAGCCGGCGCCGGACGTGGTGCACGCCGCGCTGGCGGCGCTCGGCCGGCCCGGAGCCTGGATGGTGGGCGACACCGTCTCCGATCTTCAGGCCGGTCGTGCGGCGGGACTGAAGACCTACGCGGTGAGCTGGGGCACGCACGACGCCACGCGACTCGCTAGCGCCGAGCCTGACGTGCTCGAGCCGGACCTGTGGAGGCTGTTGGACGTGGCGACCTGAGCCGGGGCGGCGCCCGCTGGTACCATCTTCCATGGACCGACTCGAGAAGCAGTACGTCATCGACGCGCTGGCAGAGGACTCTTGGCGCATGTTCCGGATCCTCGGCGAGTTCGTTCAGGGGTTCGAGGAGATGGCCGACATCGGCAAGGCGGTCACCATCTTCGGCTCGGCGCGGCTACAGCCGGACCACCCTGTGTACCAAACCGCCGAGCGGCTCGCCCGCGACCTTGCCAATGTGGGCTACGCAGTCCTCACCGGCGGTGGCCCGGGCATCATGGAGGCTGGCAACAAAGGGTCCTTCGAGGCGGGCGGCCGCTCGGTCGGGCTGAACATCGACCTACCGCACGAACAGGCTCCGAACGGCTACCAGACCCACTCGCTCGGCTTCAAGTACTTCTTCGTCCGCAAGGTGATGCTGGTGAAGTACTCGACCGCCTTCGTGGTGTTCCCAGGCGGCTTCGGCACCATCGACGAGCTGTTCGAGGCGCTCACCTTGATCCAAACGAAGAAGCTCAAGCCGTTCCCCGTCTACCTCATCGGCGTGGATTACTGGCAGGGCCTGGTGCAGTGGCTGCAGGGCACGCTTGTACGCAAGGGCACGGTGTCGGAGCACGATCTGCACCTGTTCAAGGTGGTCGACGACGTCGCCGAGATTCCGGGCGAGATCGATGCGTACTACCGCTCGGCGGGTCGCGGAGGGTTCGACGTGCCCGGCTGAGGCGCGATCGCGGCCTCGCCCAGGGCGAACGACCGTCGTGCGCGCGGCTGTACCAGAGAAGACTTGACACGTATGCACTCAGATCATATGCTTGGTGCGTAAGGCGTCGATGACGGCGCAGCACGAAAGACACGCATGAGGAGGTCGCTATGGCACTCGTACGCACTCGACCCGTCCGCAACTGGGGTATCGACCCCGACCCGTTCGACTCGATCGACCGGCTGTTCGAACGCTTCGCGAACCCGGCCTACGGCACGCCCGCCGAGACGCTCAGCGCCTACCCGTTCGATCTGTTCGAGACCGACGACGTGATCGTTCTGGAGATGGCCGTCCCCGGCGTCGACGCCGACGAGCTCGACATCGCGATCGAGGGTCGCCAGCTGTCGATCCGCGCCAGCGTTCCCGACAGCGAGGCCGAAGGCCGCCGCTACTGGACCAAGTCGATCCCTCGAGGCGACGTGGGCCGCACCATCAAGCTGCCGGTCGGCGTGGACGTCGACGCCGTCGCAGCCCGCGTGCACGACGGACTGCTGACGCTGACCATGCCGAAGGTGCACGAAGCGAAGGTCAAGAAGATCGCCATCGATCGCGCCTGAACGCAGCGTAGTCGCGCCACTGCGCGCGACCCAACCATCTGAACCAGCGCGCGGCGCCCCGACCCAGTCGGCGGTGCCGCGCGCCGCTTTTAGCACCGCTTAGAGCACCGGTCAGAAGACCAGGCCGCCGTCGGTGAACGGCGGCAGCGATTCGACCCCGAACACCTGGGCCGCCAGCGCGTAGATCGCCGCCGGCTCGAGGCCCTGCCCCAGGTAGGAGTCGTCGCCACGCCACACCTCGACGTGCGGGTGGGGACCGTCCCGCGTTCCCTCGGCCGCCTCGCGCGTGCCCGAGTTGCCGGTGAAACCGATTATTGCGCCCTGCGCCACCTCGGCCCCGACAGCGGCCGCCTCGGCGACGCCCGAGAGGTGCGCGTAGCGCGTCACGAAACCGCCGGCGTGGCGGACCCACACCTGCCTTCCCCGCAAGGTGTCCAGCACTTCTGCCGGTGTATCGAGCGTGCCGCGCGCGCGCTCTATCAGCGCATCGTAGGCGGCCTCGTCGAGCTCCTGGTAGTCGGCGTCGGCGCGCACTACCACCCCCGCGGCGGCGACGCGCTGCGGCGTGCCGTAGGCGATTTCGACGCTGACCGTCCCGTCGTAGAAGTCGAAGCCCTCATGCACGCCGTTGCGGTACGCCCGCGGGGCGCCGGGCAGGTGAGTCGCGCGCGAGCTGAGCGTCGCCCCGTCGACCGGCACTAGGTAGCCAGCCGGCCAACCTCGCACGAACGCCACGCCCCCGGAGAGGGCGGTAAGCTGCTGCGGCCACTCGCTCAACTCCACCAGCCGCGACCACAACCCACTGCTCCGCACGGCCGGGTTGCCCCGCGCCAACTCCAGCGCCCGCCTACCCTCCGCGTCGCTCACGTGCGGATCGGAACCCGCGTTCAGCAGCAGCAACGTCGTGGTCGCCGTAGGCGCGGCATCGGCAGCGAACATCAGTGCCGTCCAGCCGCTCTGCGAAGTGGCGTGCACGTCGGCGCCGCCGTCCAACAGCCGCAGCAGCAGCGCATCATGGCCGCCCGCCGCCGCTAGCATCGCGGCGCTACGACCGAACGGATCGAGCGTGTCCACCGCAGCGCCGGCGGCCAGCGCCGCCTCCGCCGCCGCCACGTCGCCGTCCTCCGCTGCGTGGAGCAGCGCCGCCTCCGGCGCGGGCTCGGCGACGGTCGGCGTGGCAGCGCCCCACGGCAACACGCCCGCCGTCCACGCCACCACGAAAGCGCCAACTATCACCATCACCACGACCAGCAGGATCCGAAGCATGCTGCAACGGTACCGCGAGCCGCTGCGAGCGGGCCGAGGGGGGCGTAGCATGGCCTGCGTGCGCCGGCCGGTCTTTCTCACATTGCGTCGCGAGGCGTTCGAGCTGCTGTCGCTGGCGGGCCCACTGATCCTGGCGCAGCTGGCGCAGATGAGTATGGGGTTCGTCGACACCCTGATGGCCGGCCGCCTCGGCCCCGAAGCGCTTGCCGGCATCGCGCTGGGCAGCGTAGTGTTCGGGCTCGTCTCGATCGTTTCGATGGGTGTGCTGTTCTCGGTGGCGCCGTTCGTGTCGCAGGCACACGGTGCTCAGCGTCCGGACGACGCCTCGCGGGCCGCCCGTCAGGGCCTGTGGCTGGCGCTACTGTTGTCGCTGCCGGGCTTCGCGCTGTTCCACCTGGCGGGGCCGCTGCTGCTGGCGCTGGGCCAGGATCCGGACGCCGCCGGGCTGGCCGCCGGCTACCTGCGGGCGGCGTCGTTCGGCTTCCTGCCATCGCTGCTTATCGTTGCCCTGCGCGGCTTCCTCGAAGGGCTCGGCGACACCCGGCCGATCATGCTGGTGCTCTTCAGCGGCGTCGCACTGAACGTGCTGGCCAACAACGCATTCATGTTCGGACGCTGGGGATTCCCCGCCCTCGGACTGGTCGGAACCGGCGTGGCCACCACACTGGTCCACACCGTGATGATCGTCGCGATCGCCACCTACGTCGCGCTGCGCTACCCCGCGTACCGGGTCCTGCGTGGCCTTCGCAAGCCTGACCTGGCGACGCTGCGCGCACTGTTCCGGGTGGGCTGGCCGATCGGGCTCACGCTCGGCTTCGAGGGCGGCCTGTTCTCGTTCACCGCGTTGCTGATGGGCCTGTTCGGCCAGGCGGCGCTCGCCGGCCACCAGATCGCGATTCAGGCAGCCTCGATCACCTTCATGATCCCAGTCGGACTGTCGATCGCCAGCAGCGTTCGCGTCGGTCAGGCGGTCGGTCGCGGCGACGCGGGCGCCGTGCGCCGCGCCGGTCTCGGCGGCATCGCCGCCGCGGTCGCGGTAATGCTTGGTACGGCCTCGCTGTTCCGCTTCGCGCCCGGCGTGGTGGTCGCCGCCTTCCTCGACCCGAACGACCCGGTCAACGAGGGGGTGGTTCGTTACGCCGTCACCTTCCTCGGCATGGCAGCGCTTTTCCAGGTGGTCGATGGGATCCAGGTCGCAGCCTCCGGAGCGCTGCGCGGCCTGCGCGACACCCGAGTGCCGATGGCGATTTCGTTGCTGGCGTACTGGCTGCTCGGCATGACAGCGTCGACCGTGCTGGCGTTCCCGCTAGGGTTCGGCGGGCGCGGCCTCTGGGCTGGGCTGGTCGTCGGGTTGGGAACCGCCGCACTGTTGCTCAGCTGGCGCTTCCTGCGGCTATCCGCGCCCACATCCTCGATCCTCCGCCGCGGCGCGACGGCAGGTCGTGAGGTACACTCGTGAGCGTGGAAACGTTCGTTGCGATAGCGTTCTACTCGGTCCTGGTCCTCGCCATCGCCGGGACTGCCGCCAGCGCCTTCGTGCTGCTGGGCGTGTGGCTCTCCGACGTGACGTACGACGACGCCGGTTCCTGAAGCCGGCTCACCAGGCGGGAGACTCGCCCGGAGCCTGCGCACCTACCTGAACGACGCCGACCTCGCCCCCCGTGACGCCGCGGCCGTGCTGCGAGGCGCCTATTTGGCGATCTTCGCCGGTCAGGGCGCCGCCGCCTGTCTGGTCGCGCTGGCGGTCACGCTCGTGGCGGGCCGAAGCGCGACGCCAAGCAGCTGGGTCGCCGGTACGGTGCTGCTCGCCTCCAGCTCCCAACTGTTGCTCGGACTGGCGGTCAGCGCATACGGAGCACGTCAGGCTCGCCGGGCCGCTGCGCCAGCGTTCGCACCGCAGGCGCGCAGCAACGACGCCAACGGTGCCAGCCCAGAGGAGCTCGCTTCGGCACTTCGCCGCGCCCGCAGCGCGGCGCTCTCGCAAGCGCTGCTCTCCGCCGTGCTCCTTTCCACCCCCGCCTGGTTCGCCGCGTTCGCCTGGGCGACGGGGCAGACGGCGCCATCGCTCGCCGCCGTCGCGGGCCTGCTCACGCTCGGCTACGCCTTCGGCGCGTTGCAGCTCGGCCCGTTGTCACGCGCCGTCAGCCAACCCTTTCCCGTCGCTGGTCGGGGACGAGGCGCTGGACGGTAGACTCTCTGCGCCATGGAGACGTTCAAGCTGCTCTGGTCCTTCGCGAAGGTCGGCCTCTTCGGCTTCGGCGGTGGCCCGTCGATGATCCCGCTGATCCAGGAGGAGGTGGTCGACATCCAGCACTGGCTAAGCAAGGAGGAGTTCCTCGACGCCTACGCCTTCGGCAGCGCCCTGCCCGGGCCGATCGCCACCAAGATGGCCGGGTACGTCGGCTTCAAGGTCGCCGGCTGGCCCGGTGCAGCCGCCGGCCTGATGGGGGTCACGGTGCCGACGATCCTGGCGATGCTGGCCCTCGGCGGGCTCTACCTGCGCTACCGCGACACCGATCTGTTCAGCGCATTCCTAAGCGGCGTCCGACCGGTCGTCGTCGCCCTGCTCGCGGTCGTGGTGTGGGAGTTCACGCCGAGCGCCTTCGGCGCGCCCCCAACCTGGCTGGCCAACTGGGCCAGCTGGGGTCTTGCCTTGCTCGCCTTCGTCGCCGCCGTACGTTTCGGCGTGCACCCCGCCATTCTCATCGTCGTCGGCGGCGCGTTCGGCACGCTTTTCTTGCGTTGACGCGCCGGCCCGACTCGAACCCGGAGGAGTCCGATGGATCCACGCACCCCCTACCCGTCGCAACGCATGCCGGTGCTGGCACGCAACGTCGTTGCGACCAGCCAGCCGCTCGCCGCCGCCGCCGGACTGCGGACTCTCCAAGCCGGAGGCAATGCGATCGACGCCGCCATCGCTGCCGCCATCGCCCTGACCGTAGTCGAGCCGACCAGCAACGGCATCGGCGGTGACGCGTTCGCGATCGTGTGGGACGGCAGCGAGCTGCACGGACTCAACGCCTCGGGCAAGAGTCCCGCCGGCCTGCGTGCAGACCGATTCGCGGGCCACAGCACCTTTCCGCTGGTGGGAGAGGCGACCGTCACGACGCCAGGGGCGGTGTCGGCCTGGATAGAGCTGCACCGTCGCTTCGGCTCGCTGCCGCTTGCGGAGCTGGCCGCGCCTGCCATCGGCTACGCCCGCGACGGCTTTCCCGTCTCGCCGATCACCGCGCGAGCCTGGCAGCGGGCTGAGCGCGCATACGCCGGCAGGACCGACTTCGCCGCCGCCTTCCTGCCGGACGGCCGGGCACCGGCGGCGGGCGAGATCTGGCGCCAGCCGGACCAGGCGGACACGCTCGAAGCGATCGTACAGAGCGACGGCGAGGCGTTCTACCGCGGCGAACTCGCCAGCCGCATCGTCAAGCACGTCCAGGCCGGGGGCGGGGTACTGGCCGAGAGCGACCTCGCCGAGCACCTGCCCGAGTGGGTCGGCACGCTCTCGACCAACTTTCACGGTAGCGAGCTGCACGAGATCCCACCCAACGGCCAAGGCCTAGCGGCGCTCGTGGCGCTGGGCATACTGCGAAACACCCAGGTGCACGACAGTGAACCGGACTCACCGGAGGCGCTGCATCTTCAGATCGAGGCGATGAAGCTCGGCTTCGCGGACGCGCACCGTTACGTCGCCGATCCCGACTACCTCGACCTCGACCCGTCCGCCCTGCTGGAGGACGACTACCTGGCGCAGCGCGCCCGAGAGATCGACCAGAACCGGGCAGGCGAGCCGGCCTTCGGTGTCCCCGAGCGTGGTGGAACTGTCTACCTCGCAAGCGCCGACGCGGCCGGACGGATGGTGTCGTACATCCAGTCGAACTACCACGGTTTCGGTTCGGGAGTGGTGGTGCCGGGGACCGGCATTTCACTGCAGAACCGCGCCGCCGGCTTCACCCTCCAGCCCGGGCACCCCAACCAGGTCGGTCCAGCCAAACGGCCGTTCCATACCATCATTCCTGCGTTCCTTACCCGCGCTGGCGCGCCACAGTGCGCCTTCGGCGTGATGGGTGGCCCGATGCAGCCGCAAGGCCACCTGCAGATGGTGCTGCGGACCGTCGTGTGGGGCCAGAACCCGCAGGCCGCTGCCGACGCGCCGCGCTGGCGAGTCCTCGAGGGTCGCACCGTCTCCCTCGAAGCCGGCATCTCGGCAGCGACGGTCTCGGCGCTCGAAGCGAAGGGCCACGCCGTGACCCGATCCACCCCCGAAGAGAGCTTCTCGTTCGGCGGTGCGCAACTCATCGAACGGCTCGCCGCCGGCGGCTACGCGGCCGGTAGCGACCCGCGCAAGGACGGCCAGGCGGTCGGATTCTGACGGCAAGCCTTGTGGCCGGTTCGACGGCACCGCTGCGACCACTGCAGGCGGTTGCAGGCCGGGCGACATGCCGGGCCCGCCCTGCGTGCCACCCTCGCCGCGCGACGGAGCCGGATCGGCCGGCCCGCGCGCCGCATCCCGTACGAGGGCGTTCCGCCCTCACGGAGGTACCCGTATGCCCACCGCCAAGCAGGGCGACACCGTGAAGATCCACTACACCGGAACCCTCGAAGACGGCACCGTCTTCGACAGCAGCGACGGCGGCGAACCGCTCGCGTTCACACTCGGCGAAGGCCAGGTCATCGCCGGGTTCGAGTCCGCCACCCTCGGCATGGAAGTCGGCGAATCCAAGACCGCCCACATCGACGCGGACGACGCCTACGGCGAGCGGCGTGAAGAGCTAGTGCTCGAGGTCCCCCGCGAGCAACTGCCGGAAGGTCTCGAGGTCGAAGTCGGCACGCCGCTCCAGCTTCAGCAGCCAGACGGCAACGCCGTCCCCGTCACCGTCTCGGCACTTAACGAGGAGCATGTGACGCTGGACGCCAACCATCCGCTCGCCGGCGAGCCGCTCACCTTCGAGCTCACGCTGGTGGGTATCGGCTGACCGTTGGACCTGCTGGAGCCCACCATCGAGCGCGTCGCCTGGCTCGAAGCGGCCGCCGCCGATGCGCTCGCTCCAGCCGAAGACACCAGGCTCGACGGGTGGCGCTTCCGCTCCAACCACGGCGTCACCCGCCGAGGCAACAGCGTGTTACCCGAGCAGGACGGCGGCTGGACATTGGCACGCCGTATCGGCGAGGTCGAAGCTTTCTACCGCCGGCGCGGCTTAGAGCCGAGGATGCAGCTCTCCGCCGCGGCACGCCCGATCGGTCTGGACGATCAGCTGGAACGGCGGGGCTGGCGTCGTGAGGAGGGCGCACGCGTGCTGTACCTCTCCCTCGCTGGCGGTCGCACGTCAGAGCTGCATCCGGGCGGGGGCGCGGACCGTGGCGAGGTTCGGATCGCAGGCCGTCCCGACGCCGGCTTCTTAGGAGTTCAGGCCGCAGTGCAGCCCGGCAGCGAAGTGTGGGCGCCGCAGCGCGCACAAGCGCTACGCGAGTTGGGGCTGGTCCCCTGGCACCTCGAGGTGAGGGGCGAGGACGGCAGGGCCGTCGCCGCAGGTCTTGCCGTGCTGGACCCGGACCGGCGGGTCGTCGGGCTGTTCTCGCTGGCGACGCTCCCGGCCGAGCGTGGGCGCGGCCACGGCAGGCGCCTGATCGAGGCGGCCGCTGCGCGGGGCCGCGCCGCCGGCGCCCGCGGCGCCTACCTGCAGGTCGACGCCCGCAACGATGCCGCCCTGCGGCTCTACCGCCGGCTCGGCTTCTCAGTGCATCACGCCTACCATTACCGCCTGGCGCCGGAGCGGTGACGCTGCGCCTTTCAAGTCGACGTCAGTGAAACACCCCGCCGCGACGGCGGGCATCCTGCAGCACGTCCGCCATGTCCAGCGCACGGCTGGTGCCGACCACCACGCAGTCCTCCGGGTTCTCGGCCAACGCTACCGGAATGCCGGTCAGGTCGCCGAGGAACCGGTCGAGGTTGCGTAGCTGCGAGCCACCGCCGGTAGTCACGATCCCGCGATCGATCACGTCGCTCACCAGCTCGGGAGGCGCCTGCTCGAGCACCTTGCGCAGGCAGGTCGCAATCTTGTCCAGCGACGGCGTCAACGCCTCGACTACGTCGCTGGTCGAGACCGTCACGCTCTTCGGCATCCCGTCGATCAGGTCGCGACCGCGCACCTGGGTCGAGCGGTCCTCCTCGCCCGGCGCGAGGGTGGCCGCACCGACGCGTTGCTTGATCTCCTCGGCGCTGCGATCGCCGATCAGCAGGTTGTGATGATTCTTGACCCAAGCGATGATGTCCTGGTCGAAATGGTTCCCGGCGATCCGTAGGCTTTGCGATACGACGATCCCGCCCATGCTGAGCACGGCCACATCTGTCGTTCCCCCGCCGACGTCCACGACCATCGAGCCGATCGGCTCGGCGATGTCGATCCCCGCGCCGATCGCACCGGCGACCGGCTCTTCGATCAACAACGCCTTGCGCGCGCCCAGCTCGTGCACCGCCTGCAGCACCGCGCGCCGTTCGACGTCGGTGATGCCGGAGGGGATGCAGACCATGATGGTCGGCCGCAAGAACCGGTTCGGGCCGGTCAGGACCCGGCTGATGAAGGTCTTGAGCATCCGCTCGGTCAGGGTGTAGTCGGCGATCACGCCGTCCGCCATCGGGCGCACCGCGGTGATGGTGCCCGGGGTCCGCCCGAGCATCCGGTACGCCTCCCAACCGACAGCCTTGACGTCCGTAGTCCCTTTGGTCACGGCGATCACCGCAGGCTCGCGCAGGACGACACCGCGACCCTTGACGTGGATACGCACGTGCGTGGTTCCGAGGTCGACGCCGATCACCCCCGGATCGTACCAGACGCACACGCGGCGTCTCTCGCCGGGGCGCGTGCTACAGCAAGGCCCATCACGGCGATTCACGATCGCGACGGAGCGCTGGCATGGCACGACGCGCCGGACCCCGAGCCCGCCTGGGACGAGGCGCTGCTGCGAGTAGGTGCCGCCGGGGTGAACCGGGCCGACCTGCTTCAACGGACCGGGCGTTACCCGCCACCCGCCGGCGAGATCGTCAGTGCGCCCGCAGGCAGCGGCTGGAAACCGGGCGACCACGCCTACGCGCTGCTGATCGGAGGAGGGTACGCCGAGCTCGCGGCCGTTCCGCAGAGGATGCTGATGCCGGTCCCCGAACGTCTCGAGTTGACCGCGGCAGCCTCGCTACCCGAGGTGCACCTGACGGCGTTCCTCAACCTGTTCCACGAAGCCGGCCTGAAGCAGGGCGAACGGGTACTGATCCACGGAGGTGCCAGCGGCGTTGGAACCGTCGCGACCCGGCCTGGCCTGCCCGGCTGCGGGATGCGTGGGGTGGGGTCGACGTGATCCTCGACATGGTCGGCGCCGCCACGGCCGCCGCGGCGGAGCGGGCGCATGCCCTGTTGCGTGCCAACGCCACCGTCGGCAAGGTCGTGCTGGAGATGCCCTGAGGTAGGCTCGGCCTCGTGGAGCGAGCGCCGTTCACTCGGCTGGCCGACGTCTACGACGCGATCATGGCGGACGTCGAATACGCCGGTTGGATCGACTTCGTTCTGCTGGAAGCGAGCGAGCGCGGCTTCCGTGGCGGCAGACTGCTGGACCTAGGTTGCGGGACCGGCAACGCGACCGCGCCGGCGCTAGCGCGCGGTTACGTCGTCGACGGCATGGACCTGTCCGAAGCGATGCTGAACGTGGCGCGGCGCAAGCTTCCCGATGCGGCCTTTCACCGCGCCGACGTCCGCGACTTCGAGCTTCCGCACCGCTACGCGCTGATCTACTCGGTGTTCGACGCGCTCAACAACCTGCTGGCCGACGACGACTTCCTCGCCATGGCCGGAAACGTGCTACGGCACTTGAGGCCGGGCGGTTGCTTCGCGTTCGACGTCAACACCACCGCCGGCCTGAAACGATTGTGGGACGAAGGCCGCGCCGAAGGGTGGGCGGGCGAGGTGTACTACCGCTGGATCCACCGTTACCACCCCGAAAGCGGGCTGGCCAGCGTCGAGGCGTACTGCCGCGACCAGGCCGGCGAGTTCACCGAGTTGCACTACGAGCGTCCGTACGACCCGCCCGACCTGCGCCGCCTGCTGACGGCGGCAGGGTTCGAATCGATCGAGGTGGTGCGCTACCCGGATGGCAGGACCGCCGCAGCGTACGAACCGCGGGTGTGGGTCTTCGCCCGGGCGCCGCAGCCGTCCTGATCCTCAACCTTCGTCGTCGCCCGCTTGCGCCGGTCCAGGCAGCGGATCGACGCCGGCGGCTTCACGGGCGATGCGCGCGATGTTGCTGACATCCTCGTCGCCGAAGCCGCGCCTGATCAGCCCCGTCTCGAGCTGCTCGATCCACGCCGCCAGCGGGAGCGGCACCCCGTGCTCACGGGCGGCATCGAGCGCGATGCCCAAGTCCTTGCGGTGCAGGCGGGTGCGGAACCCCAGCGGGTAGCGACCGCGCAGCATGTTGGGCCCGCGGTTGGTGAGACCCCACGAGCCTGCCGCCCCGCCCGAAATCGCCTGCAACGTCGCTTCGGGATCGATGCCGCTCGCGAGTGTCAACGCCAAACCCTCGGCGATGGCGGCGTAGGTTCCGGCGATAACGACCTGGTTCACGGCCTTGCACAGCTGACCGGCGCCGACGTCGCCGACCCGCGTGAGGGTGCTGCCGAGGACGGACAACACCGACCGGACGCGCTGCAAGGCATCCGGATCGCCACCGATCATGATCGACAGCGAGCCTCGCTCGGCCCCTTCGCTGCCACCGGAGCAGGGCGCGTCGAGCATCGTGACGCCCCGCGCAGCCAGAGTCGCCGCGATCTCGCGCGTCACCGACGGCGAGATGGTCGACATGTCGACCAGCACCGCGCCTTCGCCTAAAGCGTGGATCGCGCCGTCGTCACCCAGCACGACCTCACGAACGTCGCTCGAGTCGCTCACCATGGTCACTACCAACTCGGCGCCGCTGGCCGCTTCGCGGGGCGTGGCGGCGCGCGCGGCGCCCGCCTCGGCCAGCGACTCCTCGCGTTCGCGAGTGCGGTTGTGCACCGTCAGTTCGTGACCGGCCTCGATCAGCCGGCGCGCCATCGGTGCGCCCATCGTTCCAAGTCCGACGAATCCGATCTTCACGTCGTCTCCTCCTTCCGGGGCGCGCGGTCGCGCCCCGTCGGCGTGCGGGCTTCTCTCCAGATCGGCTCGAGCACCTGCAGGAGGCGCCGAGCGACGGCCATGTTGTGGTTCTGGATCCGCAGCCGATGCGGCTGCGGTCGATCGTCCGGCTCGTCGACCGGGCTGGTGGGCAAGCGGACCGCGAGGCGTGCGCCCCATCGTTCGCGCCACGCCTTTGGCAGGCTCTCCGGCAGGGTGCGCCCGGTCATCGCCGCCCAAGCCTGTGCCCAGGCGCGCGGAACGACGTCGTAAGCCGCGTAGCCGCCCCCCCCGGTGATGACCAGCCGGCCGTCGCACAGCTCGTCTGCCAACGCGGCCACCCGGTCGTACGCGCCACGCATGCCGGCCACCGTCAGCGCCAGGTCGGCGAGCGGGTCGGCGCGGTGAGCGTCGGCGCCGGCCTGCAACACGATCAGGTCGGGCGAGAAGGCGCGAAGCGCGCGCGGCACCACCTCGTCGAAGGTTGCTAGGTAACTGTCGTCCTCCGTGAACGGCTCCAGAGGAATGTTGACCGACCAACCCCGGCCAGCGCCGGCGCCGAGCTCGTAACTGTGGCCGGTACCGGGAAACAGGTAACGGCCCGACTCGTGCAGGCTGATGGTGAGCACCTGGTCGGACTCGTAGAAGGCGTGCTGAACGCCGTCGCCGTGGTGCGCGTCGAGGTCGAGGTATGCCACCCTCAAGCCGCGGTCGGTGGCGCGCAGGATAGCGATCGCGAGGTCGTCGTAGACGCAGAAACCCGACGCGTGCGCGGGCATGGCGTGGTGCAGGCCGCCGGCGAACGAGGCGGCACGGCGAACCTGACCGTCCAGCACCAGGTCCACCGCCGTGGCGCTGGCGGCGCAGACCAACGAGATCGCCTCGTGCATACCGCGGAAGATCGGCGTGTCGCTAGTGCCGAGGCCGAAGTGGAACGCCTCGTCGGCAGACTCGCCGCGAGAGACGCGCTCGACCATCTGCAGGTACTCCTGGTCGTGCACCCTCGCGAGGTCGCCCGGCCGCAACGGCCGGGGAGGGTGAACCTCGTCAGCTGCCAACAGGCCGGTGGAGTGAAGCAGGTCCTTGACCAGCTCGAGACGGATCGGCTTGAACGGGTGATCGGGCGAGAGCGCCCAACTCGACAGCTCGGGAGAGTACACGAACGCGACCGAATCTTCAGGAGCCCGCGCGTCGGTCACGCCGTGCGAGCGGTCTCGCGCGCGGCGTCCGCCGGTGGCCAGGCGACTTCGTAGCCCGCCTCGCGCAGCGCGTGCGCCAAGCTACGCCCGTCGATCGTGCCGACCCGAAGGACGAACACGACCGCTTCCGGGTCGCTGCGCGTGGTCAGCACGCTGGCGACGTTCGCGCCGCGCGATGCGACGTGGGTGAGCAGACCGGCAAGCGCGCCGGGCCGGTTCGGCAGTTCGACCTCCAGCCGCGTGGACGACCGGCCGACGCCGGTCATTCGGACCAGCGCATCGAGAAAGTCGCTTGCCGTGACGATACCGATTAGGTCGTCGCCGTCGACGACCGGCATCGCGCCGATCGTTTGGCGCCGCAGCACCGCGGCGGCCTCGTCGATCGGATCGAGCGGGTGAGCGGTCCAGACCGATTCGGTCATGATGGCGCGCACCGCATCGCGGCGCCGAACGTCCGGCCGTGCCTTAGGGTGCTCGGACCCGACGGTACGCAGGTCGCGGTCGGAAACGATGCCGACCAGCCGGCCGTCGTCGACGACGGGGAAGTGGCGGAGCCGACGCTGTTCCATCAGGGCGATGACGTCGCCGATCGGCTCGTCGGGGCCGATGGCGACCACCGGCCGGGTCATTATCTCGCGGACAAGCATGGTGCACCTCGGTTCACTCGAGGATACCGCGCCGAGTCTCACGGCCCCGCTTCTGGCGGCAGTGTCCGGAGACGTTGAAACTCGCCACGGACCTCCTCCGGGGCGTCGGGACCGATCCGAGCCAGCAACGCGTTGGCGGGGTCGGCGCGGACCTCCGGATCGCTGGTCGGCATCGCCGTCAGCCCGGCCTTGGCGTAGAGCCGCTCGAGCAGCCGCCGATAGCCCAGCGGTCCAAGGCCACTCCGGTCCAGGTCGTAGTGCCAGGCGTAGAGGGTCGCGAACACGACGGTCGCGTCGTAGCGCCCGCCTCGGAACGCCGCCTCTAGCAGGCGCTCGCCGAGGTGCGATCCGCGCATCGCCGGTGCCACCTCGATCGCGCCCAGCTCGATCAACCTACCGGTTCGGTCGGCGCCCCAACGCTCGAACGCCCCCGGCGGATGGAAGGTTACGTACCCCACTGTCCGGTCGTCCTCCTCGGCCACGACGACATGGCCACGGGGGTCGCTGGCGATGTCGCGCAGCGCGCTCCGCTGCGCTTCCGGGGGGCGGAACACGTCGAGGTCTGGATCGAGCGGAGAAGGGTCCACGCCCGCGGGAAGGTCGCGGAGGTGGGCCCTCTCGGTCACGCCTGCGGTCGGACCAGCAGCGTCGGTCGCTGGGCGGCGACGCGCCAGCGGGCGACGAGGCGGTCGCCGAGTCGCAACAGCTCGTCGCCGGGCGTGCCGCGAAGCTCGTCGGGCATGCCAGGCCGATCGAGCCAGGCGTTTCGCCCGTGCTGTTCGAGCGCCTCGCCCAGGGCCCGCAGGGCGTCCTCACGTCGCGGATCGGGCAGGTCGTCCTCCAACAGGGCGTGCGTCGCGGCCGCGCTTCCGGCCGCGTCGCCAGCGGCGACGCGGGTACGCAGCTCGAGCGCGTGCAGCCAGGCGCGTAGCCCCGGATCGTTACGGAGGTCGTCGATGCCGAGCAGCGCCCGCCACGCCTCCACGAGCGCCTGGCGGGCGCTGCCTACCTCTCCCTCTCGTAATGCGAGGGAGGCGGCGTGCGCACTCCAGTCGGCCCGGGCGTAGCGGGAGTGGGTAAGCCGCTCGGCGCGCTCCAAGGCTGCACGAGCTGACCGTGACGGCAGCAACAGCGACGTCGTCAACAGGGCCCGGCGCGCCAGGACGTCGGGCACTTGCGCAGCCTCGGTGCCCTCGGGAACGCGCTCGGCTACGCGGCCCAACAGCCGCAGCCCATGCGCCAGGTCGGGTCGCTCTTCGGGTCGCGAGACGGCCGACTGCGGAAGCGGCGGGCGCCAGGCCACCCCCAGGCCGCGTGCCACGAACGACACGCCGGTTCGCAGCAGCGCGCGGTCGATGCGGTACTCGGCGTCCACACCGTGCGCCTCGCCGTAGGCGCGGTAACGCGCGACCGCCGCGTCGAGCAGCGCGATCGCCTGGTCGTGCCGGCCCCAGGCGAGAGCGGCCTCGGCGCACTCGACATCGACGCGGGCGGTCCAGAAGCCACGCTCGACCGCGTCCCCCTCTTCACCGTCGAGGATGGCGCGGGCGGCCGCGAAGTCGTTCTCGGCACCGGCGTCGTTGCCGAGCCGCAGACGCAGCGTGCCGCGGCGCGCCAGGTAGCGGGTCCGTTCGCTACCGAGCGCCCCGCTGCGCTGCGCTAGCTCGACCGCGTCGTCGAAACGTTCCTGGGCGTGCGCGAAGCGTCCCAGCGACATCGCCACGTCTGCCGACTGAAAGGCGAGCCTGGCACGCACCAGGTCGTCGTCGGCATGGACGCTGGCGAACTCGCGTGCGGCCGCATCGAGATCACCGCGGTCCTTGTGGATCAGGCCGGCCCAGACGGCTACCTTGGCGCGGGTGAGGCGCGCGGCCGCATCGTCGCTGGTCAGTTCGGCCAGGCGACTACGGGCGTCCTCCTCGACGATGCGGGCTGCGACCTCGAGCTCACCTCGCCAGCGCGCGATGCTGGCTCGGACCAGCGCCTCCTCGGCCGCCATCACCGGATCGCCGCTTCCGGCCCAGTCGTGCAGCAACTCGCGTGCCTCCTCGTGGCGACCGCGCAGTACCGAGCCCTCCGCCTGCTTTAGCACCGACCAGGCGCGACGCCTCGCATCGGCCGAGCGGTTGAGCGCCTCGAACGCCTCGAGTGCGTCCGGATGCCGGTGCGAGCCGAATTTGACGTAGTGCGCGGCGACCTGCTCCGCCAACCGCTCGAACGCGTCCAGGTGGTACGGCGCCAGTTCGTCGTGGCCGGTCCGCCAGGCGCGGCGCGCCAGCGACGGCGGTACGCCGTGCTGGCGCATCCAGGCGATCAGGGCGGTCCAATTGCGCGCCTCGTAGAGGTGGTGCACGTGTCGCGCGGCGTCCTCGCCACCTGGGCTGCGCTGCGCTGAGCGCTCCAGTCGTGAAGCGGCAGCGCTGTGCAGCTGTCGGTAGCGCTGCGGGTCGTCTTCCGACAAGCGTTGCCGTAGCGCCCGTACGAGACGTCGTGAGAAGCAGCGCACCGCATCGGCGCTCTCGCCGGGTACGGGGTCCACGAACGCCCGCTCGAGCTCGGTCGGCTCGCCCTGATCGACGGGACGGAGGGCGGTCAGGTCGGTCAGGCGAAAGGTCGAGAATTCGGGCAGCGAGATGGTGGCCAACGCCGCCAAGAAGTCGCGCATGCGGGCGTCGCCCGAAGCGACCACCAGGTTGCTCAGGCGGGCGATCGAGGCTTCCGAAGCGTCCTCCTCGGGAAGCGGTGCGCGGATCTCGGCCAGCAGCGTCAATGTCCTGAGCTCTTCGAAGGAGCGGCCCGCCCGCTGGACGATCTCCTCCTGTTCACCCGCCGGGAGGTGCGGCAGACGTGCTTTCACGAACCGGCGAGCCTCGCCCGCCGTCGGAGGCGTCAACTTTACAGGTTCGCCGAAACCACCGGGTCGCTGCAGCGCTCGCGCCGGCAGGTCGGTCGTCGAGGTAAGCACGCTCACGTCCGCTAGCCGCGAGAGCGGCTCGAGCAGCGTCGCCCAAAGCCAGTCGGGCGCCGTCACGCGTGGAACCTCGGGCGTGTTGAGGCGCAACGGCGCCGACCCGAGCGTCTCCTGCTGAGCGAGCGCCTGCGAGACGTGCAGCAGCAGTACGACGGGACGCTCGGAGCCCCGTAGCGTGTCGAGTATCGTTCTGACCACATCGGCCTGCGCGTCGGCCTGGACCGCGTACGCACCACCGGACGCGATCTTGGCGAGGCGTGTTTCGACCGTGTCGATGTCGAGGTCGAGCTGTTCCGCGAGCTGTATCAGGCTGGTGCCTAGATCGCCGCTGCCGAACTCCAAGCGGATCAGGCGCGCATCGATCGCGGGCGGTACCTGCAGCGCCTGTTGGATGTAGTCCGTCAGCATCGTCTTTCCGGAGCCGGGCCGGCCGGTCACCAACAGCTTCGGGTTGTCGCCGTCGCGAACGGCGCGTACGAACGAGCGGAATGCGCGCCGCTTCTCGCGACCGAGCAGCTGTAGGACCTCCTGCTCGGCGCTGGCGTGCGGCGAGAGCAGCACCTCGATCTCGGGTGCGTGCAGCGGCTCGTCGCTCACGGTCGCCCACAGGTCGCGGAGGATCTCGAACAGCACGCGCTTGTCGTGCAACTTCCCCTTGTCGCGATAGATGATGTTGCGAACTACGTTCGGGTTTGCACCGCGTGCCTGCATCTGACGACGTAGACCGTTGATGCTTCCTACGACCCCGTGGTCGTCGCGCTGCGCCCCGATGGCGTCACGGACGGTTTCGAACAGGGCTCGCCAAGGACTGGCGTTGGAGCGGACAGGATCGGACATCGCAACATCCTACCGTGGAAGGTAAACAAGTACACAGCTTGGCTTGCAGGGGCTCGAACGCGTTGGCGGCGTTCAAGGCGAACCTCGATTCGTGCGGTACACACCTCCCGCAAGCGGGTCAGGCGACCGGTCCGCCGGGCCACGATCGCGCTCACCGCCCGGTGCTACCATCGCGCCCATGGACCTGCTCGGCCACGCTGCATCCGGCGCGCGCCTCCACCCCGATGAAGTGCTCGAGTTGCAACGCGCGCCGCTGTTCGCACTGGCGGGAGCGGCGGACGCGACTCGGCGTCTACGGACCGACCCCGGCACCGTTACTTACCTGATCGACCGAAACGTCAACTACTCGAACATCTGCACCATCGGCTGTTCGTTCTGCGGCTTCTACCGAACCGGTCGCCAGGCGGACTCTTACGTGCTGACGTTCGAGCAGATCTCGGAGAAGTTGCACGAGTTGGAGCTCGTCGGCGGTACCCGGGTGTTGATGCAGGGGGGCGTACACCCGACCCTGCCGTTCGAGTGGTACCTGAGCTTGCTTAGGCACATCTCCGAGCGGCACCCGCGCCTCCGTATCGAAGCGTTCAGCCCCGAGGAGATCAAGGGGCTGGCCAAGCACGCCGGCATGACCTCGCTCGAGGTATTGCGTGAACTGCAGACAGCCGGTCTCGACGGGCTGCCGGGCGGCGGCGGCGAAATGCTGGTCGACGAGGTTCGGCACGCCAAGCACATTTCGCCGGCACGAATCTCTGCTGACGAGTGGATCGCCATCATGGATCTCGCGCAATCGCTCGGGCTCTACACCACCGCCACCATGGTGATCGGGTTCGGAGAGTCACCGGCGCAGCGCATCGCCAGCCTGATGCGAATCCGCGACCAGCAGGACCGGGCGCTGGCGCATTACGGCGTCGGTTTCTCGGCGTTCATCTCGTGGACGCTGCAAACCGAAGGGGTCCGCATCCACGGCCGCGTCCCCGGCGCGGGTCCGCACGCCTACCTGCAAAACGTCGCCACCGCCAGGTTGCTGCTCGATAACGTCGTCAACCACCAGGCGTCGTGGCCGACGATGGGGTACAAGGTCGCCCAGACCGCCCTGCATACAGGCTGCAACGACTTCGGCAGCACCATGCTCGAGGAGAACGTCGTCAGCCAGGCCGGTGCGAAGCATCACGCCACGCCCGAGCGCGAAATCGTCAGGCAGATCGCCGAGGCCGGCTTCGTTGCCAAGCAGCGCGACAGCCTCTACCGCATCGTGGCCGTGCCAGACGTAGAGGCGATGCTGGCGTCTCAGCCTGGCCCAGCGCGCCTGAACGCGGCCGTCTGACGACGCGCGTGACCCCGCCGTGACCTCGCCGTGACGCTTGCACGCACGCGCTTGCGGGCACGTGTGGTCTACGGCGGGCTCGGCGCGCCAGTCGAAGAGGGCGCCGCAGTCGTGCAGGACGCCGACGGCGACCAGCGCATTCTGTTCGTCGGGGCGGCAGACGAGGCAGCGCAGCGCTGGCCCGACGCGGCCGAACGCGACGTCGGTTTCGCCCTATCGCCCGCCCCTGTCAACGCTCACCTCCACCTAGACCTGAGCATGATGCCGCTGGTCGAGGACGACTACGAGACGTTCGTCCGCGCGGTGATCGCCCACGAACGCGCTGGCGCCCGCGGCACCGACGCGGTGCGCGACGGTCTGCGGCAGCTCGCCGCCGCCGGCATCACGACCTTCGGCGACGTGGTCCGTGACGAGGAGACGATGTTCCTGCTGCTGGACCGGCCCGGCCTGCACGGTGTCGCCTACTGGGAGGTGTTCGCGCCAGACCCCGCCAGCGCAGATGCAGTCTTCGACGCGACGGTCGAACGGTTACGACGGTTCCGCGCCCGGCAGCGCCCGGACGGGGTGCAGGTCGGCCTGTCGCCCCACACGCCCCACAGCGTGTCGGCGCCGCTGCTGCAGCTGCTGGCACGACTCGCCAGCGCGAATCAGGTCCCCATGCAGATCCACGCGGCCGAGTCGCCCTCCGAGACGCGTCTGCACCGGCACGGCGACGGGCCGCTGCGCGAGTTGATGGGTCCGCTCCTGAGCACGTTTCGCCCGTCGGGCCGCACTCCGGTGGGGTACCTGCGCGAGCTGGGCGTGCTGGACGCCCGGCCCACCGTGGTGCACGCCGTCGAGGTGAGCGACGATGACGTCCGCAACCTGCAGCGGTCTGGTTGCGCCGTGGTGCACTGTCCCCGCTCTAACCGGTCGTTGCGCTGCGGGCGGTTCCCGTGGGAGACGTACGCACGTCACGGTGTCGACGTCGCCTTTGGCACCGACTCGCGCGGATCCAGCCCGTCGCTGGACGTGCAGGAGGAGGTGGCAGCCGCTGCGGAGTGGCACGGCGCCAAGGCCTCGTGGGGGGCGTTGGTGCGCGCGGCAGTCAAGGGGGGCCACCGCGCCCTCGGCCTGGTACCCCCAACGATCGGCCGTGGCGACCCCGCCGAAGCGCTGATCGTCTGGCATGCGCAACCGGGCCCTGTCCGACGTATGACATCGCCCGGGCATGGCAAGCCCGTATCTTGATGCCCGTACCGGCCCGGCCGGCGAAAGCGACGCCGGGTCCCGAACGTGCAGGCAAAACGTGTGCAGTTCCTTTGGAGGAAGCATGACCGATACTCTCGTCGAACTGACCGACGGCAACTTTCAGGACGAAGCGGCAAAAGGCCTCGTCCTGGTCGACTTCTGGGCTCCTTGGTGCGGACCGTGCCGGATGGTCGGACCCATCATCGAGCAGCTGAGCGGCGACTACGCAGGCAAGATCAAGGTCGGCAAGCTCAACGTCGACGACAACCCGAAGACCGCGATGAGCTTCCGCGTGATGTCGATCCCGACCGTGATCCTGTTCAAGGACGGCAAGCCGGTCGAGACGCTGGTCGGCGCCATGCCCAAGGTCGCCTACGAGGCGCGCCTGGACAAGCACCTGCCGGCCTGACCGACCGGCACCAGCGCTGCGCGAGCAACGAAAGGGGCGACCCCCAAGGGGTCGCCCAAACCCGCACAACCCGTGGGTTCACCAGTCGAATGCCTGTCGTTGATCGGTCCGGATCACGCCGTCAAGGAGGTAGGTGACGCCCCAGGCGGGACCGGTTCGATCGGCCACGATGCGGACGGCCGCGGGCACGATCTCGGTCAGGGGCAGAAGCTCCGCGAAACTCGGCGCGTCGACCTGGACCGCAGGCTCCGGTTCAGCTTCCGGCTCGGGTGCCGGCTCCGCCATTTCGGCGTCGTGGAGGATCAGCTCCAGCCGGTACGGACCGTCGCCACCACCCCAGGTGGAGGCGCCGACGAGCAGCGGGCGGCCGTCGGATACGAAGCGAATTTCGGAACGGTCGGTCCAGGGCGCATCGTCGTTTTCGGCCAAGACGTTGCCCGTCTCCGCGTCGTAGAGGTAGAGGTAGGTGTCGAGCGGCGTCGACGTCATCACCACCGACGCCTCGCTCCCCGCCGGGATCACGGCAAGGCTCCAAACGTCGATAAGGTCGAAGTCGAAGGTGGGGGTGTCCGGCCCGATCTCCGCGTCGACCGGCATGCCGGCGGTCAACTCGCGAGCGCTGGCATCTAACACCCCGTCGGGACCGGGGTAGCCGTCGGCGTCCGCGAGCTCTACCAGGGGTTGCTGATCGTCCTCGAACCCGAAATCGAGTCCCTCCTCGTCCGCCGGTGCGGAACGCGCCTCTTCCAGCGCCGCTCTCATGCCCAGCGCCATGAATGCCGCGGCCGGTTGAGCCGCCAGATCAAGCAGGTCGGCCACCCCGCGCAGGTCGGCACCGCCATCGCGGTAGCTCCAAGCGGTGCGGCCCTGCGGCGAGGCGGCTTCGACCTGCGCCCAACCGTCGCTGGCTACGTCCGCGGGCGCCGAGCCGTTCACGACGGCTAGCACCTGATCGAGTGCAGCGGGCGGAGAGGCGACGATCATGCGCGTACCCACCACGGCGACCGCGAGGTCGGTGGTCGGACCGATCTGTACGTGCCGGTAGGCGTTCCCGCCAGAGTCGGCGGGTCGGATCGCCACCTGATCGAAGATGCCCGCCATCTCGGCCATCTCGTCGTCCGCCTCGGCCAGGAAGGTGCCGAGCTGGTCGAGTGAACTTTCGATCGCAGCGAGGCCGGCTTCAGCCGCCTCGGCCGAGCGGACCTCGATCACGAGCGCCGACGCCGGCTGCCGCACCAGGTCGCGCAGATCGGTCGACAGCGAGCCGAGCTGAACGGTGACGACCTCCTCGCCGAGCCAGTCGAGCAGCAGAGCGTCGAGGTCGAGGCCGAGCTGCTGAACCAGCAACTCACGTAGCGTGCTCGGCGAGCCCATCACGGCGCCGGTCAGGTCGGCGGTCAGGCCGTCCAGCCAGTCCACCCAAGCGCCGAGGCGCAAACTGGATCCGGATGCACCGACCGCTCCCTGCGGAACGACCGAGGGATCGCCAGCACGGCAATCACCGCAGGTGAGCAGATCGTAGAGGACCGCGTCGCCGCCGTCTTGGTCGGGGTGAACGGTGGAGGAGAGCGCCAAACCTGCTTGATCGACCGTCAGGCGCGCAGCGCCCGCACCGACGGTTCTCAGCACCGCTAGACCTCGGTCGAGCGCGGTGTTCATCGCCTCGTCGTCGGGCGGCAGCGGGGCGAGCGCCTCGACCACGTCGGCGATGGCGGCCAGGTCGTAGTAGAAGCGAGCTCCCGTGACCGTGTCCGAGACCGCCGCGGGGTGGTCGGCCAGCGACGGCTCGTCCGCGCCACCTGCACGGCGCAGCGCACCGCGAACCAGCGCAGGCTGCGAGCCGAGCACAAATAGGTCGTCGCGGACCGCGATCACCAGAGGTAGATCGCTGCCGTCACCGAGAACGGTCATGTCGGTGCCGCCTTCGTTTCCGAGCGTCTCGCCGCCGAAGCACTCCAGCATGGTGGTGTGGAGCTCCTGCGCGGCCGAGACGGCTTCAGGTTCGACCCGCGTCAGCAGCAGCACGCCCGGCATCGGTGAAAAGGGGCCCCACTGGACGCTCACCAGCAGGTCCTCGGCCCAGTCGCCCAGGCCGGTGAGCGCGTCGAGGCGGTCGTACAGCGGGGGACAGCTCGCCTCGATTTCTTCCGACATTTCGCCTGCGCCCAGGTCGTCGGTCATCTCGAACAGCTCGCCGAGGGCGAAGCCGAGCCCGCCGCCTGCCATGCCTCCCATGCCGCCGGACATGCCGCCGGCGCTGTCGGACAGCGCCGCGAAGACGGCCCGCAGGCTTTGCAGGGCGGACTTCGCGCCGTCCGTGTCGAGGGCGGCGAAGGCGTCGGCGAGGTCGCCGGCCGGCAGTGCGTCCGGCGTCAAGCCGAACGCCACAACGGTTTCGGCGGGAGCGAGGTGTTCGAGCGTCGCCGCCTGCTGAGCGTGCGCTACGGCCGGAAGCGCTAGCGCTAGGGCCAGCAGGCTCCAGGCGATGGGACGAAGTGCGAAACGAAAACGGAGCAGCATGAAGAGTCCTTTCCTGAAAGTCGGTGCCCGGATGAGCCGGTCGCGAAGTACGTCTCAGACGCCTTCTGAGACGCCTTGTGCGTGAGATGACGCTAGCACGCGGCGGACCGCCCAGCCGTCAACGCTGCACGTGTACGCCGCTAGGATCGACGCGCAGGGTGCTGGTCGACGTGTCACCGGTCACGGCCAGGGTGTAGTCGGCCGGTCCGTACTCGATCACGGTCCAGCGCACCCCGCTCGGCAGCGCCAGCTCGAGCAGCGCGTCGGTGCTGTAACTGCCCTGTTGAAGCCAACGCAACTCCATCCGCAGCCAGGCTTCCCAGGCGGTGCGAAGCAGGGGGTCTGGATCGGCCAGCTCCGCCGGCACGACGATCGCCCGGTCGGTACCGCCTACCGGCACGTCGGTAGGGGGAGGCTGAACCGTCGCAGGCGCGCAGGCTACGATCGTTAGCGCAAGCGAAACGAAAGCCAGCCAAGCGAGCGCCTGGCGGGGGCGCAGCCGGACCGATCGGGGCGGGGTCGCGAAAGGTCGTTGCATGGACCCATCATAGGTCGTTCGGTCAGGCGCGGTCCTCCGGCGCCAGCGGCGCCAACCCCAGGTGCACGACGTACCGTTGCGCTCCGTGCTTGCGCTGGTAACGCTGCAGCAGTTCGAACAGCTCGCGCTGTAGCTCCTTCGCGTCGGGGTAGTCGAGTTCCAGGCCGTCGCGCCAGGCCGACAGGACCGCTGGACCGTCGGGGTCGAGCGGTGCGACGTCGGCGTCGGGCCCGACCGCCATCTGCACCTGGATTCGGCCCCGCTCGTCGCGGTAGATGCGTGTGCCCCAGGTTCCGATCGCCTCGCGACGTGCGCGCACCACGGCGCGCCGAAGCTGCCGCGCTACCCAAGCCTCGCGGCCGGCGAGGGCGGCTTCGAGGTCGGCCGCCGCAGTGGCTTCGAACGGAACGAAGAACACCTCGGCGACCGCGCGGTAGAGGCGGATCGGCCGGCCGCGCCGAGGAACGCTGTCGGCCACCTCCAGCAGGCCCGCCTGCGCGAACCGTTGCACCCGGCGCAGAACCGTGTTCGGCTTCTCGCCGCTTTGGCGGGCGGCGTCGGCGACGCTGCGGGGCGTGCCGAGGAACGGCTCCAGTTGCGTGCGCGTACGGGCGTCGAGAAGCATCTGGGCCCGCCGCGAATCGAGGATAACTGCGGTCCTCGCTGGTGCGGTGTCCGGCAGGCGTTCGGCCTCTGAACGTGACGCAGAATCCTTCATTTCACCTAGAAGCGTACGACACTGAAGCCCAGAGCCCGGGCGAACTCGCCTACGGGCGCCCGTTCGAACGCGACCCCTGCGAGGAGGAACCATGACGAAGAACAGTTTCGGTGCCCGCCACCGCTTCGACACCGGCACGGGCGAGGCGTACTACTACCGCCTGGCCGACCTGCAGGACCAAGGGCTCGGCGCGATCGACCGCATGCCGTTCTCGGTCAAGGTGCTGCTCGAAGCGCTGTTGCGTAACGAGGACGGTTTCGTAGTCAACGCCGACGACGTTCGCAACCTTGCTGCGTACGACCCGAAGAACCCCGCGCAGGACGAGGTGCCGTTCATGCCCGCCCGAGTGGTGCTGCAGGACTTCACCGGAGTGCCGGCCGTCGTCGACCTTGCCGCGCTGCGAAGCGCCATGGACCGCATGGGCGGCGACCCGACCTCCATCAATCCGTTGGTGCCCGTCGACCTGGTGATCGACCACTCCGTCCAGGTCGACGAGTACGACTCGCCGCTGGCGCTGCTTCACAACGCCGAGATCGAGTTCGACCGGAACCGCGAGCGCTACGAGTTCCTACGCTGGGGACAGGCCGCGTTCGAGAACTTCAGCGTGGTCCCACCCGCCTCCGGCATCGTTCACCAGGTGAACCTCGAGTACCTCGCCAAGGGCGTGCAAAGCCGCCCGCACGGCGACCTCGAGGTCGTCTACCCCGACAGCCTGGTCGGCACCGACAGCCACACCACCATGATCAACGGCCTCGGCGTCGTCGGT
>Ga0326597_10001425_pt1 | contig 38792 bp, 23 predicted proteins | sample RVTome_12_FD_203789 | JGI IMG/M metagenome (GOLD analysis project Ga0326597, IMG submission 203789) | Soil microbial communities from uranium-contaminated site in the Upper Colorado River Basin, Wyoming, United States - RVT100D185 | ecosystem: Environmental > Terrestrial > Soil > Contaminated >... | reverse complement strand
GTTGCTGCCCCACCCCGACACCCACGTCAACGACTGGATCCGCTGCATCGACAGCCGCGCCGACCCGGTCTGCGACGTCGAGATCGGCGCCCGCACCGCCGCCGTCTGCCAGCTCATCAACCTCTGCTACCGCTCCGGCCGCAGCTTGCGGTGGGATCCCGCCGCCTGGAGTTTCCGCGACGACCCGGAAGCCGATACCTGGCTCGACTACCAGCGCCGGTCCGCCTTCGGCCTGCCCCAGGCGTAGATCGTCCGGGGGACCGCCCGCTGGGCCTGACAGGGTGTCGCAGTCTCGAAACAGCCCGCATGGTCCCGCGTCCCGCCGCCAGATCCGCCAGAAAATACCCGCCTGTGTGGCCGATGGAGCCTCTGCCCCCGATTGCCCACAGGAGTGAACCGACCATGGATCATCCGGCCTCGCCGACCCGCGAACGCGCAAGTATTCTCGTGACCCTGCTCCTGCTCATGATCCCGCTGGCCGGCCTCACGGCCGCGCTGCTGACGGTCGGCTCCCGCCAGTCCACCGAACTGGACGTGGGCCGGGCGCAGACCGTCGCGTTTCACAACGCCGAGTCGGGCCTGGATGCCGCGTTTGCGCGCCTGCTCGTCGACCCGGGAGACCTGTCGGACCTCGCCGACACCTATGACGACGGAGCGACGCTGCGCTACCTGGTCCAATTCAGCGATCTGGGAACCGACGGCCTCGACAATGACGGGGACGGCCTGTTCGACGAGGCCGATGAGAGCAAGTACACGAGCCTGGAGTCCGCGGGCTCGCTGAACGTCCTCGGCTACCAGGCCAACGGCCGGCCGCTCACCAATGGCGGGCGCTTCCACGTCCAGCGCGTCCGGGCGCAGGCACGGTCCTTCGGCGGTCTGCCGCCGTTCCCGTACGCGGTCTATCTCGGGGATCCGCTGGCGGGCGTGGTGCTCGAGGGGAACGCCTTCTCGATCGACGGCCGCGACTATCTGGCGGACGGCTCCTTCGGCGAGGAACCGGACGTCCCCGGAATTGCGACCGTCGGGAATCCGCAGGACGTCATCGATCAGTTGGAACATCAGCAGCTCGACAACATCGTCGGCCAGGACGGCCCGCCTAGCGTCCATCAGACCACCCCGATCGATCTGCAGAGCTTCATCGACGACTACAAGAGCCTGGCGGACTATCGCTTCGACCATTATGACGGACGCTATACGGGCAGCCTCGGCGATCCCTACCACCCGACCTACAAGATCACCCACGCGATCGGCAACCTCGAGCTCGGCGGCGGAGGCAGCGGCACCCACGGAGCCGGCCTCCTGCTGGTCGAAGGAAACCTGATCGTGGCGGGCAACTGGGAGTACAACGGCATCGTCATCGTCACCGGGCAGGTGCTCTTCGAGGGCGGCGGCGGCACCAAGAAGGTCATGGGAACGGTGCTCGCCGGCGGGGACGTGACCGATCAGACGAGCAGCGACTTCGGAGTCACGGGGACGGTTGACATCCAGTACTCGTCATCGATCCAGGCCGCCGTGTCCAGTTTCATGCCGACTCATGCCCTGATGGGATGGCAGCAGCTCTGAGAGTTCGAGGTGCTGATCGGCCGGCACGGGGCCGAACTCCGAGACCGCGCCGAGCGGCCACCGGACGGTCAGCTCCTCGACCCTCTCCGCCTGGCCCAGTCCGAACAGCAGGGTCGGGCTGGAAGACGAGAGATAGCCGCCGCCCGCCTCGACCTGCTGGACCTGTGAACGGCCGCCCGCGGTCACCGTCACCAGGGCGCCGATGGCGCCGGTGTTCGGCGCGCGGCCCCGGAGCCGCACGGTCAAGAAACGGCGCTGGCCCGGACCGCGGTTGATCAGGATCTGGGCCGGCGCCTCGTAGTTGCGCAGGGCCAGATCGGGCGCGCCGTCGCGGTTCAGGTCGCAGATCGCGACCGCCCGGGCGCAGTCCTCGTTGGCCACGTCTTCCTGGAACGCGACCTCCTTGAACAGCGGCACGCCGCCCGACTCACCGGGTCCGTCATTGCGGAACAGGCAGTTCAACTCACCCGCGTGCAGGGGCATCACACCGCGCTCGTAGCGGCGGGTGCCCTCGACGTACTCCGGCCAGCGCACGACCGTGTCGACCCACCAGTCGAACGCCCGGTCGGGCCCCGCGCCGGGAACGCAGCCGTTGGGCGCGAACAGGTCGAGGTCGCCGTCCAGATCGTAGTCGAGCCAGCGCAAGCCCCACGACCAGCCGCCGTCCGCCGTGCCGCTCTCGACCGAGACGTCCTCGAAGCGCGGGCGCTCGCCCGGCTCGGTCCGGTTCAGCAGCAGCGTGTTGCCGCGCAGCTCCTTGGTCAGCCACCCCTGCACCATCTTGCGGAAGATGCGCCCGAGCAACGGCAGCGGCATGTCGGGATCGAGGTAGATCCAGCCGTAGGGGCTGGAGATGTTCGAGATCGCCAGATCGAGGTCGCCGTCACCGTCGGCGTCGCCCCACGTCACCCCCATGCCGTAGCCCGAATCGGCCGTACCGGACGCCTTGGTGATGTCCTTGAAACGGCCGCCGCCCCGATTCCAGAGCAGCAGGTTGTGACCGAAGTCATTGGCCACGTAGACGTCCGGCAGGCCGTCGGCATCGACGTCGGCGAAGCCGACCGACAGTCCCCATCCGGTGCAGCCGACGCCTGAATCCGGACCGGCCTTCTCGAAGCTTCCGTCTCCTTTGTTGAGGTAGAGCGCATCAGGATAGCCGTTGCGTGCCTCCCAGACCGGATCGGCGACCTGGTCGTAGTAGTCGCCGGAATTGCACACGTAGAGATCGATGTCGCCGTCCAGGTCGACGTCGGCGAACGCCACCGAGGAGGTCCGCGGCTCCGGCTCGAAGCCGGACGTCGAGGTGACGTCCTCGAAACGCGGCAGGCCGTCGCTCGCGACTCCGAGGTTCCGCAGCAGCCGCAGCCCCTGGAAGGCATGCGTGACCAGCAGATCGGGCCGGCCGTCGCCGTCCACGTCGGCGGCGCAAGCGCCGGTGCCGATCGCATGCGCGACGCCCGCGGCCTCGCCGGCTTCCTGCATCGGGCGGTCCATGCCGCGATTCAACAGCAGGCGGCTTTGCCGGCCGTCGACCAGGAACAGATCTTCCAGCCCGTCGCCGTCGGCATCGAGCACCGCCAGCCCGCAGCCCGGCCAGAGATTCGACATCAGCTTGTTGGTTTCGCCATACTCGGGGTGCACCTGCTCGATCCGGGCGCCCAGCTCGAGGGTGGCGTCCCGAAAGGCCGGCTGGTCGCTCGCTTCCTGCGCCGATGCGAACGGCCCGTGTCCGACGATGACCCAGTCGCCGCTGACCTGAGCCAGCTCGAGCGGGCTGGTGGCCCGCACCGTGACCCGTTCGCCTTGGCGCCCTTCCCCGTCGAGGCGCACCCGGAAGTCGATCTGGATCCGATCTCCGTCGTCCTCGAACGCGGAGATCGCGGCCTCCGACCGCGTGACGCGCGAGAAGGGATGCAGCAGTTCGCGAACGCGCTCACTCACGGTCGCGGGCGAACTGTCCGGCCCATGTTCCGGCCCCACCAGTTCGGCGACCGCCTCGGGTGCTCGTGCCAGCAGCGCCTCCCGGTAGCTCGCGAGCAGCGTGTGCTGCAGCTCACCGGCCCGGTTCATGCGCGTGACGAAGCGCGCGTCATGGCTCGAGCAGCCGATGGCGACCAAGAGCATCAGGATCAACGTGGATTTTGCGATGGGATCCTCTCCAGGTTCGAGTCGAGCCGGATGTTAGAACAGTGTGCCGCCCGCCACAACCACGACCGTCCACGGCCGCCCGGACGCCTTGCGAGCCCGCGGTTTTCGGCTACGCTGGCCGCGAACGCGCATGTTTGAACTTCAGGACGTCACCAAACGCTTCGACTCGACGGCCGCCCTGACCGGCCTGAGCCTGGCGATCGAGCCCGGCCGGACCACGGTCCTGATCGGCCCGAGCGGCTGCGGGAAGTCGACCCTGCTGCGTTTGATGATCGGGCTGATCGTTCCCGACGCGGGCCGCATCCGGGATGCTTCGCGCAGGACCTCGGCGCTTCCCGTCCGTTGCTGTCGAGTTCCGTATCACGGTATCACCGGTCCTCTTCTTCCAGGACCCTGGTCCCGGCTGGCGTGGCCCGGTATTGCTGCCGAGGGCTTCGTGGTTTGCCAGGGATCGTCATCTCGAGGAGGCCTGCTTCGAGTAGCGGCCCCACGACTTGGTCCCGGAACTTGGTCCTGTTCACCCGGCCGGAGGGTTCCATCAGCTCCAGCAGAGAGCGAGGAGTCGCGGCGAGTGCAAGCACTTGCTCTTGGTCCCGGCTTAGGCCCGCCTTGGTCCCGACTTGATCCTTACTTGGTCCCTCCACCGCCTCAGGCCCCACCGCGGTCCTGAAGGTCACCGTGACGACGCCGGCCTGCTCGGAGAACTCCGGTGCAGCAATGCCGTGGACGCGGCAGGCTTCGATGACGCGGTTGGTGCCCCGGCCCCAGACTTCGACAGCGCCAGTCCGATGGAACGCGCCGGCGATGAGCGGATTGCGGAGGATCGACGGATGAACGCCCGAGAGTATCTCCGCGCGGATCCCGGTTGGGAAGTCGCCGACGCTGCGTACTTCGATGCGGTCGTCAAAGACCGCGATCGCCACGTAGGAGCTAGCGCGGCTGTAGTCCCGGTGCATGACGGCGTTGAGGATGACCTCGCGTAGCGCCTCGGCGGGAACCGGCAGCCGGTCCTCGCGGAAGATGCTGCCCTTCGGGAAGCGGGCCGAGAGCGGCAAGGTCCGGTCGAGCCACGCCATCGCTTCGCGCACCATCGCGAAAGCGTGCATGTGCTCCTGCTTGTTGTCGAGGATGTCGCCTGTGATCCTCGTGCCGCGGAAGCGACCGAGCTTGAGGAGTCCCTGCGGGTAGTCGGGCAGGAAGCGCGTGCCGTAGAGCATCTGCGCGGCCTGCGTGATCTCGCCGTCGATGCGAAGTCCGAGCCGGTCGAAGATATCGCCAATATCGGTGCTTGTACCGGCCGAGAGACGGCGTTGCTCGATGGCCGTCTGGCGGGTGCGGAGGATCTCCTCGTGGTCCAGGTCTTCGAGCCGGACCCTCATCGCGGGTTGGTTCTCCCACCGGTGCCGGCTGTGGTTCCGATCGAGCAACAGTCGTGCGTATTCGTCCTGCGCCATGACGGTCGTCGTCGAGCCCACGCGTCGATATGGCTTGCCCTCGAATACAAACGGAGCGTGCTCGCGCGCCGACGGAGCGTCGAGCACGATGACCGATCGGCCATTCCCGAGATCGACGCGATCCATCTCGACCCGCGCTGCAGGCGGCTCGAAGCGCCCGAGCATGGCCGCGACGTCACGGAGTGTGCTGTCCGAGACTTGCTGGCCGGTGATCTTCCCGTCGGGCGCCACGCCGATCAGGACTTGCCCGCCCTCGCCGTTGAGAAAGCCGCACAGCGATTCGCCTGCCCGCCGCAGCTTCGCGGTCGACGTCTTCAGCTCGAGGGTCTCGGATTCGCCCTGGGCGACAAGCTGTTCCAGCGCAGTAAGATTCATGGTGGCCAAGCTTCTAGCAATCGGGCCGGCCGTCCCGAGAGCGGCCGTTCAACGGCGGCCGCACGGCCCGCTGCCGCCCCTGAGTCGCTCCGCGCACTCACCGTCGTCTCCGTTTCTGGGGCCGGGACTTCCTGGCCGGACTCGGGCCCGGCTGCGCCTTCGCGCCATCGCGCTCGGCGTCTGAGCCGCACCGTGACCCGTTCGCCCTGCCATCCCTCCCCGTCGAGGCGCACCCGGAAGCCGATCCGGATCCGATCTCCGTCGTCCTCGAACGCGGAGATCGCGGGTTCCGACCGCGTGACGCGCAGAAACGGATGCAGCAGTTCGCGCACGCGCTCACTCACGGCCGCGGGCGAACTGTCCGGAGCGTGCTCCGGCCCCACCAGTTCAGCGACCGCCTCGGGCTCTTGCGCCAGGTGCGCCTCTCGATAGGTCGAGATCAGCGTGTGCTGCAGGGCGCCCCCGCGGTTCATGCGCGCGACGAATCGCGCGTCGTAACCTGAGCATCCGATCGCGACCGCAAGCATCAGGACGAGAGTGGATCTTGCAATGGGATCACCTCCGGGTTCGAGTCGAGCTGGATGTTAGTACACTCCTTCGGCCGCCACAACCAGCGCCATCCACGACCCCCGGGACGCCTTGCGAGCCCGCGGTTTTCGGCTACGCTGGCCGCGAACGCGCATGTTTGAACTTCAGGACGTCACCAAACGCTTCGACTCGACGGCCGCCCTGACCGGCCTGAGCCTGACGATCGAGCCCGGCCGGACCACGGTCCTGATCGGCCCGAGCGGCTGCGGGAAGTCGACCCTGCTGCGTTTGATGATCGGGCTGATCGTTCCCGACGCGGGCCGCATCCGGTTCGGGGACGCGGAGTTCTCGCGCCGGAACGTGCTCGAGCTGAGACGCAAGCTGGGCTACGTGATCCAGGACGGCGGACTGTTCCCCCATCTCTCGGCCCGCGACAACATCTCGCTGGCGGCCCGCCCGCTGCGGCTCGGCCGCGATCGGATCGAGCGGCGTATCCGGGAGTTGATCGAGCTCACGCGTTTTCCGGAAGACGCGCTCGACCGCTTCCCCGGGCAACTCTCCGGCGGGCAATGCCAGCGGGTCAGCCTGATGCGGGCGCTGATGCTCGATCCGGAGGTGCTGCTCCTGGATGAGCCGCTGGGCTCGCTCGATCCGATGATCCGCAGCCAACTGCAGGAAGAGCTGCGGGCGATCTTCCGCGCGCTCGAAAAGACCGTCGTGCTGGTGACCCACGACCTGTCGGAGGCGGGCTATCTCGGCGACACGCTGGTGCTGCTGCGGGACGGCCGGATCGTGCAAACCGGCACCTATCAGGATCTGCTGCATGCGCCGAAAGATCCGTTCACCAGCGCCTTCGTGCGGGCCCAGCGCCGCGACCTCGACCCGGAGGGCGAGGCGCCGTGCTGATCCTGTGGCTCGCCTTGTGCCTGTCGCTTCTGCTGCCGGGTTGCTCACCCGCCGGCGATCGGGGCGCGCCGCTCCGCATCGGGTCGAAGGCCTTCACCGAATCGGTGGTGCTGGCCGAGGTGGCGGCGCACCTGGCCCGCGAGCAGGGCCTCGAGGTGGAACACTCGTCCGGCCTGGGCGGCACGCGCCTGCTCTTCGAGGGTCTCCGCTCGGGCCAGATCGATCTCTACCCGGAGTACACCGGGACGCTGATCGAGGAGATCTTCTCCGGGGAGAAACTGAGCGGCCTGCCGGCGCTGCGCCGGGCGCTGGAGCGCGAGGGCATCCGACAGGGTCCGCCGCTGGGCTTCAACAACACGTACGTGCTGGGAATGCAGCGGGAGACGGCGGAGCGCCTCGGGATCACCCGGATCAGCGATCTACGCGACCACCCGGAACTGGTGCTGCGCTTCAGCAATGAGTTCATGCAGCGAGCGGACGGCTGGCCGGCGCTTTCCAGGCGGTATCAGCTCCCGCACCGGGACGTCCGCGGGCTGGAGCACGCGCTGGCCTACGAGGCGCTCGAGAACGGATCGATCCAGGTGACCGATCTGTACGCCACCGACGCCAAGATCGAAAAGCTCGGACTGCGTCGCCTCGAGGACGATCTCGGGCACTTTCCGCGCTACGACGCGGTGTTCCTCTACCGCGCCGAGCTGAGTCAGGCGCAGCCGGAGTTCATCAGCCGCCTGGCGGAGCTGGGCGGGCGGATCGATGCCGCGCGCATGACCGGCCTGAACGCGCGGGTGGAACTCGACGGCCAAAGCGAGAGCCGGGCGGCGGCCGCGTTCGTTTCCGCCGAGTTCGACACCGAGACGACGGCGAAGCGGAAAAACGTGGCACGCCAGATCCTCCTGCGCACGGTCGAGCATCTGCGCATGGTGGCGGTCTCGCTCGCTGCAGCGGTGCTGCTGTCGATCCCGCTGGGCATCCTGGCGGCGCGCCGACGCCGGCTGGCCCACCCGATCCTGGGCGCGGTGGGCGTGATCCAGACGATTCCGGCGATCGCCCTGCTGGTGCTGCTGATCCGTCCGGTGAGCTACTTCACCGATGAGCTGGGGTATCCGCAGGCGGTGGTCGCGCTGTTCCTCTACTCCCTGCTGCCGATCGTGCGCAACACCTACACCGCCCTGGTTTCGATTCCGCCGGCCCTGAGGGAGTCGGCGCTCGCGCTGGGCCTGCCGCCCGGCTTCCGCCTGCTGCACATCGAGTTGCCGCTGGCCTCGCGCACGATCCTGGCGGGCATCAAGACCGCCGCGGTGATCAACGTCGGCTTCGCGACCCTGGGCGGCTTCATCGGCGCCGGCGGCTACGGCGACCCGATCTTCACCGGCATCCGCCTGAACGACTACGGCACGATCCTCCAGGGCGCCCTCCCCGCCGCCGCCCTGGCGCTCCTGGTCCAGGGCCTGTTCGAACTGCTCGAACGCTGGATCGTCCCGCGTGGGCTGAGGTGAACCGGCGGCCGCTCGCCGTCGAACTGGCGCGCGTCGTAACGGAAGGAGTTTTCCTACACGGCACACCCAACTGCCCGTGAGACGGGGCTGAGGGAGAGCAAGCCGATCAAGGCACGAACAGGCGAGGAGATCGTCCTCCTCTCGCGCGGCAACCTGCAAATCGCCAGGGCCGAAGGCGACGCGCCGGTCGCGCCCGCCAGGCGATCAGCGCCTCCATGACCCGACACGAGGTCATCCAGAAGATCCTGACGGTGACACACGATCTGAAACTCGAGACGTGGCTGGAGGGGGACCGCGCGCCCGTCCGGGTTGATGCCACGCCGGTTGGCGGATACCATCGGTCTCGCCGACCCGCACCCACCGGACACCCCGCCTCCATGCCTCAACCTCGCCGTTCGAGCGTTCTGAAGCTCGTGACCCTTGCGCTGCTCGCGCCGGCCTGTTCCAAGCAACCCGAGCCGTCGGAACCGTCCGGATCCGGCGGCGAGGCGTCCTGCGCGCAGTCGGCCCTTCTGATCACGCTCGATACGACCCGGGCCGACGCCCTGTCCTGCTACGGGAAGTACCCCGGCGTGACGCCCCACCTGGACCGGCTGGCGGAGGAGGGCCTGCTCTACGAGGCGGCCTACACCGCCGCGCCGATCACCCTGCCGGCCCACGCCTCGATGCTCACCGGACTCTACCCCCTGCGGCACGGCGTGCGCGTCAACGGCGCTTCCGCCCTGCCTCAAGCGGCAGTCACTCTCGCGGAATCGGCTCGCGACGCCGGGTTGCAGACGGCGGCCTTCATCGCCGCGCTGGTCCTGGACGACGCCTTCGGCATCGCCCAGGGGTTCGAGACGTTCGACAAGCCGCAGGCGGCCGACAAGAAGCTGACCACCCACTACACCGAGCGCCCGGCACGCGAGGTCATCGACCGGGCCGTGGAGTGGCTGCGGAATCGGGACCGGTCGCGCCGCTTCTTCCTTTGGGTGCACCTGTTCGATCCGCACTGGCCGCCGCATGAACCCGACTCGATCGAGCTCGACCTGCCTCAGCGCGTGGCGTCCTATCTGGGCGAGGTGGCGCGCATGGACCGCGAGATCGGCCGGCTGCTCTCGGAACTCGAGCAACAAGGAGTCGACCGGGAGACGATCGTGCTGGCGCTGGGAGACCACGGCGAAGGGCTGGGGGAGCACGGCGAGACGACCCACGCGATGTTCTGTTACGAGACCACCCTGCGGATTCCGATGATCCTGCGCTATCCGGACCGCCGGCGGGCGGGCGAGCGCTCGCGGGAACTGGCCAGCGTGGTCGACGTCCACCCGACCCTCGCCGGCGCCCTGGGCCTTCCGGCGCAGCCCGGGCTGGACGGTTTCGACCTGACCAGTGGACCCGTGCCGGCCGGGCGCGGGGTCTACTTCGAGTCGTACTCCGGCTACCTCAGCTACGGGTGGAGCCCCTTCGCCGGGTGGCTCGACGCCGGAGGGAAGTACGTCCACTCGAGCCGGCCGGAGTTCTTCGATCTGAAAGGCGATCCCGGCGAAGTGCACGACCTGGCCCCCGAGCGGGGACCGGAGCTCGATCACTTCCGCGAGGCGATCGGCCGGCTCGCCGCGCGGCCTCGCCTGTCCTCGGAATCGCAGGAGGTGGATCCGGAACTCGCGCGGCAGATCCAGGCCCTGGGATACGTGGCGGCCGGCTCGGATGCGGGGGACGCGCCGGAGCCGCTCGAGCAGACCGGGCGTCCCAGCCCGGCGGATCGGCTGGAGGAATTCCAACAGATCGGCCAGGCCGACGCGCTCCTGAACCAGGGCCGCGCGCCGGAGGCGCTGGAGATCCTGGCGCGGATCGTCCCGGGGAGCCCGGACAACGTCCACGCCGCCCGCCTGCTGTCCTCGGCTTTGCTCCAGGTGCGACGTTTCCGCAAGGCGATCCCGTTGCTCGAGCGCCTCTCCGTGAAGAGCCCGCGGGACGCCGGCATCTGCCGGGACCTGAGCTACGCGCAACGCATGGCGGGCCGCCTGCCCCAGGCGATCGAGTCGCTCTGGCGCGCGATCGAGCTCGAGCCGGGCCACGAGGTCTACTTCGAAGAGCTGATGTGGATCCTGAAGGACCGGCCGGACGAGGCGCAGGAGTACCGGCGCCGGCGCGAGGAGCTGCTGAAGAGCCGCGGCTGATGTGAATGAACTGGGCGTCCACCGCCTCGCCTCGACCCCTTCGATCTCAATGATGACGGGAGACATGCCCGGGGTATCGAACTCTCGCCGGCGCGTACCGAGGGACTCCAAGACCAACTCGCGCTCCGCGGCGAGAAGTTCGTGCTACCCGTCCCGGGGAATGATCTGCACCGCGTCCACGATGACGTAACCGTCGGTCGCCTCGTTCGAGATGGTCACGACGACCTGCTCATTCGCATCCAGTGAAACCGCGCCCACTGCCTGCCACAGATCATCGATCGCCGGGCTTCTCTTCTGGTTGACCGTCGCGGCGATCGTCTTCCCTCCCGCCTCCACGATGACGGGTACGTTGGTCGCCCGGTTGGGATGAGGCGTGTAGGCGATGCGGATCTCGTAGCAACCGCGCTCGGGGACGCGGGCCTCGAAGCGGACGCTGCGGCCGCCCTTGCCGGCGTCGTCGTCATGCAGGTAGCTCCTGCCAACGTAGCCCGGTACGGAAGTGCTCTCGAGCCAGCTGCTCGTTCGCCGGGCGTCGACGTCGTCGATGACGATGCCCGTGAGCTTCCCGGGGTCGAGTCCTGAACCACGTGGACGCAGGGGGCCGTGGTCTTCCAGCACCGCCTTGTCGGCCAGCAGACGTCTTCGGAGCCGTTCGTAGTCCACCTCCTGAACCGGAGCGCCGTCGTCGATGGCGATCGCCGCCGCCGTCGCCGCCGCCTGGCCCAGGATCATGAAGACCGGCTCCATGCGAATCGAACCGTACGCGATATGGGAGCTCGACAGGCACACGGGGACGAGCAGGTTCGCGCACTGGTCCTTCCGGGGAATGATCGCCTCGTAGCTGATCGGGTACGGACCGCCCGGGTCGACCTGGATGTCGCCCTCGTTCCGGACGTAGGCGCGACCGTCCGGGTCCCGCGCGACGTAGCGCTGGGTGTGGTGCGAGTCCATGTTGTAGGAGCCCATGCCCACCGGTTTGGGCGTGGGCTGGAGGCGGCGCAGGTGCAGCTCGGTCATGACGAAGTCGCTCACCATCCTGCGGGCCTCGCGGACGTAGATCTGGTGGGGCCAGTGCCCGTTGTCCAGGAACTCGTCTCTCGCCAGTCCCCACCGGCTCATACGGTCGCGGACGTCTGCGGGCACGCGCGGATCGGTCGACAGAAAGTAGAAGTAGCCTTTCTGATAAAGCTCGTGCTCGGCGAGAATCTCGCGGCGCCGCTCGTACGACGCCTCCGGATAGTCGTAGTTCATGCCGATGTTGTCGGTGCTGAAGGATCCGTGGTTGTTGGTGTCGGTCTTGGCGTTGGGGGCCGGGTCGAACTTGCCGAAGACGTGTCGCGAGCCGGCCTTCAGATCGCGCAGCAGGAGCTCGTACTGGAACGGGTCGTAGCCTTCCGGCCTGGGGAACGGCACTCGGTTCTCGGGCACGCGGGTGAGGCAGACACGGTAGGTGTAGGCCTGCACGCGGCGATCGCCCTGCCCATCCTCTCCCGGGTCGCCATCGTCGACGCGCGGCAGCAGGCCGCTCTTCGGATCGCCCGGCCGCACATAGGGATCGATCTTCGATGTGAACTGATGGCTCCGCGCGTTGGCCTTCTGGACTCCATTCAGCGTTTCGCCGTACTTCGCGTTGGATTCGCGTCCGACGTGATACGTCACGCCCGCGGCGGCCATCAGATCTCCTTCGTAGGTGGCGTCGATGAAGATGCGTCCACGGTAGGTCTCGCCGCTTCGCATGGTGATCGACACGATGCGGGGCCCGTCCTTCTTGACTCCGTTCCCGGCGCGGTCGAGCCAGCGGTCGCGATCCACCGGCACCCGCTCCTCCCTGATCCATTCCTCGAAAGTCCGCTCGGCGACGTGCGGCTCGAAGACCCAGATGGCGTCGTCCTGCGGCCGGTACCGGCTGTATTCCTCAGGCCTCTGCCATTTCCACGCCTCGGGCCGGTCGTAGTGCCGCTTGACCCGCTGATAGAACTCGCGGCCGACTCCGCCGACGACGGACTTGTCGCCGGAATCCGTCCAGCCGAGCCCGCCGGCCGTCAACCCGCCCAGATGCCGCTCCGGACAGACGATGATCACCGACTTGCCCATGCGCCTCGCCTGCACCGCCGCGGCGACCGCGCTCGACGTGCCTCCGTAGATCACGATGTCATGGGTCTTGTCGCCGGCGAACGCGGTCGCCTGGAGATGAACGGCCAGTGAGAGAACCGAGACTCCGAGTCGTATCATCTGCACTTCCTGGCGGGAGATGTGAGCGCCGGGACGGCCTCACTTGCCGAAGCGGAAGCTGGCATCGTAGTCGCGGTTGACGAAGAACGCGTTCTTCTCTCCCGCCGGCGGGAACACCAGGTAGACGTGGAGGTACGCCTTCCCGCCCCAGCGCTCGATCATGGCGGTGGGAAAGCGGACCTCGAGCGGACCGTCGTGCGCCTCGACCCGCAGGACGGCGAACGAGCGCAGCGCGGCCGCGGTCTGAAGCGGGATCTCCTCGCGGAACTGGATGCGATGCGTCCAGCCGCCCTCGCCATGGAACACGTCCACGGACATCCAGTACTTCGTCGGCGCCTCGCGCGCCTGCCATGAGACGTGCAGGGCATCCTTGCGGTCGCGCAGCCGCACCGGAAAGGGCGGGGCCGCGGCGGCCTTCCACGGAACGAAGCTCGGGTCGCCAAACAGCGCTCGCGCTGCCCCCGAACCGATCATCCGCACCGACAGGTTGCGCTGGGGCCGCTGCTTCCCGTCCTCGTAGCGGTAGAACTCGAGGCGGGGCCGGCGCAGCGCGACCGCGGCGCCGTCATAGGTCTCCTTGGCGGCGTGGCCGAGGGCGTCGCCGTGGATCAGCAGGTGCTCCATCTCCTGCGAGGTGGTCTCGCCGCGATCCGGGTCGAGCCCGGCGAACAGCGCGGTCACCCCGGACGCGATGGCAGCCAGCCCGAACGACTCGGGCGGATCGATCTCCCTCCGGCGCATGGCGCCGCCCTCCAGCTCGTACCAGGGTCCGGTCACGCCGCAGTAGCACGGCCCGCTGAAGTAGACGGCGGGGGAGAAGTCGATCTGCAGTGCGCGCAGATCCTTGCCTTTCAGGCCGTCGACGATGCCGTCCGGCATGCCGTGGCCTCCGGCCCGCACCATGCCGTAACCCCCGAGGTCCTTCACTCGCTCCCGGAACTCGTCGAGCGTCGCGTGAGAGGCGTGGGTCTCCTTCCAACCCTTGGCCACGTTCGATGCAGCCGGGCCGCCGTAGCTCGACCTCGCCGCCGGGCCGAAGCGGAGCAACGTCCTGGGCAGGCGCCTCCGCTCGGCCGTGACGATGCGCCGGGCGAACTCCATCGCCTCGTCCGCCGTGGCGCCGGTGACGTAGCCGAACGCGAAGTCGGCGAACGGGTCGGCGTCGAGGCCCGCGGCCAGCTCGAGGAGTTCGAGATGGATGTTGACGTCGATCCGCTCGGGCCGGGTGACGAGGATCACGAACTCCGGAAGGTGCTCGAGGAGTGCGGAGCGCGCCTCCGCCGGCCGCGCGGGCGGGAACTCGAGCACGGCGGCGGCGTCCTTCCCCTCGGCGAGGAGGTCGACGACGGCGCGGTATGGATCGCCGGGAGCGAGGTCGGTGAGCAGGATGAGCTTGCCGAGGTTCTGTGCGGGCGGAGCGCCTTCGTTCGGGGCGCAGAGGTCGGGGATGAAGACGGCGGCTCGGGGATCATCGGCCGCGGCGAGTTCGCCGTCCGCGTTCTGGAGCAGGGCCAGGGAGACGAGGAGGAGGACGGCGAGGGGCATCGGGGCTCCTACTGTGCAGGATGTGCCGGATGTGCCGGCCCGGCGGGTGCAGTGTACCGGGTGGTGCCGGCGCAGAGGAGAGATGAATGGGTGGCGCGAGCGCAGGAGTGGTTGGACTCAGGTGGATTCGTGTCGCAAAAGACGGGTGATCAGCCGCCCCACCGGGCGTCGAGCGGCGGTTGGGCCGGGGCGTGCGATTGGACGCTGCCAGGGCCTCGTCGAGCTGCTCGAACACCGGATCGTCCCCCGCGGCCTGATGTTTCCCTCATGAGCGACGAGAGTCCGCATGCGGTCGACTCACGGGATTTCGATGGTCGCGCCTGGCCGGCAAGGCGGGAGCATTTCCCTTCGAACGACGTCCTCCCCCGAGAAAAGCTGAGTCGCCTTCTCGAGAACTCGCACCGGCTTCAACTCATCAAGTCCTTTCAACGGCAATTCGCTCTCGCGGCCCGCGGTGCCCGCGCGTGTCACGGCGACGAAGCCACTGGGGTGACCGATCCGTTCGGCCGCTCGAATGGTGCATTCATAGGTCCCTTCCTCAGTTCCACAGCTCGACCACCCGCGAGAAGTGCGACGTCGGATTGGGTCAGTTACCTTGATTCCAGCCTGAGTTTCTGGCTCGTAGATGTGGAAAGTGACCTGAGTTTCTTCTATAATATCGAGGTAACTCATCCGATTTTCTGTGGATAGCCCCGGCCACCTACCGGCGGGGACTCTCGTGGAAGTCCCGTAGGGCTCCACAAGACACGTAACATGAAGCGTTTATATGAGAAGCAGCTGCTCGAGTGGAGGAACGCCCGCCGTCGGAAACCGTTGCTCTTGCGCGGTGCCCGCCAGGTCGGCAAGACCTGGCTCGTGGAGAACGTGCTGGCGAAGGAGTTCGCCAGTTTCGTCAAGATCGACCTCGAGAAGCGGAGCGACCTCCACACCCACTTCGAAAAGGACCTGAATCCCAGGAGGATCCTGAGCCTGCTCGAGTTGACGGCAGGCTCGATCACTCCTGGCCGGACCCTGCTGTTCCTGGATGAGATCCAGGCCTGCCCGCGAGCGATCATGGCACTGCGGTACTTCTACGAGGAGCTGCCGGCGCTCCACGTCGTCGCCGCCGGCTCCCTCGTGGAATTCGCGTTCGGCGAGATCTCGGTGCCGGTCGGCAGGGTGCTATACCTGCAGATCCACCCCATGACCTTCCACGAGTATCTGCTCGCAACGGGCAAAGGGAGGATGGCCGAGTATGCGCTCGTGCCGCCGGACGGCGTTGATGCGGCGATTCAGAAGGAGATCCTCGAAGAACTCCGCCGGTTCTTCTTCATCGGCGGCATGCCCGAGTGCGTCAGGACATGGCGCGATGCGGAATCGCTGCTGGAGTGCTTCCAGGTGCAGTCGGAGATCATCGACTCCTACCGCGACAACTTCGCGAAGTACCGGCCCCGCATCGACCCGACCAGCCTCGACGCCGTGCTGCTGAACGCGGCCAGAAGCGTCGGAGAACAGGTCAAGTATGTCCGCCTCGACGAAGGACATTCGGGACAGACGAACCGGAAGGCCTTCGAACTGCTCGCCAAGGCACAGCTCCTGCAAAAGATTCCGGCCTGCGATCCTTCGGCACCACCGCTCGGGGCCACGGCCAATCCGAAGCGGTTCAAGGCGTCCGTGCTCGATATCGGCATCATGCAGAGGCTCTGTCAGGTGCCCGTCGAGCTGGAACTGAAGCAGGACAATCTGCTCGCCATGTATCGGGGGAAACTGGCCGAACAATTCGTCGCACAGGAGTTGCTTGCGCACCACGGAACTGACCTCTTCTACTGGTCACGGGAGGCGCGGGGAAGCAGCGCCGAGGTCGACTTCCTCATCGTTCGCGACGGCAGCGTCTATCCGATCGAGGTCAAGTCCGGCTCCGGAGGCAGCCTCAGGAGCATGCATCTCATGCTCGAGAAGTATCCAGACTGTCCCGGCGGCCTGGTGCTCTACAGCGGCACCTACAGGCGACTGGCGGAACAGAGACTCGAGTTTCTACCCCTGTACAGCGTGGCCTCCCTGAAGCAGGCACGCACGACGTGAACCCGCCAGGGTGAGCCTACCGGGCTTTGCAGCCCCGCTTCGAAAGCCACGCCTCGGCCGAAAAGATCGAGCGGGCGGCCGGGGCCCGCTCGGCCGGTTCGATTCGGTAGTCTGTGGCCAGCGAAACTCGATTCCGATCGATTTCACCAATCCCGGCCGGCCGCGCGCCGTTTCTCCGCGGGGCTGGGGATTTGCGGACCGATGCTCAAGGACACCATCATGCGCGCCATCCTTTTATTGCTCGCCCACGGAATCGCCTGGCTCACCTTGCTGAGCCTGCCGCCGGCCGCCGCCGCGCAGGGCACACCCATCGGTTTCGAGGAGGAGTTCGCCCTGTCGGCCGACCGGGCGGCGAGCCTCGAGCAGCTCATTCCGGGAACCGAGGAGTCTTACTTCTACCGCTGTCTGCACCTGCAGAACGAAGGCGCCCTGGATCAGGTCGGCCCGCTGCTTTCGACCTGGATCGAGCGCCACGGGCGCAGCGCGCGGGTCGAGGAGATCGAAAACCGGCAGGCGCTGCTCGGTTTCGACCGCGATCCGGAGGCGACCTACCAGCTCCTGCGCCGGCGCCTCGGGCTGCGCTTCGACCACCAACGGCAGGTCAGCGGGGAGAAGCCCGACCTGCCCACGCAGCTCGACCCGGAACTCCTCTCGCCCGAAACGCTCAGCCGCCGCGCGCTGGCGGCGCATCCCGGGTCGCTCGACGGCTTCCGCGACTCCGCCTTCGAATCGCTGGCCGGCAGCCCGCTTACCGACGCGCTGCTGATGAGCCTGTTGAAGCGCCTCGAGCGCCCCGACCTGCCGAACCTCCCGGCGCTCGTGGTGCGGAACCTCGCGGACAAACAGAGCCGCGGCTTCGGGTCGCTCGCGATTCACGGGAACCTGCTGCTCGAGCAGCTCGAGGAGTGCGCCCGGCTGATGCCCGCCCTGCTGCGCCAGGATGCCTTCATCCAGGCCTGCCTGCTCCGGCTGCGCCCCGGCGCCGACGCCGACTGGCGCCGCGACGCCAGTCAGCGCGAGGCCTATCTCACGCGGCTGCAGCAGTTCACCGAGCGCCTGGGGCCCGCCTTCAATTCGCTCAAGGCGCACGTCCTGTATCATCGCCTGGTGCACGATCTCGGCCAGGGCCGCCCCAACAAGCAGCGCCTGCTGGCCTACCTGCGCCTGCCCCGCAACGTCTCCTACGTCAACCCGGCCTACCTGAAGTCCAGGAGCCGCGGCGAGGAGCTGGTGAGCTTCGCCCAGTCCTACCCGACCGCCCTGGACGCGATCGGCAACGATGAGGCGCTCGTGCGAGCCTATCTGTCGCACTTCTTCGCGAGCGAAGATTCCTACGAGGCGTACGCCGAGTTCGTCCGCGAGGACTATCTCTCGCGACTGTTCGCCGAGACCAAGATCCTGCTCGGCAGCGGGGACCTCGAGCGCTGGTACTCGCTGCTCGACGACCCCGCCTACTACGAGCAGCTCAAGGAACGCGTGGAGATCGACTTTCCGCCCCACCAGCAGACCGAGTTCGGCGCCGGCGACCCGGTGGCGATCGAGGTCGACCTGAAGAACGTGGACACGCTGCTGGTGAAGGTCTTCGAGATCAACACCCTCAACTACTACACCGAGCAGAACCGCGAGATCGACGCATCGATCAACCTGGACGGCCTGGTCGCGAACCAGGAACGCACCTACGTCTACGACGAGAGTCCCCTGCGCCGGATCCGCCGCGCGTTCGAGTTCGAGAACCTGAAGGCTCCGGGCATCTACGTGATCGACTGGATCGGCAACGGCCTCTCGAGCCGCGCGGTGATCCGCCTCGGAAGCCTGCGGTTCCTCGAGCGCCAGGGCGCCGCGGGCCATGTGCTGACCGTGCTGGATGAACGAGGCCGGCATCTGAAGGATGCCTCGGTCCGCCTCGGCGGCCGCGAGTATCCGGCCGACGAACGGGGCGAGGTGCTGATCCCCTACTCCACCAAGCCGGGTTCGAAACCGATCATCCTGTTCCACGACGGATTCGCGACATTGAGAGAGCTCGACCACGAGCAGGAGAACTACCGGCTCGAAGCGGGCGCCTTCCTCGAGCGGGAATCGCTGCTGCCGGGCCGGCGCGCGAAGCTGCTCCTGCGGCCGACCCTGCTCTTGAACGGAAACACCGTGAGCCTCGACCTGCTCGAGCAGGCGACGCTGCAGCTCACCTCGAAGGACTGGCACGGCGTGTCCTCCAGTCTGGAGGTGCGCGACTTGAAACTCTCCGGCCGGAACGAGCTGATCCACGAGATCCAGGTGCCCGAGCAGCTCTCCTCGCTGACCGTGCGGCTCTTTGGGCGCGTGCGCAATCTCAGCCTGGGCGAGACGATCGACGTCGCGTCCGCCCCGCGCGAGTTCCAGGTCAACGCGATCGAAAATACGCCGCTGACCGCCTGCCCGCTGCTCGGCCGCTCGGCCGCGGGCTACGTCCTCGACCTGCTCGGCAAGAACGGGGAGCCGCGGCCGGACGCGGCGGTGGCCCTGACCCTGACGCACCGCGACTACACCGATCCGATCCAGGTGACCCTCAAGACCGACGCGGAGGGCCGGATCACGCTGGGTGCGCTCGACGGCATCGAGACCGCCGCCGCCTCGGGACTGCCCGACACGTTCGGACGCTGGAACCTGCGGCCGGCGGAGCGGACCTATCCGGACCGCGTCCAGGGCCGTGCGGGGCAGGTGCTCCGCGTGCCGTACCAGGGCCGGGCCACGACGCTCTCCCGCGGGGTGGCGTCGCTCCTGGAACTGCGCGGAGGCGTCTTCGCGCACGACCGTTTCGACCACCTGTTCCTGAGGGAAGGCGAGCTCGAGCTGCGCGACCTGGCACCGGGCGACTACAGCCTGGTGTTGAAGGAAGCCGGCCGCCGGATCGAGGTCCGGGTCACCGCCGGCGTGGAGCAGAACGGCTTCGTCCTGGGACAGGCCCGCGTGCTGGAACTTTCCGGCTCCGCCCCGCTGCAGATCCTCGAGACCCGCGTCGATGGGACCGATCTGCTGGTCCGACTGAGGCACGCCGGAACGCAGGCCCGGGTCCATCTGTTCGCCACTCGCTACCTGCCGGCCTTCGATGTGTTCTCGAGCCTGCGTCTTCCGGAGCGGCCGCGACTGAGTGGACAGCCGGTGCCCTGGGTCGCGTCCAGCTACCACTCGGGCCGCGAAATCGGAGCGGAGTATCGCTACATCCTCGAGCGGCGCTACGCGAAGAAGTTCCCCGGGAACATGCTGCACCGGCCCGGACTGCTGCTGAACCCCTGGGCCCTCGAAGAAACTGATTCGACCATCGGCCTGGGCGGCGGCGCGGGCGGCAGGTTCGGCGGGAGGTATGGGGGAAAGGCGAAGAGCGAGGAGGCAGGCTCAGGAGGACCCGGCACCGGCGGGCCGACCGGCACTCCCGGGACCTTCCCGAACCTCGCCTTCCTGGCGGCGCCTTCCAAGGTGCTGGCCAACCTCGAGCCCGACGCGGACGGCGTCGTGCGCATCCCGCTCGCCGAACTCGGCGACGGCCAGCTCGTGCACGCGGTCGCGGTGGACGGGACCAGCACGGTCTACCGCTCGCTCGCGCTGCCGGAAGAACCGCTGCAGGTCACCGACCGGCGCCTCACGGCCGCGCTCGATCCCGCGCGCCACCTCGCGGAGCTGCGCCGGATCGAGTTCGTCGAGCCGGGCGGCCTCACCGTGATCGAGGACGTGGCCACTTCGGAAGCGGAGAGCTACGACTCGCTGGCCTCGGTCCACCAGTTGTTCCTGACGCTCTCCGGCAACCCGGACCTTTCGCGCTTCGAGTTCGTGCTGCGCTGGCCCGAGCTCGACGAGCAAGAGCGGCGCAAGCTCTATTCGGAGAACGCCTGCCACGAGCTGCACTTCTTCCTGTACCGCAAGGACCCGGCGTTCTTCCAGGCCGTGATCCGGCCCTACCTGGCCAACAAGGCGCACAAGACCTTCCTCGATCACTGGCTGCTGGAGGAGGATCTGACCTCCTATCTCGATCCGTGGGCCTTCTCGCGGCTGAACGTGGTCGAGCGGATCCTGCTGAGCCAGCGGCTGGAAGGCCAGGCCGAGAGCGTGGCGCGACACGTCCGGGAGCTGCTGGAACTGCAGCCGGTCGACCCGGTTCTGCTCGGTGGTCTCTTCGAAACCGCGCTCAAGGGCAAGGCCCTGGAGCCGACTCCGAGCTTCGCCGGGTTCCTCTCGGGAATGGGGCGCGACCGCCGCTACAAGGGTCCCTCCGACGCCCGCCCGCCGGGCGCGCGGCGCCCGCGAGCGGAGGCGGCCAAGGACGGGCCGGCCGCGCCGCAACCGGACCCGGCCCAGGAAGCCGAAGGCGCCGAACTCGCGGACTTTGCCGAAGACAAGGTGCTCGAAGGCGAGCTGGAAAAAGAGGAAACGCTGCGCGTTGACCTCCGCCGGCGGGCAGAACAGCGGCCGCTCTATCGCGCACCGGCGAAGACCCGCAAGTTCGTCGAACACAACTACTGGCATCGCCCGATCGAGGAACAGGACAGCCGGCTGATCACGGTCAACGAGTTCTGGCGCGACTATGCCGATCGGCGCGGCAGCGGGCCGTTCTTCTCGACCCACTTCCCGCAGGCCGCGGGCAGCTTCGCCGAGATGCTGCTGGCCCTGGCGGTGCTCGACCTTCCGTTTGCGGCGGGTGAGCACGAGCTGGCCAGCGAAGACGGCAGCCTGTCGATCCGGGCCGCGAGCCCGCTGTTGCTGGTGCGCAAGGACCTGCGCGAAGCCACGCGCGGCAGCGAGCCGCTTCCGCTCCAGGTCCATCAGGACTTCTTCCGGTTGGACGACCGCTACCGGCACGACGGCAGCGAGCGGCGCGACAAGTTCGTCACCGGCGAGTTCCAAAAAGGCGTCGCCTACGGATGCCAGGTGGTGCTGACGAATCCCGGCTCGGTGTCCCAGAAGCTCGAAGTCCTGCTGCAGATCCCGGAGGGGGCGATCCCGGTCGACGGCGGCTTCGAAACGCGCGGCGTGCCGGTCGAGATCGAGGCCTACGGCACGGCGAAGCTCGAGTATGCCTTCTACTTCCCGGAGGCCGGCGGCTTCCCGCACTATCCGGTGCACGCGGGCAGGGACGGCGAGCTCCTGGCCTTCGCCGATCCGGTGACGTTCGAGGTGGTGGCCGTGCCGAGCCGCGTGGATTCCGAGTCCTGGGAACACATCTCCCAGAGCGGAACACCCGCGGAGGTGCTCGAGTTCCTGAAGGACGCCAACCTGCTGCGCACCGACCTGTCCCGGATCGCCTGGCGCCTGCGCGAGCGCGGGTTCTTCGACGCGGTGCTGACGCTGCTTCGGCGGCGGCACGTGTATGACGACGTGCTGTGGTCGTACGGCCTGCAACACGAGGTTCCACTGGCGAGCCGCGAGTACCTGCGCCACGCCGACGGCTTCCTTTCGCGCTGCGGCCCGTACCTGGAATCGCCGCTGGCGGACATCGACCCGATCGAACGGTGGGCCTACCAGCACGTCGAATACGAGCCGCTGTTCAACGGACGGGCCCATCGCTTCGGCAGGCAACGCGAGATCCAGAACGCCGATCTGGCGCGGCAGTACCTCGCGCTGCTCGACATCCTGGCGTATCGACCGCGGCTCGACGACACCGACTGGATGAGCGTCACTTACTACCTGCTGCTGCAGGACCGCGTCGCGGAGGCGCTCGCGAGCTTCGCCAAGGTGAACGCCGAACGGCTCGACATGGCGCTGCAGTACGACTACCTGTCGGCCTACATGGACTTCTTCGCCGACGACCACTCACGAGCGCGCGCCATCGCCGAGAGGTACCAGGATCACCCGGTGGAGCGCTGGCGCTCGATGTTCCAGGACGTGGTGCACCAGCTCGACGAGGCGGCCGGCCTGGGCCTTTCAGCCGGCGATCCCGAGGACCGCACGCAGCGTCAGACCGAACTGGCGGCGTCGGAGCCGTCGCTCGAGTTGAAGGTGGAGTCGCAGAGCATCTCGCTCGACTATCGCAACCTCGAGAACTGCCGGATCAACTACTACGTGATGGACATCGAGTTCCTGTTCTCCACCAGCGCCTTCGTGCAGCAGGGCTCGGATTCCTTCTCGTTCATCCAGCCGAACCGCGCCGACACGCTGCGCCTGCCTCCCGGGGAGCACCAGCTGACGTTCGATCTGCCGGAGGAGTTCCAGAACTCGAACGTGTTGGTCGAGGTCCGCGGCGGCGGCCTCTCGAAACGCCAGGCCTACTACGCCAACTCGCTCTCGATCCAACTCATCGAGAACTACGGCCAGCTCAAGGTCAGTCATCGGGAGACCGATCGGCCGCTTCCCAAGGTCTACGTGAAGGTCTATGCCAGGACCGCCGGCGGAAAGGTCCGCTTCCACAAGGACGGCTACACCGACCTGCGCGGCCGGTTCGATTACGCCTCGCTCTCGGGCGAAGGCGCCGCCGACGCGGAGCGCTACGCGATCCTGATCCTCAGCGAATCCGACGGCGCGGTGATCCGCGAGGCGTCGCCGCCTTTGCAGTGAAGACGGTCCGCCGTCAGATCCCCTGGCTCTCGCCGCGTCGTGTCGGGCCTTGGATCTGGCTTTCCAGGCCGACCACGCTGCCGACCGGCATGGAGAAGGCGATGCCGTGGCCGGGCGTGCTCATGTCGGCAGCGGCTTTCACCGCCGAGAGCACCGCGTCGACCAGTTCCTCCTTCACCAGGGTGAAGATCAGGTTGTAGCGCTCTTCCAGCGCCAGGCCGAAGAACGTCAGAGCTTCCTTGGCGCCGGTTCCGCGCGCCTCGACCACGGTCGCGCCGGTCGCTCCGGCCAGCTTGGCGGAGCTGATCACCACCGCTTCCTTGTCGAGTGGGACGACGGCCATCACTGCGGCAAACTTCATCGGGACGTCCTCTCTCGGGCCGCTGCCTGGTGGGCGGGCACCCGCTTTGCCAGGACAGCGTAGCCCATGACGGTCAGGATCGGGAACAACGAAGCGAAGGCGATCAGCCCGAAGCCGTCCACCAGCGGATGGCGCCCGGGCACCTCGGCCGCCAGGGCGAGCCCGAGCGCGACCACCAGCGGGACCGTGACCGTGCTGGTCGTCACCCCTCCGGAATCGAACGCCAAGGGCAGCATCTGACGCGGCACCAGGGGGACCAGGAGCACGACCAACAGGTATCCGATCACCAGACAGAGCGAGAGCGAATGACCGCTCTGGATGCGCGCCACTCCGAGGGCGATGCCGGTGCCCACGCCCAGCGCCACGGTCAGGCGCAGCGGCAGGGCGCGCACGCTGCCGACTGAGAGCCCCTCGGCCTTCATGCTGATCGCGATCAGGGCTGGTTCCGCCACCGTCGTGGCAACGCCGAGCAGAAAGCCGAAACCGATCAGCCAGCCGGAACCCGCCTCTCGCACCAGGTCGCGCGCGATGCCCTGGCCGAGCGGGAAGATGCAAAGCTCCAGCCCCTCCATGAACAGGAACAGACCGATCACCGTCCAGATGACGCCCAGGCCGAGCCGCCTGCCGCCCGGAAACCTCCGGCGCAGGACCAGTCCCTGGAAGACCACGATCACCAGGGCGATCGGCGCCAGGTCGGCAAGCGTGCCGGCAAGGCCCAGGAGCAGGGCGGACGCGCCCGCGTGGACTGCAGGCGCGAAGTCGACCAAGGGCGCCGTCGCTTCGATCGAGACGCCGCGCAGGGCGATGAGCCCATAGATGTTCACGAACAGGATCGGCAGCAGCGAGGCCAGGGCGATCATGCCGAAGCCATCGAGCAGCGGGTCGCGCCCCCTCAGGTTGATGGCCAGTCCCCCGCCCAGGGCGGCGATCAGCGGAACGGTGACGCAGGACGTGGTGATGCCCCCCGAATCGAACGATAGCCCGACCAGCTCCGGCGGGCTCAGCGCGGCCAGCGCCATGGCTGCCAGGTAGCCGCCCACCAGGTACCAGTGGAGCGGATGGCCGAGAAGGAGCCGCAGCACGCCGAGCATCAAGGCCGAGCCGACGCCGAACGCCACGGTGAGGCGAAACGACCAGGCGTCGAGGTGGCCGCCGGAAGCCAGCTCCGCCTTGTGCGCCGTGGCCAGCAAGGCCGGTTCCGCCACCGTCGCCCCGAACCCGATGAAGAAGGCGAATGCCAAGAGCCACCAGAGATTCCCCTTGCGGGCGAAGCCCTCCGCCAGGCCCTCGCCCAGCGGAAACAGCGCCAGCTCGAGCCCGCGCACGAACAGGTACAACCCGAGCAGCGTCAACACGACTCCGGCGCCGAGCTGCGAAGGGCTTTCGAACGGCTTCCCCAGCAGCAAGAACTGCGTCCCGGCCAACAACAGTCCGAGCGGCAGCACGTCCAGGAGGATCGACCGCGCCGACTTCAGGTTGTTCCGCACACGGAGGCTGGACCACCACCGCGCGCGCGGCTCTGCTTCATCGGTCGGTTCCGAATGGTCGTGTCGCTGCTGCATCGCGCGGCCGGGCTCGCTCAGCGTCGATCCGAACGCTGAGCCGTCGCGGGGCGCAACAGGAGGCGGACCTCGCTCGTGGCGGGCATCTCGACGAGCTGTTCGATCACCACGTTGCCTTCCGAGGACACCTTCAGCCGGAACCGTCCCACCGGCAGATTGTCGAAGCAAAAATCCGATCCCACGGGCGGGTCTTGATGGTCGCAGCGCCAGGGATCGGCGCCCGCCCAGTGGATGGGAGGATGGGAGAGATCCGCCGGTTCGATCGAGATGACCGACCCCTCGGCGGTCAGATCCAGACCCTCGACCCGACCCGTGATCGTCGCGCCGCGCCCGATCCTGAGCGTCGCGCGGCGGGTCCGCTCACCCGGTTTGACCTCGACCTGCAGCCCGGACAGCGGGCGGCCGGGCACGCGCGCCCAGAACGTCCATTCGCCGGGCGGCATCTCGCCGCGCAGGCGGCCCGCCTCGCGCTTGATGAACCGCCACGGCCGTTCCTCGCCGGAGAGTTGGCCGAGCTCGGTCAGGATGAGACCCTGGCAACAGATCGAATCGGCGTCCAGCGGCTCGCCGCTGTCGGCGTCGATCAACTCCACGGCGACGTCGGAGCGGCCGGGGGAGGCGCGGAGAAGCACGACTTCTGCGCCGGTATCGCCGCCTTGCACCTTCAAGTCGAGCGGCAGGACCCAGTCGGAGAGCCTCCCAGGCAACGCCGTGAAACGCACGGTAAAGCTTCCGGCCGTCGTGTCGGCAAACAGGAAGCGGCCCGGACCCACCGCGGTGGCCGCCTTGGTCTCGCCCCCGCCTTTGAGCTGAGGGAACAGCCCTTCGACCGGCCGGCCCTGGAGGTCCACGAGACACAAGGAAGTCGGCAGGACCCGCTCGAGTCGCAGATCCACTTGCAGGTCGCCGCCGTCCTCCGGCACGGCGACCGTTTCGTGGGCCACCGCGAAGCCGCCGGCGCGGACTTCGAGCGGAATCGACGCATTGCTTCCCGTCCGGATCTCGGTGCGAAACAGACCGTGTTCGTCCGTGGACACTTCTCGGACGCCGATCAGGACCACCTGCGCGTTCGGCACCGGCGCGCCTCTGGAATCGATGACGTGGCCTCCGAGAAACACGGACCTCAGGCGGGAAAGAGACACCTCGACCTGCTGCTGGTCTTCACCGGAAAGCGTGAACGAGACCTGCCGGGGTTCGCAGTCGTCATGTTCCACGAGCGCCTGATAGACCTGTTCGCCGCCGCTCATCGGAACCCGATCGAGCAGGCCCACTCCGCCGCCGCCGGTCGAGGCCGACAACAGTTCCAGCGGCACGAACTCATCGATCTGCGCCGTGGGTCCGAAGGGAGGAAGCAGGCGGATCCGCGCATCGGCCAGGGGACGGCCCTGGTCGTCCCGCACGAGAAAGCGGAGCGAGGTGCGATCGATCACGATCTGCACCTCCTGCGCGCCCTGTCCCTCGAGCGGGTTCAGCCGGATCCACCCGAGGCCCTCTTGCGAGACGGCGGCCAAGATCAATCGGCGAGCATCGGTCGACGCCTGGACCGTCACCGGCTCGGCCAGCGAGAAACTCCCGTCCGAAGCGGTCGCGCCCACGCCCCAGGCGATCTCCGCCGGCAGCTCGAGCGTCCGTTGCCCCTCCGTCAGGAGGAACAACTTCGCTCCGGCCACCGTGCGCCCATCTTTGCTCCGAACACGCCCGGCGACCCGCAGGCCGCGGTGGACGACGAGAGGTTCGGGCAGCACGGATTCCCCCGAGGGTGCATCGAGCGAGGAGCGGGAATCGGTGACCGGGAAGCGGAACAGCCGGGCGTGGCCTGAGGACCGCGCCACGAGCGCGTCCTGGAGGGGAGCGGAATAGCGGCCCAACCAGGAGGCCGCGTATTCGGCCGCGTCCATCGGCGCGAGTTCGGCTCGAAAGAACCCCCGCTCATCCGTCCAGGCCGTTCCGGAGAGCCCGCTCTCGGGCCCGCTGCGTTTCAGCACGGTGATCTCGGAGCCGGCCGCGGCCGCGCCGTCTTCGCTGAAGACCACGCGGCCCGACACGCGAAGCGGCGCGGTCGGTTCGGGGCGCGACGGCTCCGAAACCGCGGTGCGGGTCGCCTCGACGCCTGCGTCCGCCGGCGCTTCTTCCGCCGGGCTCAGGCTTGGCTCCACCGCCGCCGTCTCATGCGAGGGAGCGGGCGCGCCGCGGTCCGGAAGGACCCAGGCCGACACCATGGTTCCGGCCAGCAAGACGATCGCCCAGGCCAGGACGGCCGTCTTCGAAAAGATGGTGGCGGTCGCCGGCTGGGCGAGTCGCAGCAGCGGCAGACACCAGGCTTGCCGATCTCCGAACCGCCGGTCGAGCCGCTCGCGCAGCTGCGCGCGCCCGCGCTCCAGGTGCGTTCGGACCGTACTCTCCTCGAGTCCCTGCATCCTCGCGATCTCGATCTGGCTCTTCTGCTCGAAGTAGCGGAGCACGATGGCCGTGCGGTACGGGTCGCGAAGAGCCAGCACCTCTTCGGCCAGCACCTTCTGCATTTCGGCCCGCTCCAGGATCTCGTCCGAGGTGAACGATTCCGGTGGCTCTGGCCGCAGTCGCTCCCGGTGTTCGCGGCGCCGCTCCCGCCGGTGGTGCTTGCGCACGGCGTTCCTGAGAACGAACCCAAGAAAGGGCCGCACGGGCCGATCGATCGACGGCGGGCTCCTCAGCGCCGCCAGGTAGGTCTCTTGAACGACGTCATCAGCAGCCGCCGAATCCTGGATGAGCGAGCAGGCCAATTCGCGCAGCCAGCCCCCGTGCGAAAGGAGCTCGTCCAAAACTTGGTTGGTCACGACCATCGCTGTGAATCCGCTCGTCGTCGCTCCTCCACCGGCGCCCCAGCATATCCGACGAATTGCGCGAGCAATCCGATTTGTTTGAGACCTTGGCGGCTCCAGCGGGATGTTCCTGCTGTTTCGACCCGTTGTCGATCGCGGGAGACCGCACATTCAGAGGTGGTTGTACGCGTGGGAGTTCGCGTCCTTGTCGAGCTTTCGAGTGCAGCGCTCGGCGAACTCGCGGAGGTTCCACAACAGGAGCTTTTGGATCGGCTCGCGTCCGAGGCGCCGGTCTGGCCGGCCTGCATGGTTCAGGCGCGCGCGGTCTGCGAGGCCCAGGGTCTGGAGCCGGGTCTCTTCGGCGCCGACGAGGCATCTTTCGCCCTGGCGGGGAGCCTCTCTGCATCCCGGCCGCAGAGCATCGAACGGATCCGCTATGTGGAGCGTGACTCGAAGGCGCGGGCGATGACCCTCTCAGAGCTTCTCGAGCGGCTGGCTCGACCGTTTCCGGGACGGGACGGTTCGACCGGATTCTCCGAGTTTCTCTGGTCAGCCGCTTGTGAGCAGAATCCGACCCGGCGGCTCGCGGACCGGACGCTCTGCCTGCGGTCGGAGCAAAGCTTCCGGGCGCTCTTCGACCGGCTGAGCGGCCCCCTTCGAGCGAACCTCGAGGCCCTGGACCGGCGCCGACGGTTCCCTCCGGGTTCCGACCCCGAACAGATCCTGAACGATACGTGGTCGCTAGCCTACCAGGCGTACTGGAGCCCGGCGGCCCGCAGTCGCCTGCTGGGCCAGGCGACGATCTTGACGCTTTTGAACTGCATCGCCAGGCGCCTGGTTCGGCCGGCGCAGCGGGACCTCCCGGCCTGGGAGCGAGCCCTGTGCCTTTCGGACGTGCCGGAACCGATCGATCCGGACCCGTGGCCGGGCCGAATGGACGCGAGCGGCCGGCAGGTCATCGAGGAGTGCCTCCACTCCTTGCCGCCCAGGTGCCGGATCGTCGCCCACCTGTATTTCGTGAAGGGCCATGCCAATTCCGAGATCGCGCGGCGCCTGCGCATCGAGCGAGCCGCCGTGTCGAATCACTTGAAGAAGGCCGAGCAGCGATTGAGGCAGCTGATCGGACGTGAGGCGGGCGAATTCGCGGGCGCGTGATTGCGCTCCCGTGACGCTCGTCCGTCTCGAGGCCGGCCTCCGCGCCGGCCTCCCTGAGCAGAGGGGTCGACCCACGACCATGATCGACAAGCAGTTCCTGCAAACATTGAAGACGCGCCAGATCACGCCGAGAACCTCGCGCACGGGTCTCTCACCGGCAGAAGCCGAAGACCTCGAGCAGCTCGGCGCGCTGATCGACGGGCACGGCAGCCTCCTCGATCTGGACGAGGCCACCCTCGAGCGGCTCATCGCCGCCTTCGGCCTGGATGAATTGACCAGGATCCTGGGTCCCTAGCGCCGCCTCACAGTTTTCGAAAAGCCGGATCCGGGAGGTGAACTCCCGGCGGCGCGGATCTCCAAGGGGGCGGCCCTCGAGCCTCGAGGGCCTTCACCAGACCCCAACCCTGGAGATTCGCCATGAAATGGACCGAGTTCCTCGCGTCGATGTTGACCCTGATCGCCACCACCCAGCTCCGCGCGGAGGAGGGCTTGCCGGGCCCGAGCAGCAGAGAGGTGGCGGCGGCGCCGATGGCATCGGAAGGCCGGCCCGCGGACGACCCCGTCCCCGTCCAGATCATCTCGCCCTGGGGGTTCGGGGGCTGGTATCAGCTCGAGCCGGGATTGAACATCCTTGAATGCACGGGCACGGGGAACCTATTCGAATACTGGAACTGATCGGGAAACCCGGCCGAACGGACGCCCGAAAGAATCTTCGATTTTGCTGAGACCTATCCAGCTCCGGCGGGCTGTAGGGGGCGTGCTCTGTTGGAAGCGGAACGAACGGGATACGGAGCCGGTTCGGGTTCGGACCGGCTCCGTCACTTTTCCCGGCTGCCGGGACGATACCGCTCGTTCTGGATCGGCAGGGATCGGAGGCGCTCGCCGGTGGCCGCGAACAGGGCGTTGGCGATCGCCGGCGCCACCGCGATGATCGGCGTCTCGCCGGCGCCGGCCGAGGGCAGGTCCGGACGATCGAGCAGCACCGTGACGATCTTCGGCAGGTCTTCGAAGCGTGGAACCCGGTACTGGCCAAAGCGCGGGTTCGAGATCCGGCCCCCGGCGAATCGAATGACCTCCCACAGCGCGCCGCCCATGCCCTGGATGATGGCGCCCTCCACCTGCGCCCGGAGATTTCCGGGATTCTGGATGGCGCCGCACTCGAAGGCCTCGCAGACCTCGATCACGCGGTAATGCCCGCTGTCCGAAGCGACGCTCAACTCGACGCAGGCCGCCACATACGACCCCTTCTCGGTGCCGCAGGCCAGGCCGACCCCGCGCGTCGGATCGGCGGCGGTTTCCTCTCGGCGGCGGCTCCAGTCGAACCGTGAAGCCGCGCTCTCGAGGACCGCCCGCAGGCGCAGGTCGCCGAGCAGGCCCAGGCGCAGTTCGAGCGGGTCCTGTTCCAGGTGGACGGCCACCTCGTCCATGAACGACTCGCGCGCGAAGGTATTGGCCGTGGCGGCCAGGCCGCGGTAGGACCCCTGCCGCAAGGGCGCCTCGCTCGGCCGGAAGACCGGTCTCTCGTTGGGGACGTCGTAGGGCGAGCCGAGGGCCGAGCTGCCCGAGTTGACGTTGATCTGTTCCCAGGCAATCAACCGGCCGTCCCGGTCGAGCCCGGCCGTGATGGTGATCACGCCCGCCGGCCGGAAGTAGGCAAAGGTGAACTCTTCCTCGCGCGTCCAGGTCAGCGAGACCGGACGGTCCGCGGCCCGGGCGAGGCGCGCGGCCTCGACAGCGACCTCCGCGGTGTGCTTTCCGCCGAAGCCGCCGCCCGTATCCGGAACGACGAGGCGCACCGCGTCCTCCCCGATGCGAAACGTCCGCGCCAGCTCCTGGCGAACGCGACCCGGGTTCTGCGTGCCGGTCCACACGCTGAGCTGCCCGTCTTCCCACTCGGCCACCGCGGCCCGCGGTTCCATCGGCGCGTGCTGGATGTAGGCCACGCGATAGGTCTGGCTCAACGTCTGGTCGGCCGCGGCGAGGGCCTCCGCGTACGATCCGCGGCCCCGGGTTCGACCGCGCCCCGATCGCGAACGCCCCTCGCCGGCATGCTCCTCGAGATGCGCGAACAGGTCCTCGCTCGACACCTGCCGCTCGGGCTCGGTCCAGCGCGCGTGCTCCCGGAGGACGTCCAGCGCGCGGCGGGCGTCGTGGGAGGTCCTCGCCGCGACGCCGGCGAAGTCGCCGTCCGCCACGGCGACGACCCCCTCGATCTCCCTCACCGGTTCGAGATCGATCGCATCGAGCGTCGCGCCGAAGACGGGCGGCCGCAGGACGGCGCCGTAGAGCATCCCCGGCCGGCGGATGTCGCTGGGGTAGCGGTGCGCGCCGGTCACGATCTCGGCGCCGCCGATCCGAGGCGCCGGCGCGCCGAGCACCGTCCACTCCGCAACCGGCGTCAAGACCACGTCCGGACCGATCTCCCGGTCGAGGGCGTCGCGATGGGCCGCGCTCGCGAGGGTCTCGTAGCCGAACGTCCGGCCGGGGGACGACCCGACGACGCGGCCGCCCTCGAACGAGAGAATGCCCGGCTCGACCGACCAGGCGGCGGCCGCGGTCTCGAGCAGCAGCTCGCGGACGGCCGCGCAGGCGGCGCGGACGCGCGGCACGGTCGAGGGCGTCGTCCGGCTGCCGTACGTCCCTCCGTCGTCCGGCACGACCGCCGAGTCGGCGAGAATGAGGCGGACCCGCTCGAGCGGAACGCGCAGCTCACAGGCGGCCGCCATGGCGAGCTGCGTCCGCGCGCCCTGACCGACGTCGACCTTGCCCGACATCACGGTCACGACGCCGTCCTCGCCGATGTGCAGCCGCTCGGCGATCCGCGGAGGCGAGCGCCGTGCTTGCCGCGCCGGAAGCGCGCCGAGGTTTCGCGCCACGAGGGACGTGATCAGGAGCCCGGCGCCGAGCACGCCGCCGAACTGTCGCCGGTCCAGCTCGAACCGGTAGGACGGCCGCTCGCGGAGTTCGTAGCGCTCCGGTTCGAGATCGTCCGATTCGATGCCGTGCTCGCTCATCGCCGATCCTCCGCCGGCTTGCGCCCGGCGGCGCGCTCCACCGCCTCGAGGATCCGCAGGTAGCCGGCGCAGCGGCAGAGATTGCCGTTCAACGCCTGGATGATCCGTTCCTCGCTCGGAGCTTCGTGCTCGCGCAGCAGCGCGACCGTCTGGAGGATCATCCCGGGAATGCAGTAGCCGCACTGCATCGCGTCGGCCTCGATGAAGGCCTGCTGCACCGGATGCAGCGCGCCGTCCCGCGAAAGGCCTTCGATCGTCTCGACCGATCGGTTCTGGACGTTCGCGACGGGCAGCAGGCAGGCAACCGCCGGCTCGCCGTCGATCAACACCGTGCACGCCCGGCACTGCCCCTCGCCGCAGCCGTACTTCGTCCCGGTGAGACCGAGATCCTCCCGCAGCACGTCGAGCAGCCGCCGCGCCGGATCGCTCTCGACGGTCTGCTCGACGCCATTGACGATGAACCCGATCTTCATCTCGGCCGTCTCCTCGTGAGATTGCTGAGTGCATCCTCTCACAAGGGACTGTTGGAGGCCGAAAAATCGGGGGGAGTCGCTGTCAGAACTGGTTGAAGCTCAGCGCTCCGATGTCGCGAAACCAGTTGCCGCTCGGATCCGTGACCACGCCACAGAGGCCGCCGCAATCGGCGTCGATGCGCAGGATCCCCGGGAACCACTCGGTGAGCTGCGTGGTGCCCAGGCTGAAGGTGGCGGTGTTCCCGCTCCCGTCCGGGAGCACGAAGCTCGACGGGGTGCCTGGAAACTGGATCGTGGCGTTCGGCCAGTTGATGTTCTGGATCGCGCCCACCAGAGTGGGGCCTCCCGCCACGTCGAGGGTCAGGTTCAGGCCGTTGACCGTGCCGACGGCCGGAACCACGACCGTGACCGGGGGACCGCTGGGAATCAGCGGGTTCATGGTGACGCCGAAGCGCCAGGGTCCGTTGAGGTCGCCGAGATTGGGCGGGATGCTGGGCGTGACCCCGACTGCGAAGCCCGCGAAGATCGGTGCGCCCGTGACCAGCGCGCCCGGTTGGTCGTCGCTCCGAATCGGTGCTCCGAGCACCGCGCCCACGGTCTGCGGAAGGGCAAACGCCAGAAGCCGCTCGGCGCCGCCTTCCGAGCTCTGCACGAGCAGGAGACCATTCGGATGCAGGTCGTCCGAATGGAAGCGTCCCGCCGAGAGGTTTTGAAAGGGCGCGGCCGGCGTGACGTCCGGGTACGAGGCCAGCAACGCGCCGAGGTCCGGAACCGCGCTCGTCGGGGCGGCGAAGACCTCCAGGCGATCCCGGCCGAGCCCGTCGCGTCGCAGCAGCACCAGTTCATCGGCGGCGTCACCGAAGAGGTCCGCGCCGAACAGCGACACGACCCTGTCGCTTCCGAGATCGGCGCAGGAAGCCAGCGCTTCGCCCATCTCTCGCCGGCGGCCCGACGGCAGCCGCCGGATCTCGAGCGAGAGCGCGCCGGAGAGCGCCTCATGGACGATCAGCAGTTCGTCGCGCCCGTCGCCGTCCGTGTCGGCGGCGCCCAGCGCCGCGACCCGCTCCGGCCCGCTCGCATAGCCCAGATCGCGCTTCACGCTGCTCGCCAGCTTGGGGCCGAGGCGGTCGAACATCTCCAGCGGAGCCGGATCGACGCGCAGGTCCAGCGGCACGTTCCGCTGCTTGCGACGCTCGCGCACGGTGACGAGCTCATCGACGCCGTCGCCGTCCCAGTCCGCCGGGAAGATCGAATGCACCGGCCGGGGGCCCCGGAGCTTCTTCAGCCTGGAAATGCTGGCCTCGGCGGTGCCGACGAAGGCATCCACGGGCCCATCGGAGGCATGCAGGTGGAGAAAGAGCGGCTGGGATCCCCGTGCCTCGTTGATCCGGACCAGCCCGATCCGGTCCTCGGCGGCCTCCCCCAGTTCGGCGGAGCAGAGCATCGCGATCCACGCGATCGAAGCCTGTCGCTTCATGGAGCTTGTTCCTTCTGGCGGGGGTGACTGGCGTGAAGAGCAATTCGCGTGCCTGTCACGGCGCGCCGGAGCGAGCCTGAGCGCAGGCCTCATGCTACGCGATGGAAGCGGGGATCTGGTGAGGCCGAAAACTCGGGCGGGGTCGCCGTCAGAGCTTGCTGAAGCTCAGCGCGTCGATGGGCCAGCTGCCGCTCGAATTCGTGACGGTGCAGGTGCCGCCACAATCGGCGTTGATCACCAGGATCCCTGGGGACGGCTCGGTGAGCTGCGCGGTGCCCAGACTGAAGGTGGCGGTGCCGGTCCCGTCCGGGAACACGAAGTTGACGTCGGTGGTCGGGAACTGAATCGTGACATTTGGCCAGTTGATGTCCTGGATCTGTCCGATCAGCTTGGGGCCCGACAGAATGTCGAGGATCAGTCTCGAGCCGTCGACCCAGGCGACAGCCGGAAACTCGGGCGCGGGACCCCAATGGGGAAAATCCCCTCCCCCGTCATCCTCACTCCAGGCGATCCTGAAGAGCCAGGGCCCATCCAGGAGGCTGCCGAGATCAAGCGGCGGGGTGATTGCAAAGCTCGCGAAGATCGGCGCGCCCGTGACCGGCGCTCCCGGCTGATCGTCGCTCCGAATCGGTGCTCCGAGCACCGCGCCCACGGTCTGCGGAAGGGCAAAGGCCAGAAGTCGCTCGGCGCCGCCTTCCGAGCTCTGCACGAGCAGGAGACCATTCGGATGCAGGTCGTCCGAATGGAAGCGTCCCGCTGAGAGGTTTTGGAACGGCGCGGCCGGCGTGACGTCCGGGTACGAGGCCAGCGGCGCGCCGAGGTCCAAAACCGCGGTCGCCGGGGCGTCGAAGACCTCCAGGCGATCCCGGCCGAGCCCGTCGCGCCGCAGCAGCACCAGTTCATCGGCGGCGTCACCGAAGAGGTCGGCGCCGAACAGCGACACGATCCTGTCGCTTCCGAGATCGGCGCAAGAAGCCAGCGCGTCGCCCATCTCTCGCCGGCGGCCCGACGGCAGCCGCCGGATCTCGAGCGAGAGCGTGTCCGAGAGTCCCGCGCGGACGGTCAACAGTTCGTCGCGCCCGTCGCCGTCCGTATCGGCGGCGCCCAGCGCCGTGACCCGCTCCGGCCCGCTCGCGTAGCCCAGATCGCGCTTCACGCTGCTGGCCAGCTTCGGGCCGAGGCGACTGTGAAGATCCGCCGGGCGCCGATGGACGCTCAGGTCCAGCGGGCCATCCTGCTTCTTGCGCCGCTCGCGCACGACGAGGAGTTCATCGACGCCGTCACCGTCCCAGTCCGCCGGGAAGATCGAGTGCACCGGCCGGGAGCCCCGGAGCTTGCCGAGCCGGGAGACACCGGCCTTGGCGGTGCCGACGAACGCGTCCACGGGCCCATCGGCGGCATGCACGTGGAGAAAGAGCGGATTCGACCGCCGCGCCTCGTTGATCCGGATCAGTCCGATCCAGTCCTCGGCGCCAGAAGCAACGGAGGCGGAGAGGAGCATCGCGATCCACGCGATGAAGACGAGGGCTTGGGTTTTCATGGAATGGAGTCCTTCCGATAGAGATGACCGGCGAAGAGAGCAATCCGCGTACCTTCCGTGGAGCCCCGAATCCGGCCCGAAACCGGGTTGGCCGCTACGGGATGGAAGCGGCCGGGGGGACGCGGTGACGCCCGGGCGATCGCGCGGAGTTTGTCAATCACCGGTCGAGGCGATAACGTCGGGCGGTTTCCCGACCGCTGAGAGGCCAGAGCATGAAGACCATGAAGATGCTGCGCGGGCTGACGGTCGCGCTCGCGGTGGGCGTCGCGATCTCCGCCGCGAGGGCGCAACCGGCCGGAGTCGTCGACCCGCCGGCGAACTCGCTCGAACGAATCCGCCAGCGGATCGACGAGGCCGGCGCCTCACATCCGCGGCTGCTGGCCAGCGCGGAGGATCTGGAACGGTTGCGGGAGTCCTTGGAGGACGATCCGCTCCGCCGCGCACTCGCGGACACCGTCACGCGGCAGGCGGATTCGATGCTGGACGCGGCGCCCGTCACCCGGACGCTGCAGGGGCGCCGGCTGCTCGGTGCGTCGCGCCTTTGCATCCAGCGCGTCCTGACGCTGGCGATGGCCTATCACCTGACCGAGGACGCACGGTACGCGCGGAGGGCGGAGCGGGAGATGCTCTCGGCCGCCGGCTTCGCGGACTGGAATCCGAGCCACTTCCTCGACGTCGCGGAGATGACGTTCGCGCTGGCGATCGGGTACGACTGGCTCTACCACGAACTCGACGAAAGCGCGCGGGAGCGGATCCGCGACGCCATCATCGACAAGGGTGTCGCGCTGCCCTTCACGACGCGCCACGACGGGTGGGTGAAGTCGAGCAACAACTGGGGGCAGGTCTGCCATGGAGGCCTGACGGCCGGCGCCCTGGCGGTGATGGAGCATGAGCCGGAACTGGCCGCGCGCACGGTCTCGAGCGCCCTGCAGAACGTGACGCATTCGATGGCGGCGTTCGCTCCGCGCGGTTCCTACCCCGAGGGGCCGAGCTACTGGGCCTACGGCACCGGCTACAACGTGCTGCTGATCGGCGTGCTCGAAAGCGCGCTGGGTACGGACTTCGGACTGTCCGGCGCGCCGGGCTTCGACCAGACCGGCCAGTACCCGGCGCTGGTCTGCGGCCCCTCCGGCCTGTACTTCAACTACGCGGACGGCGGAGATCACCGGGTGGCGGAGCCGTTCCGGTTCTGGTTCGCCTCGCGCTTCGATCGGCCGGACTGGTTGTTGGGCGAGCGGGAACTACTCTTCGAAACGCTCACGGCGCTGGCCGGCCGGAAGAACGAGTCGGGCGGCGGGCGCTTCCTGCCGTTCACGTTGCTCTGGCTTTTGAACCCGCCCGGACCAACGAGGATCGAGATGCCGTTGCACTGGTCCAGCGGGGGCGAGACTCCGATCACGGTTCACCGCAGTTCGTGGACCGATCCGGGCGCGACCTTCGTCGGCTTCAAGGGCGGTTCGCCGTCGGCCAACCATGGCCAGATGGACATCGGTTCCTTCGTGCTCGACGCGGACGGCGTGCGCTGGGCGCTCGATGTCGGCGCCGAGGGGTATCATCGAATCGAATCGCGAGGCATGAACCTGTGGAATCGCGCGCAGGACTCCGATCGCTGGACGATCTTCCGCCAGAGCAATGACGGCCACAACACGCTGGTCATCGACGGAAAGCTCCAGCGGGCGTCCGGGGCGGGCACCTTCCAGCGCTTCTCCGACGATCCAGACTTCCCCTACTCCATCCTCGACCTGAGCCCGGTCTATGAGGGCCAGGCCGATTCGGTCCGCCGCGGCATCGCGCTGCTGCCTTCCGGCGAGGTGCTCATCCAGGATGAACTGGCCGGCCTCGCGCCGGGCAGCCGCGTGCGCTTCGGCCTGATCACGCGCGGCGAGCCCGACCGCCCCGGCGGCTCGCGCATCGAACTCAGCCAAGCGGACCGGCACCTCGCGCTGGAGATCCTCTCGCCGCCCGCCGCCGCCTGGCGCCTGGTGGACACCGCCGCCCCGCGCAATGAATGGGATTCCGAAAACCCCGGCACTCGCATGCTCGCCTTCGAGCTCACCGCCCCCGATTCGGGCGACCTGACCTTGACCGTCCTGGCCACTCCCGGATCCTGCGCCGAGTCGATGAAGGCAGAGTTCGCGTTGCGGCCGCTGGATCAGTGGGGTCATTAGCGACCAGCAGCGCGGCGGCCGGGCGGGTCGCCGTCGAGACACGCGGGCGATTGCGAATCGGACGTTCCCGCGGTCTACAACCCGATCTCCCGATTCCCCGCCGACGAATCCCGGTTGTTCGGGGCGGCGCGGTCCGGCAACGATCGCGCCAGGATGCCCATCCGGAGGAACTCCGAAGCCCTTCGCGCGGAGATTCGAGCCGGCCTCGATCTCGAGTGGCCCCAGTAGTCGCCGTGACCCGCGTCCGCGACTTTGTACATCGACACGTTTCCCAGGACATCGGCCGACGGCCCCGCGGAACCCAGGGCTTTTGGAAAGAACCCCTCGCCCGCGCCGGCGACCGTCTGGCCGGCCCGGAAGGCGTGCTTCAGGACCAGGTCCGCGGACGAATACAGGACGAGGATCGCCTCCGGGTGGCGCATCGCATGGATCAAGATTCCCCGGGGACGCTCCAGCATGAACGTCGGGACGGCCGCGGCCATCAAACAGACTCTGCCGACTCGACGGTTCCTCTTCCGCAGGAGGTCGATGGTCTCGAGGACCAGACGACAGCCGAGCGAGTGGCCGATGAAGTGCACGATCTCGAGGTTCGGCATCTCCAGGAGGTGCTCGCCCAACGGTTTGCCGGCCGCCTTGGCGGTTCCCACCGCCGCGGGGTAGACCAGGAAGTCGGCCTGGTCGCCGAGGCCCCACCAGTCCGCGTCTCCCGGCCACATGAGGTCGGCGAGCAGGCGCTCCAGGGCGGGCACGGGCAGACCCTCGGTGGTTCTGTAGACGCTCCTGCGGAATCCCTGATAGGCGCGGCCCGCCTCTCCCCAGTGGTTGTTGAAGCCGTGAACCAACACGATGAGTTGACGGCCGGCATGGGGCACCGAACTCGGGGTCTGCAAGACCCGTGGGCGAAGACCCCCTCCCTCCGGTTGCATGCGCAGGGAGAAGAGCCGGCCCGGCTCGTAGTCCGACGGCGGCGGGAAGTACCTAGACATTCCGGCGCAGCTTGCCGAGCGACGTGACGAGGTCTTTCGCCACGGGTGCGACGAACCCCCCGACCAGGGACATCAGCACCAACCGGAAGCAGGCCCCCATGCTCAGGCCCGCCGTCAATCCGCGGGTTTCCAGCCAGACCAGGCTGATCAACATGATCACGAATCCAAGCAGCAGCGCATTCCGCTGGTTGAGGCGGGCCCACCGATACTGGGTGGTGAGCTGAAAGGCGTCCAGCTTCCGGCGCACCAACTGGTTCAAGCGGCTGAAG
>Ga0326597_10001424_pt1 | contig 38815 bp, 33 predicted proteins | sample RVTome_12_FD_203789 | JGI IMG/M metagenome (GOLD analysis project Ga0326597, IMG submission 203789) | Soil microbial communities from uranium-contaminated site in the Upper Colorado River Basin, Wyoming, United States - RVT100D185 | ecosystem: Environmental > Terrestrial > Soil > Contaminated >... | reverse complement strand
GTTATGTCAAGCTAAATATTCGTACTGATCTCCTATTTACATGTCAACCAATAGGCACCCACAGATCCGGTAAGCTGGTGATTTCCCGTCATTTCTCTTGAGAACCGCGGCGGGAACTTCAGGCTAGATCTTCCCGCGCTGGGCCGGGGCCGGGAGCCCGGGGTGCCCTCGTCCGCGTCAGCACGTCAGGGGCCGGGAGCCCGGGGTGCCCTCGGGAGCGAATCCGACGAGCCGTAGCGCGCCCCGAAGCGCAGGGCGCCTCCGCCGCGCGAGCCGTCCCGCGAAGCGGGACGGCGAGCGCACCCCCGTCGCGGGGGATGGGGGCAGGCGGAGGCGCCCGAGCGAGGTGGCGCGCGAGGCGAGGAGGTTGAGCGGACGAGGGCACCCCGGGCTCCCGGCCCCGGCCCAGCGCAAAGCCGCCATGTCGCTAAGTCTTGAAGACGAGAAGAGTGAGGCGGAAGTGTAAGGACTACAGCGTGTAGGTCTTGCCCTGCTCGAGAATGTGGATGCGGGTGGAGTCGATCTTCGCCAGCTCTTCAGCGGTCTCCTGGTACAGTTGCGGCTTGACGTGGTAGACCCACACCGGCACGTCGGGGGGTGCCTTGTCGATCTCGCGCTTCAGCATCTCAGGCGTCAGGTGCCCTGAGGTCTGAGCCAGGCCGTCCATGCGGTTCGGGAACGATGTCTCGACAATGACCGCCTTGAGCCCGCGCATCTCCCGCGCAGCCTGCCAGAGCTTCCGCGTCGGCCCCGTGTCGCCGCTGAAGACGAAGCCCGTCTCGCCGTCGTGGACGATGAAGCCCGAGGTCAGGATGGTGTGCTCGACCTGGATCGGCGTCACCCACAGTTCGCCCACCCGCGCCTCGCCCTCCTCGGCCAACGAACGGAAGGCCAGCACCGGTTTCTCCGGGTTCGGGATGTTGGCGAAGTTGGGCCAGACGATGTCGTTGAACACATGGGCGCGGAGGCTGTCGAGCACAGGACCAAGGCCGCAGGCCGTCACCTGTCGGTTCGGGGCGAGCATGGCCAGCGTGTCGGTGAGGAAGCACAGCCCGGCGATGTGGTCGAAGTGGGCGTGGCTGATCAAGGCGTACTCGATCGCGACCTGCTCGGCGGCGGTGAGGGCTCCGCCCACCGTACCCGCGTCCACCAGAACCCGATCGTCCACGAGGAGGGCCGACGGCCGCTGTCCCTGCCCCTCGCTTCCGTACGAGCCGAGGACCTTGATCTTCATGCGACCGTATTCATCCGACCCCTTGGGGGCCTCCGATCGGGTCGAGTTTAAACTCACCGAGTTTAGTCTATCAGCCAATGGGCGGTCAAGCCGCGAGAGATCGGCTGCGAGAGATCGGCGGGCCTCGAGCCCTTATCTGGGGCGACCTTGCGAAGCACGGAGCCCGTGTGGGAAGATGCGGGCGATGATCTTTCAGCAGATTGTCAACGAGGACGCCGGGTGTATCGCCTACCTGATCGGGTGCGGCCAGGCGGGGGAGGCGCTCGTCGTGGACCCCGGGCGGGATCGCGTGGACGACTACATCGCCTGGGCCCGGCGCAAGGGGCTCAGCCTCACCCGGATCGTCGACACCCACATCCACGCCGACCACCTTTCGGGCAACCAGGCGCTGGAGGCCAAGACCGGAGCGCGTATCCACATCCACCCGGCTGCCGAGGCGGCTTTCCCACATGCGCCGATCGCCCACGGGGACGAGATCAGGATCGGCACCGTGCGCGTCCAGGTCATCCACACGCCGGGCCACACGCCCGATAGCATCTGCCTCCTCGTGACCGACCTCTCACGCGGCGAGGAGCCCTGGTTCGTCCTGACAGGCGACACGCTCTTCGTGGGTGACGTGGGGCGGCCCGACTTCGGGGGCGAGCGGGCGGCCGCCGACCTCTACGAGAGCCTGACGACCCGCGTGCTGACGCTGCCCGACAGCGTCGAGGTGTACCCGGCCCACGGCGCCGGATCTTCATGTGGCCGCGCCATGTCGTCCAAGCCCGGCTCCACCATCGGCTTCGAGCGGCGGTTCAACCCGGCCCTCCAGGCCAAGACGGCTGATGCCTTCGTGAGCGCGCTCATGACCGGGCTGCCGCCCAAGCCGCCCGGCTTCGACCGCATCATCGCCAGGAACCGCTCGCGGGCGCTGCCTTCCTCGGGCGGCCCCGAGCCGCTGTCGGTCGCCCAGGCGCGGGAGGCCGTGGCCAAGGGCGCGATCGTGCTCGACGTGCGGAGCCCCGCGGAGTACGGCGAGGGGCACATTCCGGGCGCCGTCAACGTGTGGATCGAGAGCAACCCCTTCGCGGCCCGCGTTGCGATGATGACGCCGCCCGACAGCCGTTTCGTGCTCCTGGCGACGGGTCCCTCGGATCTCGCCCGCGCGGTGCAGGGGCTGGGGCGCGCCGGCATGGACGACATCGCCGGGTATCTCCAGCGCGGGATGACGGACTGGAAAAGCGAGGGGCTGTCGGAAGGGCGGGTGCCGCAGATCACGGTGCACGATCTGGCGGCGATGCGCGACGAGCGGCCCGAGCTCGTGGTGGTGGACGTGCGTGAGCCGATCGAGTGGGACGAGGGCCACATCGCGGGGGCGGTCAACGTGCCCATGGGCCAGGCCGTCCAGCGCATGGGCGAGCTTCCCGCCGACCGCCCCAAGGCCGTGCTCTGCGCGGGCGGTCTCCGCTCGAGCTCGGCGATCAGCGCGCTTCAGCGGGCGGGAATGGGCGACTGGTACAATGTGGCCGGTGGCATGCGCGAGTGGGTCAAGGCGGGGTATCCCGTGATGACGTCCGGAGGAAGCAAGAGCGGGGCATGAGCAACGACTTCGACTACCCTATGATCTCGAGGGCGCTGATCCTCGGCGACAAGGACACCGTCGCCCGGAAGACTCAGGAAGGCCTCGCCCTCGCGATGGATCCCAAGGAGCTGATCTTCCGCGGCCTGATCCCAGGCATGGATGTCGTGGGCGAGAAGTTCAGACGCAACGAGTACTACGTGCCCCAGGTGCTGCTCTCGGCGCGCGCGATGTACGCCGGGCTCGACCTCCTCAAGCCCCTGATCACCAAGGCCGGCGGCGACGGGCAGTCGCTCGGGGTGATCGTGATCGGCACGGCGCAGGGCGATCTTCACGACATCGGCAAGAATCTCGTCGCCATGATGCTCGAAGGCGCGGGCTTCAAGGTGCACAATCTCGGGCGCGACGTCTCGCCTGAGAAGTTCGTCGCGGCGGTCGAGGAGCACGGCGCGCAGATCGTGGGGATCTCGGCGCTCATGACAACGACGATGCCCGCCATGAAGCGCACCATCGATGCGTTGGAGAAGGCGGGCGTCCGCGGCCGCGTCAAGGTGATGATCGGCGGCGCCCCGGTAAGCCAGGCCTACGCCGACGAGATCGGCGCCGACGGTTACGCGCGCGATTCGACTATCGCGGTGGTCCGCGCCAAGGAGCTCCTCGGCGTGGCGGCGGCAACCTGATGGCGCGCCCGCGCGGCTGGGAGATCGTCGAGCGCGCGAAGGCGGGGGAGCGCCTGGTCTTCGACGGCGGCTACGGCACGGCGCTCTTCGCGGCGGGGCTGCTCAACGGCGCCTGCCCTGAGCTCTGGAACGACACGCACCCGGAGGTCGTCCGCGGCATCCACGAGGGCTACTTCGACGCAGGCTCGGACTTCGTCGAGACCAACACGTTCGGCGGCACCCGGCTCAAGCTGAACGAATACCGGCTCGGCGACCGGACCCGGGAGCTGAACCTGAAGGGCGCGCAGCTGGCGCGCTCGGTCTGCCCGCCCGGCCGGTACGTCGCGGGCTCGATCGGACCCACGAGCCGCCTGCCGGCCGAGTACGAGCCGCTTGGCGACACCAGCGACGAGGAGTACGTCGCCACCTTTAAAGAGCAGGCTCTGGCGCTGGCCGAGGGCGGGGTGGACATCTTCGCGGTCGAGACCATGATGTTCCCCCAGGAGGCGATTGCCGCGATCACGGCATGCAAGGCGGCCGCAGACCTGCCGGTGATGGCGACCATGTTCTTCCAGTACGAGGAGATGCACGACCGGGACCGGACGATGTGGGGGGAGAGCCCGGCGGACGTCGCGAAGAACCTCCTCGGCGCCGGGGCCGACATCGTCGGCATGAACTGCGGCCGCGGCCCCGACCGCGCGATCGTGATCATCCGCGAGATGCGCGTGGTCACCGACGCGCCGCTCATCGCGTATCCGAACGCGGGCCTGCCCATCACAAAGGGCGACAGGACGACCTACGAGCTCGGGCCCGAGGCCATGGCCAAGGACTACCCGGCGCTGCTGGACGCCGGCTGCAACATCGTCGGCGCCTGCTGCGGCTCGGGCCCGGAGCACATCCGCCTCATCGCCGAGGTCGCGCGCTCCCGCCGCAGCAAGTGAGCGCGGCGCTCGACGTCCGCTCGCCGCTCCCCGCCGTCCTCGAGGATGTCCCGCTGCGCGTCGACCGCGACGAGGTCCTGCGTTTCCAGGGCTACAAGAAGGGCATCGATGTCCCGGATGCCGCCGTGCTCTCGCTCTTCGACGAGGCGCTGGCGCTCGGCGAGTCGCTGATCGAGCCCCGCGTCGTCTACCGCGGCAGCCGCGTGACGGGGCAAGGGCCCGGTCTGATCGAAGCCGGCGGCGAGCGGCTCAACATCCCCGGGATCGGCAGGCTGTGGGGCCCGCTCGAGCAGGCCGGCGCGGGTGTCTGCACCGTGGGCGCGGCCATCGAGGAGCGGGCGCGCAGCCTCTGGGACGAGCGGGAGCTGCCGCTGGCGGTGATGCTCGACAGCGTCGGCTCGGCGGCCGTCGAGAGCCTCGCCGAATATGCTAACGACCTCCTCTGCCAGGCGGCGATCGCGGCGGGTGTCAAGGTTACGAACCGCATCAGCCCGGGCTACGCGGGCTGGGACACGGCCGAGCAGGCCGCGCTCTTCCGCCTCTGCCCAGGTGACCCCATCGGCGTTGCGCTCAACTCGTCCTGCGTCATGACGCCTGGCAAGAGCATCTCCTTCCTGGTCGGCGTCGGGCCCGCGGCTCGCGTGGACCACTACTTCACCCAGTGCCGCCGCTGCTGGATGCCCGGCTGCGCCTACCGCCGCGCCCCCGCCGCCGCCACGGTGAGCCGGTAGGGCTCCGTCCCGTCCTGGTGATACGATGGCCGGTGAGATGGCGGACAACGTGATCCTCGTGGGCTTCATGGGGGCGGGCAAGTCCTCGGTCGGGCGCATCCTGGCCGCGCGGCTCGGGCGCTGCTTCGTCGAGACGGACGAGATGATTACGGCCGCGGAGGGGCCCATCCCGGAGATCTTCGCCGAGAAGGGCGAGGCCCACTTCCGAGCGCTCGAGGACGAGGCGGTGCGACTGCTCGCGCTCAAGCGGTGCGATGTCATCGCCACGGGCGGCGGGCTGCCCTGTCGCGACGGGCGCCTGGAAGCCCTGCGCGCCATCGGCACGGTGGTGTGGCTTTCGGGCGATTTTGGGCCGCTCTACGAGCGCGCCCTGCGTTGCGGCGACCGCCCGATGCTCAGCGGCAAGACGCGCGAGCAGGTCGAAGCGCTCTACGAGGCGCGCAAGCCCTTCTACGCCAGGGCGGACCTCGCGGTGGACACGACGGGGCTCAACCCCGACCAGGTCGCGGCGCGGGTGGCCGCGGCGCTGGCGGAGCGTCAGAGGCAGGCCGTCTGATGCCCGCGCCTCTCGTTGAGCGTCTCCGCGAGCGGCCGCTCCTGGGCGACGGCGCCATGGGCACCATGCTCTACGCCCGCGGCGTGCCGCTCGACGCGTGCTTCGATGTGCTCAACGTCAACGAGCCCAGGATTGTCCAGGGCATCCACGCCGAGTACATCCAGGCGGGTGCCGACTGGATCGAGACGAATACGTTCGGCGCCAACCGCTTCAAGCTCGGGGTGCACGGTCTGTCTGCGCGGGTCCGGGATATCAACCTCCGCGGCGCCAAGCTGGCGCGCGACGTGCGCGAGACCATGGGGCGCGACGTCTTCGTGCTGGGCTCGATCGGCCCGCTCGGCAAGTACCTGGCCCCGCTCGGGTCGATCACGCAGGCGGAGGCGCGCGCGGCCTTCCACGAGCAGGCCGAGGGGCTGCTGGAGGGCGGCGTGGACGCCTTCGTCATCGAGACCTTCTCCGACCTCGTCGAGCTGCGGCTGGCTGTCGAGGCCATCCGCGCCCTTACCGACCTGCCGGTCATCGCCTCGGTCGCCTTCACCCAGGACGTCGTAACCTTCCTCGGCCATACGCCGGTCGAGGTGGCGAGGACGCTCCGCGGACTGCCCCTCCAGGGGCTCGGCGCCAACTGCTCCGTCGGGTCGAGCACGCTCTACGACGTCCTCGAGCAGATGCTGCCCGAGACCGGCGGCCTGCCGTTGATCATCCAACCCAATGCCGGCCTGCCGAGCCGCGTGGGCGAGCGCCTCATCTATGTCTCGTCGCCGGCATACATGGCCGAGTACGCGGCGCGAATGATCGGAGCGGGCGCCCGGCTTGTCGGCGGCTGCTGCGGCACCACGGCCGACCACATTCGCGCCATGCGCCAAGTGGTGGACCGTCACGTGCCGCGCTCCGGCGTCGGGAAGGCGGCCGAGCCGCGGCGTGCGCATGTCGAGGCGAACCCCGTGCCGACCCTCTCCACCACGGCGGTGCCGACTCCGCTCCGGCGCAAGCTCGAGGCGGGCGAGTTCCTCGTGACGGTCGAGCTGGATCCGCCACGCGGCCACAACATCGATAAGCTCGTGCAGGGCGCCAAGCTCCTCAAGGAGCGGGGCGTCGAGATCGTCGACATCAACGACGGGTCGCTCGGGCGGGTGCGCATGTCGGTGCTGCCCACGGCCATCCTGGTTCGCGAGGCGACGGGGCTCGACATCAACATGCACTTCACCTGCCGCGACCGGAACCTCATGGGCATCCAGGCCGACGTGCTCGGGGCCCACGCTCTGGACATCCGGAACATCCTCGCGATGACGGGCGACCCGCCGCGCACGGGCGACTACGTCGACGCCACGGCGGTCTTCGACGTGGACGCCATCGGCCTCATCCGCATCCTGACGGGCATGAACGAGGGGCGGGACGCCACGGGCAACTCCGTCGGCGAGTCCACGGCTTTCTGCGTGGGCGCGGCGCTCGACCCCGCGGCGGCCGATCCCGAGCGCGAGATGGAGCGCCTTCTCGCCAAGGCGGAGGCGGGCGCGCGCTGGTGCCAGACCCAGCCGGTCTACGACCTGGAGGTGCTGGAGCGCTTCTTCCAGCGGACGCGGTCACCGATCCCCGTCGTCGTCGGTGTCCTGCCGCTTCACTCTTCGCGCCACGCCGAGTTCCTCCACAATGAGGTGCCCGGCATCACCGTGCCCGACGCCGTGCGCGCGCGGATGAGGGACGCCGGCGACCGCGGTCTGCGCGAGGGGATCGAGACCGCCCAGGCGCTCGTCCGCCAGATCCGCGGCCGCTACGCCGGCGTGTACCTCATGCCGTCGTTCGGCCGCTTCGAGGTTGTCGCGGAAGTGCTCGACGCGCTCCAGTAGTCTTCCCGGGGGACTCCGATGGCCAATCTCCACGACGTCACCGCAGCCGAGGCCGCCCGCCGCATCCGCTCGGGCGCGCTGTCGCCCTCGAACCTGCTCGCGTCCTGCCTCAAGCGCATCGACGCGGTCGAGCCCGTCCTCAAGGCGTGGGTGCACCTCGACCGCGATGCCGCTTCCCGCGTCGCCGTCCAGCGCGACATCGAGGCGCGCGAGGGGCGCTTCATGGGGCCGCTCCACGGCGTGCCCGTCGCGCTGAAGGACATCTACGACGCCGCCGGGCTCGTGACCACCTCTGGGGTGGGGGTCTGGGGGCACCGACGCCCGACCGTGGATGCGGTGTCTGTGGCGCGGTTGCGGGCCGCGGGAGCCGTCATCCTGGGCAAGGTCACGACGACGCCGTTCGCTCTTCGCGACCCGACGGCGACAGGCAACCCGTGGAACCCCGGGCATACGCCGGGCGGCTCGTCGAGCGGCTCGGGCGCGGCGGTCGGCTCGCGGATGGTGCTGCTGGCGCTCGGCACCCAGACCGTTGGCTCGGTGCTGCGCCCCGCCGCCTACTGCGGCGCGGTCGGCTTCAAGCCGACTCACGGACGCATCAGTGCCGTCGGCGTGACGCCGCTGGCCTGGAGCCTGGACCACGTCGGCGTCCTCTGCCGCTCCGTCGAGGACGCGGCGCTGGCGCTCTCGATCATGGCCGGTCACGATCCGTCTGATCCTCACTCGGCGGCCATGCCCCTCGAGGATTACGTGGGCGCGCTGGCGGCGCCGGCGGCTCCCCGGATCGGGGTGCTGCGGCCGCTCATCGAGCGCGCCGAGCCGGCCAACGCGGCGCAGATCGAGCTGACCCTCGGGGCGCTTCGCGCGGCAGGCGCGCAGGTGGAGGAGGCACCGCTCGCGGCATCGTTCGAGGGTCTTCACGCGGCGGGAGACATCGTCTTGCGCGCGGAGGCGGCCGCTTTCCACCGAGACCTCTACGCGCGGCATTCCGGGGAGTACCCGAAGCACATCGGCGAGGCCGTCAAGACCGGCCACGGCGTCGCCGCCGTGGACTACATCGCCGCCCAGGCCCGCCGGCGCGCGTTTCGCGCGGACATGGGCGCGGTCGCCGCACGGTACGACGCGCTCGTCTCGCCGACAGCGGCCGGGCCCGCGCCGAAGGGGCTCGAGTCGACGGGCGATCCGTACTACTGCGCGCCGTGGAGCTTCGCCGGCATGCCGTCGATCACGCTGCCCACGGGGCTCGCGCCCGACGGGCTGCCGTTCGCCGTCCAGTTGAGCGGCGCGCCGTGGTGCGAGGCGCGACTGCTGGCCGCGGCGGCCTGGTGCGAGCGAGTGATCGGCTTCAAGGACATGCCGCGTGGTTGACTTCAAGATCGCCGGCGGGCAGGCCCGCCGCGATCCACAAGATGACGGGGATGCCCGCCGCGCGGCTCGGGTTGAAGGACCGCGGCGTCATCCGCGCGGGCGCCAAGGCCGACGTGGTCGCCTTCTCGGCCGAGCGCGTCGCCGATGTCGCCACTTATGAAGACCCGCACCGCTACGCCGCCGGCATCGACCACGTGATCGTCAACGGTCGCGCGGTCGTGCGAGGCGGCGAGCACACCGGGAACCTTCCCGGGCGGGTGCTCCGGCCCGCGATGGGGTAGGATCGGGCCGCGATGAAGATCGGTCGTCTCTTCCCCGACCTCCTGGCCACCCTCGGCCGTGCGTCCTCGCCCGAGATCGGCGTCGCCCGAGGGATCAAGCGCCTCGTCACGCTCACCGGCGCCTCCGCCGGCCGCCTGACCTATTGCGGCGGCCCGGGCCCGTCGATAGACCTCCTCGCCGGGGCGCGTCCGGGCTCGGCGCTGGCGACGTGGCTCGGCGAGCTGGACGCCACGCCGCTGCGGCGAATGCGCGTCGACACGCTGCGTGAGCCGCCGCCGGGGTGGAAGGGGCCGGGCCGGGCGCTCCTGCTGCAGGCGCCACTCGGCCCGCCGGCGCATCCCCTGGGCACCCTCCTGCTCCTCGGCCGCCGGTTTCCCGGCGGGATGCTGCCGCCCTCCTTCCCAATCGAGTTCGGCCTGGCGCTCGAGCAGGTCTTGCGGCTCCACTGGCGCACGCTCAGACTGACTGTGATCAACGAGGTGACCCAGCTCACCGCCGGCGCGCACGCGCTCGATCAGGTCTACGAGGCCGTGGCGCGGGCGCTCGGCCGGCTGGTCCGCTTCGACCTGCTCTCGGTGACATTGCTCGACACCGAGCGCGGAGAGTTCCAGGTGGTGACCGTCAATCCCCGGGCCGGCGGTCCGGAAATCATGACGGAACGGATCCCGCCCGAGGGCACCCTCGCCCAGTGGGTGCTCGAGCAGCGGGCGCCGCGCCGCGTGGACGACCTCGACGATCCCGACATGCCCCCGGCCAGCCGCGAGCTGTTGTCGCGCCGAGGGCTCCGCTCGGCCATGCTGGCGCCGCTCGTCTCCCAGGGCGTGGTCATCGGCACGCTCAACGTCGCCCATCGCGAAGCGCGGGCCTTCACGGACGCCGACCTCGAGGTGCTGGGCGAGGTGGCGCGGCCACTTGCCTCCGCCGTAGAGCACGCCCGCCTGCACGCCGAGACCGCGGAGCGCGCCGAGGCGCTGGCCGCCCTCAACCGGACCAGCCAGCTCATCACCTCACGCCTCGACCTGCGCTCGCTCCTCGAGACCGTCAGCCGCTCGGTGGCAGACCTCATCGGCAGCACCGGCTGCGGCATCGGACTCCTCAACGCGGAGCGCACCGCGGTGGTGCACGTGGCCGCCCACGGTTTCCGGACGCCCGAGTGGAGCCGGCTCTCCATGCCCGTGGGCGAGGGGATCATCGGGCGCGCCGCGCTCTCGGGAGCCGCGCTGCGGGTGGACGACGTCCGCACCGACCCGCGCTCGGCGCAGCGCGACGTGGACGAGAAGGAAGGCATCCGCTCCATGCTCTCCGTGCCGATGCGGGTGGGCGGCGAGCTGATCGGCGTCATCTCGGCCTTCTCGACAGGGATCGGATTCTTCCGCCGGAGGCACCAGGCGCTCCTCGAGGGATTTGCGGACCAGGCGGGCATCGCGATCCAGAACGCGCGTCTCTTCGAGGAGAGCCAGCGCCGCGGCCGTGAGCGCCAGGCGCTTCTCGAAGCGGGGCACGCGGTCAACCAGAGCCTGGACGTGGGCGAGACCATCCGCCTCATCCTCCAGCAGGCGCGCGAGGTGCTCGGCGTCCAGTCCTGCGGCCTCTTCACTCTCGACCCGGCCACGGGCGAGCTCGCGTCGACGGCGAGCCTCGACCTCGACCCCGAGACCATCGCCCGGATCCGGCTGCGAGTCGGCGAGGGCATCACGGGCATGGCCGTGAAGGAGCGCCGGCCGCAGCAGAGCGCCGACCTGCAGCACGATCCGCGCGTCCGCTACCCCCAGGTGGCGGAGGCGAGCCCGCTCCGCTCCATGCTGGCCGCCCCGCTCGTGGTGGGCAACGAGGCCATCGGCGCGCTGACCGTGCTCCGCACCGACGTGCATCATTTCACGCCGGAGGAGGAGTCGCTCGTGGCCGCCTTCGCGGATCAGGCGGCCATGGCGCTCGAGCATGCGCGGCTCTTCAGCTCGGTCCGCACGTACTCCGAGCAGCTCGAGGAGATGGTCGCGAACCGCACCCGGGAGCTGGACGAGCAGAAGCGCTTCGTCGAAGTGGTGCTGGAGACGCTTCCGCTCGGCCTCTACGTGCTCGATGCGGAGCTCAGAGTCGTGCGCGCCAACCCGGAGGGCGCCGCCGCCTTCGCCGGTCCCTCGGGTGTCGGCTCCTCCTTCGTGGACCTTGTGCCGGCCACCCAGGCCTCGACCGTCGGCGACTTTCTCCGCGCCGCTCTGGCGGCCCGGGAGGTCAGGCATCTCGAGGGCGAGGTGCCCGGCGGCGCACAGCCCCGTACGCTCCGGCTGACGGCGGCGCCGCTGCCAGCGGCGGCCGGAGGCACCGGGCGCCTGATCGTGCTCGTCGAGGACCTGACGCTGCAGAAGCGTCTCGAGCAGCAGATGCTGCTGACCGAGCGCCTGACGACCGCGGGGCGGCTCGCGGCCGGTGTGGCTCACGAGCTCAACAACCCGCTGGCGACCATCGCGGGCTGCGCCGAGGCCCTGAAGGAGCGCGCCCGGGATCCGCGGCTCGCCGAGCACGACGGCTTCAAGGACTTCCCGTCCTACCTCTCGCTCATCGAGGAGGAGGCCTTCCGCTGCAAGGAAATCACCGGCAGCCTGCTTCAGTTCGTGCGCGAGCCGGGCGGGCGCCGCGGGGCGGCCGACCTCAACGCCCTCGTGGACAAGGCCCTCGAGCTCCTCGGCCACCAGTCGCGCTTTGCCGCGGCCGAGGTCAGGCGCGAATTCGACCCTGGGCTGCCGACGGTGGTCGTCAACGAGGGGCAGCTCCGCCAGGTCTTCCTCGGGCTCGCCGGCAATGCCCTCGAGGCCATGGAGGGGCGCGGCGTGCTGACGGTGACGACGCGCCGGCGCGGGGCGGGCGAGGTCGAGCTCATCTTCGCCGACGAGGGACCGGGCATACCCGCCGACGTACTGCCCCGCGTGTTCGACCCCTTCTTCACCACGAAGCCGCCGGGGCAGGGGACCGGACTCGGACTCGCGATCGCCCAGGGCATCGTCGCCGACCACGGTGGGCGGATCGAGGCTGAGTCCCGGGTCGGCCAGGGCGCGACCTTCCGCGTCATCCTGCCGGCGGGCGGCGCTGGGATCGCGTCGTGAGCGCGGCGATCCGCGTGCTGGTGGCCGACGACGAGAAGAACCTGCGCGATCTGATCGTGCGCGAGCTCGAACGCAAGGGGCACGAGGCCGCGGGCGTGCCCGACGGCAAGGCGGCACTCGACCGGTTGCGCGAGGACATGCCCGATGTGCTGCTGCTGGACATGCGAATGCCTCGGATGGAAGGCATCGAGGTGCTGCGCGCCCTCGGGGAGATGCCCGAGGCGCCGCAGGTCATCGTCATGACGGGCTTCCAGGACGTCGCCAACGCCGTCGAGGCGATGAAGCTCGGCGCCTACGACTACCTGACGAAGCCCGCGCGGATCGAGGAGCTCGATATCCTGATCCGCAAGGCCGCCGAGAAGGGCCGCCTCATCCGCCAGAACACCGTGTTGCGCGCCCAGCTCGACCCGGAGGGCGTCGCCACGTCGGTGGGCATCGTGACGGCGAGCCCGGCCATGCAGGAGGTGCTGCGACTCGTGGACCGGGTCGCGCCGACGGAGTCTTCCGTTCTGGTCCTGGGCGAGAGCGGTACGGGCAAGGAATTGGTCGCGCGCGCCATTCACGAGCATTCGCCTCGCGGAAGCCAGGCGTTCGTGCCGATCCATTGCGGCGCGCTGCCGCGCGAGGTGCTGGAGAGCGAGCTCTTCGGCCACGAGAAGGGCGCTTTCACGGGCGCGGTCAACTTCAAGCCGGGGCTCATCGAGCTGGCGGACGGCGGGACGCTCTTTCTCGACGAGATCGGCGAGATGGAGCCCGACAGCCAGGTCAAGCTCCTGCGGGTCCTCGAGTCGCACGCTTTCTTCCGCGTCGGTGGCACGCGGCGGCGCAGCGTGGACATGCGGCTCGTCGCCGCGACCAATCGTGATCTCGTCGAGGCGATCCGCGCCAACGAGTTTCGCCAGGATCTCTACTACCGGATCAACACGATCACCCTGACGCTGCCGCCGCTGCGCGAGCGGCCCGAGGACATCGGCCTCCTGGCCCGACATTTCTTCGAGCAGAACGCGGCCTACGGGCTCAAGCGTCTCTCCCCTGCGGCCCTGCGTTGCATGGAGGCGTACGGCTGGCCGGGCAACGTGCGCGAGCTCCAGCACGCGATCCAGCGCGCCGTCATTCTCGGGAGGGGTGACGAGATCGAACCCGAGGATCTGCCTCCCGAGCTGCGGGCGGGAAGCGGCAGTCCGGCTGAGGCGCCGGCGCGGGGCGGCAGCCTCGAGGAGATGGAGCGCCAGCACATCATCGCCACGCTCCGCCAAGTCGGCGGGCACCGCGCCAAGGCCGCGGCGCTCCTCGGCATCGATCCCAAGACGCTCTACCGCAAGCTCCTGACCTACGGGATCTCTCCGGATCAGCTGAAGCCACAGGACTGAAGCCGTTCGGGCAGGGAATGATCCCCTTCGGGCATCGCGCCCGATTCCGTCACGCGTCTCGTCAGGTCCGGGCGGGGCGGCGCGACTCAAAGTCCAGCGCTCACACGCATTTGTGCGCCCCAGCCCGGCGTGGCACCGCACTTGCTGGCATCTCTCCGGATTCAACCTTAACCCGAAAGGAATGCCATGACACGTGTGCTGATGATTGATGAGAACCGGAAGCTAAGCGAGGCGGCGGGCATGCAGTGTTTCAACCACGGCATCGCGGTCCGGATGGCCGATACCTTCTGCGAGGGAGTGCGCCATCTGCTCGAGACTCCGGTGTCGCTGATCATCCTGTCCTCCGGGCTGGTGCACCTGCCGGGGGTCGACCTCGCGCGACTCTTCGACACTGTCGCCCCCGGGGTGCCGGTGGTGGTGCGGGTCGATGCCGGCCAGGGAATGGACGAGCAGGTGCGCTTCGAGCTCCACGGCTTCCGCGTGGTGAGTGAGCCCTTCGACGTGCTGGACCTCGTCGCGAAGGCCGAGCGGCCCGGCCGCGCGGCTGTGACACGCCCCACGGCCGCGGCCGCAGCCGTCGAGGCCGCGTGCCGGTAAGCGCGATGGAGCGCCTCGGCAGGAAGTTCCTCGCCTGGACCTTGACGCTGGGGCTCGGCCTGGGCCTGCTCGGCCTCCTGGTCGTGACCGGGGAGTCCATTCGCCGCGCGGAGATGAGCTCCCCGTTCACGGAGGCGGTCGAGCCGGAACTGCCGCTCCACCACGCGCCGGTCGACAACATGTACCGTCATCCGGGCCTCGCGGGCTGGATGACGCCGTAGCCGGGCGGCTGTAGGGGCGGCGCGGCCCCGCATGGTGTAAACTGAGTTTGTAGCGCCGCGGCCGGCGCCCTCGCCTCCGATATTGGCTCTTCCGAGTATTGGGGCGTGCATCAAGGCGGAAGAGCGACTGAAGGAGATCCAGATGGCTTCGAAACTGTACGTAGGGGGGCTCTCGTATTCCACGACGAGCGAGACGCTGCGTGAGTACTTCGCCCAGTGCGGCACCGTGGAATCCGCGGCGGTGATCACCGACAAGTTCTCCGGCCAGTCGCGCGGTTTCGGCTTCGTCGAGATGGCAACGGCGGAAGAGGCCCAGCGCGCCATCTCGGAGCTCAACGGCAAGGACCTCGACGGCCGCAAGCTGACCGTCAACCTCTCGACCCCGAAAGCGCCCGGCTCCGGCGGCGGCGGTCCGCGGGGCGGCGGCCGGCCGGGTGGGCGCCCGGGCGGCGGCGGCCGTGGCGGCGGGTTCGGGGGCGGCGACCGGGGCGCGTACGGCGTCCCGCCTTCCAAGAAGCCCTTCAAGTGGTAGTCAGGCGCTAAGCGAGACAAGGGCGCGGTGGATTCTCCTACCGCGCCCTTGGTGTGTCTGCACCCTCCGTGCCCTCACGAGTGGGGTGCGCAGGCCTGCTAGCCCAGCACCCGCTCATACCTGCCGTAGTCGTGGGCCGCGTCCATGAACCACTTCACGATCTCCGGGTTCGAGCGCGGCGGGATCTCGCACGAGGTCGACAGGATGAAGCCCGAGTGCTTTGCCGCCGTGTCGATGCAGCGGCGCACGTCCGCCTCCATCTCCGCCTTGGTCGTCTTCTCGAACTTGGTCGCGTCCACGTTGCCGATGCCGACGGCGCGTCCCTTGGCGACCTCCATGAAGCGCTGCAGCTGGTCCACGTACAGCTTCGGGTCGCCCTGCTGGTCGAGGTCGAATGAGACCGTCGTGAAGCCGCATCCGATGATGTCCTCATAGATCGGGTAGGTCGTACCGCAGATGTGCGTCGTGAGCCCGACCTTCTTGGCCTTGAAGTGGTCCACCAGCTCCTTGTGATACGGGGCGATGAACTCGCGGTAGTTGTCGGGGGACACCAGGCTGATGGACGCCGTGGGCTCCGAGAAGCTGAGCCCGATCTTGGTCTTGGCGATGGCGTCGCCCCAGGTCTTGCAGAATTCGGTCGTGACCCGCATCAGGTCGTGGATGAACTGGGGGTCCTCGAAGGTGTCGAGCAGCATCATTTCCGGGTTGCGCAGCAGCATGGCGATGGTCCAGGGGCCGACTGCGACGGCGCCCATGGCGGCGGGGGGCGCGGCCTTGACGAGCGCCTGGCACTGCTCGAGGAAGCCCGGCAGCCTCGCCGCGCCGTAGGGGTCCGGCATCTTCAGCTTCGCCAGGTTGGCCTTGTCCTCGAGCACGTGCCCTTCGATCGACGGCACGACGTAGTCGGAGTACTTGACCTTGCAGCCGAATGCTTCGGCTTCCTTGGCGAGGTCGTTGTACGCGAGCACCACGTCCGGCTGGAAGCGCTCGTAGTAGTTCATCATGGCCTTGATGGCCCTGGTCGGGTTCGTGCAGTACTCCTCGATGGATTGGCCGTCGAGAGTACCGGCGAACGAGGCCACGATCGGGTAGACCGGCACGCGGTCGGCGAAGGAGCGCTTGTAGGCTGCTACGACGCGGTCGCGTGGGGTCAGCGCCCCCTTGCCCTTCTCGACATCCCAGAGGCGGTTGACCTCCATGTAGCGCGGCGGCAGCTTGGCCTCGTATTCCATGAACTGCGTGATCGGGTAGCGGATGCCGCCGTTGTGCGTGCCGCGCAGGCCCTCGACGATCTCCTCCATCTTCGCCCACGGGATGGCGAAGGCCATCTCGTGGTCCTGCGTCTGGCCGAAAATCCGGTCGCCCGAGCAGGGCAGGATGACCTGGGGCTCGCCGGTCTGCATCGTCGTCACGATGATGTCGGCGCACACCGCGCGCCCCTCGAACGAGGAGTGCAGGCGCCCGCCGCGCTTCCACAGCGCCGCCTGGGTCAGCCGCATCACCTGAGCGGGGGTTGCGTATATACACACCAGGTGCGGCTCGAACGCCGCGCGGTCGAGCGGCGCGACGAGCAGCGTCTCGTATTCACCAGGGGCGAACTTGTCGATGGCGGCCTCCGAGCGCTGGCCGGCTTCCTTGGTCTCCGTGTACATGCCCTCGCAGAGCGTGCCGACATTGTAAATGGGCAGCGGCTTGTCGAAGCCGATCGCGGTGATGCCGAGCGAGCAGATGTGGTCCTCACGGGTGAGCGCAATCATCCAGCCGTACCGCCGCGACATGTCGATGACCTGGCAGGCCATGCTTAGCTTCTTGAAGTCCCGCGCGGGGCGCTTCGCCCGCTCGGGGATGGGCTCGCCGGGCTTGAGCATCCGGATCGCCACGGGGAAGGTCTGCGGGCGGATGTAGGTCTGCAGCTCCTTGTCCGCCGTCTTGACGTCGATCATTGATAGGCCTCCGGCTGTGAGCGTAGGGGCGGGGTACACCTTTGTCAAGCAATCGCGCGTCTTTTCGATAGAATATGCCGCACCGGCCATGGCCCGCTACCGCATCGTTCACTGGAAAGAGATCCCGTCGGTGGTCGAGGCCGCCGACGGCGACCGGACGGCCCGCCACCAGCTCTCGCAGAAGTTCCAGGACCTGATCGATGCCCTCGCCATGCGGGAGAACTCGACGGAGGGCGACGCCTACCTCGAGGGCTGGGGCCAGGGCGACTGGGACGAGCGCGACGGCTCGCCCGACGAGGTCGCGGAGGCCGTCGCTGCGGAGCTGGAGGACGGCTTCCAGGCCCTCCTCATGAGCCGCTTCCTCCCCCGGCCCGGCTGACAGGGGGTGTCTGAGAGGCCTCATTGCGTCCCCCTCGGACGCCGCCTATAATCCCGCAAGCCAATGAAGGCCAGGGAACTCCTCGCCGCGTGTTTTCTCCTTTTCGGGGCCCTGCTCCTCTGGCCCCTGCTGACCATCGCCAACCATCCGGTGCTCGTCGGAGGCGTGCCGGCTCTCGTTCTCTACCTCTTCGCTGTCTGGGCGGCCATCGTGGCCGTGCTGGTGTTTGCCGCCGTGCGCCGCCGGGGGTTGGAGAACGACGAGTGAACTGGTTCGGTCAGCCGACCTTGCTGGCGATCCTGCTCGGCTACCTCGTCTTCCTCTTCCTCGTCGCCACAGCCGGCGAGGCCTTCGCCCACCGCCTGGCGCGCGGGCGGATCCGGACAGTCACCTACGTCCTCGCGGCCTCGGTGTACTGCACGGCGTGGACCTTCTACGGCAGCGTCGGGCTCGCCGCCAACCGCGGCCTCGAGTTCCTCACGATCTACCTCGGGCCCGCCTGCGTCGCGTTGCTCTGGCCGGTCCTGCTTCGCAAGCTCGTTCGGGTCTCGAAGGAGCAGCGCATCACGTCGATCTCGGACTTCATTTCGAGCCGCTACGGCAAATCGGCGAACCTCGGCACGCTCGTCGCCGTGCTCGTGGTGGCCGGGATGATTCCCTACATCGCGCTCCAGCTGCGCGCCGTGTCCGCGTCCTTTACCATGATCCTGCACGAGGGATCGGTCCTCAACGTGTTCGACCCGACTCTGCTCGTGGCCGTGACGCTGGCCCTCTTCGGCATTCTCTTCGGCGCGCGCAATCTCGACTTCACCAAGCAGCAGACCGGCCTGATGACCGCGGTGGCGGTCGAGTCGGTCGTCAAGCTGGTGGCCTTCCTGGCGGTCGGCGTCTACGTCACCTGGGGGCTCTTCGGCGGGCCCGCCGAGATCTTCGGCCGCATCGCCGCCCACCCGGAGTGGTCGCGCCTCCTGACGCTGGACCAGCCGCAGACCGCCTCGTACGCGCGGTGGGCGGCGATGCTGCTGGTGTCCATGATGGCCGTGATGTTCCTGCCGCGGCAGTTCCACGTCCTCGTCGTCCAGAACCCGCGCGAGCGGGACGTCGACGCCGTCGCGTGGTCCTTCCCGCTGTACTTGCTGCTCATCAACCTGTTCGTGCTGCCCATCGCCTTCGCGGGGCTCCTGGTCTTCCCCGAGTCGGGCGCCCAGGCGGACAGCTTCATCCTCCGCCTGCCGCTCCACTTCGACAGCCACCTGATCTCGGTCGTGGTCTTCCTCGGCGGCTTTTCAGCCGCGACGGCCATGATCGTCGTCGAGTCGCTCGCGCTGTCGAAGATGGTCACCAATGACATCATCCTGCCCATGCTGTTGCGCAGAAGGCAGGTGGAGGATATCTACTTGGTGACGCTCTTCTACACGCGCCTGGCCATGCTCGTGATCGTCGGATTCGGCTTCGCCTGGGCCCGGATGGAGCGCGGTCAGCTCCTGCTCGTGGAGATGGGGCTCCTGTCCTTCATCGCCGTCAGCCAGTGCGCGCCGGCCATCCTGCTGGGGCTGTACTGGCGGCGCGGCAACCGCCGTGGCGCCGCGGCGGGCATTTCGGCAGGGTTCGCGTTGTGGTGCTACACGCTGATCATTCCAGCCCTTGTCAGGGAGGGGCTGGTCCCGGCCTCCGTGCTCGCCGATGGGCTGTGGGGGCTCGTGTGGCTGAGGCCGACGGCGCTCTTCGGCCTGACCGGACTCGACCCGACGACCCACGGGATATTCTGGTCGCTTTTCGTCAACCTGTCGCTCTTCGTGTTGGTGTCGCTCTTCACCGAGCAGGACGCCGACGATCGCGCCCAGGCTGCCGCCTTCGTCGGGGCGGCGGGAGAAGACAGGCAGCCGGCCGGCGCTCCGGCCATCCTGTCGGCGACCGAGATCGAGCGGCTCGTTCACCACTATGTCGGCACCGACGAGGCCGAGGGCATCGTGCGTGAGCTCTTCCGCGGCAAGGCGCCCGCCGAGCTCTCGGTACCGGAGCTTCTCGAGCTGCGGATCCGGTTCGAGCGGCTGCTGGCGGCCTCCCTCGGCGCCGCCGCGGCGCGCATGATCGTGGAGGACCACTTCACGATCTCCAAGGATGAGGCCCAGGAGCTCGTCACCTCCTTCCAGCAGATGCAGCAGTCGTTGCGCCTGACGGAGGAGGAGGTGCGGCGCGGCGAGCGGCTGCTCGCCTCCGTCGTACAGAGCGTGGATGACTGCATCTTTACCACCGGTGTGGACGGGCGGCTCGTGACGATGAACCCGGCAGGTCAGCATCTTCTCGGCCACCGGGAGCGGCGGATCGACCGTATCGGGGTCCAGGATCTCCTCGGCCCGGAGGAGCGCGGCCGGACCGGCAAGGCCATCGCTCGGGCGGTCGAGGCAGGGCAGGGGTGGAGGGGCCAGGTGGCCGCGCGCACGGCGAAGGGCCAGCCGTTCCCCGCCTATCTGTCTGTGCGATGCATCTTCGACGCGGACGGGCAGATCATCGGCACGGTCGGCGTGCTGCGCGACCTGACCGAACAGGTCGAAACCCAGCGGCGGCTCATCCAGCGCGAAAAGCTGGCGTCGCTCGGCGAGATGGCGGCGGGCGTGGCCCACGAGATCAGGAACCCGCTGGGCGGCATCAAGATGGCGACGAACCTTCTCTCGTCGGGGGACCTGGGCGGCGGCGCGCTCTCGAAGGAGATGGCTCGCTCGATCCTCTCCGGCATCGTCGAGATCGAGCGCATCATCAACAGCCTGCTGGACTTCACGCGGGATACCAAGCTCGAGCGGGGCGACTACGAGGTCCTCCGTATCCTCGACCCTGTCGTCGAGGCCGTGGGGGCCGAGGGGCGCGCGCGTGGAGTCGAGCTCGCCTACGGCCGGATAGATCGGGATGTGGCAGCCTCGGCCGACGGCCAGCGGCTGCGCCAGGTCTTCGCCAACGTGATGCAGAACGCCCTGGAGGCGATCGATCCACGGCGGGTCGACGGGCGCGTGGTCGTCAACCTTCTCGCCGAGGAAGACCGGGCCGTGGTCGAGGTCGTCGACAACGGCGCGGGCATCGCCCCCGAGGACCGTGAGAAGATCTTTCTGCCGTTCTTCACCACGAAGCCCTCCGGCACCGGCCTTGGAATGGCCATCGTCAAGAAGATCGTGGATCTCCACGGCGGAGACATCAGCATCGAAAGCGCGCCCGGGCGCGGCACGCGTGTGCGCATCTCGCTGCCCGCCGTGGGGTTCGCGCAATCCTTGGCGGGAGGCACGTCATGAAGCAGCGGCTGCTCCTGGTCGACGACGACGAGGTGTTCCTCCGCCCGCTGCACCGCACGCTCGAGCTGGCGGGCTACGAGGTGCTGCCGGTGCAGAGCGGCGAGGAGGCGCTCGACACCCTCAAGACGGAGGACGTGGACCTGGTTCTGACGGACAAGCGTCTGCCGGGCATGGACGGCGTGGCGCTGGTGCGCCAAATCAAGGCCGACCACGCCGACCTGGCGGTCGTCGTGATGACGGCATACGGGACCATCGAGTCGGCGGTCGAGGCCATGCGGCTCGGCGCCGAGGATTACCTCGTCAAGCCCTTCGAGGTGGCGGAGATGCTCCTCGTGACCCGCAGGGCCATCGAGTTCCAGGCGCTGAAGTCCGCCAACCGCCGCTCCATCCGCCGCAACCAGGAGCGGTTCACCTTCAGGAACGTGGTGGCGAAGAGCGCGGTCATGCAGTCGGTCTTCGAGACGCTTCGCTCCGTCGCCGACCTCGACACGACCGTGCTGATACACGGCGAGACGGGGGTGGGCAAGGAGCTGCTGGCGCGCTCCGTGCACTTCTCCGGCGCGCGCCGCGATCGTTCGTTCGTGGCGGTCAACTGCGCGGCGATCCCGGCGGAGCTGTTCGAGTCCGAGCTCTTCGGCTCGCGCAAGGGCGCGTTCACCGGCGCCAGCGAGCACCGCCGCGGGCATTTCCAGATGGCCCATGGCGGCACGCTCCTGCTGGACGAGATCGGCGAGATGCCGCTGCACCTGCAGAGCAAGCTCCTGCGCGCCATCGAGGAGAAGAAAGTCACCTCGGTGGGGGCGGACAGACCGGTCGACATCGACGTCCGCTTCATCGCGACCACCAACAAGGATCTCCAGGCTGAGGTCGAGCACGGCGCTTTCCGGCGCGACCTCTTCTACCGCCTCTCCGTCATGCCTGTTCGCGTGCCCGCTCTCCGGGAGCGCCCGGAGGATATCCCGCTCTTGGCCCAGCATTTTCTCGAGGGGGCCGGCCGTCGGCTCAAGCGCGCGGTCAGGGCCATCGCTCCGGAGAGCATTCAGGCTCTGGTCCGCTACCCGTGGCCGGGCAACGTCCGAGAGCTCGAGAATGTCATCGAGCGGGCCATCATCGTTTCCAAGGAGGACGTGCTGACCGCGCTCGAGCGCTTCCTCGGCGGGCCGGCCGGCGCGCAGCCGCCCGTGGATCTGTCCCTGCCGTTCCGCGACGCAAAGGCGCGGATCGTGGAGGAGTTCGAGCGCGCATATGTCGCCGGGCTGCTGGATGCCCACGGCGGCAAGCTGACCGCCGCGGCCAAGCACGCCGACATGGACCCCAAGAACTTCTCCGACAAGATGGCGCGCTACGGGCTCCGTCGCCAGGCCGCCGAGCCGGGCGATGGCGGGACGCGCCCCACTTGAACTCGGCGGGGACTTGGTTTAGAAGATAGCGGGCGCGATACCGCGCCGATCATCGACTCCACCCATGACGCGAGGCACGTCCACTATGGCGACCAAGGCAGCGGGCGGCGGCACCCCCATCGAGGCCCTCCTCAAGGAGAAGCGGAAGTTCATACCGCCGAAGGAGTTCGCCAAGCGGGCCAATGCGAACCGCGCCTCCATCTACGCTCAGGCCGCCAAGAACCCGGTCAAGTTCTGGGAAAGCTTCGCCCGCGAGCTCGACTGGTTCAAGCCGTGGAAGAAGGGGCTCGAGTGGAAGGTGCCCTACGCCAAGTGGTTCGTCGGCGGCAAGATCAACGTCTCCTACAACTGCCTCGACCGCCACATTAATACCGCCCGGCGTACCAAGGCCGCCCTCATCTGGGAGGGGGAGCCCGGCGACACCCGGACACTGACCTACTGGGACCTGTACCGCGAGGTCAATCACTTCGCCAGCGCCCTCAGGCGGGCCGGCGTCAAGCGGGGCGACCGCGTCACCATCTACATGCCCATGGTCCCGGAGACGGCGATCGCCATGCTGGCCTGCACGCGCATCGGCGCCCCCCACAGCGTCATCTTCGGGGGCTTCGCGCCGGACGCCATCCGCGAGCGGATCCACGACGCCCAGTCGACCGTGCTGGTCACGGCGGACGGCGGCTGGCGGCGCGGCGGCATCGTGCCGCTCAAGAAGAACGTCGACGAGGCGCTCCGGGAGTGCCCCGACGTCGGGACCGTGGTCGTGCTCAAGCGCACCGGCCAGCCGGTCGACATGCAGGCCGGCCGCGACATGTGGTGGGAGGACTTCGTCAAGGGTGCGGACGCCTACTGCGCGCCCGAGAAGATGGACGCCGAGGACATGCTCTACCTGCTCTACACCTCGGGCTCGACAGGCAAGCCCAAGGGCATCCAGCACACCACGGGCGGCTATCTCACGGGCATCTACGCCACGACCAAGTGGGTCTTCGACCTGCACGACACCGACGTCTTCTGGTGCACGGCCGATATCGGCTGGGTCACGGGCCACTCCTACGTCGTGTACGGACCGCTCGCCAACGGCGCGACCACCGTCATGTACGAGGGAACGCCGGACACGCCAGACAAGGACCGCTTCTGGCGCATCATCGAGAAGCACGGCATCACCATCTGCTACACGGCGCCCACCGCCATCCGCACCTTCATGCGCTGGGGCGACCAGTATCCGGGTCGCTGTGACCTGTCGAGCCTGCGGCTGCTCGGCACGGTCGGCGAGCCGATCAACCCCGAGGCCTGGGTCTGGTACTGGAAGGTGATCGGCGGAGGTCGCTGTCCCGTCGTGGACACATGGTGGCAGACCGAAACCGGGCAGATCCTCATCACCCCGCTGCCGGGCCTGACCACGCTCAAGCCCGGCTCGGCGACCAGGCCCTTCCCCGGCATCATAGCCGAGGTGGTCAACGACAAGGGCGAGCCCGCCAAGGCCGGCTACCTCGTGCTCAAGAAGCCGTGGCCCGGCATGCTCCGCGGCATTTACCGCGACCCGCAGCGCTACCAGGCGCAGTACTGGAGCCGCTATCCCGGCATCTATTTCACCGGCGACGGGGCCAAGATCGATGACGACGGGTACTTCTGGCTCTTGGGCCGGGTGGACGACGTCATGAATGTCTCGGGCCACCGCGTTTCCACCATGGAGGTCGAGTCGGCGCTGGTGGATCACCCGCTGGTGGCCGAGGCCGCCGTCATCGGCCGGCCGCACGAGATCAAGGGGCAGGCCATCGCCGCCTTCGTCACGATCAGGGACGGCGCCCAGGGTACGACGGATCTGATCGAGGAGCTCAAGGGGCACGTGGCCAAGAAGATCGGCGCGCTGGCGCGCCCCGACGATCTCATCTTCGCCTCCGATCTGCCGAAGACCCGCAGCGGCAAGATCATGCGCCGGCTCCTGCGCGACATCGCCGAGGGCAAGGCGCTCGGCGACACGACCACGCTGGCCGACCCCGCCGTGGTGGCGAGGCTCAAGGACCAGTACGGCGAGGAAGAGTAGAACCACGGCCCGCTTGGCGCGTTCGTCGAGCACGTCAGGGACTGCAAGAACATCGACGCCGTGAAGTCGAAGTGCGCCGCCCTGGTGACGCCGACCGGGGCCAGCTAGGTTCTGAGGGTTCCAGTACCAAGAAGCGGCGGCAAATTCACCAAGCCCGGCGCGGTCCCCCGCGCCGGGCTTCTTGTTTTTCGGGCGGTTGACCTCGGAGCCTGGCTGGTACGGGCCGTGCAGTCATCGTTACGGCCGCCGGTTTCGACCCGGCGGCCGGGAAGATGGACCCCGGGGTGTGTCGTCCGGATGCGTGACCGCCCGAGGGGCTTGGCGGCAACCCTCACCCCCTGGCACGCCGCCAGGGACCGGAGCGCCGGAGGAGAGCATGACAACAATCGCGGGCATTGACCAGAATTCCAGGGAGGAGTACTGGCGGGAGACCTCCCGGTTCACCTGGCTCATCGTCATCCTCTGGTTTGTCTCCTGGGTGGGCCCGCTGGTGCTCCACTACCAGCTCAACCGGATCGTCGTCTTCGGCTTCCCCGTGTCCTACTGGTTCGAGGCCCAGGGCTCGCTGGCCTTCTTCATCGTCCTGATCGTCTGGTACGCGGTCAAGATGAACAAGCTCGACCAGAAGTACGGCGTCGCCGAGGAGGTCTAGCCCATGTCCTGGACGCGGATCTTCAGCGTCTACACCGGATCCTTCATCGCGTTCACGATCCTGCTGGCCATCCTCGAGTACCTGGGAGCCATCGGGAAGACGGGTATCGGCTACACCTTCCTCATCGTCACCATCGGGGTGTACGCCCTGATCGGCATCCTATCCCGCACTGCCAAGCCCGACCAGTACTACGTGGCGGGGCGAGGCGTGCCCGCCTTCTTCAACGGCATGGCCACGGGCGCGGACTGGATGAGCGCAGCCTCGTTCATCTCCATGGCCGGAGCTCTGTACGCGACCGGGTTCGACGGGCTGGCCTACGTTACCGGCTGGACCGGGGGCTACGTGCTGCTGGCGGTGTATCTGGCCCCTTACCTCCGGAAATTCGGCGCCTACACCATCCCGGACTTCCTGGCCCTCCGCTACGGCGGCAACACGGCCCGCGTGGTGGGCCTCGTGATGGCCATCGGCGCTTCCTTCACGTACCTCATCGCCCAGATCACCGGCGTCGGGATCATCATGGGGCGCTTCCTGGGGTTCGACTTCAACGTGGGCGCCTTCGTGGGGCTCGCGGGTATCCTGGTCTGCTCCATGCTGGGCGGCATGCGGGCGGTGACCTGGACCCAGGTCGCTCAGTACATCATCCTGATTCTCGCCTACATCACGCCGGTGGCCATGCTCTCCTACAAGCACTTCGGCGTGCCGCTGCCCGAGTTCACCTATGGCATGGTGCTCCAGGACATCACGGCCATCGAGCAGAAGCTCGGCGTCACCAAGCTCTGGGTCGACATGGTCCCCGGCGGGATGCTCAACTGGTTCGCGCTCTGCTTCTGCATGATGGTCGGCACGGCCGGCCTGCCTCACATTCTCATGCGTTACTACACCACGCCCTCGGTGAGGGAGGCGCGCGCCTCGGTGGGCTGGTCGCTGTTCTTCATCTTCCTCCTCTACTTCACCGCGCCGGCCTATGCGGCCTTCGCCAAGTGGACCGTGCTCAGGGACGTGATCGGCAAGAAGATCGCCGAGCTGCCCGACTGGGTGCACAAGTGGGGCGACACCATCGACGGCGTCGCCGAGAACAAGCTCGGGCTCTTCGACATCGTGGACAAGAACAAGGACGGCGTGCTCCAGCTCACTGACCTGGTCATCAAGTCCACCGACTTTGTCGTGCTGGCGACCCCCGAGATCGCGGGGCTGCCCTACGTGGTCACCGGGCTCGTCATGGCGGGCGGCCTGGCGGCGGCGCTGTCCACGGCCGACGGGCTGCTGCTCACCATCTCCAACGCGCTCTCCCACGACCTCTACTACAAGATCATCAACCCCCAGGCCTCCATTCTCCGCCGACTCACCACGGCCCGCATCCTGCTGGTGGTGGCGGCCGTGGCGGGAGCCTACGTGGCGACCTTCCGCATCAACATCATCGTGGCCGTCGTGGCCTACGCCTTCGCGCTGGCGGGCTCGGGCTTCTTCCCGGCGCTGGTGATGGGTATCTTCTGGAAGCGGGCCAACAAGCAGGGGGCCGTCGCCGGCATGGCCGTCGGCTTCCTCACGGCGCTGATCCTGATCGTACTCGGCCGCAACTGGGGCATCTACATCCTGGGCGTGAAGGAGATCGGCTCCGGGCTCTTCGGCGTGCCCATCGGCTTCCTCGTCATCTGGGTCGTGTCCCTCATGTTCCCGCCGCCTGACCGGCAGACGCAGGACCTGGTCGAGGAGGTGCGCTACCCCAGGGGCACGACCATGAAGCTGGCCGGCGTCGAGTAGCAGCGGGCGAGTCTCGGATTCCGAGCGCTGCCGGGGGTGGGAATCCCCGCCCCCGGCAGCAGTCCCGCGGCCCGGCTCCGGCTCAGGCGCCATGTTCGCCGGCACGAACCCCGTCTTCTACGTCCTCAACTTCCTCCTCGCCACCGCCATGTGGCTGATCCTGGGGCGCCTGTTTCTCGGCCTCTTCATTCGCAACCCCAGGAACATCGTCTGGCAGATCTTCCTGGTCGCCACCGACCCTGTGTACCAGGTGAGCCGCGTCCTCACCGCCCACCGCATCCCGGAGCGGTGGATCTCGCTCGTCTCGCTCGGCTGGCTGCTCGCCGCCCGTCTCGCCCTCGTCGCCCTGTTCCCGCGCCAGTAGCCGCCGCGGGGCCGCCACCCGGAGTATGATCGTCTCGATGCGAGCCTCCACGGAGTCCCGGGTGGCGGTGGCCGCCGAGCGCGCGGCGCTGCGAGCCGAGCGCGCGGTGCCGGGTCGCGGCGGAGCGCCAGCCGCCGCTGGGAGTTTTCGGGAGATTCGTGGTGGAGCGCTCAGGCGCCCACGAGTGCAGACCGGGCCTCAAGGCCCGCGGCGTCTTCCCGTGCAGGATCCCCCGACGTGGTGGAACCGCCGCGCAACCGGCTGATCTCTGCTCCAGACCGGCCGGCCGACGCGGACCTGATGCCGCGCGTCGGCTCGGGGCTCCTCGGCCGTCGCGTCCTCGACCTCGCCACGACCCCGCCGCTGACGTGCCCGCCGTCCACCCCAATCGCCGACGCGGCGGCGCTCATGAGCGGCCGCGGCGCCGGCTCCATAGTCGTGGTGGACGCCGACGGCGCGCCGGTTGGAATCATGACCGACCGGGACCTTCGAAGCCGGGTCGTGGCGCTCGGCATGGCCCCGGGTGTGCCGGTCAGCGAGGTCATGACCACTCCCCTCCTCTCCCTCTCGCCCGACACCCCGGCCTTCGAGGCGCTGCTCGAGATGACGCGGCGGGGCATCCACCACCTGGGCGTGGTCGAGGGAGGGCGGCTCGTCGCAGTCGTGTCGAGCCACGACATGGTCCTGGCCGAAGGTGCTCACCCGCTGGCGCTCTTGCGCGCCATCGAGGGCGAAGGCTCGCTCGACGGGCTCGCCGCCGCGGCATCGCGGCTGACTGGCGTGGTCCGCTGGCTCGTCACCGGAGGCAGCTCAGCCTCCGAGGTAGGGCGGCTGATCGCGGAGCTCAACGACCGCCTGGTGGCGCGCGCAGCGGAGCTGGTCGAGCGCGCCCTCGAGGCCGAGGGCCACGGCCGGCCCCCGGTGCCGTACTCGTGGCTCGTCGCGGGCAGTGAGGGACGCCGCGAGCAGACCCTCAAGACCGATCAGGACAATGCCCTGGTGTATGCTGATTCGCCCCCCGAGGATGACGCCCCCTCCTACTTCGCTCTTCTGGGCGAGCGGATGGGCGCGGCGCTCGTGCGTCTGGGCTTTCCCGAGTGCCCGGGCGGGTTCATGGCTTCGAACTCGCGCTGGCGAAAGCCGGCGCGCGTCTGGCGCGAGTATTTCACCTCGTGGATGGAGAATCCTCAGCCCGAGGCGATTGTCCACGCCTCGCTCTTCTTCGACCTCCGGCCGGTGGCCGGGGATCCCGAGCCGGGCCAGGCGCTCTGGGCCTGGGTCTGCGAGCGCGCGCCGGGGAGCACGCTCTTCCTTCGCCATCTCGCGCGGGTCGCCGTCTCGCGGCGCTCCGCGCTTGGCTGGTTCGGACGCTTCCGTGTGGAGCGCTCGGGACCGCGGCGCGGCCGGCTTGACCTCAAGGCGATGGCCGTCTTCCCCCTCACCGGAGCCATGCGCGCCTGCGGACTGTCACTTGGGCTCCGCGAGACCCACACGCTCGAGCGGTTGCGCGGCGCCGAGGCCGCCGGCCTCCTGCGCCCGCAGGACGCCGCCGATATCAGCGAGGCGTACGAGATCGTGGCGCGTGTGAGACTTGCCCATCAGCTCCGCTGTCTGGACGAGGGTCTCGCCCCCGACAACTTTCTCGATCCGCGGCGGCTCGGCCGTGGAGATCGGGTCCTGCTCAGGGATGCGCTTCACACGGTCGCCTGGCTCCAGCGCTTCGTCGAAGACCGCTTCCAGACGAACTTGATCGGGTGAGGGCGGCGATGGCCCCAGAGTATAATCGGCGCGGGTGACCTCCATGGGGACGCCGCGAGTCCTGATCGTAGAGGACGAGCCGAACATCGTGCTCTCCCTCGAGATACTGCTCCAGCGGGCGGGGTATGAGACCGCCTCTTCTGCCGACGGCGAGGCGGCCCTGGAGATGATCCGGCGGACGCGCCCCGACGTGGTGCTGCTGGACATCATGCTGCCCAAGCTGAACGGCTACGAGGTCTGCCGGGTCGTGAAGTCGGACCCGGCCCTGTCCTCCATTCCCGTTGTCATGCTCACCGCCAAGGGGCAGGAAGTCGAGATCCTCAAGGGGCTGGAGCTTGGCGCGTCCGCGTACATCGCCAAGCCCTTCGGCAACGCCGAGGTCCTGGAGGCGGTCCGTGCCGCGCTGGAACCTCGAGCGTAAGCTCGTCGTCGGGGTCCTCGCCCTCTTCCTCGTCCCGACGGTGGTCGCGGGCGGCATCCTGCTCGTCCTCTATCGTCGCGGTGTCCTTGCGGATCCGTACACGCTGATCGTCACGGTGCTCGTGGGCTTCGCGGTGATGATGGCCTACCTGGGCGGGCTGGCCCACTCCATCGGCCGCTCGCTTGTCCGCACCCTGCAGGAAATCCAGCGCGGGACCGAGCTGATGGCCACCGTCAATCCTGACCACCGCCATCAGGTCCGCACCGGCGACGAGATGGAATCGGTGGCGGAGGAGATCAACCGGATGGCCGACCGGGTTCGTGACGCGCGGGTCGGTCTCGAGGCCGAGGTGGCCCGGGCGACGCGCGACCTCCACGTGGAGCGCAGGAAGCTGTCCGCCATCCTGGAGGACCTGGACGAGGGCGTGGTGGTGGCAGGGCTTGATGGGCGTATTACCCTGGCGAACCGCGCGGCCATGGAGCTTCTCGGCGGGGGCGGGGGGCTCCTGAGTCGTTCGCTCTTCGAATTCGTGGACCGGGAGAAGCTCACCCACTTCGGCGATCGTCTGCGCGCGGCGCCGGGCACGGTCCAGCGCTTCACCCTGCATCCAGCGGGTGGGGCGGTGCTCCAGGCGGGGATGACCTGCTTCGTGGACGGCGGGGCACAGACGACGGGCTTCATCCTCGCGCTCCGGGACGTCAGCCGGCCGGCTCGCCAGGACGAAGCCCAACTGCGGCTCCTCGCCGACGCGGCCCGGGAGCTGCGCGGATCGCTCTCGTCCATCCGTTCGCTCTCCGAGAGCCTCCTGGGCGACCCGGCCACCGTCGACCCGTCGGTCCGGCCGCTGGTGGCGGCCATCAACGCGGAGGCAGTGCGCCTGTCGGGCTTGGCCGTCGAGATGGAAGGCGTGGACCGCCTCGGGCCCGGTCGCGGGCCGCTGCACTTTGAGGAGATCGCCGTGGCCGACCTCGTGACGATGAGCCTGCGGCGTCTGCGCACCGAGGGGGGGGACCCGTCCGCGGTGGCGCCGGCAGAGTTCCCGGCGGACCTGCCGTCGTTCAAGGGCGAGGTATCGGCGCTCAGCGCGGCGCTGGCTTCTCTGCTTGAGGTCGTGCTGGAGCGCCGCGACCCCCGCGGCGCGGCCTGGCTCAAGCCGGCGCGGCGGGGCGGAGTGCTCCGGATCGAGGCCGGCGCACCCGGGAACGCGACCGTGGGCGACCTGGAGGTGTGCCTCGACTCGCCGATCTCACTCGGGCCGGCGGGGCGGTTCACCGTGCGCGAGATCGTCCATCGTCACGCGGGCGAGGTCTGGGCGTACGCCGCGAGCGGGCGCCTCGGCTTTCACCTCACGCTGCCTTCGCGGGACGGACGTGCCGGGCCGGACCCGTCAGCGGAATCACCGCCCGCAGTGGCGCGGCTGGTGGGCGCCGGGCTCAGCTCAGGGTTCGGTGCCGGGGAGAGGGTGCCGGCCCGGTCGCTTCTTTACGACTTCTCCCTCCTCGAGCAGATGGAGCGCCATCTGCGCTCCGCCGATCGCGAGCGCCGGCTCGAGGACGTGACCTTCGTGGTGTTCGACACGGAGACCACCGGTTTGCATCCCGACCAGAACGACCGGATCATCTCGCTGGCGGGTGTGAGGATGCGCGGCGGTGCGGTAAAGCGGACGGAGACCTTCGACGCCCTGGTGCAGCCCGGCCGCTCCGTGCCGGCCTCGAGCGTCCGATTCCACGGCATCAGCGACGCCATGCTGACCGGCGCTCCGCCGATGGACGTGGTCCTCCCGGCTTTTCTGGGTTTTGCCGATGGGGCAGCCCTGGTTGGCCACGAGGTCTGGTTCGATCTGGACTTCCTCGCCCGCGAGGCCGGGAGGCTCGGGCTGCCGCCGCTCGGCGTGACGCACGCGGTGCTTGACACACGCCTGCTCTCGGCGGTCGTCCACGGCGGCACGGTTGAGCACACGCTGGATGCGGCGGCCGAGCGTCTCGGAGTGGTGATCGAGGCGCGCCACTCGGCCCTCGGGGATGCTCTGGCCACGGCAGAGGTGTTCGCTCGGCTGCTCCCGCTCCTCAAGAAGCGCGGGATCGCGACCGTGGGGCAGGCCGTGGACGCCTCGCGGGCGGCCCGCGGCAGCGGGTCTGGCTCGCGCGGGCCGGCCGGGGTGCTGCCGTGAAAGCCGTCGGGACGAAGCTCGCCCTGCTGTTCGTGCTCGGCGCCTTTGTGCTGAACTTCCCGGTGCTGGCCATCTTCAACCACGGCGACATCCTGGCCGGGATTCCGGTGCTCTACCTCTATCTGTTCGGGGTTTGGATGGCGGGCATCGCGGCTGTGTGGGTGCTGGGACGCGCGCGCTGGGAGGACGAGGAGTGAGGGCGCCGTGCTGACGGCCTGGGGCATCCTCACGGTGGCGATGACCTATGTCCTGGGACTCTTCGCCATCGCGTACTACGTGGATCGGCAGGCCCGGGCGGGCCGGAGCCTCATCGACAGCTCTCTGATCTATTCGCTGTCGCTCGCCGTCTACTGCACCTCGTGGACCTTTTACGGCAGCGTGGGCCGGGCGGTGGCCTCGGGCGTGGGATTTCTGCCCATCTACCTCGGGCCGACGCTGATGGCGCTGCTCTGGTGGTTCGTCCTGCGCAAGGTGGTCCGCATCGCCAAGCAGAACAGCATCACGTCGATCGCGGACTTTCTGGGCTCACGGTACGGCCAATCGGCGCTGCTCGGGGCCGTCGTGACCGTCATCACGGTGGTGGGCATCACGCCCTACATCGCGCTGCAGCTCAAGGCGATCTCGCAGACGTTCGAGGTGCTGCTCCGCTACCCGGCGGTTGCCTCGGATCTCATCCCCTCCGCCAGTCGGCCCTTCTACGCAGATACCGCGTTCGGCGCCGCCGTGATCCTGATCCTGTTCGGTATCATGTTCGGTGCCCGGGATCTGGACTCCTCGCGTCGCCACGAGGGGCTCGTGGCGACTATCGCCTTCGAGTCGCTCGTCAAGCTGCTGGCATTCCTGGCGGTAGGCGTGTTCGTGACCTACGGCGCCTTCGGCGGTCTCGTGGACATCTTCGAGCGGGTGGCGCGGCACCCCGAGTATGCGCGCATGCTGGGCGGTGACCCCGGCTTCGCCTACGGCGACTGGGCGGCCCTCACGTGGCTCTCCATGATGGCGATCATGTTCCTGCCGCGGCAGTTCCACATGGCGGTGATCGGCAACACGCGGGAGGCCCATATCAAGACCGCCATGTGGATGTTCCCGGTCTATCTGCTGCTGATCAACCTGTTCGTTCTGCCTATCGCCTTCGGCGGCCTCCTGACGTTTCCCGGCGCGCCCGCCACCGCGGCCGACTACTTCGTGCTCACGCTCCCCATGAGCCACCACCAGCAGGGGTTGACGCTGTTCGTGTTCATCGGGGGCATCTCGGCGGCGACAGGCATGGTCATCGTCGAGTCCATCGCGCTCTCCACGATGATCCTCAACAACCTGGTGGTCCCGGCGCTGGTCCGCAGGGGAATGACCAGGGACATCTCGGCGCTGCTGATCAACAGCAAGCGGCTGGCCATTGCGCTGACCATTTTTCTCGGCTACGTCTACTATCACCTGATCGGCGAGTCGTACACCCTGGTGAACATCGGCCTGATCTCCTTCGCCGCCGTGGCTCAGTTCGCGCCCGCCTTTCTGGGAGGGCTCTATTGGCGGCGGGCCACCAAGGCCGGCGCGCTGGCCGGGCTCGGCGCCGGGTTCCTGATCTGGTCCTACACCCTGCTTCTGCCGTCCTTCGTGCGCTCGGGCTGGGTGCCGGAAAGCCTCATCACGGCCGGCCCCCTCGGCCTGGCGTGGCTCAGGCCCGAGCAGCTGTTCGGCGTGGGGGGTATGGGTCTCTGGGCGCACACGGTGTTCTGGTCACTGGGCTTCAACCTGACCGCCTTCGCCCTGGTCTCGCTCTACACCCGCCCCTCGCCCCTCGAGCTGGCCCAGGGCGAGCGCTTCGTCGAGGTGTTCGGCCGGCGGGCCCCGCCCCCCCCGGCGCCCGTGGCGGCCGCGGCACTCACGCCGCATGGGCTTGAAGCGCTCGTGGGCAAGTTCACCGGCCGCGACAAGGCCCAGCAGGCCTTCCGGGAGTTCTTCGCCGCACGCGGCACCCGCGATCCCCACTCGCTCACCGAGGGCGACCGGCGCGAACTGCTCCAGTTCGCGGAGCGTACACTCTCCGGAGCCGTGGGAACCGCCTCGGCCCAGGCCATCATCGAGGGTCTGGGGCAGGCGACCACCGGCGGGTTCGAGGCGATCTTCGACGTGTTCGGCAAGGTCTCCCAGTCCCTCGAGCAGAGCCGCGAGGACCTGCAGCGCCGCGTGCGCGAGCTCTCCCTCCTCAACGAGGCGACCCGCCGAATCGCCTCCACGCTCGATCCGCGGCAGATGATGGACGGGGTCGTCGAGCTTCTCACGCGTGAGTTCGAGTTCGACCTGCTCACCGTGCGACTCCGCGACGCCGACGGGCGGCTCAAGATCACGAGCCAGTCGGGGCTGCCTCCGGGCACCGATCTCTCCCAGGGCGATCCGCCGTCGCGAGAGACCTACTTCGGCGAGTGCTTCCTCGACAACCGGGTGATCGTGGTAGAGGATGCCACCCTCATCCGCAAGCCGCTGGTGCTGCCCGCGCCGGGTGTCTCAGAGCCACGGTCCTTCGTCCACGCCCCCATTGCCATCGAGGAGCGGCCCACGGGGGTGTTGTCGGCCTACTCCTCCACCGGGCGCGTGTACTTCTCGCCCGAGTTTCTCCAGTTCTTCCGGACCCTGGCCGTCCAGCTCGGGCTGGGCCTTCACAATGCCCGGCTGTACCGAGAGCTCGGCGATCTCTCGCGAGCACTCGAGGAAAAGGTCGCCCAACGCACGACCGAGCTCGAAGAGGCCAATCGCCGGCTCCAGGAAATGGATCGTCTCAAGAGCGATTTCGTCTCGACGGTGTCGCATGAGCTGCGGACGCCCCTCACCTCCATCCGCTCCCTGTCCGAAAGCCTGCTTGCCGCCCGCGACATGTCCCGAGATCGTCAGGAGCAGCTCCTGGCAATCATCACCCAGGAGAGCCAGCGCCTGTCCCGGATGATCAACCAGCTGCTCGACCTGTCCCGCATCGAGGCGGGGGAAATGGAATGGCGTCTGGAGAACCTGGAGCTTGCCGACGTGGTGGCGCACGCCGTCCAGGCCAACCGCTCGCTGTTCGACGAGAAAGGCATCGCCTTGGTCGTCGCGACCGCCGACGGGAGGCCCCAGGTGCTTGCGGACCGCGACAAGATCATCCAGGTGCTGACCAACCTGCTGTCCAACGCCGCCAAGTTCACCCCCGCAGGCGGGCGCGTGGAAGTCCGGGCATTCCGGGAAGACGCCCGGGCGGTGGTCGAGGTTGAGGACACCGGCGTCGGCATCCCGCTGGATCAGATCGACACCATTTTCGAGAAGTTCCGCCAGGTCGGTGACACTCTCACTGCCAAGCCCGAAGGGGCCGGCCTGGGTCTCCCGATCAGCCGCGAGATCGTCCTGGCCCACGGGGGATCGCTGATCGCTCGAAGCGCCCCCACCGCAGGCAGCTGTTTCCGGATGACGCTGCCCTTGGCCGGCTAAAGGTCCATAGCCGACGCTCCCCTGTCGGAGGAGCCTGACAGTTTTCGGGAGTCCGCCTTCCCAATTTGGCTGTTCCGGGGCCCTTTTTTTCTTGCCCAATAGGGACACTTTGCCCGATTGCTCCGGGTCGAGCCCGTTTCAGACCCGAATATTCCTGATTTTGGAGCGTCTTTCTCCAGGACGGCTGCGGCACGAGGATTGCAACCAGCCGGGGTAACCAGGCAGGGACAGCCATAGGGCGGCCCGCCCAGGAGGGAGATCAAAATGAAAGACGTCAAGAAGAAGCTGGAAGCGGAATTGAACCGGACGGTTGAGCGCATCCGCCACATGAGCGGGGCGGCCACGTCCGTGCAGACCATGAGCGCCCTTGCTGATACCAGTCAGCTTGCCGACGAGGTGGACGTGATCCAGGTGAACGAGGATCGCGAGATGAACTTCGCCACGCGGAGTCTCCTCGTGGAGCGCGCCAACCGCCTCGCCGAGGCGCTCGAGCGGCTGCGGGACGGCGAGTACGGTGTCTGCCAGGAGTGCGGCGAGGCTATCGCGCCCGCCCGCCTCACGGCCATGCCCGAGGTGACGACCTGCGTGCGCTGCCAGGACCGCCTCGAGCGCACGTCGCGCAACTTCGCGCTCGTCGGCGCGGGCAACGACGAGGCCGAGCCCGAGGACGACTAAGCGACGACTACGACCGGTCGACCCGAGCCCGCACGAGCCCGGGCCGGTCGGTGAGGATACCGTCAACGCACCACCCGACGAGCCGGTCCGCGAGGGCCGGCTCGCGGACTGTCCAGACGAAGCATCCGAGCCCGGCCGCCCGGATCACCCCGATGTCCGCAGCTCGGAGCACCTCGACCGCCGGGCACAGCGCCTCCGCCGTCCCGGGCTCCGGAAGCGCCGCGGCGAGCGATCCCGCGCTCCAGAGTGCGCCGAGCGGGACGGCGGGATTGAGCGCCCGGACGCGGCCGAGCGCCCCTGGATTGGCCGACTGCACCAGGCAGCCCTCCACGGCCTCGTAAATCTCGAGCGTCGAGACGACGCGCTCCTCGATGCCGCTCTGGGCGCCGGCGTCGTCAGGCAGCTCGATCCAGAAGCGCGTGCGGTCTCGAAAGCGCTCGAGCACCTCCTGAAGCGTCTGGATGCGCTGGCCCCCGAAGCGCGGCCCCTTCCACCCGCCGGCGTCGAGCCGCTTGAGTTCGCGGACACTCCGCTCCGCCACGGGGCCCCGGCCGTCGGTGGTCCGCTCGAGCGTGGAGTGGCCGAAGACCACGGGATGGCCGTCTCTCGACGTCCGCACCCGCAGCGCGAGCGCGTCGGCGCCCTCTGCCAGCGCCGCTTCAAAGGCGGCGATGGTGTGCTCGGGCGCATCGGCCGAGGCGCCGCCGCTCGCGATCACGAGAGGTTTGCTGGCTGCGCGCTCCATTGTTTCCATGGCGATCTCCGTGGCACACTCGGGCCGTGCACACTCCAGTCCTGAACGCCCTCCGCCCCTTCGTCCGGACCGGGGCCCGGCTCTACTGGCGGATCCGCCTCGAGGGCACCCAGCACATCCCGGCAGACGGCCCGCTCATCATCGCGCCCAACCACGTCACGTATGCCGATCCCGTCCTGGTGTGGCTGCCCATCCGTCTCCGCGTGCACTTCATGGCGTGGGACGCCCTCTTCGACGTCCCGGTCCTCTCGTGTCTGATCCGGCGGCTTCGCGCCTTCCCCGTACAGTTGGAATCGGCCGATCCCCGTTCGACGCGGGAGGCCGTGCGCCTCCTCCAGGCGGGGCACAGTGTGATGATCTTTCCCGAGGCCGCGCGCAGCCCCGATGGTCGGCTCCAGCGCTTCCGCCATGGCGCCTTTCGGCTCGCGTCGTCGCTCCAGGTGCCCGTGCTGCCGGTGACCATCCTGGGCGGTCACGACTCGTGGCCTCCAGGGCGCGTCCTGCCGCGGCCCGGGCAACTCAGCATCGTCTACCATCCTGTCATTTCACCGCCCAAGGGGCCGGACGCGCGCGTCGCGGCCCGGGTCCTTGCGCGCCAGGTGCGCGACGCCATCGCCTCCCGGCTCCCGGCCGCGCACCAGCCCGGGGCCGACACGTAGGGGCCAGTGTATACTCTCCCCGCAATGGCACGGTCGTCCGCTGCCCGCGTCCTCGTCCTCCACGGGCCCAACCTCAATCTCCTGGGTACGCGCGAGCCCGCGGTCTACGGCCGTACGACTCTCGCCCAGCTCGACGGCGAGATCCAGCGCCACGCCGCGCGGCGCGGCGCCAAGGCGGTCTGCCGCCAGTCGAACCACGAAGGCCAGCTCATCGACTGGATCCAGGCCGCCGCGCAAGAGGGTTTCCAGGCCATCGTCATCAACCCCGGCGCGCTGACCCACTACTCCCTCGCCCTGCGCGACGCAGTCTCAGCCGTCTCCGTGCCCGTCGTCGAGGTCCACCTCTCGAACATCCACGCCAGGGAGGAGTTCCGGCGCCATTCGGTAATCGCGGCTGCGGCGCGGGGACAGATCGCGGGCTTCGGCCCCGCCAGCTATCTTCTGGGCGTGGACGCGGCGCTTCAGTTGGTCGCCGCGGGCCGGCCGCGCCGGCGCCTGCGGTGAATGCCGGTCGCCCTTCCGGCGTCTAACCCGCGTCGTGGCGGGAGGCGCTGGGGCCGCCACGGGCCCCCGTGACACCCTCCGCGGTTCCGCCGACGCCTCCCGACGCCGAAGGCTCTCCGGGTTCCGCGGACGTGGACGAGCGCCTCCTCATTGAGCGGTGCCGCGCGGGCGACATCGCGGCGTTCGAGCCACTGGTGGAGAAATACCGGCAGCGCGTGTGGCGCCTGGCCTTCCAGATGCTGCGCGATCGCGAGGAGGCTTGGGATTGCGCTCAGGACACCTTCGTACGGGCATTCCAGTCGCTGGCATCGTTCCGCGGCCAGTCGGCCTTCTACACCTGGCTATTCCGCATCGCCATGAACGGGGCGACCGACCGGCTGCGCGCGCGGAGGGCCCAAGCCCGTGCCTTCGGAAACCAGCCTGTGCCGGCGGAGGAGTGGGAGCGCACGGCGCCGGATCCCGGGGCGCGGCCCGACCAGGCCGCGCTGGGCGCCGAACGGCGTCTGCGCATTCGCCAGGCGCTCGATACCTTGCCGCCCAAGGCGCGAACCATTATCATGCTCAGTGACGTCGAGGGGCTTTCGTACCGTGAGATCGCATCCGTGCTCAACTGCCCAATCGGAACGGTGATGTCGAGGCTTCACAACGCGCGCAAGCGGCTGCGGAGCGCGCTCGGGCCCATACTGCTCGTGCTCGTATGTCTCGCGACCGCGCTCGCCGGCTTCGCCGCATGGTCGCCGGCTTCGAGTCAGACGCCTCCGCCTGCTCCGGTCTCGGCGTCTCCGAAGGGCACGGTTCACTTCGAGGTCAGGGTGCTGCAGGCCTCGAACCCTCCCGCGCCGCAGCCCGCGCCGGCCGGCAAGCAGACGCCGGCACCCGCCGGCCTCGCCGACGGCCAGGGGGACGAACGGCTCAAGCAGATCGTGCCGCGCCTGAGCAAGCTCTTCCGCTACAGCGACTACACGCCGCTCGAGCATCACAACGTGGATGTCGAGTTCGGCGCCTCCAAGCGCCTGCCTGCTCCGGGCGACCGCTGGCTCGAAGTGACGCCGAGGGACCTCCAGGGCAAGTCGGTCCGCATGCGGGTGCGGCTGCTCAAGGGCGAGAAGCCGGTCATGACCTCGAACATAGTCGCCGCCCCGGGTGCGCCGGCCATCGTCGGCGGCCCGCAGCACGGCACCGGTGTGCTGATCTTCATCGTCTGGGCCGATCCGATCACCGCGCCCCCGGCGAAGTGAGCGGGGCGGGAGCCGGCTATGAGTGAGGAGCGCTACTTCCGGGAGCGCGCCCGCATCGAGCAGGGCCACGTCAAGTACCGCGAGAAGCTGAAGGACGAGGGCAAGCTCTTCGTCCGCGACCGCCTGAAGCTTCTCCTCGACCCTGGCTCTCCGTTCCAGGAGGACTTTCTCTTCGCGCGCAACCAGGAGGCCGACACGCCGGCCGACGGGGTGGTCACCGGCGTCGGCACCGTGGGCGGGCGCACGATCTGCATCATGGCCAACGACTACACGGTCAAGGCCGGCTCCTGGGGCGAGAAGACGGTGGCGAAGATCGTGCGCATCCAGGAGCGGGCCCAGCGGCTGCAGGTGCCGCTGCTCTACCTCGTGGACGC
>Ga0326597_10001423_pt1 | contig 38821 bp, 32 predicted proteins | sample RVTome_12_FD_203789 | JGI IMG/M metagenome (GOLD analysis project Ga0326597, IMG submission 203789) | Soil microbial communities from uranium-contaminated site in the Upper Colorado River Basin, Wyoming, United States - RVT100D185 | ecosystem: Environmental > Terrestrial > Soil > Contaminated >... | reverse complement strand
GAAAAGAAAACAGGGGCGCGTTACCGAAAGATCACGGCCTGTGCGAGAAGGGAAAAAGAGGGAAAGAAGAGCATTCTTTTTCACGGGAACGTCTGTGCCTGCTTGACCTGCCGGCTAATGGGTGACCTGCCGGCTAATGGGTGACCTGCCGGCTAATGGGTGACCTGCCGGCTAATGGGTGACCCCAATTCTCCCAACGCGCCAAACGGTCCGTGAGCGTAGCTCAACCGTTTGAGATCATCGTACTGGAAATTTCGCCATGCTGTGCCGCCGGTGTTATCGCCGATCGATAACAGGTTATTGCTCTGGTCGTACGTATACGTCAGGTCCTGATGGCCGCCTGACGTAACCCGGTTGGTCAACCTGCATAAGCTTTTCCTTATGGATTTCGGCGCCGTTCGGGGAAGATTGCGGCAAGAAACGGGGTAGACGCTGTTTGACAAACGGCCCTGCGGGGCGCTAAAGATCAGCCGGGCCTGGGACCGTAACATCGACAATTCTTGCTGTGAGGTGGGGCCGGTGACTCTCCATCAGTTGCAACTATTATGCGCCATCGTGACGCACGTGAGCATCAGCCAGGTGGCGCGCGAGCTGCGCATCAGCCAACCGGCGATCTCCGGCCAGCTCAAGGAGCTCCAAGAGTACCTAAACCTTGTCCTGCTCAGGAAAATCGGCCGGAAGGTCGAGCTCACGGACGACGGGCGCCGTTTCTGGCAGGACGCCGAGCCAGCGATCAGGGGATGGGAGTGGTTGGAGCAAAAATACCTGGGAAAATCTTACAATCGGGTTAAAGGGACGCTCGCCGTCAGCCCTCCAACGCTGAGGTGATGGAATAGTAGGTTTGTCGTTGGACCTCTATGTGTACCGGAACCACGCAGTAGCTCAGGCGTGAAGCGTCAATTAATAATACCTCGGGTAAAAATTCAACGGGAGACTCGGCACCCGCTTCAATTGCGATGGTCAACCAAGATGGCAAAGTTCTTGGGCCAAGTCCCGGATGCCCAATTGGCCCGCCAACTTGGAATCAGTTTGGATGCGGTCCAAAGAGAAAGACGGCGAAGGGCAATTGAGCCCTTTCGGCCTCGCCGTCCGGACATTCAGTGGACCCGCCAGATGATTCAATTCTTGGGAACAGATATCGATAGTAGCATTGCAGAGCGACTTGGACTGCCGACCTACTCCGTACGTCAAAAGCGGCAAAGGATGGGTATAGCGCCCTACGGCGACCCGCCCGAACAGCGGCACGCGAATGCGCTCAATTGGACGAGGAACAAGATCGCTCTGCTGGGTAAGGACTCCGATCGCAAGGTTGCCGAGCGCTTGGGAACGACTCTGGGTGTGGTCGCACGCCAGCGCACAAGGTTAGCCATCCCTAGTTTTTACCGCCAGAGACGCATTGTATGGAAAAATGAGATGACGGCGCTCTTAGGCAAGATTACGGACTGGCAAATCGCCGAAAAGTACGGGATGAGTCGGGGAAGCGTTGCTAGAGCTCGGCTAGGACGTGGCATTAAGCCGTGTGTCGAAACCCGTCCCGTAAAGAAGACGCCGAATCTCAAACGGATTCTAGGTTTGCCCCTCCGCGTGATCTGTCGCCGCCTTAAAATTTCTACGGAAACTGCGGCGAGACTTCGCCGGGAGCTCGGGGTAAGACCGCCCGCGCGTTGGCCAGCGAGACCGCGCGGATGAATTGCGCCGATCGCTCAGCCGCGGATTCCTTTCCGTTCCAAAAACGCCTTGAAGCCTTCGCGCGGCGAATTAGCTTTCAGTTTGCTCTTGCGCGCGTTGATCTCGTTTTCGTAGCGCTCGCGCCAAGCCATGCCGACGTCGTCGTTCAATAATTTTTTAATGCCCTGCACCATGCGCGCATCGTTTTCGGCGATCTGGTGCGCCATCTGCAGCGAAGCCTCGCGGAGCTGCGCGCAGGGTACGACCTGATTGAGCAGGCCGATCCGTTCCGCCTCCTCCGCCTTCACCGGCCGGCCGGTGAAAAGCAGTTCTTTTGCCTTGGGCATGCCGATGACCAGGGGCAGGGACCAGGTCGAGTTCGCCCGACCGTACTTGGCGGCGAGGAACTGAATCTCCGCGTGTTCGCAGCCGATGCGAATGTCCAGCATCGAAGTCAACAGCGCTCCGGCGCCGTAGGCCAAGCCGTTGATGGCGCCGATGATCGGCTTGGCGAAGGTGGCGAGGTGCCAGTTCGCTTGACTGCGCACCTCGCTGCGCGCCGCCATTTCCTCGGGCGTCGATTTTACCATCTGATGAATGTCGCCCCCGGCCGAGAAGGCCCGCGGGCCGGCGCCGGTCAAAACCGCGACGCGGACGTTATCGTCGTTTTCGATCTTCGTCAGCTCTTCATCCAGTTCACACGCCAGCTCATAACTCATGGCGTTGAGTTTTTCCGGCCGGTTAAGTGTAATCAGGGCGATTTTGTCGACGCGCTCGGTTAGAATATTCTGATAGCCCATCGCTATTCTCCTTCTCTGTCTGCGGCGCATTACAACAGAAAAGCGCGGGTGGTTCAATGAAAGACGGCAAAACCGGAGACAAAGAAATGAGCGGCAGTTGAGTGGCGACTCCTAATTGTAGTACATTGATGTATCGCAGGGGAGGTTTCTCATTATGCCACTCAGTGTACGGCTGGGCGCCAAGACGGAGTCATTAATTGCACGTTTGGCGAGAAAGAGACGACAGACAAAATCTGAAGTCATACGGGACGCGATTGGCGCGCTCGCCGAGCAGGAGACAAACGGAACCGGAAAGAAGCGTCCTTACGAGCTGGTCGCGCATTTGATCGGGTGCGTCAAAGGGGGGCCGCGGGATCTTTCCGTACGCACGGGCGAGAAGTTCCGCCAAATCCTAGTCGATCGGAAAAGCACGCGCCGATGATTCTTGTCGATACCGGTCCTCTCGTTGCGCTGATTCACGAGGACGATGACCTGCATTCGCGTTGTAAGGAGGTACTTCTTTCCCTGCGCGATTCTCTCGCAACCGTGTGGCCTGTTTTGACCGAGGCCATGTATCTCTTGAACTTTTCATGGGAGGCGCAGAGCGCGCTTTGGGAGATGGTCGAGGCTGGAGCCGTCGAGCTCCTGCCGCTGGACAAAAGCGATATCCCCCGCATGAAGGAATTGATGCGGAAATACCGGGACCTGCCGATGGATTTGGCGGATGCCGCGCTGGTGCGGGTCGCGGAGCGAGAGAGATTACGGCGAATCTTCACCCTCGATCGCCGGGATTTTCAAGTCTATCGTCCCTCCAGACTCGGACGTTTTGCGATTCTCCCTTCTTGACGAGCTTGCCGTGAATCCGGCGGTGAGAAACGCGCCCTCCGAAGTGGAGCCCCCCGGGCAAGCCCGTGGCACCTTCCAGTTCGCCCGGGGGGCGGAATCCTGAGCAAGAGCCCCCGGCCAAGGCCGAGGCGCGAGTCGAAGGTTCGAACAAGAGTATCGACGGATGCTGTTCGCGCGCTCGGGAGAGGAACGCCTGAAGATGGAATGCTCCAAGCATGCCACGGCTCAAGCGTTCGTGCGCGCCTCGATATTGTAGGCGAATCCGGCAGCGTCTCCCGACGAGTTAGGATTCAAAAGAGACGCTGGTTTGACAGCGTTGCGGTCATCGGATACCGTTTTCGCCAATGTTTCGAGTGCCTCGAATGTAAAATTCCATGCCGAATAACCACGCACACCGCCAGTATCGAATCGAAGAGTACGTCATCAAGGACGAGCCGTTTTACGTTGCCGTCGCCGACGAAGTCGAAATTTTCGAAGCGGCCTACCGGCAACGCGTTCCGGTTCTGCTCAAAGGGCCCACCGGCACCGGCAAGACGCGCTTCGTCGAATATATGGCGTGGAAACTCGGCCAGCCGCTGACCATCGTTAAAGACGGCGACCCAGCGGCGAACGGCGAGGTCCCGCTGGTCACCGTTGCCTGTCATGAAGATCTAACCGCGAGCGATCTGGTCGGGCGCTACCTCCTCGACGCCAACGGCACCCGTTGGATCGACGGCCCGCTGACCCGCGCGGTGAAAGCCGGCGGCATCTGCTATCTCGACGAAGTCGTCGAGGCGCGCAAAGACACGACCGTCATCATTCACCCGCTGACGGACCATCGCCGGCTGCTGACCATTGACAAGCTCGGTGAGGTAGTCGAAGCCGCCGAGAGCTTTCTGCTCGTGGTCTCGTACAATCCCGGCTACCAGAACGTCCTGAAGGACCTTAAGCACAGCACGAGGCAACGCTTCGTCGCGCTGGACTTTCAGTTTCCCGACCCGGAGCGCGAAGCGAAGATCATCGCGCACGAATCGGGCGCGGACAAGGAGATGTCAATGCTGCTGGCCAAGCTCGGCCACAAGGTGCGCACCCTGCGCGAGCATGGGCTGAAAGAAGGCGCGAGCACGCGGGTGCTGATTTACGCCGGCCGGCTGATTAAGGAAGGCATTGCGCCGCGGCGCGCCTGCCACGTGGCGGTAACCTGGGGCATCACCGACGATCCGCAGGTGCAGCAGAGCCTCGACCAAGTGGTGACGGCGATCTTTCCCTGAGAGACGACCCGACCGCTCACCACGAAGGCAAGAGATCTCACCGCGGAGGCGCGGAGGGCTCAGAGTAAAGAGTTTGTGATTAAAAAACACTCCGAACTCTGCGAACTCTGTGCCTCTGTGGTGAACTAAGGATTGCTGCTTTGGTTGCGGTTTTGCCGCGCTAGGTCCTTCGTGCTTTGTGGTTAATCGTAGTATCACCTGACGATTCCGGACCGTGAAGATATGACCGAAGCTGATTCACCCGTCGTTGAGCTTGCGCCGCTGCGGGAGATGCTGCGGATGTACTGCCACGCGCTTGCGGAGCGCAGCGTCGAGCTGCAGGAATTGCAGCAACTGGTCGACAAGAATATCGGCTGGTCGCGAGACGATGTCGCGACCAGCGACGGGGCGGCGATTTTCCTGCCGGCCACGATCGAACGGTTTGAAGGCCGAAATGAAAACTTTGAGTTTCTCAAGGTGATGTTGACGCAGCAGGCGGGGCATATCGAGTTTGGCAGCTTCGAGTTTCAATTCGACCGGCGGTCGAACCGCTTCGCAGACTTGCGCCCGCGGCTCAAATCTCCGCCGGACGAACACGGCCATCAGCACGATGATTCCACTACGACGGAGTTGACTCGCTTTTTCCGGCTCTTTCCGAACAGGCGGTTGGCACTGGATACTTTTGCGATCGTGGAGAGCGCTAGAATCGAAGCGCGGGTGATCCACGAGTACCCCGGCATCGCGCCGCTCTATCGGGTCATGCGGGAGCGTGTCTTGGCCGTGCGCCAGGAAATGGTCCTGCTGCCCACGCGTGAAGCATTGCTGGAACTGCTGATTCGAGTAAGCCTCGGCCAAAGCGGCGCGTTCAAGGTTCCCGCCGAGCAGAAACGCGCGGCCGACGAAATTGTCCGCGTGATCCGCTTCTCATGCGAGCACGGCGCGACGGTGGAGGATGCGGCGGAAGCGACGCTGAGAATCTATGCGATCCTGAGCCGGGTGGCGAATGAGTTTCTCGAGGAACATCGGTTTGCGGCGATCGACATAGAAGAAGAGGGTTCCAGTCGTTCCAATCGTTCAAACGGTTCCAATCGTTGGGAAGACGCGCCCGGAACCGGTGAAGTTCTGACGCTGTCGGCACCGGCGAATCGGGAGAAAGCCTATTTGTCGCCGCAGGGCGTCGACTATCGCGGCGAGTTCAAGCCCGAGCTGGCGCAGCTTTTGAGCAAGCCGCGATCCAACGCTCGCGAGCAACGTAAATCCCTGACGCCCGAGGAATTGGCCGAGCTGCTCAAGGGCCGGCATTCGCCCAAACCGAGGGATTCCGAGGAAGAACGCGAGGAGCAAGACCCGCAAATCGAGCGGATGGTGCAGAATTTGATGCGCGAGCTCGAGCGGCGCGACCCGCGGATGCAGAGCGTGCAGCAGCGGCCCTGGTTCCAAAGCGACGATGATGCCGGCTCGCTGACGGCCAATCAGGCGGACACGTTCATATATGACGAGTGGGACGAATCCGCGGGCGGTTACCGCAGCCGTTGGTGCAAGCTCTACGAGAAAGTGATGCCGGCAGGCGATCTGAATTTCTACCGCGACACGCTTCTTAATTACGCCGGACTAGCGCGGCAGATTCGCCGCGAGTTCGAGCTCGCGGCGCCGGAGCTGCACCATAAGGAGAAGCGCCTGCCGGACGGCTCGGACCACGACCTCGACGCGGCGATCGAAGCGATGACCGACCTCCGCATCGGCATCAGTCCGTCGGAGAAAATTTTTTGGCGCAACCACAAGGCCGAGCGCGACGTGGCGGCGGCTTTTCTGCTCGACATGAGCGGCTCAACCGGAGAAGCGATCGGGCGGGTTCCGGGTGCGTCGTCATCCGCGAGCGGCTCGGAAGCTCAGAACCGGGCGCCCCGGCGCATCATCGACGTGGAAAAGGAAGCGATCGTGTTGATGATCGACGCCTTGGAAACGATCGGCGACCGCTACGGGGTTTTCGGCTTTTCCGGCCACGGCCGCGACAACGTCGAATTTTTCGTCATCAAGGACATCGATGAAGAATTTTCACCGGAGGTGGCCAAGCGCATCGGGCGCGCCGGTCCCTTGCATGCTACGCGCATGGGGCCGGCGATCCGCCATGCGACGTCCAAGCTGGGCCGGCAGCAGACGCGCTCGAAGTTCTTATTCCTGATCAGCGACGGCCGCCCGCAGGACCGCGGTTACTCGCAAGAAAGCGCCGAGAAAGCTTACGCCGTGCAGGACACGCGGATGGCGCTCATCGAAGCGCGCCGGGGGGGCATTCAACCTTTCTGCCTCACCGTAGACAAAGAGGGGAACGACTATCTCAGAACGATGATGGAAGATTTCAGCTACGAGGTCCTCGCCGATGTCAACGAATTACCGCTGCGACTGCCGCAACTCTATAAAAGGTTAACGATGTAAGTCTACCGGGATGAAGGGAAGATCGGATAAGACTACGTCTCGCGCAAAGAACGCAAAGGACGCCAAAGTGGCGGGCCAAGGCCCGTCATCCCGAGCGAATGCGAGGGATCTAAAGAAAGATTTCTCCCGTTGGTCGAAATGACAACCCTCTTTCTTTGCGAGCTTAGCGTGCTTGGCGCGATAAATTTTCTTAAACTCGTTCTGTGAAACATTTCTCTGGTTAGTATCTACGCGCTCAGGAAATCGGCGCGCTACCGGCTGAGCAAGCCGTCGATCGAGAGTGCGCCCGCTCCACCGATCAGCAGCGCCACGGACATCAGCAAAAGCGCCAAACAGTATTCCATGCCGTTGCTCCCGTCCGGCCCGGCGGAAAGAAAGAAACCTTCTTTCCAGTGGGCTTTCTTGATCGCCACCGCCATGAATATCGCCAGGCCGAGGGCGGCGGGGCGCACGAGAAAACCGAACGTCATCGCCAGGGCGCCGGCGATCTCGACGACCATACCGAAAATGCAAATCCACACCGGAATGCCGTGCTTGCCGCTCCAATTCTTCACCATGCCTTCGAAGCCGCGTCCGCCGTGCCAGCCGAGCACATGGCGGGCGCCGTGGAAGAAAAACGTAATCGCCAGGCCGGCGCGCAGAATCACGTAGGCGTATGAACCGTCGGTTTGGAAAATTATATCCATGAGAGGGGTCCCTTCTCGTTGGGTTGGAAACGCTCCGATAGTAGCCGGAGCTCTTTTCCGCTGTCAAGACCGAGACTCACCTGTCTGGCTGATTGGTGGCGCTATTAGTAAGAATTTTTAGCCACCAAGATTTCGTCGCCTCGATTCTTGCACGATCGCTCGGCTGCGATTGCCGATTCGTCCTTTAAAACGTGGCAGCGTTATGTCATAGAAGAAAGAACCCATGGAGGCCCCTAAACCCAACCTAGCGGACCTCGAAGCGCAGATCGAAGAGTGGCTGCGCGTTCAACCGAGCAACGGCAGTGAAGATCAGCTCGCCGATATGCTTCGGACGGTGCTCAAGTTGGCCGGCGATAATGCCAGCCGCGGCGATTTAAAAATCCTCAATCGGACGCTCAAAGAGCTGCGCCACGCGTTCAGAATTTTCGCGCCCTACAGCTCAGTGCGCAAGGTGAGCATCTTCGGCTCCACCCGCGTGGCCGAAGACGACGTTTATTATACGATGGCGCGCGAGCTGGCGCGCCGTCTGGCCGAGGATGGATTCATGGTGATCACCGGCGCGGGGCCGGGGATCATGCAGGCGGGCCACGAAGGGGCCGGACGGGAAAAGAGTTTCGGCGTCAATATCCGCCTGCCCACCGTGCAACTCGCCAACCGATTCATCAAAGGCGATCGAAAGCTGATGAGCTTTCATTTCTTTTTTACCCGCAAGCTGATTTTCGTGAAAGAAGCGGACGCGGTGGTCATCTTCCCCGGCGGCTTCGGCACCCATGACGAGCTGACCGAGGCGTTGACCTTGGCTCAGACCGGCAAAGGCCAACTCGTGCCGATTATTCTGGTGGATTCCCCGGAGCGAAACTACTGGCAGGCATGGGAAGAGTTTCTCCGCGAAGGGATGCTGAGCCATGGCTATATATCCGAAGACGAGATCAAGTTTTTTAAAAAGTTCACCGATATTGACGCGGCGATCCGGGAAATCAAAAACTTTTACCGCAACTATCATTCCTACCGCTTCGTCAAGGGAGACTTGGTCATTCGCCTCAACAACCCGCCGTCGCCCGGACTGATCGATACGCTCAACCGGGAATTCGCCGATATCATCACCGCGGGGCCGGTGCGGCAGACCGAGCCCTTGCCCGACGAAACCGACGATCCCGGCACGCTGCACCTGCACCGTCTGCTCGTCCATTTCAATCGCGAGGATTACGCCCGGCTGCGCCAGATGATCGACGTCATCAATCGGGAAAACTAGCCAAAAGTATTTGAAGTTTGGAAACGAAGACGAGATCGAAAAAACCATGTTTCCCGCAAAGACGCAAAGAACAAGAAATTCGAAGCACGAAATCCGAAATTCGAAACAATTTCAAATGACCAAGATTTGCAAAATTCCAAACAAGCTTCCTTCGGAGTCGGTGTTTTGGATTTTCCCGATTTGAGAGTTATTTGTCTCTGAGTTTGTTTCGGATTTCGATATTCGGATTTCGGATTTTGTTTCGCTGGCGCCTTGGCGGGAAACAAATCCGATTGGATAAGGGAGAGAATCGTGGGCTTTCAAAAGATCGGCATATTGAGCATCGGCGAGATGGGATTCCACTGGGCCAAGCTGCTCAAAAGCCAGGGTGTCGAAGTTTTGACCTATGACAAAGACCGCGGCGAAGTGAGCCGCAAGCGCGGCGAAAATGCCGGCGTGAAATCTTTGCCTTCGATGGTCCGGTTGGTTCAAGAAGCCGAGTTGATTGTCTCCATCGTAGTGCCGTTCGCCGCCAAACGGGTGGCGACAAAAGTCGCCAAAGCGGTAGCCAAGGCCGGACGCAAGGAGTTGCTCTATCTCGACGCCAACGCGATTTCGCCGATGACCGCCGACGCGATTGCCGCTGTTTTGAACCCGGCCGGCGTCGGGTTCGTCGACGGCTGCATCATCGGCTCGGCGGCGCGCATGGGCAAGGGAACGATCGTCTATGTTTCCGGCCCGCAGGCGCAGAGCATGCAAGCCTTAGAAGCCTTCGGCATCCCGATCAGAGTCCTGGGGCCGAACACCAGCCAGGCATCCGCCTTCAAAGTCGTCTACGCGGGATTGACCAAAGGGCTCCAAGGTCTGTTCGTCGAGCTGTTGATGGGCGCGCGGCGTTTCGGTCTGCTAAACGAGGTGCGCGCCCAGTATGAGGAGAGTTTCCCTGGGCTGTTGGATAAAATTTCCACGAGCATCGTCGGCCTGCGCATTCACGCCGCCCGGCGCGCGGAGGAGATGGATGAGCTCAAGCGGACTTTCAATCATCACGGCATGAAGTCGTTCATGGCGCCGGCGGCGCAGAAGGTGCTTGAAGCGATCGCCGAGTTGGGAGCCGGGGAGGCGTCGGACAGCGGCGCGCGCCAGGGTGATTTGCTGGAGACCTTGGAGTTGTTCTATGAGAAAGGGCTGTTGCGGACAGCCGTGGCGGAAAAAACTTCTTAGTGGGGCGCTGGCCATCGCGCCCGGTTCTTGGTATTGAGTTCAAAGCACGCAATTGAGGGAGGGCTACCAAGGTGTCGAGAGTAGAAAAAAAGCAACCCCAGTATGGATCGGATGTTGTCGTCGATCTGATGAAGGCCCATGATATCGAGTATGCCGCGTTCAACCCCGGCGCGACCTTCCGCGGTATCCACGATTCGATCGTCAACTACGGCGGCAACTACAAGCCGGAAGTTATCTTCTGCCACCACGAAGAAATCTCGGTGGCGGTGGCCCATGGCTACGCCAAGGCGAAAAACAAACCGATGATCGCGATCGCGCACAACATGGTCGGCTTGCAGCACGCCAGCATGGCGATCTTCAACGCCTACATCGATCGGGTGCCGATCATGGTTCTCGGCGGCACCGGGCCGATGAATTCCAAGCGGCGCCGCCCGCGCATCGATTGGATCCACACGGCGCTGGTTCAAGGCAACCAGGTGCGCGATTATACCAAATGGGATGATCAGCCCTATTCTCTGGCCGACGTGCCTGATTCGTTCATTCGCGGCTACCGCATCGCCACCACCGAGCCGATGGCGCCGATCTATATCAACTACGACGCCGATATTCAGGAAAACGCGATCACCAGCCCGGTGGAGGTTCCCGACATCAGCCGTTACGGGGCGCCGGCGCCCATGCAGGCGAATCCCGAGGCGCTGCGCCGGGCGGCCGAGATGCTGGTGAATGCCCAATCGCCGCTGATCATCGCGGATACGCTCGGGCGCAATCCCAAGACCGTGCCCGCGTTGATCGAGCTGGCGGAGCTCTTGGCGATCCCGGTCATCGACAAGGGCGCGCGCTTCAATTTTCCGACGGTGCATCCGCTCGATGTCACCGATGGCGCGCGCGATTTGTTGCCGAAAGTCGACGTGCTGCTGGCTCTCGACGTCGGCGATATCTTCGGCGCGATCACGACCGTGAGCAAGCAGACCCGCAATTCCGGCTATCTCACGTCGCCCGGCGTCAAGATTATCGGCATTTCGATGAGCGACATGCTGGTTCACTCCTGGGCCAATGACTATCAAGCGCTGCAAGCGGTGGACGTGCCGATGAGCGCCGACACCTCGGTGGCGCTGCCGGAGTTGACCCGGCTGTGCCGCGAACTGCTCGGCAGTGACGCGAAAAAGAAAGCGGCCATCGAGGCGCGCCAAAAGGAATTGGCCGAAACGCACAAGAACCGGCGCGCGAAATGGCTGGCCGACGCGCAGGCCAAGGGCTCGCAAAAGGAAATTTCCACGGCTTGGCTGGCGCTGGAAATCGGCGAGGCGATCAAACGCGAAGAATGGGTGTTGGTGAACGGAACTTCAAACGGTTGGGCGCGGCGATTGTGGAATTTTACCAAACCGAACCAATTTCTCGGCGCCAGCGGCGGCGCCGGCCTCGGCTATGGGCCCGGCGCGTCGATCGGTGCGGCGCTGGCGCTCAAGGGCAGCGGCAAGCTTGCCGTCGCGATTCAGTCCGACGGCGACATGCTCATGACATCGAGCGCCCTGTGGACCGCGGCTAAACATCGTATCCCGCTGCTCGTGGTCATGCACAACAATCAATCTTATTACAATTCTGAAGAGCATGGCATAGAAGTCGCCAAGTTTCGCAGCCGTCCGGTGGAGAACGCCGGCATCGGCACCCATGTCGACGACCCGGCCATCGACTTCGCCGCCATGGCGCGCTCCTTCGGCGTCAGCGGCGAAGGACCGGTGCGCAATCCGGCCGACCTGCGTCTGGCCGTCGAACGCGGTCTCAAGTACGTCAAGGAAAAACAACTGCCGTATCTGGTGGACGCGATCGCCGAGCCGCGGTGAATTAGGAGACTATACCCTCATTCGCAGAAGGCTAAGGATGTGAACCCGTGGATGAATGCGAGGTGGGCATCCTCCGTAGCCTTGGCGAAGGAGGGTACGCTTCGGCCTTCGCCATCCGAAGTCGGCTACGGCCGACGAAGGTCGGAGGATTCCGCCCGACGAAGCGTGTCGAGAGGTGCCACGCGCTGTAAGACCGTGGGGCTCCATCCATGATCGGGATATGCATTATCTTATTGAATTGCGCCGACATATGTCTATAATGACGGTAATCTTACTCTCCCTAACACACTCTTGAGATTGGAGCCCTGAGATATGCCGAACGCACTTCTAGTTTATCCGAAATTTCCTCCTTCCTATTGGGGTGCGCAATACGCGCTGGAGTTTATCGGTAAGAAGTCGGCCATGCCTCCGCTCGGCTTGCTCACGGTTGCCGGCATGTTTCCGGCGAACTACCAACTTAAAGTCGTCGATATGAACGTGGACCCGCTCACGGAAGAGCACCTGGAATGGGCGGACATGGTTTTTACTTCCACCATGATCGTGCAGAAAGATTCACTGCGCGATGTCATCGAACGAGCCAGACGGGCGAAAGTTCCGGTGATTGCCGGTGGGCCGCACCCGACGACTTTCTACGAAGAAATTGAAGGCGTCGATCATTTCGTCTTGGATGAGGTGGAACACACCTTCGGTGAATTTTTGCAGGACTTTGAGAACGGGCGGGCGCAAAAAATTTACCGTTCTCCCGCGAAACCGAGCATTAAGGACGCGCCGCCGCCGCGTTACGATCTGATCGACATCCACGCTTACGGCTCGATGGCGCTGCAGTTCTCACGCGGGTGTCCTTTCGATTGCGAATTCTGCGATATCACCAAGCTCTTCGGCCGCGTGCCCCGCACCAAATCCGCCGAGCAGATCCTGGCCGAGTTCGATGTCCTTTATAACCTGGGATGGCGCGGCCGAATGTTTTTGGTCGATGACAATTTCATCGGCAATAAACGGGACGCGTTGCACGTGCTGCCGGAGATCGCCAGGTGGCAAAAAGCGCGGAACTATCCCTTTTCGCTTTATACGGAAGCGAGCGTCAACCTGTCGGGGCTCGATGATCTCCTGGATGCCATGGTCGATGCCGGTTTCACCATGGCCTTTCTGGGCATCGAAACTCCCAACCGCAAGGCTCTGCTCAAAACCAAAAAGGCCCAAAACACCCATCGCCACGACGACAACTTTCTCTTGAACGCGGTACGCAAGATTCAAGAAAAGGGCCTGGAGGTAACGGCGGGATTTATTTTGGGGCTCGATAGCGACGGTGAAGAAGCCTTCGACGCTCAGATCGAATTCATTCAACAGGCCGGCATTCCCACGGCGATGGTCGGGTTGCTGTCGGCGTTGAAGGGCACTGATCTCTACAAGCGTCTTCAGAATGAGGGCCGTTTGCTCGAGGAATCGAGCGGCAACAACGTCAGCGTGTCGTTGAATTTCCGCACCGAAATGGACCATGAGGTGCTGATCCAAGGATACAAGCGCGTGCTGTCGACGCTCTATGATCCTAGTCTAAAGAATTATTTCGACCGCTGCTGGACGATGCTGCGGCGCGTGAAGTCGCGCTCCCGGTGCCATGCCAAAATCGGCAAGGCGGAATGGATGGCGCTGGCAAAATCGCTCAAGCGCCAACTGCTATCGCGCCAGGGGCCCGCCTACCTTAAGTTCCTGGCGAAGGTTCTCAAGGAAAAGCCCAAGGCATTCAGCGACGCGGTGCGGCTGGCGATTCTGGGTTACCATTTTGAAAAGACAACGAGCCAGCAGATCGCGGTGGACGATTTCAAGCGCTATTTGGAGGCCGAGTTCGAATTCTTCAAGCAAGTGGTGTCCAGGATCGCCACTTCCGAGATGCAACGGATCGCGGAAATTCAAAACTCCGTGCGCGCGCTGCTCTACCGCGTTCACTTGAAGTACGACCAGATCCATGAAGATTTCAGATATTGCTTGGCGGACGCGCTCGACTCGTTCAAACGGTCGGTGGAGTCGCAGATCGAAGAGCTTTCGGCGGGATCACGGTTGAAATTCCCGACCACGGATTAACCCCTACGATCGCTCGGGAGTCCCTAGCGCACTCTGGTTCTTGGTCGCGCCGAGCAGCGCGCCCGCGAGACCCCGGCCATGCTTCGCTTCCATTAATCCATCGGCGACTGTCGCGCCGATAGCTTCGAACGCGCCAGCGATGTTTCCCCCGTGCTGCCACTCCCATGCTTGTGAGTTCGTGCAACTTGCTCTATAAATAGGGTGAATAAGTTCAAAGCCTTGAACACTCCGATAGACACTTCAATTCACCATTGGCTGCGGGCCGAGCCGGCCCCGCCTGCGACTGCTTGCTCACGGCAGTTTTCATGATTCAACTGTTTCACGTTACCAAGACCTACCCACCCAAATCGCAAGCCCTGACCGATATCAATCTGGAAATAGGCAAGGGGGAATTTGTCTTTCTTGCGGGCCCCAGCGGCGCGGGGAAAACCACGTTGCTCAAATTGCTCTTCCGCGAGGAAGAGCCCACGGAAGGGCGAATCCTCCTTGACGGCAAGAATATCACGCGCCTGAACAGCCGCGGCGTCGCGCGGTTGCGGCGAGAACTCGGCTTGGTGTTTCAGGAATTCAAGCTCTTGCCGCGCTTGTCCGCCCTGGAAAATGTCGCGTTGGCGTCCGAGGTCGTCGGCATGCCAAGGCGGGAAAGCCACACCAAGGCTTATCAAATCCTTCGCGAGCTCGGGCTTAGGGAGCGATATGACGCAAAACCGCTGACGCTTTCCGGCGGCGAACAACAGCGCGTGGCGATTGCCCGGGCGCTGGTCAATGATCCGCTGATCGTCCTTGCGGATGAGCCCACGGGGAATTTGGACGCCGAAGCGGCCGATGAAACCATGCGGCTGTTTCTCAAGATCCGGGAGAAGGGGACGACGATCCTGATTGCGAGTCACGATCTGGAGTTGATCAAACGATACGGCAGCAGGGTGATCGCGCTACGCCAGGGGCGCGTGGCGGATGATATTCACCGGGTGAAGCAGGAGGGAAGCGCGCGTTGAGGGGATCTCAGATCGGCTTTGTCACGCGCCGCGTCCGCAGCAGCCTGCGGGAATTGTTATGGAGCCATGTTCTTACCGCGGGAACTATGGCCATGAGCCTCTTTGTCTTCGGTTCCTTTATGATGCTGCAGGAAAACCTGCAACATTTTCTCACCGGCCTGGGTGACCAGATTCAAATCAACGCCTACCTGCAGAAGGGACTGGGCGCGAGCGATGTGCAAAGCTTGCAGGGACGAATCCAGACCTTTCCCGAAGTGGCGCGGGCGCGCCACATTTCCCAGGAGCAGGCGTGGTTGGACTTTAGAGCGGCCCTGGGCGCCCAGTCGAGCTTGCTCGACGGACTGCCGCGGGATGTCTTGCCGCCGTCGTTCGAGATTTGGCTCAAACCGGCCTATCGCGACGGTCCGGTGGTAGAAGATTTGGCGAACCGGCTCAAGAAGGAAAAAGGAATCACGGCGGTCGAATACCCTCAGGCATGGGTCGATCGATTGAGTCTCGTCGTGCTTGCGGTGCAGTGGACGAAGTGGCTCCTCGGCGGCGTGTTATTCATGGCGACCTTCTTCATTGCCGGCAGTATGGTAAAACTCGCCATCCTGGCGCGCAAGGACGAGATCGAAATCATGCAACTGGTGGGTGCTTCCGAAGAACTCATTCAAGCGCCGTTCGTGCTTGAAGGAGTGATTCAGGGTGTGGTGGCGGGTGCGGTTTCCGTCGCATGCCTCTGGTCCCTGTTGCGGTTTCTGCAGCGCCAAGTCGCCTCATCGGTCGGTTTATTCGGCGCGCCGGCGCAGTTGCAGTTTCTCGACCTCAAGAATATCGCCCTGCTCTTGGTTATCGGCTGGTTGCTGGGAGCGGCGGGCAGTTTGTTTGCCCTGCGGAGGTTCGTCAGGACGTGGAAAAGTTAGCGCGGCGGGCGATCGGTCTGGGGCTGTGTTTTATCCTAATGCCGCAAGGGGTTGATGCGGCCAGCGCCGGAAAGGATCTTGAGGGAATCAGGCGGAAGATTGAATCCGAGAAACAAAGCATCTCGCAAGTACAAAAACGGGAAGGATCGGTTCTGCAGTCCTTGGGTCAGATCGAAAACGATCTAGAGAAAAAAAACAAGGAGCTAAATGCCGCGAATAGCAAATTGAATTCTATCGCGCGGGTAATGGCGCGAAAGGAAACCGAAGTCGAGAAGATCATCGACTCCATCGGTCAAAAACGGGAACTCATCCGGCAGCGCGCGGTCGCTCTGTACCGTTGGCAAAAAGGGGCGAGCCCTTTCATTATTCTCGGCGGTGATGTGAGCCTGGGCGCGTTCCTGCAACGCGCGCGATATCTGGAGGCCACCGTCGCTTTCGATCGTGATCTGGTTGAGAAGCTCAGCGAAGAGATCCAGCGGCAAGAGACCTTGCGAAAAGAGTTGACGCAGCAGAAGGAAGAGCTGGTGGATCAAAGACAGACCCTCCGTGAGGCCCAGGAATCGGTGCGTAAGGACGTGGAAAAAAGGCGCCAGATTCTTGCCCGCTTGAGACGAGAAAAAGAAACCCGGACGCGCGCTTTGAAAGAATTGGAGCAGGCGGCGCTACGGCTTCAAAAAATGATGGACGAAATATCGCAACGAGCCGTCGCCAAGCCTCAGGACACGCCGACGGGCGCCGGCTTGGACGGCGTGCGGGGAAAATTGGAGTGGCCGGTCAAGGGTGAGGTGACGAGCGCATTTGGCAAGTCCAAGCATCCGAAGTTTGCCGTTGAAGTGTTCCGTAAAGGCATCGAAATTGAGGCGCCCCTCGGCCAGGAGATCAGAGCCGTGGAGCAGGGCCGGGTAGCATTCGCGGACCGCTTCTCCGGTTACGGCAAGATGGTGATTGTCGATCATGGCGAGAGATTCTTTACAATTTATGCGCATCTATCTGACATTCTTAAGAAAAATGGCGATGAAATTCGACGGGGTGAGGTCCTCGGTTTGGCTGGAGACAGTGATTCCCTGGCGGGAGTGAAGCTATACTTCGAAATGCGCAAAGACGGGCGTTCGATTGATCCAGTGCCCTGGTTTCGGAAGTGATAGCAATTTGCGCACTCTTGAGTTAGTATCATTTGACGATATCAGAAAATTCATCGAGGAGAGATCTTAATGCGGCTCGTACGAATCATGGAAAAACATGGAATGCCTTTAGTTCTTCTGCTCGTGGGCATCGCCGCCGGCATATTTCTCGCGGGTCACTGGGTGCCGAGCGTATCGGCGGTGTCCAGGCAAGACTACGAGAGCCTCGAGACCTTCACCAACATTCTCTCCATTGTCAAGAAAAACTACGTGGAAGAGGTGGATACTAAAAACCTGGTGAGCGGCGCGATCAACGGCATGCTTAACGGCCTCGACCCCCACAGCGCCTATCTCACGCCCGACCTTTATAAAGAGCTGCAAATGGATACGCAGGGACGCTTTGGCGGATTGGGAATCGAAATCACGGTCAAGGGCGGGATCTTGACAGTGGTTTCCCCGATCGAAGACACGCCGGCAGCCAAGGCCGGCGTCAAGCCCGGCGACCAGATTTTCAAGATAGACGAAGAGTTTACCAAAGACATGACACTGGTAGATGCGGTCAAGAAAATGCGCGGTCCCAAGGGCACGAAGATCACGATCTCAATTAAACGGGAAGGCGTCCCTGAACTGATGGATTTCACGCTGGTGCGCGACACGATCCGCGTCCAGGCCGTGCGCAGCCGCAGTCTGGAGGAGGGCTACGGTTACGTTCGCCTCGCGCAGTTTCAAGAGCGCAGCGATCGCGACGTCCAGCGGGCGCTGGAAAAGATGGCCGCCGAGAAAAGCGGCATCAAAGGGCTGGTCCTTGACCTGCGCAATAATCCCGGCGGCCTGTTGACCCAGGCGGTGCGGGTCGCGGATCTGTTTCTCGACTCGGGTTTGATCGTTTACACCGAGGGCCGCATCGAGTCGCAAAAACAGAAGTATAGCGCGCAAAAGGAAGGATCGTGGATGGACTTTCCGATAGTGGTCCTGGTGAATGGCGGCAGTGCCAGTGCCTCGGAGATCGTCGCCGGGGCCTTGCAGGACCACAAGCGCGCCGTCGTTCTCGGCACCAAAACCTTCGGCAAGGGCTCCGTGCAAACGATCTTGCCGCTGGATGACAACTCCGCGCTGCGCCTGACTACGGCGCGCTACTTCACGCCCAAGGGGCGCTCCATCCAGGCGTTGGGAATCGTCCCCGACATCATTATCGAACCGCCGACGACGCCGCTGGCGGAAGGCAAAACCGAAGAGAAAAAACGCCTGGGACTGCGCGAAGAAAATCTGCCGGGCCATCTGCCCAACCCGCAACAAGCGCCAAGCCAGCCTCAAGATCACGGCGAAAAGGACAAAGAAAAACTCGTGCCGCGGACGGCGCCGACGGGCGACGAAACCATCGACAACGACGCCCAGTTAAAACGCGCCCTGGATCTGCTCAAGAGCTGGGACGTGTTCAAACAGTTGGTGCAGAAGAAGGCGGCGTAAATTCAGCTACTCCTCGTTTCAAGTGTGCGGCAGTGACTGAAAATTAGCCCTCCCCCCGGAGGGCTAATTTGTTTGTGCGCAACGATTGGCCAAAACCATGGCGCGAACCCCGACTCGGAAAAGCGATCTGCCGCTCTTCACCGGGGAAACCAAGACGTTCCTGACGATCAGCGAGCTCAACGAGGTCATCAAGGGGACGCTCGAGTCCCAGTTGGACGCGGTCTGGGTCGTCGGCGAGATTTCCAATCTGCGCGTGCCGCCCTCGGGACATTGCTACTTCACCCTCAAGGATGAGAAGAGCCAGATCGCCGCAGTGATGTTTCGGCGCCAGGGCGCGGCGCTGCGCTTCACGCCCGAGAACGGCATGGAAGTGCTCTGCTTCGGGCGCGTGAGTCTCTACTCGGTGCGCGGCGATCTCCAGCTTTACGTCGAAAACATGGAGCCGCGCGGCCAGGGCGCGCTCTATCTCGCCTTCGAACAGCTCAAACAAAAACTCGCTCTCGAAGGACTGTTCGCGCCGGAAAGAAAACGGCCGCTGCCGTTTTTGCCGGCCGCCATCGGCATCGTGACTTCGGACAAGGGCGCGGCGCTCTACGACATGCTGCGCATCATCGGCGACCGCTTTCCCGGCCGGCGCGTGGTCATCCGGCCGGTCAAGGTTCAAGGCGAAGGAGCCGCCGAGGAGATCGCGGCGGCCATCGCGGATTTGGATCGCTCCGGCGAAGTAGAGGTGATGATCGTTGGGCGGGGCGGCGGGTCGCTGGAAGACCTCTGGGCATTCAATGAAGAGATCGTGGCGCGGGCGATTTTCGCGTCCAGCGTGCCGGTGATATCCGCCGTCGGCCACGAGATCGATTTTACCATCGCCGATTTCGTCGCCGATCAGCGCGCGCCGACGCCGACGGCGGCGGCTGAAATGGTCGTGCCGCGCAAGGCCGACTTGGAAGAGCAGATTGACGGCCTCCAGGAAGCGCTGCTGCGCGGGACGCAAAATAAATTGGAGATGGCCAAGGAAACGCTTCGCGGTCTGGTGAAGCGGCTCAGCGATCCCGGTAAAAAACTCCGTGAAAATCAGCAACGGCTGGACGAGCTGTCGGTGGATCTCTCGCGCCGCTTTCAAGAACGATTGCGGCAGCTTCGCGACCGGCTCGCCCACGGGATCGGGCGCTTGGATGCCTTGAGCCCACTGGCGGTGCTGGATCGTGGCTACAGCATTACGCACAAGCTGCCCGAGGAAGGAATCGTCAAGGACGCGGATTTGCTCAGCCTCGGCGACCGCTTGCGCGTCACCTTTGCCAAGGGGAAGGCGCTTTGCCGCGTGGAGGGAAAAGAGTGAACCGCGCCGCCGGATTCGCCGCGTTTTTTGTTTGGCTGAGCGCGAGCCTTGCCTTCAGCGCCCAACCGTCCAAGTCTGGCGCCCCGAAAACTGTTGAAGTTTTCCAGGGAGAGGTTGCCGAAATCAATTTGCCCGCACCGGGGGTCATCGGCGCCGAAGGACGATTGGGGAACGAGAAGGTTTATTTCTATCCGGGTGACAACGGAGTTTTTGCTGCGCTCCTCGGCGCCGACCTCGAAGCCAAGCCGGGCACGGCCAAGATCCTCGTAAGCGGGACGACGCATGCCGGTGCTCCGTGGGCGACGCAAATTCCGCTCAAGATCAAGTCCAAGGCGTTCAAGAGCGAATCGTTTTCGGTGGCGCAGGAGTTTGACCAGCTCAGCCCGGAGATCCTCGAAAGAATTCGCCGCGAGCAGGAGCAGTTCGCCCGCGTCTTCGCGGTTTCGGCGCCGCAGCGTTTATGGGCGCGGCCGTTTGTCGGCCCCTTGCCGAAGGAAATCACCTCGCCCTTCGGCTACCGCCGGGTGATCAACGGGACGCCCCGCGCCCCGCACACCGGCGTCGATCTCAAGGCTGCGATGGAAACACCGGTGCTGGCGGCGAATCACGGCCGGGTGGCATTGCTCGGAGATTTCTTCTACAGCGGCAAGAGCCTGGTCCTCGATCACGGCGGCGCTTTGTTCACCGTCTATTTTCACCTCTCGGAGTTCAAAGCCGGCGAGGGGTCGGAAGTCAAAAAAGGCGACGTGATCGCCTTGTCGGGCATGACCGGCCGGGTCACCGGCCCGCACCTCCACTGGGGCGCGCGCGTGAACGGCGCGCGCATCGATCCGTTTCAACTCATCGAAAAACTCGGTGGCCGTTTGGACGGCACGGCAAGCTCGGTGAGCAAAAACGAGAAAGCGGAGAAGTAAGATGCCGAAGAAAGATCAACCGACTAAGAAATTCGAGGCCGCGCTCGAAGAGCTGGAGCAGGTGGTGGAGCAACTGGAATCAGGCGACCTGTCGCTGGAAGATTCGCTGGCCGCCTTCGAAAAAGGCGTCGGCCTGGTCAAGCTCTGCAATGAAAAACTGAACGAAGTCGAAAAAAAGGTCGAGCTTCTGGTCAAGGACAAGGAAGGCAAACTCCAGCTCAAACCATTGGACCCCGGTGCTGAAGACGAGGAGGAAGACTAGCGGTTTTCCCTTTCATATGGGTTCCCCCATTTCCAATTACACGGAACGATATTTGTTAGCTTCGACACAATGAACTTTCGATAGCCACGCCACCGCCGCCAAGCCCAAGCCAATATCTAATTTTAAGTCGGCATCCCAAACCCGACCACAACCCCTCGATTGACCCATAGAAATCGACCCTTCGACTCGAGCTCCGGCCTTGGCCGAGGGCTCTCGCTCAGGATTCGGCCGCACGGGCCTTGTGGAAGGTGCCACGGGATTGCCCGCGGGGATCCACAAGCGAAAAAATAATTTGATAATTTATAAATTATATACTATGTAGCGCGGTGAGATTCTGAGAATCAAGACAAAACTGCTTTTCTGTGAACGCGTAGAAAGGGGCCTGCTTGGAATATTTTAGTCTTGCCGAAATCGCCTATAAGAAAATCAAAGAGGCGATTCTCAAACATGAAATTGTTCCGGGTCAAAGGCTTTCGCACGAAGAGCTGGTTCTGCGGCTCAATATCAGTCAGACGCCGATCCGCGAGGCGCTCTCTCGCATAGCCCAAGAAGGGTACGTCACCCGGCTGACCAACCGTGGCTATCGAGTGAGTGAAATGACCGCTGAGGAGGTGGTGGAGTTGTTCGGTCTGCGTTGTGCGTTGGAGTTCTACTGCGTTGACGAAGCGATTCGGCGCCACACTCCGGACGATCTTTCAGCATTAGAAAGGAATGTGAAGTCCTACCGTAACGCCATTACCGCGAACGGACCGCTCGTCGACCGCTATCTCATCAACAAAGATTTTCATCTTACGGTTGCGCAAATCGCCGGCAACAAGTCGGTGTGCAGGATTTTGGACGATGCCTGTGAAAAGCTCGTGCTCAAAAGACGCATCGAGGGCGTTTCGCATGGTGGGTTCGCAGTGCTGCGCTACCACAGAGAGATTTTTCAAGCCATCAAACGCAAAGATACGAAGAAGGCACGAGATCTCATGAAATCTCATTTGGAAGAGATAAAAAACATGTTGCTCAGGCAAATTGAAGCTCGAACGCGGAGCGCGAACGCGCGTTAAATTCCAGGTTGACAATGGAGTCATGATGGAGTTTCAGGCAAAAGATCTGCGGACCTTTTTAAAGATCCTTGATGATCGTTGGCCCGGCGAAGTGCTGCGGGTTGATACCCAAGGCAAAACGTTCGATCTCGCCGAGTGCGATGCCGCGGCATTTCTTGCCAAGCTCAAGGCGAGCGGGAAGCGGCCGGCATCGTTGTTTCGTGGCTTTAAGACGCTGAGCGGCAAAACCTGGCAAGGCGAGCTTCTGTTCTCGGAGCTGGCGACCTATCGCAAGCAAGCCGTGGCGCTGGATCTCGACGGCGAAGTGACCTTTCACCAGTTGGCCCAAGAATTCTCCCGGAGGAACCGCCTCGCCCAAAAGCCGGTGAAAGTTCCGTCACGGGACGCACCGGTCAAGCAGTCCGTCGCCACGGGTGCCGGGCTTTCACTCTTCGATTTGCCGGTGTACCGCAAGGACGAGTTCGACGCCAAACCCGGATGGCTCTGCGCCATCGGTATCGGCAAAGAGCCCGAGTCGGGAAGATACAACTGTTCTTGGCACCGCCTTCACGTGCATTCCCCCGAGCGCGCCTCGGCGCGTATCAACCCGCGGCACTTGATGGAGTACATGAATCGCTACCGCGCCAAAGGCGCCGACAAAATGCCGGTAGCTTTCGTTCTCGGGCACCACCCCGCCTTTGAGGTCGCGGCGGGATCCAACTGCGCGTGGGGGGTCGATGAATATGATTTCGCCGGCGGATTGATGGACAGTCCGCTGCGAGTCACGGAATCGGAGACTTTGGGGGCGGATTTTTTGATTCCGGCGGACGCGGAAATCATTGTCGAAGGTTTGCTCGATCTCCATAAGAAAGAATTTTGCGGCCCCTGGGCCGATGTCATGCGCTACTACTCGCCGCAAACCCTGGAACCGGTGTTTACGCCGACGGCGTTTCTCATGCGGCGCAACCCCATCTGTATCGGCAATTGGACGGGTCACGATAGCTACGGGCTGCTGGGCGCCGCTTCTTATATCTACAGCGTTCTCAAAGAGCGGTATCCACGGGTTCTGGCGGTCAATCAGGTCTGCCCCTATACCTATATCATTCAATTCAAGCCGCGAGTTCCCGGCGAGAGCACCCGCCTCGCCGCCATGGCTCTGGGAAGTTTCGCGGATCGAATCAAAAACGTCATTTTGGTCGACGAAGACATCGATCCCTTCGATCTCAATCTCGTATTGTTTTCCATCAGCACGCGGGTCGATGCCGACTCCGGACAGGTGCAAATCATTCGCGATCTCCAAGGCAACCGTCAGGACCCGTCGACTGAGCGCGCCTTGCGTGTTGGCGGCTTGATCATCGATAGCACCAAGCCGGTGGGCAAGCCGTTCCCGGAAATCGGTAAGCCACCGGACCGCGCCCTGGAGCGCATCCGCGTCGAGGATTTCGTGTCGGCGGCGGAGTTGGCAAAAATTACGGGCTGAACTTCTGAGTGATGAAAGTAGGCGCCATCGAAATACTAAAACAGCAGGTGTCATCCCGAACGAACGTGAGGGATCTTTTCGGAAAGATTCCTCGTCGCTGCGCTCCTCGGAATGACACAAGAACGGAGATCCGTTAATGCCCCCGGAATTTTATATTACTTGTCCAAAGTGCGGTCACCGCTACAACGTGCACAAAATGATCTATGACGAAGGCGAAGATTTTTCCATGTTCTGCCCGCTCTGCGCGGCTCGTTATCCAAGGAAAGAAGGAAAGATCGACGCGGCCAACTTTGACGTGAAAAAGTAGGAACAAAAATTGAAATCCGCAGATTTCCACTATCACCGGCCCCGCAAGCTCAACGAGGCGCTGGCCACGCTAAAAGATCTCGGCGAGGAGAGTAAGATTCTCGCCGGTGGTCAGAGCTTGATGCCATTGATGAACTTCCGCCTGGCTCAGCCCGCCCATGTCGTCGACATCAACTTCATTGACGGATTGGATTACATCAAAAGCGAAAGCGGTTTCATCAAAATCGGCTGCCTGGCGCGCCAGTCCCGGCTGCTGGGCGATTCGCTCGTGCGACAGCGCTGTCCCGTGCTCGCCGACGCCTTGGCTTACGTGGGCCACGAGCAGACGCGGAATCGCGGGACATTCTGCGGCAGCCTGGCGCACGCGGACCCGGCGGCCGAATTGCCGGCCGTGCTGCTCGCCTTGGATGGCTCGGTCACCGTTGGGAATTCAACGGGCAAGCGCGAAATCGCCGCGCGGGATTTCTTTCATTCGTACTTGACGACCGCGCTTGCGAGCGACGATATGCTGCTGGAAGCGTCGGTTCCCGTGCAGCCGGCGCGCGCGGGGTCGTCCTTCGTGGAGTTCGCCAGAAGGTTCGGCGATTTCGCCATCGTCGGCGTCGCGGCCGTCTTGGTGCCGGACAACGAGCGAATCGCGGAGGCGAGCATTGCTCTGACGGGCGTCGGCGATAAACCCTGGCGGGAACGCAAACTGGAAGAATCGCTCATCGGTAAAACGGCGTCGCCGGAGCTGTTTACTAGAGCCGCCGGCGAAGTTGCCGCCAAGATCTGTCCGAACTCGGACATTCACGCGAGCGAGTCTTACCGTCGGTCGCTGGCCGGTGTCTTGACGCGGCGGGCTTTGACGGAGGCCTGGAACAAGGCGCGGCACGAGGGCTGACATGGCGTTGCAACAAATCCGCGTGACGGTCAATGGCAAGCCGGTTGAAAGGGAAGTCGAGACGAGGATCAGCCTCGCCGATTTTCTACGCCATGATTTGTCCCTCACCGGGACCCATGTCGGCTGCGAACATGGGGTGTGCGGCAGTTGCACGGTGCAATATAACGGCGTACCGGTGCGCTCCTGCTTGATGCTTGCGGTGCAGGCCGACCAGAGCGACATCCTGACGGTCGAAGGGCTCAGCGAAAACGGCGCGCTCAATTCCTTGCAGCAGGTTTTTAAAAAACATCACGCGCTCCAATGCGGCTTTTGCACGCCGGGCGTTTTGATGACGGCCAGCGCGTTATTGCGAGAGAGCGGCCCCCTTGACGACGCGCAAGTGCGCAAGGCGGTCACCGGTCACTTGTGCCGTTGCACCGGCTACCAAAATATCGTCAATGCCATCGTGGAAGCCTCCGGAGGCGAGCCCCAAGGGCCATCGCGGCATGAGCATGCCGTCGCTTCCAAGTTCATCGGCGCGCGGGTGGAGCGCGCTGAGGACAACGAGCTGTTAACCGGCAAAGGGGTATTTGTCGATGACATCGATTTCCCCGGCATGCTGCACGCCTATATTGTCCGAAGCGTGCACGCCCACGCGAAGATTTTGCGCATCGAAACCGGCGCGGCGAAAAAGGCTCCCGGGGTCGTCGATGTGATCACGTTCAAGGATCTCGGCGCTGTGCGGAAGTTCCCCCTGACGATTCCGCATCCCAACTTAAAGCCGCTGACCGAATATCCGATGGCCAATGAAAAAGTGCGCTACCTGGGCGAACCGGTGGCCGTCGTCGTCGCCACCAGTCGGCACCTGGCCGAAGACGCCGCGCCGCTCGTGCAGGTGGAATATGAGCCGATGGCGCCCTGCGTGGATATCGAGCAAGCGCTGTCCGCCGACGCGCCGCTGGTTCACGAGAGCGAGTCGGATAACCTCGCCGGATTCATGAAGCAGTCGACGGGGGACGTCGATAGGGCGTTTGCCGAGGCCGATCATGTCATCAAAGAAACGCTCCGGGTGCATCGCGGCGGCTGCCATGCGATCGAAACCCGCGGCATCGTCACGCACTACGAACCCAAAGAGGGCTTTTTAACCATCTGGGCTTCCTGCCAGGGCCCCCATCGCATTCGCCGCACGCTGCTGCAACTCATGGATGTGCCGGAACACAAAGTCCGGGTCATTGCGCCGCGAGTCGGCGGGGGCTTTGGGCCGAAGGGAGGGTTCTATCCGGAGAATTTTCTCGTGCCGTGGCTGGCGGTCCGCCTGGGAACTTCGGTTAAATGGATCGAGGACCGTCATGAGCATTTCACCGCCAGCCGCCAGGAGCGCGATCAAACCCACTGGGTCGAAGCGGCGTTTAACCAGGACGGTAGAATTCTCGCGCTCAAAAACTATTTCCTCTACGACACCGGCGCCTACAGCACGAGTCTGGTGGTTCCCTGGATCACGCTGGCGACGATTCCCGGGCCCTACAAGATTCCCAACCTCCAACTCGAATTCAAAGCAGTCTACACCAACAAAGTCACCGCGATGGTCGTGCGCGGCGCGGGCCGACCGCAGGCCTGCTATGTGATGGAAAAAATCATGGACCGCATCGCGCGGGAAACCGGCATCGACCCGGCCGAAGTGCGGCGGCGCAATTTCATCCAAAAAGACGAGTATCCCTACAGCGTCGGGATTCTCTATCGCGATAACAACCCCCTCGAATACGACAGCGGCAATTATCCTGCATGCCTGGAGAAAGCGCGGGAACTTATCGGCTATGAGGATTTCCGCCGGGCGCAATTAGAGCAACGCAAGCGCGGCATTCGCCTCGGCGTCGGCATCGCGGCTTACGTCGAGGGCACCGGCTTCGGTCCCTACGAAGGTGGCATCGTCAAGGTCGGGACCGACGGAAAAATTTACGTCTTCACCGGCGCGGCGTCCCAAGGTCAGGGACAGGAGACCGCGCTTGGACAGATCTGCGCCGACTACCTCGGTGTCGACTTTAAAAATGTTCAAGTCGTGACCGGCGACAGCGCGGGAATTCCGTACGGCGCGGGAACCTTCGCCAGCCGCGTGATGGTCACGGCGGGAAACGCCGTCGCCCAGGCGTCCCAGCAGCTTCGCCAAAAGGCCCTCGAATTGGCGGCCAACAAATTGGAGTGCCGTAGCGAAGACCTCGATTTGGTGAACGGTGAAATCTTCGTCAAGGGATCGCCGGAAAGGAAACTCACGCTCCGGATGCTCGCGCACGAGGCCGCCAATCGCGTGTCGGGCTTCATGGTGGACCGCAGCATCGAACCGGGGCTGGAGGCGACTGTTTACTATTCGCCACGGCGCTCGACACATTCCAACGGCGTCCATGTCGCGGTGGTCAAGGTCGATGAGGAAACCGGCCACGTGGAGGTGCAACGTTATGCCGTCGCGCATGACTGTGGCACGATCATCAATCCGATGCTGGTGGACGGTCAGATCCACGGTGGGGTGGCGCATGGGATCGGAAACGCGCTCTACGAAGAAGTGATTTACGACGAAAGCGGGCAGATTCTGAACGGCAGTTACATGGACTACTACTTACCCGGCGCGATGGAGGTGCCACGCATGGACGTGGTCCATATCGAGACTCCTACGCCGCTCAATCCGCTCGGCTGCAAGGGCACCGGCGAAGGCGGCACGATCCCCGCGCCCACGGCCGTGGCGTTGGCGATCGAAGACGCGCTGTCTGATTTGAATGTGAAGGTGAATCGGATACCAATGAGTCCCGAGGTGTTGTTGAAGTCGATCGAGGATGCGAAGCGATCCCGTGAGGAGTGAAGAGTAAGGAGTGAGGAGTAAAAGGTAAGACGCGCATCGACGTAAGTAACGCGATGGAAAATGACTGGGAATCGAAGCAGACGTATCAACTCAATTTAACGACGGAGGTGACGTTATGGTTATGATGGAACGGTTTGGCAGTCCGGCGAGTAGAATCATGTCGGCAATGAAAAGTTTTCAGATTCCGGTGCGCTCGGTGCAACCGGGGGACAGATTGCTGGTTATCACCGACGACGCGATGGACCCGCTGATCTGGCAATGCATGATGGCGGCGATCAACGAGAAAGGCGGCGAGGCGGTTCTATGCATGTGGCCGCGATTGCCGCGCCACTTTGCCGATGTGCCGCAGATGGCCATCGAAGCGGCGCGCGGCGCCGACGTGGTCGTGGCGCTCACCACGACGGCGATGAGCAACTCGACGCCAGGATCGCGCGCCATGCGGCAAGCCTGCGGCGGGCCGATGTGGCTGATGGAGGAATTGACCGTTGAAATTCTTACCGACGGCGGCGGCCGCACCACGATGGCGGACATCGAAGAAATTTGCGCGCTCGGGCGCAAAGTCGGCGACCTGCAAGATAAAGGCGAAAAGATACGCGTGCAAGCCGACAACGGCACGAATCTCACGGCCGAGATCGGCGGCCTGGAGCCTGGGTTCTTTGCCAACTGGTGGGGACGAATTCCATTCGGACGTAATCCGAAGAACGGGAAATTGGCCGGCGGTACCTGGCCGTGGGGCGAAGCTCATGTCGAGCCGGTGCCGGGGACGGCAAATGGCAAAGTTGTCTGGGATGTGACGGCGCAGTATCCGCCGGGCCGGTGGAAGCATCCCGTGACGCTGGTGATCGAAAACGGCCGCTGCGTCGATATTCAGGGCAAGACCGAGGCCGACCAGGTTCGCTGGTTCGTCACAACCTACGGCGACGAAAACTCCTGGCTTGTCGGCGGTGAAATTTCCATCGGACTCAACAAGCTTTGTCAGAAAAACAATGATTCCGTCCGCGAGTGGAAGAAGCACTCCGGCGCGATGCATTTCGGCATCGGCCACGGCGCCGACAGGGGCACGGTCAACAGTATCCTTAGACTCGAAGGGATCACGGACTACATCACCATGACGATCGACGATACCGTGGTGTGCGAAAAGGGCCAGTTTAAGATTTAAGAAGGGTTACTCACCACGAAGGTCACGAAGAGCACGAAGTTCGGAATTTTAATCTTCCGAAACCTTCGTGTCCTTCGTGCCTTCGTGGTGAAACTGTTCTTTGCCTGAACGGAACAATTTCATTGGAGCACGAAGAATGGCAACAGCAGTAGCAGCCGAGCGTCGGCCTCGACCGTTTCATGACCTGCGGGAATATTTATCCGTCGTGAAAGAGATGGGGCATCTCAAGTTGGTCGAAGGAGCCGACGGTGAGTTGGAGATCGGCGCGCTGACCGGGATGATCGGCGCGCGGCGCGATTGTCCGGTCTTGCTCTTCGACGCGATCAAAGGTTACCCGCGTGGCGTGCGCTTGCTGACCAACATGCTCAATAACGCCGAGCGGCAGAAAGTCATCCATGGCTGCCCGCCCGAAATCGGCGAAGCCGAAGCGGCGCGCTGGTGGAATACCGAGGTGAAAAACTTTCGGCCACTGCCGCCGGTGTTTGTCAACGATGCACCGGTGAAACAAAACGTTAAAGAGGGCAAAGACGTCAATCTCAAAATTTTCCCCTGGGCCCGCTGGCATGAGAAAGATGGCGGCGGGTACATGTGCGCCACCTCGACCGTCACCCGCGACCCGGCAAGCGGTTACATCAACGTCGGCTCCTATCGCTTTAAGTTGATCGATGAGACCACTTGCGTCGGGCACATGGCTTCAGGGCATCACGGCGACATCATCAGCAAACAATATTGGAAACAGGGAAAGGTATGTCCCGTGGCGATTTCACTGGGGCAGGAGCCGTCGATCCTCATCGCCGCCGGCGACAATGCCGCTTGGGGGCATTGTGAATACGATTACGCCGGTTGGCTGCGCGGCGCGCCTGTCGAAGTAACCAAAGGCGTTTATACCGACCTGCCGATTCCGGCGACGGCGGAGGCTGTGCTCGAAGGCGAGATTGTTCCGCCGAAGGCGGGCGTTGCGATCGAAGGACCGTTTGGCGAGATGGGCGGTTATTACGGCGACGCCAGCCCGTCGTCGCTGATAAAAATTCACGCCGTACTCTACCGTGACGATCCGATCATCATGGGGTCGCCGCCGTTTCCCAACACCGCGCGCAATTTGTTCGGCGCGCGCGGTTTGCGCGTGCGCTCCGAGCTTGAGGCCTTAGGTATTCCGGGCATTCAAGGCGTCAGATACGGTGGTGGCATTGTTGTGCTATCGGTCGAGCAATCATTTCCCGGTCATGCGATGCGCGCGGCTCTCGGCGCGCTCGGCGGCACCGGCGGTTACCATACGCGCTTCGTCATCCTCGTCGATGAAGACGTTAATCCTCATGATCTGAACGAAGTGTTCGAAGCGATGGGGAGCCGCTGCGATCCGGGGACTTCGCTCGACATCAATCGGCGCATCTGGAGCTCGCGTGTCGATCCGCGGCTCGAACCGGAGAAGGTCGAGAAGGGAGATTATACGGCCTCCTGCGCGATCATCGACGCGACGCGTCCTTATCATTGGAAAGAGCATTTTCCCGAGAAGGTCGGGATATCAGCCGAATTGCGGCGTGCGATGGAAACAAAATGGAAAGAGTTGTTGGGCGGTGGAAAATAAACTGGATTGCGCCACGCAAAGTTTTACGCGAAGGGCGATGGCTATGACGAACATTCGCTACGTACTAGATCTATCCGAAGATTCCTTCCCCCTTGACGGGGGAAGGCGAGAATGGGGGTGCGTGCATAAGTGCGAATCACCCCCACCTTTATCCTCCCCCGTCGAGGGGGAGGATGGGAATCGCCTGTTTGGAGCATGGTGCAATTTAGTCGCGGTCACACTTCTGATCTCAATGCTGTTTTTCAGCTCGGCTGCGAGTGCTCAACTGAGAAAAGTGCGACTCTGTGCGCCTGGCTTGGGGTCGGGAATCATGCACACCTACGTCGCGAAAGAGCGCGGCTATTTCGCTGAGGAAGGACTAGACCTCGATGTTCTTGTCGCGCGCGGCCAGATCTGCACCATGGCGCTAATCAACGGGCAGATGGAGCTGTCGAGTAACCCCAACATGTTTGATGTCATGGTTGCGGGAAAATTTAAGGGTAAAGTGATTTACGTCTCCGCCAAGACTCTCGGCCACCGTTTTATCGTCGCGCCGGAAATCAAGAACTTCGATAGCATGAAGCAGAAACATATCGCGGTCAGCACGTTCGGCGGTCTGACGGACATGCTGACTCGAGAGATTCTCGAACAACACGGCATCAACCCCGTCAAAGATGTCGTCCTGCTGCAAATTGGAACCCCGGACGTTCGCTACGCGGCCTTGAAAGCGGGATCGGTCAAAGCCGCGCTGCTCGCATCTACTCAAGGCTTGCAAGCGGTCAAAGAAGGGTTTCGTGAATTGCCGTACCAACAGCCGCCGTGGCTTTCCTCGCCGATCACAGCAGGGGACGAGATCTTGGCGCGGCAGCGCCCCATGCTCCGCTCTCTTTTGAGAGCGGTCGAGAAAGCCCATATTTTTTACGGAAAGAATCCCGCGATGGCCATCGAGCTGATCCGTAAAGTCCAGCGTATCGAGAGCCGGGAGGTGGCCAAACAGATCTACGATGATGACATGCTGCGCCATAATCCGGGCGGCGGACTGGAGCAATCGAGCATGAAGCGCGTTGTGGATCGTGCCAGGGCAATGTTGAAGTTGCAAAAAAATGTCGAGCCGAGCGAAGTCTTTGATCTCAGTCTCGCTAAAGAAGTCGAAGAGGAACTGAAGAAAACGAAGTGGGAGCCGTAGAGAAAAAAGTATGCTTCACCCCAGCGCGGCAAAGCCGCAAAGGTGAAAACTAAAAGTTTCCGAACTTGGCGTCTTGGTGCGATTGAAAGCGTCCCAGGTTTAGAGTTGAACGTTTAAGGTCCCTGCTCCACACCTTGAACTTTGAACCTGGAACCTTGAACCGAGAGGGAAAAGAGAGAGACCTCAATGATCTCGCGCAAAGGCGCAAAGGCCGCCAAGGAAGAACGGGAGGCAGTTCTATGGTCATGATGGAGCGTTTCGGTAGTCCAGCCACGCGGCTTATGTCGGTGATGAAGAGTTTTCAAGTGCCGGTGCGCTCGATTCAGCCGGGCGACAAGATCCTCGTCATCACGGATGACGCCATGGACCCGCTGGTTTGGCAGGGGGCGATGGCGGCGATCAATGAAAAAGGCGGCGAGGCCGTGTTGTGCATGTGGCCGCGGCTCGACCACCATTTCGCCGATCCGCCGCAGATGGCCATCGAAGCCGCGCGCGGCGCCGACGCGATTTTCGCGCTGACAACAACAGCGCTCAGCGACGCCTCGGCGGGATCGCGCGCGATGCGCAAAGCTTGCGGCGGACCGATGTGCTTGATGGAAGAAATGACCTTGGAAATTCTTACCGAAGGCGGCGGCCGGGCGAATCTCGATCAAGTGAAAGAAATTTCGGCACTGGGCCGGCGCGTCGGAGAAATTTACGATCGCGGAAAAAAAATTCACATTGTATCCGACGGGGGCACGGATCTCACGGCGGAGAGCGGCGATATGCCGCCTTCCTATCACGCCGACCGGTGGGGCCGCATTCCTTTCGGCCGCAACGCCAATACCGGTAAGCTCGCCGGCGGTACCTGGCCGTGGGGCGAAGCGCACATCGAGCCCATACCCGGAACCGCCAATGGAACGGTGGTGTGGGAAGTGACGGCGCAGTTTCCGCCGGGCCGGTGGCGAAATCCCGTGGCGCTGACGATCAAGGACGGCCGCGTCGTCGACATCCAGGGCAAGACCGAAGCCGACCAAGTGCGCTGGTTTTTGGAAACCTATGGCGATGAGAATTCTTGGCTGGTCGGCGGCGAGATGGCGCTTGGGTTGAGCAAGTTGTGTCAGCCGTACGCGGACTCGGTGCGGAGTTGGAAGAAACACTATGGCGCCATGCACTTCGGCATCGGCCACGGCGCGGACCGCGGCAAGATCGTCAGCGTGCTTCGGCTGGAAGGCATCATCGAAAAGATCACGATGATCATCGACGATACGGTGGTATGTGAGAACGGAAGGATTTTAGTTTGAGTCATTTCGCAATAGATAAAACTCAGGGATTTCTCACTTTTGAGTGAGTATTTAAGACTGTTTTGGAAAGGGGAGGTCAGATGAAGCGACGCGTTTTTAGATGGTTGTCTGTTTTTGTTATTAGCGTGCTCGGCCTATGCAGCTTGGCGCAGGCCCAAACCCGGCAGTTCCAAGTTTGCGTGCCCGATTATTCGGTGGGCGTTATGCCGTTCTTTATCGCCAAGCAGAACGGCTACTTCGCACAAGAGCAGATGGACGTGGATGTGATTGCGGCCCGGGGCAATCTCTGCACGCTGGGGCTGATTGCGGACTCCTTTCATATTACTTATTCGCCGAGCACGTTCGACGCGGTGGTTGCCGGCGACGTCAAAGGGAAAGTGATCTACGTGGCGGAAAAATTCCTACTACATCGCTTGGTTGTTGCGCCACAAATTAAACGAATCGAGGATCTAAAGGGTAAAAAAATTGCCATTAGTGCCTATGGAAGCCTCACGGATCTGTTGACCCGAGAAATTCTGTCAGACCATGGGCTACAACCGATGAAGGATGTTCTACTATTGCAAACTGGCGGCGTTCCGGTGCGATTTGCAGCATTGAAATCTGGCAACGTGCAGGGAGCGCTTTTGTCATCCCAGCACGCTTTGGCGGCTATGCGCGAGGGCTATCGTAATCTCGATTACGATCCGCCTCCCTATGTGTCGCATCCGTTAATCGCCAAAGACGAGTTGCTGAGTAAAAACAAGCCGTTGGTGCGCTCGTTGGTTCGAGCATTGCTCAAAGGACATCTGTACTTCGGACACAAGCCGGAGGAGACACTTAATGTGGTACAAAAGGTTCTGCGCATTGATGATCGCAAGATCGCACGGGAAACCTATGACGACGAGATGCGCCGTTATAATCCCGGTGGCGGATTCGAACAGAGCAAAATGAGAAAGGTGATCGATCGCGCGCGGGAGGCGAGAAAACTAGAGCGCAAAGTCGAGATCAAAGATGTTTTCGATTTAAGTATGGCAGCGGAAGTGGAGGCAGAATTAAAAAAAGCAGGCTGGAAGCCGTAGATTTCCCACCTGATAAAATTAGGAGGAACGATGTTCAAGGTGGAAGCCAACCTCAAAGAAATCGCCACGCGGCAACTGAGTCAGCGCCGGGCGCGCAAAGAAGGCGAGCCGCGGCGGCCGGTGACGACGGTGAACTCCAAAGCGCTCCACGGCCTCCAGTTTCGCGCCACGGTGGAAGGACATAGCTTTATTTCCGACGAAGGCGACGAAGCCGGCGGGCATGACGCCGGGCCGGCGCCGCTCCGATATTTTCTTGCCGGGATCATGATGTGTCATCAGGTCTGGTGCGTGAAAAGCTCGGCGGTTGCAGACGTGCGGCTGGATCGTCTCGAAGGCGAAATCTCCGGTTTTATCGAGGCCGGCGGCGGCGACGCGGGCAAAGAAGTCGAGCGCGGATTCGATTTAATCAAGTATGCGGTGACCGTTGAAAGTCCCGACCCCGCTGATTCGATTCAGTCAATCGTCGAAGCGGCGACGAGACGTTGTCCGGCGTTTGTTTCGGCGTCGCGGAGCATACCCATAGAGCTGACTATCCTCCATAACGGGACAAATCTTGGAGTCAAAACCTACGACAGGAGAATGAAGTGATGGGGATGCGGCCCGATCTTGACCGTTTTTTTCGCGACTGTTCGGGGAGGTTGTAAGTGCTGTTTTACGATTTGCGAGACTTTATTGCGACGATCCAAAAGCTGGGCGAGCTCAAGGTTGTTCCGGGAGCCAATCCTAACCTGGAGATTGGCGCGATCACCGAAATCGCTTCTTTTCGAAAGAAATGCCCGGCAGTTCTGTTCGACTCGATTCAGGGATTCGAAAAGGGCTACCGTATTTTGACAAATTTTCTATCGAACCGACTGAGAGAGCGGCTGGTCTTCGGCGTTTCCAATGATCTCACGGATCCGGAAGCGGTGCTCTTCTGGAAGAACAGGCTAAAAGTGTTTGAGTCCATCGAGCCGAAAGAGGTAAAGGACGGTCCAGTTAAAGAGAACGTTTTGCTCGGATCCGACGTCGATCTCACGCGATTTCCGTGGCCCAAGTGGCATCAACGAGATGGCGGTCCGTATATCTGCGCGACCGCATCTGTAACTCGGGATCCCGAGTCGGGCTATGTCAACGTCGGCTCGTACCGATTCATGTTGTTGGGCAAAAACAAAATCGTCGCCCATATCGGCTCCGGTCATCATGGCGACGTGATCAGAAAAAAATATTGGGCGAAGGGAAAGCCTTGTCCCATGGCGATTTCTTTGGGGCAAGAGCCGTCGCTCCTGGTCGCGGCGGGGACCAATTTGAATTGGGGCGTTTCGGAATACGGCTTTTCGGGTTGGATGCGCGGCGCGCCCGTGGAAGTTACCAATGGCGCAGTAACGGACCTGCCGATCCCGGCGACCGCCGAGGTCGTGTTGGAAGGCGAGATGCTGCCGCCCGACGCTGGGACGGATATCGAAGGTCCGTTCGGCGAGTTTTCCGGATACTACGGTGGCGGCGCGCGGCCGGCGCCGATCACGATTATTAGAAGCATCCTTTATCGCGACGACCCGATCATTCTTGGCGCGCCGCCGTTTTTGGGGAGCAGCCGAGGAATTCTTTCCTCGCGCGGAATCTTGGTTTGGAACGAGCTGGAGGCACTTGGCATATCCGATATCAAGGCGATCAATTACTCTTGGGGAATGTGCATCATCTCGCTAAAGCAAGCGTATCCAGGTCACGCGATGAGAGCGGCCCATGGAGCCATCGGTGGGACTGCCGGGTATCATGGAAGATTTGTCATTGTGGTCGATGATGACATCGATCCCTACAACCTGGAACAGGTTCTCTGGGCCATCGCGACGCGCTGCGATCCGGAGACATCGTTGGACATTTCCCGCAGGATCTGGAGTTACAAGATCGATCCGCGGCTACCCAAGCATAAAAAAGAAATGGCGGATTACACCGGATCGGTCGCGATCATCGACGCCTGTCGACCCTACCACTGGATCGACGAATTTCCCGCGACCACGCAGATCAGCGAGGAGCTGTTGAAAGAGACCAATGCAAAGTGGGGCAAGGTATTGGGCGAAGACTAAATTGGTTTAAGCCAAGGGAGGTGCTTTATGGTGATGGCAGAGAGGTACGGCATACCGTCGACGAAATTGATCAGCTTGATGACCGCCTGGCAGGTGCCGTTTCGTAATGTTCAGAAAGGCGACCGTTTATTGATCATGACCGACGACGCCATGGACCCGATGGTCTGGCAGTCGGCGATGGCGGCATTGCACCAGCGCGGGGCCGAGGTGACTCTGGCGTTATATCCGCGCCGGACCTATCACTGCGGCGATCCATCGGCGATGGCGGTGTCGGCGGCCAAGGAAGCGGACGTGGTGGTGGCGTTGACGACGACCGCGCTTAACAGCGGCACACCTGGGTTACGCGCGATCAGGGCTGAGGGTGGCGGTTCGGGGCGCACGCCTATTTGGTTGATGGAAGAGACCACCGTCGAGATACTAACCGAAGGAGGTGGCCGGGTGACCTTGGAGGATTTGGCGCAGATCTGCGATCTACAGCGGCGCATCGGCGAAGTTTATGACAAAGGCAAAAAGATTCACGTGACCTCTCCCGCTGGCAGCGATTTGGTCGCCGATATCTTTGGCATGCCGGCGGGCCACTTCGCCGATCGTTGGAGCAAGCTGCCCTTCGAGCGCGACCCCAAGACAGGCAAGTTGGGCGGCGGGACGTGGCCGTTCGGCGAGATTCATATCGAACCGGTGCCGGGGACGGCCAACGGAAAGATTGTCTGGGACACGACATCCCATTTCCCCTCTGGCTTGTGGCGAGATCCGGTCACGCTCACGATCAAGAATGGAAAAGTCGTCGGTATCGAGGGCGGCGCCGAAGCGGATCAGGTCAGATGGTACTTGGAGACCTATGGAGATGAGAATTCGTGGCTGGTCGGCGGCGAAATCGCGGTGGGCACGAATCACCGCTGTTGGCCGCCGATGGGTTTGATGCGCAATGACAAGAAAAGCTTCGGCGCGATGCATTTCGGCATCGGCCACGGCGCAGACCGCGGTCAGGTCAACAGCAAGCTTCGGCTCGAGGGGATCGCCCGGCGCGTGACCTTCGTGGTGGATGACGACAAAGTGGTTTGTGAAAACGGCAAGTTTAAGGTGTGAGAACGCGATTTAACCGAAGTACGACTCACCACGAAGCGCACGAAGGACACGAAGGGATCACCCCCACCTCTTTCCTCCCCCGCGAGCGGGGGAGGATGAAGGAGGGGGAACTTCGTGGTGAAATGTCTGTTCCTACTTTGTTGAAGCATGATTATGGAATTTCCAATCACTCCGCCCATTGGAGAACGGGTTCGAAGAAAAGAAACCCATAGATTCGTGACCGGCACCGGGCGCTACGTCGACGACTTGCTCCCTCCGGGCACGTTGCACGTCTCGTTTGTGCGTAGCACTTGCGCGCACGCGAGAATCAAGGCGATCGACGTCGAAGCAGCACGCGCCATGCCTGGTGTGCGCGCCGTATTTACCGGAAAAGAGATTGCGCAGCATGTTAAGCCGCTGCGCGTCGGCGGCAGCTCGGTGCTGCGGCCGGTGAAGCTCTATCCGTTGGCCGTCGATAAAGTTCGTTACTTCGGTGAGCCCTTGGCGGTTGTGGTGGCGGACAATCGATATCTTGCCGAGGATGCCGTGGAGGCGGTGTCGGTAGAATACGAATTGTTGCCGGTCGTCATCGATCCGGAAGCGGCGATGGAACCCGGCGCGCCCCTAGTGCATGAAGACGTCGGCAGTAACATTGTTTACAAATACCATTTCGCGACGGACGGCATCGACAAAGTTTTCCAAGACGCCGATGTCGTCGTCAGAGAAAGAATTCGTAGCCACCGCATTGCGGCTTGCCCCATCGAGCCGCGTGCTTACCTGGCGCACTACAACAAAGAAGACGACAGCCTGACCATGTGGTCGGCGACGGCGAATCCACACTCGCTCAGAGGGCGCATCGCCGACATTTTAGACTTTCCCGAGGGCAAGATTCGCGTGATCGCGCCGGACGTCGGTGGTTCGTTCGGCGTCAAGATTCAAACCTATCAGGAAGAGGTGCTCTTGCCGTATCTTTCGCGGGATCTCGGCCGGCCGATCAAATGGTGCGAGACGCGGGTCGAGCACATGCGCAATGGCCGGCATGGCCGGGACCAGATTCACACCATCGAGATGGCGCTTAAGAAAGATGGCACCATGCTCGGTATTAGAGACAAAATCATCGCCGACATGGGCTCGACTTACACCGTCGATCACTCGATTCTAGCCGCGGCGCTCTACATGACGGGGGTCTATCGGATTCAGAACTACGCCGTGGATGCCTTCGGCATTTCGACCAACAAGACCACGCATGGATCGCTGCGCGGCATCGGCAAGGCCGACGCATCGTATATTTTGGAGCGGCTCGTCGACATCGCCGCCCGTGAGTTGAAGCTCGATCCGATCGACATTCGGCTGAAGAATTTCATCCCCCCCGAGGCATTTCCCTACCGCAATGCCACCGGCGCGCTCTACGACAGCGGCCAGTATCAACTGGCTTTGAAACGGACAGCGGAAATGGCGGGTTACGGCCAACTGCGCAAAGAGCAAGCCGAATTGCGCAAGCGAGGAATTTACCGCGGCATCGGCGTCGCTCTGGTGATGGAGCCAACGAGCTCGAGCCGCATTCACGCCACCGGCGGGTATGCGTCATGTCGGTTGCGAATCGATCCTTCGGGCGCGGCGACGGTGTTTTCCAGCATGGGCGAGCAGGGGCAAGGGCACGAGACGACGATCGCCCAGATCGTCGCCAGTCAAACCGGCATTCCGTTCGATAAGATTACCGTGATTCACGGCGATACCTTGCCGACGCCCTATGGCTTTGGTACCGGCAGCAGCCGCTCGTCGGTTGTTCTGATGCCTTCGGCATGGGTCGCGGGGAAGTTGATGCGCGACAAGATTCTCGGCATCGCCGCCCGCCAGTTGGGCGTGGTGCCGGAAAAGCTCGATCTCGGCGACGGCAAAGTGTTCG